>Ga0115002_10000703_pt1 | contig 46792 bp, 47 predicted proteins | sample ArcticOcean_MG_C_8_FD_89576 | JGI IMG/M metagenome (GOLD analysis project Ga0115002, IMG submission 89576) | Marine microbial communities from western Arctic Ocean - ArcticOcean_MG_CB11_86 | ecosystem: Environmental > Aquatic > Marine > Oceanic | place: Arctic Ocean: Canada Basin | collected... | reverse complement strand
TGCCCCTCAAGATAGGTTGGTACAGGCACCCCGGCAGCTTCGAGGATGGTCGGTCCCAGGTCCATGAGCGAGGCCAGTTCGGACACCTGTTCCCCTTGCCGCGCCTGGTCCGGATAGCGGATGATGAGTGGGATGTGAGTGACGGAATCGTACATGAGCCATTTGTAGGCGAGGTTATGGTCGCCTAAATTCTCTCCGTGATCCGAGCAAAATATGATCAGGGTATTGTCCATGCATCCGCGCGCTTCCAGCGCATCCAGTATCTCTCCGATTTTTTCGTCTACGGTCGTCACCTTGGCATAGTAATGTCGCCTCATGTGGTCGATACGTTCGTCATTGGCCAGGTACATGTTGATGCAGGACTCATGGCCATCACCGGCGAAGACCTTCTTTAAGGCTTCATGCTGACGCGGTTTTTCAGAGAGTTCGTTTTCTCGAGCAACCGGCTTGGGGATAGGCGTATCCTTGTACAAATCGAGATGGCGCGGTAGGGGGTCCCAGGGTTCGTGAGGACCGGTAAAGCCGATTTCAAGAAAGAACGGCTTTTCGCCCTGATGATTATTGATCCAATTGAGGGCGGAGTTGCCGATAAAGACATCGCTGTGGAATTTTTCTTCTTCGTGCCAGACCGCCCCCTGCAATTTGTTCCACCAGTCTGGATCCGTTTTATGACGGTTATTCGGTCTTTGCACGCCGTGAAAGGTCATGTACCGACCCCAGTCGTCGTCCGCCCCGCCACTGGCCAGGCTCATGCTGGTAGGATTTTCTACGATGACCCGTTCATGGAATCCACCAGGGACATCTCGCGGGACGAAATGCATTTTACCGATATTAGCGCACCAGTAGCCATTATCCGCCAGATCCTGTACCCAGGTCCGGTGCTCTCCCCAGGGATCGAAGCTGTACACACCCGTGTTATGGGGATACATACCGGTGAAGATCGCCGCCCGCGAGGCGACGCAGGTTGCACCCGGACAGTACGCCTGCATGAACGAGACGCCTTCTCTGGCGAGGCGATCCTGGGCGGGGGTGACCATATGATCCTGTCCCCAGGCACGAATGGTATCTACGCGTTGCTGGTCGGTCATGATCAGGACAATATTGGGACGATTTTGAGACATGGATACCTCGGGATTGTTGGTGATGGACTAATTAGCGATGGACTGATGGGTGATGGACTGATGGGTGATGGACCTTGGCGTATAAAGACGGATATGTTTGTCGCCGCTTATAATGTATTTGTGTTCAATGGTTATGTTGTTATAATGTTGGATTAAGGATTCGGTGCAAAGGATAAAAAACTATCCACGTTCTATTTATACTGATCACACAACCGAAGGGCTTCGTTGTTTCACGATTCTCAGATTCTCAGATTCCCACCCATGACCTTTAAACATCACATCGAATACACCGGTGTACGCCTGTTGATGTATATAGCCGGCCTGCTGCCTCCTTCGGGAGGGGCCTGGATAGGTGAACGGCTGGGTGATCTGGCCTTTGACCTCATCAGGAAACGACGTGCCTTGGTGCAGGAGCATCTGGGCCGGGTATTTGGAGAGGTCTATGGTCCCGATAAATTACACGGTATAGCTCGGGATGTATACCGTCAGTTAGGGCGGACCGCGACAGAACATGCCCGTTTACTGACGACGGAGACGATAGATATTCGGGATCGGATGACGGCTACCGGGGTCGATCATATCGCGCAAGCCCGTGAACAGGGCAAGGGTGTAATTCTGGTCACCGGGCATTTCGGATACTGGGAGTTATTGGGGGCAAGCGTGGCCGCGTTGGGTCATCCGGTGGCCGTCGTCGCCAAAGATCAGCACAATCCTTCGGTCAACGCGTTGATCATAAAAGGCCGGGAACGGTTGGGCATGAAAGTGATTCCCATGGCGAAAGCAACGCACGCGATCCTGAGGACCCTACGCCGAAATGAATGTATCGGTCTGCTCATGGACCAGGATGCGGGGCCGGGTGGCGCGTTCGTCGATTTTCTGGGCTTACCCGCATCGACGTACCAGGGTCCGGCGCTGTTCGCGCTAAGATCCGGTGCGCCTATTATCCCCTGTTTTATCATTCGTGAAGGAACTGAGCACCACCGGGTCGTCTTTGAGACGCCCATAGAGGCCGTGCCGTCAGGTGATGAAGCCGCCGACATACAGCGCTATACCCAGGCCTATACGGCCGTGTTGGAACAGTATGTACGCAGATATCCGGACCACTGGTTCTGGGTCCATCGCCGATGGAAAACACCACCACCCGCCCCATGACCAGCTGTTGATAGCAGAGCCGCCATACATGGCGTCTCTACTATGGAAAATACACCACACCATAGTACACGGTATATGTATTGATAAAAAATAGCTTATTTTATATTTTAACACCCAACCCAAACCATAAGGAGTCATCACCTATGCGTATCTCTTATCTATTCACCATATGTACTGGTATTGGCCTGCTGGTCGCAGCTTGCGGTCAGAATTCTGAACCCGTCCCCCAATCATCACAACCTGGGGCTATGGCCCGCTCTATGCCGGATCAGCCCCAAGCCAGTTCCGCACCCTCTCAGGTCGCCTCAGAACCATCAGCAACTGGAACAACCGGCATCGCCGCCGGTGTTTCCTGGGACATACCGAGCCGCTGGCAGGTCCAGGGACCACGGACTATGCGCATCGCGACCTACGCCATACCGCAAGCGGACGGTGACCCGGAGCCCGGCGAATGTGCCGTGTTTTTCTTCGGCACGGGCCAGGGTGGCAGCATCGAGCTGAATATAACACGGTGGCGGGACCAGTTCGAGACCGCCGATGGCAAATCCGCTGCGCTGAACCAGCAGAAATCTACCATCAACAGCTTGGCCGTCACCACCGTCACGGTCGAGGGCTCCTATATGGCCTCCATGGGCCCCATGTTTCAATCCGGTGCGGTCAAAAAAACGAATTACAAGATGCTGGGGGCCATCATCGAAGCCCCGGAAGGCAATGTCTTCATAAAAATGACCGGCCCGGCCAAAACCATCGCCGGTGCCGACGCAGAGTTTAAGTCATTACTGAACTCGATGAAGAAATAAGGCCTTATCATTCACCTGTACGCGCACGGTGCGCCGTGCACCTCCCGCTCACCCATTGCCCAAGGTCCTTCATGCTAATCATCGACGCCCATCTCGACTTATCGTGGAATGCCATACAAAATAACCGGAACCTGTTGGATTCCGTCTATACGATCCGTGCACGGGAACGAATGCAGAATACAGTCGCGTTGCCGGAGATGCGCAAAGGGCGGGTTGCCCTGAGTGTCGCGACGCTTTTCGGTCGTTGTACGGGGCATGCGGTCCCGGATTCAGATTTTGGTTCCACGACTCAGGCTTATGGCGCGACGCAGGGCCAGCTGGCTTACTATCGCGCGCTGGAGCACGAAGGCCATATTCGTATGATCACGGATCGGACAGGTCTCGACAGCCACTGGACTGCATGGGAAGCCTGGGAGGCAGACGAGGACGGCGACCAGCCACCCCTCGGTTTTCTGCTCAGCATGGAAGGGGTGGATTCGATCTTTGATGCGTCCCACCTGGAAGCCTGGCATCAGGATGGTCTTCGGCTGCTGGGCCTCACGCATTATGGCCCCGGTCGATATGCCGGCGGGACCGGTGTGGAGGCTGGCCTGACTGATCTGGCCCCTCCGTTACTTAAAGAGATGGACCGGCTGGGTATACTTCTCGATCTGACGCATTGTTCGGACCGGTCTTTCTGGGGGGCACTTGATCATTATTCGGGCTTGGTACTGGCCAGTCACAACAATTGCCGGGCGCTAGTGCCGCATCAGCGCCAGTTTGACGACGACCAGCTACGAGCCATCATAGAGCGGGGCGGGGTCATCGGCTCGTCATTTGATTGCTGGATGCTATATCCGGGATGGCGCGTCGAAAATCCAGGCAATAGCGTGGTCTCCCTGAATACGGTTGTTGATCATATGGACCACATCTGTCAGCTTGCAGGGAACGCCCAGCATGTGGCTATCGGCTCCGACCTGGACGGCGGTTTCGGCTGGGAGCAGTCTCCGCACGACCTGGACACCATTGCCGACGAGCAAAAATTTACCAGCCTCCTGGCTGATCGGGGCTACAGCACCGCCGACATTGCCGACATATTGCACAGTAACTGGCTCCGGCTGCTCCGACAGGCCTGGGGGGATTAAGTTACTGGTTGGAAAGTTGATAAATTAGAAAGTGGCAAGCATATCATGCCCACTTTCCCACTTTCCCACTTTCCCACTTTCCCACTTTCTTATGAACCTTCTCATCATACAAACAGCCTTCATAGGTGACGTCGTGTTGGCCACGCCGTTATTGCAGGCGGCGCGAGAGCTACTCAGCGCATCCTACGTGGCTGCGGTGGTACGACCTGATGCCGCGGGCCTACTGGCTCATCATCCGGCGGTGGATGAGCTTATTGTTTTTGACAAAAAGGGATCAGCCCGGGGTTTAAAGGGATTGTTACGCATGGGGAGCCGTCTTCGTGAGCAGCATTTTGATGCGGCCTTGATACCACATCGCTCTCTCCGCAGTGCCATACTTGCCCGGTTGGCTCGTATTCCCATGCGGGTAGGGTTCGATACGAGCGCCGGGCGGTGGCTGTTGACGCATCGGGTGCTCTATCAGGCGATTCATGAAGTAGAACGTAACCTGAGACTCCTCCGTCCCTGGGTATCAGATGTAGAAAGATATGAGCCATCATTGTATCCAGACGATAGGGACTTTACGGCAGCAGATGATCTGCTGGAGCGTCACGGCGTCAGACCGGATGAAACGCTCATCGGCATCAGTCCCGGCTCCGTTTGGGCGACAAAACGTTGGTTGCCGGAGCGGTTCGCCGAAACCGTAAAACAATTTACGGACGAACAGATAGGGCGTGTGATATTGTTCGGCGGTGCCGATGATGAAGCCCTCTGCCAGCACATCGCCGCACAGTCCGGGGTATCCCCGATCGTTGCAGCAGGTCAACTCTCTTTACTTCAGTCAGCCGCTCTGGCTTCGCGGTGTACCGTGATGGTTTCGAATGATACCGGTATGGCACACATCGCTGCAGCCATGGACACGCCGGTCATCGCTCTGTTCGGACCAACGGTATCCTCATTTGGTTTTGTCCCTTATGGAGATCATCATCAGATTATCGAACGATCCTTGTCCTGTCGTCCATGCGGTCCCCACGGTGGCCATACCTGTCCCATAGGCACCCATGCCTGCATGCAGGAAATTACAGTCGATATGGTCATGCAGCAAGTATCAACGATGATTCAAGCCCAACGCTCAAAACCCTGAACCTCAAATTCTCTATCCCCATGCGCATCGCTATCATCGGCATTATCAATCACGATACCATCGCAATGGCCAACGGCCAGGAACTTAAGGATCTCGGTGGTATTCTGTATAACACCGCCGTGCTGGCTAATATGGTGGATGAGAAGACGACGCTCTTTCCGGTGACACGCATCGGCGAAGATTGTCATGATATGATGCGCAATATCCTGTCCGCACATCCGAATGTGGATCTAAGCGGGGTAGCCATCGCACCGGAAGGTACCAGCCGAAATACCATCCGATACGATGCCTCAATGGAGAAAGTGGAACGGCTGACCAATCATATTGAAAGTATTCCACTTGAACAGATCGAACCATTTCTGAACCATGAGGCATTTCTGATCAATTTCATTATCGGAGATGATATCAGCCGGGAAACGATGCGCGCCATACGGACCCGATCTCAGGGTCTTATCTACCTGGATGTGCACAATCTGTGCCTGGGCATTGATGAGCAGGGCTATCGTTTTCATCGGACTCAGGACCGCTGGCATGAATGGATAGAAGTCGTTGACGTGGTCCAGATGAATGAGGTTGAAGCAAGCCTTTTGGCCGGCAAGGAGATGGATACGGACGAGGATTTTTTGGCCTTTGGCAAAACGATTCTCGATCTGGGCCCTTCGATCTACATCGCTACCCGGGGCCGTCTTGGCTCTGTCACGGTTTACCGTGAAGCCACCGAAATCAAAACCTATATTAGCTCATCGGTACCGATCAAAGAGGTGGTGGATACCACAGGGTGTGGCGATGCTTTTGCCGCCGGGTTTCTTACCGATTATCTGGTCACCCGCGACCCGATCAGCGCCACCCGCCTGGCAAGCTGGGCTGCGGGGGTAAATTGCACACTGGCTGGCCTTGCCGAGGTAGAGCGTTTTAGAGAACGATAGACGCGGTTAGCAGTATTTAAAATTATATTTCATATCCTGTTATAACTTTTCCTGTATATTATGTGTATAATATAAAACAAAATACACATCTCTTGAGGTGAGACATGCGTACCAATATTGTAATCGATGATGAGTTGATCGAAAAAGCAATGGACCTTACGGGTTTAAAGACTAAAAAAGCAGCCGTGGAGGCAGGTCTTCGGCTTTTGGTTCAAATCAATGAACAACAGGCCATTCGGCGATTACGTGGTAAAGTGACCTGGTCGGGTAATCTGGATGAGATGCGAGCAGCTCGAAATCAGGACCATTAACCATGATTATCGTGGATTCAACGGTCTGGATTGATTATTTTAATGGCCTGCACACGCCACAAATAGAATGGCTGGATCAGGCCCTTGGTCAACAACGGTTGGGTTTAACAGATCTCATTTTATGCGAAGTGCAACAAGGTATTCGCGATAACCAACAATTTGATCAGGTCCATCTGGCTCTGTTAAAGTTTGAGGTTTTGACGATGGGTGGCCTTGATCTGGCCTTGGCCGCCGCTCAAAATTATCGAACACTTCGTACAAAAGGATATACGATACGAAAGACTATAGACGCATGGATCGCGACTTTTTGTATCCAATATGATCATATCCTTTTACATAATGACCGCGATTTCATTCCATTTGAAAAAATCCTTGGCCTTCGTGTCATTAAGCCCTAATACCGACTGATCTATTGCTTTACCTTTTATCCATAAGAAGGCATGTATTTGAATGAATACCTTATCTTGAACCGGGATAAAAGATCCTTTTGGTTCATGGGTATTCCCGTCGCCTACCAGACGATCCTTTGCCGGGACAAACCTTGATATTTAACCCATGTGGTTTCGATTGCCGATCATGCCGCTGACATCAGATCTTTGTGCATATAACCCGCAATGGCCGGCCCTGTTTGAAGGGGAGCGGATACAGATTCAGAATAAACTTGGTGACTGTATTCTGGCCATTCATCATATAGGCAGTACCGCGATACCCGAAATGATAGCAAAACCTGAAATCGATATATTGGTCATTGCCAGGCAAATGATGGATATGGAAACCGTCCATACCGGCATGACCAAATTGGGCTACGATGTACGGGGCGAGTGCGGTATTGAAGGGCGTTATTATTATAGTAAGCATACAGCGGGCGTCAGAACGCATAAAGCCCATGTGTGCGAAAGGTCACACCCTAATGTACGCCAGCAAATGGCCTTTCGTAACTATATGTTGGATCATGTCGAAGAGGCACAGGCCTATGGCGCACTCAAGGTTAAATTAGCCGAAACCAACACAAATGGCATGACGGAATATCTTGACGGCAAGCAGGATTATATAGCAGGAATCATTGAAAAAGCGCTGGATAAAGGATATGGACATTGTTTAATTTCACGTTAATCATCAACCAGTAACATAGGACCGCTATGTCTTCTACATCCAACCCGTCCGCCATGCCACGGCAACGACTACTGTACTTGCATGCTCGGACACCAAACGTATTTTCCGATATTCTGGGTTATACGCCGATTGAACCCGTCAAAGGCTATCAGACGGGTATTACTGCTGAAGCGCCGGAATGGCCTTATCATACTATCCATGATGCGTTGGTGGATGGTTGGCAGATTGTACAATTCCCCCATTTACAGGCCCCTTTTGATGATAGGGATCTTGATGTCGTAGGTTATGAGTTTATTTTGCAGAAGATGGAGGTGATGCAGGATGAATAAGACCCATCTAATGACGGATATAGACGTCGCCAATTTTATTGTAAACGGCTATCATCTGCTTGAGCTGGATTTGCCAGGCAGTTTGAATAAACAGATCGCCGAAGAGTTAGACCAATTGGACTCGAATCCCGGCGATGCGATTACTGAAGTCGTACCTGAACTGTGTCAGGCTCTCGAACATCCAGCCGTTCAGGGCGTCCTCGTCAGTCTGCTTGGTGATGACTATGACGTACAGTCCCATCGCCACTGGCACTGCAAGCAACCAAGTTCAGGGCATATGAACTGGCATCAGGACAGCACCAACAATCGGGATATCCATATTAACCGGTTTCTCGGTCTGTACTATCCAACTGATATTACACCCGATATGGGCCCCACCGTCATTGTGCCCGGTACGCAGTTCCGCAATGCGCCTACCGATCGCATGGCCACCTACACCAATATCCGTGGCCAGGTGCCTCTGGTTGTTAAAGCCGGCACCATGGCCTTTACGCATTACGACCTGTGGCACGGCACGGCGGCCAATACGTCTACGGTAAAACGCCATATGATCAAATTCCTGTTCCGGCGGACGAAAGACAATACGGTGCCGACCTGGAACCATGATCCGGAGGCGCTCAATCGACCAACCGACTGGAACGGCAAAAGAGAAGATGCCCATAATGTCCTGTCTTTCGGTAACCCGATTGGCGTCTCTCAGAGCGACCACTACAAAGAGCGAACCATACGCCGTCAATGCTGGAACCATCTCATGGGAAATGTGGAATCGACCCCATGATAGATGCGCTAATCTTCGATTTCGATGGGTTAATTCTTGATACCGAGTCACCGGATTTCCTGAGCTGGCAGGACATCTATGCGGCTCATGGCCATGAGCTGACGGTCGAAATCTGGGCCCGGAATGTCGGTGGCGCCTGGCACAATCAATATGACCCTCTGGAAGCTTTGCTTGGACGCGCGCTTGATAGAGAGGTCGTTCAAGCACAATACAAAGCCCGTGCTCGTAAGATACAACTGGCACAACCCATCTTGCCGGGGGTTCAAGAATACATAAAAGATGCCAAAGAGATGGGGATTAAAATCGGTGTAGCATCCAGTTCTGATCATACCTGGGTAGATGGTAATCTGGAACGTCTGAACCTGATCCATGAGTTTGATGTTATCGTTTGTGCCGACGATGTTGAAAATGTAAAGCCGCATCCGGAGTTATTTCTCACCGCAGTGGAACGCCTGGATGCTTCTCCAGCAAGAACAATTGTACTGGAAGACTCACCAAACGGTGCCCGTGCCGCCCATGATGCCGGAACATTTTGCGTCGTGGTCCCGAATCCACTGACCGCCCAACTGACCTTCGACCACGGCCACTTGCGTCTGGATGCTCTCTCAGATGTTCCCTTGGCTCATGTGGTCACGCTGGCGGGAGAAAAAGAATAACCACAGGGACGGTTTGGTCCGGTGGACTGAGTTCTCCGTGGTAAAAACAGGAGTTGACATGCGTCTGACCGTAAGTAACCATGCCTTTGAGTATCTGGACCTGGAAGGTACGCTGGCGTTGACGAAGGCGATGGGCTTCAAAGGCGTGGATATTGCGGGATTCCATAATAGAGGGCGATGCAGCCTGGAGCCAGACGAAGTAGCTGCCGATCCGCAAGGCCATGCAGATTATCTGAATCGGCTACTGGACCAATATGAATTAGAGGCGGTCGACTTTTTTCCTCAATTTGGTGCTTCGCTGGATGAGCGCGCCTTCAATTCACCAGATCCGGCTGTACGGCAACAGAATCAAGCCGCGTTCGGGGGCATTATTAATTTTTGTAAGCTGACCGGTATTCCCGGGTTCACAATCAGTCCCGGTATGCATTATCCGGATCGTTCCTTTGATGAAAATCTCGATACAACGGCCTCAGCCCTTAATGCGCTTACCGAGATAGCCGGTGAGCAGAATATTACCGTTCGCTTCGAGCCCCATGTGATGTCCGTCGTCGATACACCCGAACGGGCTCTGGCTCTCCTGGCCCGGGCCCCACAGGCTATGGTCACGCTCGACTATTCCCATTTTACCTTGCAATACATACCGGATGATCGTATACATCCTCTGCTGGCGCGGACAGATCATTTTCATATTCGTCCGGCCCGGCCCGGTAAGCTGCAATCACGTCTGGACGAGAACACAATCGATTTTATCGACATCGTCAATCGGCTTAAAGTACTGGGTTATCAGCGCTGTCTGTCCGTCGAATTCGTATATATGACCTGGTACGACTGCAATCAGGTCGATTGTCTGACGGAGACCATATTTGTGAAGGACCTGCTACAGGATCACGTGCCGGTGTAAAAATGGCCATCGCACGTTCTGTTTAACACACGTTTCAATTCATCATTCATAAATCAACGTTCAACAATAAACACCCCCCCCCATGTCCACTTTATATGCTGGTGTCAGTCGCTGTATCATCAATCCACCACTGGGCATCAAAACATTTGGATTCAGCTCGCGTGAAGGGGTCGTTCAGGCCATCGAAAGCGATCTGACCGCCACAGCGCTTGTAGTATCCGACGGGACCGTCAAAATCGTGGTCGTCGCCACGGATACCGGTTGGATGGCGCGGGAGGTTATGAATAACTTGAGACGGCGAGTCGGTGACGCGATTGGGACGCCCGCTTCTCATGTGATGATCAACCTCAATCATACCCATAGCTCGCCCTCCATGCCGGAGTGGTGTCCGGACGAACCGGAGCAGATCGCGTTGCAATCAACATACCAGGATCACCTGTGCCAGTGGGTTATAGAAGCGGTGCAGACGGCGAACGACCATATGGAACCTGCGCGTATCGGCGCAAGTTGGGGCGAAAGTAATATCGGGGTTTATCGGCGCGAAAAAGATGCTGATGGCAACGTGTTCTTAGGTGAGGTGCCGGATCACCCGATTGATACCTCGGTCGGGGTCATCCGTGTCGACGACCGGACCGGTCAGCCCATTGCTACGCTGTTCAGCTATGGTTGTCATACCGTGACCATCGGTCCCCGGTCATTGGTCGCTTCCCCCGATTTTCCCGGCGCGGCACGTGAGATCATTGAAAACAGTATGGGTGGTAAGGCCATGTTCTTACAGGCCTGTGGCGGTAATATCATGCCGCAAGGCGGTTTGAATCTGGCGATCGATTGTCGGGATGAAAAAAATCGTATCGGCTATCGGCTAGGGGCAGAAGTTATCAAAGTGGCCTCGATCATTCGTACCCATAAACAACGCGGCGAACGTAAGATGATGGGATCGCTTTCAAAGATTACTGTGTTTCCCTGGGAACCGGTCACCGGTGATTCGTGTACTTATCTCGGGGCAGTAGAGGACGTCGTGCCCATATCATTTATCGACATGCCCCCTCTGGAAGAGGCGAAGGCCATCCGGGATGAATGCCACAGGGCGCTTGAGAAAGCCAGGACAACCGGTGCCCGTGACTGGGAGATCAGTGTGAACACCCGGTTTGCCGACTGGGGTGATAAGCTCGTCGAGGCGATTGAGACCCATCGAAAGACTCTCGATGTCGGTATTCAGGCCATACGCATTAATGACATCGTTCTGGCAAACAACAGTACCGAGACGTTATTCGAAACAGGTTTGGCTATAAAAGCGGCCTCCCCGTTTCCATATACCCAGGTCTTGGGCTACAGCAATGGATGTGTAGGTTATCTACCCCGTGCAGAAGATTTTCCACCGGGGGGATGGGATATTTATAAGCGCTGGTACGGTGTACCGGATTTGTTGTTCCAGGCGTACAGTTTACCGACCGCTATCCATCCGAATTCAGAGCAACAGGTCGTCGACCGAACCCTGGCCTTACTGGATCAACTAAGATAAGAGCTATTGTTGAATGATGAGTTTTGATTTATGAATTAAGGTCTGTTTATTTTCAATTATTGACCATTTTGCGAAGATGAAAAGTCTTTATTTCTTTACATTACGTCCGATAGTACTGTATGGCCCACTACGGTACACGACAAAAACCGAAGAACCCTGTACCTGTCATCCCGAGCTTGCCGAGGGATCTACTATGAGTCGACTGGAAATAGATCCCTCGGCTACGCTCGGGATGACAAGTTAGATTTTTGTCGTGTACTATGATCGCCCACTATAACTTTTTTATCATCATTGAAATGATTTTCGGAGAATTTACATGTCGGATACACAATTTGATGCCTATAAAGAAGCCCAACCACAGGCCGTAGACCTGTATACCCAGTCCCTGGCGTCCTTGGCCGGTGGCGTGGGGCATGATTTGCGTATGGGGCATCCGTTGCCGTTATATATTTCCCACGCCAGTGGCGCCCATAAATGGGATGCGGATGGTCGAGCATATATCGACTACGGTATGGGGAACGCGGCGATTTTTCTGGGGCATGCCCCGCCTGAAGTGATCAAAGCCATGCAACGGACCCTCGAAAATGGGTTTCACTTTGGTAATGACCATCCTTTGCAGGTGGAATGGGCTGAATTGATTCAGGCGCTGGTCCCATGTGCCGAGCGCATCCGTTTTGTGAATTCCGGATCGGAAGGCAGCATGCTGGCATTGCGTATCGCCCGGACGTTTACCGGGAAGATGAAGGTGTTGCGATTTGACGGGCACTTCAGCGGCTGGCATGACGGGGTCGGCAAAGGCGCTATGATTCCTTTTGATGATCCGGTATCGGCCGGTATTCCTCAGGGTACACTGGATACCATTAAAGTGATACCCGCCGATCTGAATCGGGTGGAAGAGGTATTTAAAACGGATCCCGATCTGGCTGCCGTGATGCTGGAACCGTCCGGTGCCTCATGGGGTACTGTGCCATTGACGGTGGAGTTTAATCGGGAATTACGTCGTTTAACAGCGGAGTATGGTGTGCTACTCGTCTTTGATGAGGTGATTACCGGTTTTCGGTATGCCCCGGGTGGGTATCAGGAATATGCCGGGATAACCCCGGATATGAGTATCCATGGGAAGATTATCGCCGGTGGTATGCCGGGCGGTGCCGTAACAGGCCGCGCGGAGATCATGCAGGTTTTCGACTATACCGGCGATCCGCATCACGACCGGTATGAGCGGGTGCATCATCTCGGTACTTTTAATGCCAATCCTGTCTCCGCAGCTGCCGGCATTGCGACATTGAAACGGATCGCGACCGGTCTGCCCCACGACCGTGCCAATCGTATGGCCTCGATGTTGCGTCAGGGGATGGATGATATCTTGTATCAGGAACATGTTGCCGGCTATGTCTATGGGGATGTATCGATATTCCATGTTTATCTGGAAGCCCATCCCGGTACGGGTGTCGCCCACCGACATGATTTGATGACCAATGACGCGGCGATATTAAAAGGTATTCCAAAATCGGTAGTAACCGGCTTCCAGAAATTACTCCTGGCGCGTGGCGTAGATCTCGTCTCCTATACCGGCGGCGTCACCTCCGCCGCGCATACCGAAACAGATATTCAGAACACCCTGGAAATTTTCCAGGACGTTATCCGCTCTATGGTAAAAGATAAAATTATCGCCACGTTGAAGTGAAACAATTGGTGGTTTGGTGATTGGTGATTGAAAGATCAAAACCAATTCGCCAACTCACCAACACACCAATTTCCCATGACCCAACCCAATATCCTTATTTACATGACCGATCAGGAACAGGCGCAGGTATCGTTTCCTGAACATCCGTGCCGGATGCCTCGTACGGAGCAGTTCGCTATTGAAGGTATCCAGTTCAGAAACGCCTACACGGTGGCCGCGCATTGCTGTCCTGCAAGGGCCAGTTTTATGACGGGTTTGTATCCCAGCCGCCACGGTGTTTACAATAATGTCAATACGCACACGGCCATTCATCGGGGGCTTAATGATGGCGTGGTTACGTTTTCTGAATTATTAAGTGAGGCGGGATACCGCATGCTGTTCTCCGGTAAATGGCATATCTCCAATCATGAGAATCCGTGCGATCGAGGATGGGAAGAGTTAATCGTCAGTGCACCGGGAGACCGCCAGTCTGGAACGCCACCGGATGCCCGGTGGGAAGAGGCCGCAAGCGCCTCGAATGACCCGAGGGGACGTGGCCAGATTCTCAGACCTGGATGGGGGCACTATCAGCTTTACGACAGTTATCCGGACCAAGGACCTAAAGGCTATGAGAAGGAACGGGACTATCAATTTGTTACCGCCGCGAAAGAGACCCTATCTGATCTGACGGACTCAGATACGCCCTGGTGTATGTATATCGGTCCCAATGGGCCGCATGACCCGTTCAATATACCAAAGCGGTTTGCTGACATGTACGACCCGGATCAGATTACGCTACCGCCCAGTTATTCTGATCAGATGGAAGACAAACCGCGTATTTATCAACGACATCGGCGTCAGTACTGGGACCAGCTTTCCGAGGCCGAAGTGCGGGAATCCATCGCCCACTACTGGGGTTATTGTACCATGATGGACGAGATGTTCGGCGAGGTGCTTGATACACTTGAGGCCACCGGTGCGGCGGATAACACACTGGTTTTACGGATGTCGGACCATGGAGATTACTGCGGGGCGCATGGACTTTATTGCAAGGGTGTACCAGCCTTTCGGGAGGCGTATCATATTCCTCTCATGGCCAGATGGCCGAAAGGGATTACGGATCCTGGCAGAGACTCCGATGCGTTGATCAGTATTATGGATATTGCGCCGACGCTGATGGCACTTGCCGGGATCAACGATATGCCGGAAGGTGTAGCGGGCAGAAATCTGACCCCGATATTAAACGCAACTTCGCCGGCCGATTGGCGAGATACACTGTTCACCCAATTTAACGGGGTAGAGCTTTACTATACCCAGCGTATGGTCCATACCCGGACCCATAAATACATCTATAATGGTTTCGATTTCGATGAGCTCTATGATCTGACAAAGGACCCTCATGAATTGACCAATGTTTCGGATCGGCCTGATTATCAGGACATCAAGCGGGATCTGGTAGGTCGCATGTGGCGTACGGCTCTCGCGGAGCAGGATATTATATCAAATCCTTATGCTACGGTTGCGATGGCCCCGTGGGGGCCAGGGCTTGCATTTGAGTAGGTTGGATGTGTTTTTTTAAAGGGTCGGTATCCTGATTGATCAACCTGGCGATGCGAAATCCTCGCCTTGCAGCAGGGCGTCTTTATACTTTCCTGAACTTCGGCCCGTTGTGCCGAGACTATTGTAACCATTTTGGAGCGCTGATGAAATTAACCCTTTCCATCCCTCGAACAAGGCCTGAACATCTGGCCAGCATTCCTGCCCCGGAAGGCTGTGAATCTGCGGCCTTACTTTTAACCAACCCGGCAGGCGTACAATATATTGCCGAGCGTGATCCGTCTACACCGGTGTATCATGTCCATCTCCCGGCACTGGCTGCCGGTCAGGAGATGACCTGCGATGTGTCTCCGTTAGAACAGCCGAAAGCGGCTTCAGGCATTCGTTATACGCAAAGCCATGAAAAAGTTGATGTGACCATGGCCGATGCGCCGTTTATGACGTTTCATCATAGTTCGGCGTATCCCAAGCCCGTGATAAATCCGATATTGACCCCCGGCGGGGCGAATATGCTTAGAGCGCCGATGGCGACCTACGGGGGGGGCGAGCATCCCTGGCAACGTGGGCTCACGCTGATGCAGGGGGCCATCAATGGTGTGGATTGCTGGAACGAGCAGGACCAACCAGGCTTTGGACATACGGTGCAGGATACAATAAAGATTGGTCACGGTCCGCTATCCATGGTTACCGCAACCACGAATACCTGGTATGAGCAGGAGAAGCCTTTGATGACAGACCGCCGTTGCTACCGCCTTTTCGATAGTTCACGGGAGGCGGTCGTACTGGATGTCACGCTTATGTTGGAAGCGTCGCAAGGTCCGGTCACCATCGGCGCGACGAAAGAAGGGGGTTTTCTGTGTATCCGCGTCAATCCGACTATGAATGCCGCTGACGGCGGAACGATGGGTAATGCGTATGGTGCAACGGACGAGACGGGTTGCTGGTCGAAACCGGCCCACTGGATGGACTACTACGGGCCGGTTGAGGATGAGGTGGCCGGTTTTGCGGTCTTCGACCATCCGGATAATTTTCGGTATCCGACCACCTGGCACGTACGCGGTTATGGTCTGTTCGCCCCCAACTGCTGGATGTTCAAAGACGACCATCACCTCTCTGCCGGAGAGACCATGACGTTTCGCTGGCGTGTCGTTATTCATACGGGTGATACGCAACAAGCGGACATCGCCAACAGATTTCTGGATTATGTGGACGGTCCTCGTGTAGAATGGGCTTAATAAAATACTGAAATTAAGACTTGAAGGACCATAGTATGGTCTTATATCTTGTACAGAAACCCGCAACCTTTTCCTGTTTTAACCAGAAACCAAGTGCAAGCACCGCGTACGTCGCTGCCTGACTTCAGCAAAGGAACCGATCCCTATGTCTTCCGCATTAGACCGGGTGCTTAACAATGACCTGCTCCGTGAGATGGCCGGGTTTCGTGCTTTTCGTGATGGACACACCTATTTCGAACGAGATCAGGTGTATGGTATAGAAGAGAAAGACGATACGGTTTCAGCTAAAGTCCTCGGCTTGTACGAATATCATGTGGAAATATGGTCTGACCGAAGAGATATGTAAACACGGTGTTGCTGTCGCGTTGACCTGGTTGAGTGATCGGGATACAGGACAGGTCTCTCCAGATCTACTTCAGAGTGATGGTCTTGATCCGATCAAGACCATCACGACGTTTCTAGCAACCCGGGATCGATCGGCTTTAATGGATATCATTTTGGAAGGGGCCAGATATAATATTCGGCTTCGTAACCAATTGTTGTTCAAGAGCACCCGTACCCGATCAAAGGAAATCGAACAAAATCGCTTTAAACAATATACCGATCTGCTCTTGGCCCATGACCCGACACCGAACGGGTATGCGGATAGTCTGAATCAGGTGCTTGACGCCCTGTCGGCTCTGATTGAGGAAGGGTATACGAAAGATGCCCAAAGGCTTACGGATTACACGCTGGACAAAATGGCAGATCCATTGGCCTCCATAGACTCGGACGCGGATACGGTCGTGCTGCAAACGGCGCTTGATCGTCTTCAGGATGTGTTTTTAAAAGTCTGCCGATCCACCCGCCCGGACACCGGTGCCCTGGCAAAACGGTTGCTTGAATGGCGTTTGAACCCACAGTGGGACATGTTTCCTGATGCCATGGCGACCTACGCAGATGTACTCGGAGAGCATGGGCTTAGAATGTATCGGTTGCTGGCTGAAGAAGCCTGGGAAAATGAGTCGGCCCTGGAGCCGGGGGACGAGCCTCCTGAACGATACGGGCGGCGGTTCCGTATCGCTTATATCATGGAGACCCTGGCCAAACAGGCTAATGGCTTTGGAGGTTTACTTGCCATCAAACGTAAGGATTTATCACAACCGGCTTCTTTTTTAGCCCTTGCAGATCTCTATAAAGAGGCCGGACAGGATGAACAGGCGCTTTCATGGGCAGAGCAAGGGGTAGAATCATTTTCTGGACGGCCTGACCCCCGCCTGCGTGATTTTCTGATCACCGAATATGAAGCCCGTGGCTGGACCGAAAAGATTGATGAATTACAGAAAAAATAACTGTTTTATAATATAGTCTTGTCTTTTTCTACATCGCTGCTTCTGTTCCCGCATCCGCCCGTGTTTTTTCGGTATCCGCCTCTCCGTATTCTTCGATCCATTTTTCAGGATTATTTTTTATATAGGTTCGTACACGATGCAGGCCATAGGTATTACGAATAATGGATTCGTAATACCGGGGCTGCCAGGCGAAATGATGATGGTCCTGCCTGTTGCACCACCGGGTAACCGTGGATTTGTATGTCCGTATAACTTGTGGCAGGACCCCGGTTTTCAGCGGTCCAAATGTATGGGGCGTATTGTCCCGTTTTTGTAGAGACGCAATATTTTGGCCCTCTACATGGTCTGTTTGGTCATCGTGGGTTATAGGGTGGTCTGTCTGGTCATCGCGCGTCTGTCTGGCCATCCAGTGTTCCAGAACCAGAATACCGTGTACTTGATTTGGCATGACGACAAAGGCATCGATGCCTATATGCGGGAAATGATCCGGTATCTGCAACCAGCATTGGTAGGCCATCCCTCCGATAGGTGAATAACATACCGCTCCGTTTTTGATGAAACCGAAAGATGATGCCATCTGTTTTGTACAAAGGGTTATAAAGTAAAATCCAGGTGACGCATAATCCCTATGAGATATCCGAATCGAGTCAATACGGCGTTTATGGTTAAATAATATCATGTGCATGGATTCCTCATATGAGCAGATGTGAAAAATCACATCTGATTCTATCTTTATAGTCGTTTTTTTATTTAAAATCTCGTAGGCATCAATAAACCGACCTGTGAAATGTATAAAGGAAGGTGTAGATAGGTTGAGATGCACGGAATACGTCCGCAAAAGCCCTTGACATCTGGCTTAGGTACGGTGTACTTACTGGCCGATTTACAGGCATTATTCGTTCATAATATTTATCTTTGAAGGAACCACACATGGCTGACGAACCACAAGATGGAGACGATCTGCAGATTGTTGAAGAATTAAGAGACGCGCAGAATCGTATCCGGCAGGAAATAGAGAAAGTCATCATCGGACAGAAAGAGGTTATACAGCAACTGCTCACGGTGCTGCTGTCGAATGGGCATGCTCTTCTCATCGGGGTGCCGGGGTTAGCCAAAACGTTATTGATTAATACGCTGGCGAACACGCTCGATTTGAAGTTCAGCCGCATTCAATTCACGCCTGACTTGATGCCGTCTGACATTACGGGGACGGAAATACTCGAAGAGGAAAAGTCGACCGGGCATCGGGAGTTCAAATTTATTCGTGGGCCGATATTCGCCAATGTAATCTTAGCAGATGAAGTGAATCGTACCCCGCCCAAAACCCAGGCGGCTTTGTTACAGGCGATGCAGGAACACGAAGTGACGGTCGCCGGAGATTCATTGAAGCTCGACGAGCCGTTTTTCGTGCTGGCGACGCAAAATCCGATCGAGCAGGAGGGCACGTATCCGTTGCCGGAAGCCCAATTAGATCGGTTTATGTTCAGTATCTATATGGATTATCCGTCACGGGATGAGGAAATCGATATTGTGAAGAGTACGACCAGCGTACAGAATGAATTCCCGCAACATATCTTGACGGGTGAGGATATTAATAAATTACAGCGGTTGATCCGGCGGGTTCCGGTGACCGACCATGTCGTCGAATATGCCGTATCGTTGGTGCGTAAGACCCGTCCCACCGAACCGGATGCACCACAGTTTATCAAAGATTGGATAAGTTGGGGAGCCGGTCCACGTGCATCCCAATACTTGATTTTAGGTGCCAAAGCAAGAGCCGTTTTGCAAGGCTCCTACACCCCCTCGCCGGAAGATGTACGCGCTGTAGCGCTACCGGTCCTTCGTCACCGACTCGTCACCAATTTCAACGCCGATGCCGACGGGGTAGATACACAGGAAATTGTAAATCAACTGGTCCAGGAGATGACAGAAGCACAGTAAAGACCTGGATGAAGGATGGAAGGGGCGAGGCCATTCGTTTTTCGGTGCTTTCCACCTCTCCACCGTTCTATCCTTAACTCACCCTCTTCCCTATACTATGAATACCTCTGACTACCGAAAATACCTCGACCCGACGACCATATCCAAACTGGGGCGTCTGGACCTGAAAGCCCGATTGGTGGTAGAAGGGTTTATCGCCGGGCTGCACCGCAGTCCCTACCACGGCTTTAGTGTAGAATATGCAGAGCATCGTCAGTATATGCCGGGAGATCCGATCAAACACATTGATTGGAAGGTATTCGCTAAGTCCGATCGGTTCTATATCAAGGAATACGAGGAAGAAACGAACCTGAAGTCGTATATCTTTCTGGATGTCAGTGCGTCGATGGGCTATACGTCTGGCGGGATCAGTAAGCTGGAATACGGCAAGTACCTGGCTGCGGCACTGACCTATCTCATGTTGGGCCAGCAGGATTCGGTGGGCCTGATCTTATTCGATGAGCGTATCCGGCAATATATTCCCCCTCGCTCCATAAAAAATCATCTTCATACCATACTCCAACATCTCCAGAAGGCTGAGCCCAGTTCGACCACCAGCAGCCGGACGACCTTTCATACCCTTGCTGAACGTATCAAACGTCGCGGGCTGATCATGATCATTTCCGACTTATTCGACGACCCCGCAGACATTGTCACCAGCATCAAACATTTTCGTCATCGCAAACATGAGGTCATCGTGATTCGCCTCCTCGATCCTGCCGAGCAGAAATTTTCCTTTGAACGGCCGATTAAATTTCGGGATATGGAAACAGGTGAAGAGGTTTTCACCCATCCACGCGAAATACGTGACGAATATCTGGCCAACCTGCAGGAGCAGAACGACCTGTACAGGCGGGTCTGCCGAGAAAATGCTGCGGACTACCTCACGCTGGACACCACCACCCCATTCGACTACGCCCTGTTGTCCTTCCTCAGCAAACGGGCGAAACTTGGGTAAGAAAGTTAGAAAGCGCCAAGGTTAGAACGTACGAAAGTGGTCTCGTTCTGATGCTTGAGCGCTGAACAGATAGATTATTTTACAAGTAAGTCATTCCACTCTTCCATCACGCCAGTGTCACCCCGAACTTCTCCGTTCCTGTTCAATCTTAATTTCAGGAAGGGCGATGATATTAAGGCGAAAATAGAGGCCTTTATTGATCCCGTTCCTGGTCCAGCGGACTTGAAATTCCCAGCAATGCAGTGTGCGATGGAAATTGAAGCTGTGTGACACGATCTCACGGCGGCGATAGTCGTAGTTAAAATCGTGCTGGACCCGCCATTTATTCGTCAGTGGGTTGGACACATGCAAGACATCGGTCAGAGTTTTCATGTTAAACCGACTGGTTGTGGAAAGAACATGGGTAGAGGTGTTAAAGGTGGTATCCGGCTTGCTCCGTGCGACGGAATAGCGGTGGGTTAATTTCAAAGTCCAGGGCCCCTTGACCTGGTCGAATCCCTGATCATATCGGTCATACCCGGCGCCGGTTGAACTCCGCCCACTGTAACTGCTGTTGTATGAACTGCTTCTGGAACTGCCGGACCCCGTGGAGGGGCCAATCAAGTTCAGAGAGGTATTCACATCACCCCGTTTGAACCACGGTTTTTGGACGACAGCCGTGATTGGATCGTAAAAGTCGTGCGTTAACGTCGCATTAACTTCAAGGCGTCGCCCAGGTGCTCGAATTCTGGTGGACAGATCCGAAAGGGGACGGCTCGTCGCCTTGAAATTGTAGGCACTTGACAGGGTGACGAATAACAAATTGTATTTGTTTTCCTGATCCTCATGTTCCGTCTTGGCCTGGAGGATATTGTCCAGTGAGAAACTCGCCGAACGAGTCACATTTTCTGGGCCGGTCTGCGTAAACGATATGCGGGGCGTCACCACATGCCGTACCGCCGTAAGTCGTCCGACGTTCGGCTGGAATAGACCGTACAACGTCGTATTCGTAGAGATACCTACGCGGTATCTGTTTTCCCGGTCAAAACCCTGAATCGTCTTTTGATTCCATGTCTCCGAATAGCTGGATTGTGGTTGAAATTTTAACCAGCCGAAGAGATTCTGTTGTGAAGACAAATTAAAATTATTGGTTAAGGTTTGGGTCGTTGTACTGTCTGATGAGCGTTGATCCCTGAGGTTGTTGTCAAAGCCGAATAGAATAGAATGATACCAGGCTGGTTCTTCAGAGGCATTTGATCGCTCGCTGAAATCCGGCATGCTGTTGGTCCGTCGGGTCTGGGGCGGTTTAAAGATCGGGCGTGTTCCGAACCGGAAGCCTAATGATGAGGTCGGTCGAATAGGTGAGCCGTCCGGACTGGATTCTGAAACTGAAAAATTAAGACTGTTCTGCCCCCACCGCTTATTTGCCGTAAAGGTAGATCGTAAGGAGGATTGTAAGCGGCTCGGATCAACGCCCCTGGTGGTAGATTGTACAAATTTTAATGATTGGGCGAACTGCGCCTGACCGGTGATCGTAAAGTCGGGTTGAAGTTGCTGCCAATGGGTCGCGAACAGGTCCCAGCCGGTGGTCTTCAGGCCGAATTCGGATTGATAGGACCCTCGCACAGACCCTCTGAGTCGCCGATCCTGCGCATAAGTAAATACTGGTTTGACTAGAAACCCGGTTTTGGCTTCGATGTCGGTGGTGACCTTCAAGTCCCAGTAATCGCTGGCCGCCCAGTAATATCCGAGATTTCGAAAGTAAGTCCCCTGTGCTTCACCCGAGCCAAAGTCGGGGGTTGTAAATCCAGACCGACGTCCTTGTTTAAGCGGGAAGACGTAGAAAGGCAGATAAAAAACCGGTACCTTGAAGACATAAGCCGTCACGTGCTTAACAATAGCTTTGTCATTAGGAATTATTTTGGCTTTTTTAACCTTTAAAAAGTAGTGTTTATGTTCCGGTATATCGCAGGTCGAGTAGGAGCCGAGATCAATCTTTAGCGTCTGATCATCATCTACCCGTAGTTGTTGTCCTTCGAAGAAGCCCTCATCGTATTTCGTCCGACCACGCAGGATACGGCCTTTCTGGGAGGTCAGATGATACTGCATACGCTCTCCGACCAGGGTCCCTTGTGAATCTTCCAGGGTGGGTTCTGTATTCGCCCCTCTGGAAAAACCGGTCGTATCAGGCAAAAAACTGGCGGTGAGCATTTCAGAATAGGTGTGATATCTTACTTGGCCGGCTTTCAGTTTGATGCTGCCATATTGCAACTCAGCGTGGCCGGACAGCACCAGAGTGCTGTCATTAAAGTCGTATGTAATATTATCTGCGGTATATTGAATGGGTGCCGTAAGTTCCGAGGACGTATCGGCTTCTGTGGTGGTCTGAGTGGAATCAGGCAAAAGAACGATGGGCAAACCCAACGACGTGTCGGATCCGGCATCAGCGGCCGAAGTAACGAGCGAGGAATCATCCGGGATGAAAACTAAGGAATCCGGGATGATGATCTGTGTACGATCAGAGGGCGGTTGGCCTGTTTGAGCAGAAGAAAGAACGGGAAGACAGACCAGGGCGGCCGTCCATAAGAGGACAAAACGAAACATAGAATGATGATTTTTGAATGATGATTTTTGAATGATGATTGGGAAACAATCTGACATGAAGGCAATCAGGTACTTTCATGATTATATATACGCTAAATTAGAGAAAACGGTTCACCGGGGGATACAAAATCATCATTCAAAAGTCATCATTCAAAAATTCTATATGATCGTCGCTTCGTTGTCCTTTCGGAAAAAATGCACATTGGCCATATTGACGACCAGGGGTATTTCCGTATTGAGCTTCGGTTCCACATGGGCTTCTACTTTGGCGATAAACGGATGCTTCCCGGTAGTCAAATAGAGAAACGTCTCACTTCCCATCGGTTCCACAACCTCAACCGTAGCGGAGATATCCTGCACCGCTGACCAGTCCTTAACTGTGCCCTCCGCTGCGACATCTTCCGGACGAATGCCGAAGGTGACCTCCTGGTCCTTATACGCAGCCATCGCCTTCTGCATATCATCGGGAATGGTCAGCAGCAAATGCCCTTCGTTGAATACCAGTTTGTCCTTGTGTGTGACAATCCTTCCATCCATGAAATTCATACCCGGGCTGCCGATAAAGCCAGCGACAAACTTATTGACTGGGTTTTCATACAGATGAATAGGATCGGCCACCTGTAGCACCTCACCATCTTTCATTACCGCAATCCGGTCGCCCATGGTCATCGCTTCCACCTGGTCGTGCGTGACGTAGATCATCGTGGCGGACAGACTATTATGCAGCTTACTGATTTCCGTACGCATCTGAACCCGCAGTTTGGCGTCCAGGTTGGAAAGGGGCTCGTCGAATAGGAATACCTTGGGCTTACGCACAATGGCACGGCCAACGGCCACCCGTTGACGCTCCCCGCCCGACAGCGCTTTCGGCTTTCGGGATAATAAATGGCCGATACTGAGAATGGCAGCGGCTTCGTTGACCCGTTCTTCAATCTCCGCTTTCGGATATTTACGTAATTTGAGCCCGAAGGCCATGTTCTCGTAGACCGTCATATGTGGGTACAGCGCGTAATTCTGGAAAACCATCGCGATATCCCGATCTTTCGGAGGGACATCGTTGACCAGACGGCCATCGATATGAATCTCACCATCTGTGACTTCTTCCAGACCGGCGATCATACGCAGGCTGGTTGATTTCCCACATCCGGATGGGCCGACCAGTACGACAAATTCCTGATCCTTGATTTCCAGATTGACATTCCGAACGGCTGGCACGGACTTATCAAAGAGCTTATTCACATTTTTTAAGACCACATCCGCCATGTGCGTACTCCTCCAAGATATTACGGTATGTATATGAGATGCCTTATATTGTGCGATACAACGGTCATTTTGTCAATATATTATATACACAGCCGATAGGCGTAGTGGTGACGCGTGGTTTTCACAAATAGAACGCTTCTAGGAAAACAAGGTATAGCCTCTACTCTTTACTCTCTGCTGTATGTCCTGATGCAGGCATCAGTTTTAATTGACTTTGTCATCCTTTTTCATTACTATGGGCACTTGTCAAACTTCAAGTTTTGCTGATCAAATTATCCGACTAATCATTTGCAAATGACCCTATTGGCAATTGCAAATTGCCAATTCTTCATTCTTACAAGAAGGAGCATGACCATGCCACTCGTCGTTGAATTGGATCGTATCAAAGAAGCTGTAAAAGGGCTCGATGTTATACAGGATATTGAAGCTGGGTTTGTCGCTTACTCTCAGGGCAAAGTACAGGTGCCACCTGTGGGTGAGTTGATTTTCGAAGATCCGCCCGGTGATGTACATATCAAGTATGGTGCGATCAACGGGGACGATTATTACGTGATCAAGCTGGCTTCGGGGTTCGCCGATAATCCTTCGCTGGGCATCCCTCGTATCCAGGGTATGATGCTGATTTTCAGTCAGAAGACGGGCCAACCGATCGCGTTTCTGCTTGATCAGGGTTATCTGACCAACGTGCGTACGGCAGCTGCTGGCGCAGTGGCTGCGAAGTACATGGCACCGAAGAAAGTAAATCGAATCGGCGTATTCGGTACCGGTGTACAGGGTCGTATGCAGATTGAGTATCTCAAGGGGATTGTAGATTGTACGGATATCATCGCCTGGGGACGGTCCGCAGAAAGCACGTCTTCGTATAAGAGCGATATGGAAGCCCAGGGTTATTCGGTCGAAATAACTGCCGATCCCGGCGCTGTGGCTGCCGCCAGTAACTTTATCGTCATGTCCACACCATCTAAAGAGCCCTTGTTGCAGGCTGGGCAGATCAAACCGGGAACGCATATTACGGCCATGGGCTCGGACACGCCGGAGAAAATAGAACTCGAACCCGCTATTCTTGCCAACGCGGACGTCATTGTGGTGGACAGCATCCCGCAGAGTGAGTCCCGTGGTGAAATTGCGCAGGCCACCAAAGCCGGGGCCATTACGTCAGACCGGGTGCTCGAACTGGGTAACGTCATCCAGAACCCATCCCTGGGTCGTACGTCAGACAGTCAAACCACCATTACCGACCTGACCGGCGTAGCTGTCCAGGACATTCAGATTTCAAAAGCGGTATATAACGCCGTTAAATAGAAACGCCGTCCAGTAGCGACGAATAATTATTCGTCGCTACCACGGTGACAACCATACGAGGGAATTGCATATGTCACAGGCCTTCCAGCCGTTCGATCTGGAACGGATTATGTCGGATTGGGAGCAGGAGGTAGAATTTAACCTGTCTGAAAGTGGCGCCCATCCGATGAAACTGAAAGAGTTGCTGGCCCATGATCCCGATATGCTGGACCGCATGCTGGAAACAGAACTCGGGTACGGCTGGGCTAATGGCTCACCGCAACTTCGTGAAGCCATCGCACAGTATTATCCGGGGGCGACCGCTGAGAATGTGCTGGTCACCATCGGCTGCATTGAGGCGAACTACATCACGTACCAGACCTTGCTGCAACCGGGTGATGAGGTGGCGATACAGGTTCCTAATTACCTCCAGGGCTGGGGCATCGCTCAGAATATGGGCGCGGTTCGAAAAACCTTTTCCCTCAACCCGGATCAGCAATGGGCCCTGAACATCGATGAAATGAACGCGGCGGTGACGGATCAAACCAAATTAATCGCCTTGTGCAATCCGAATAATCCAACCGGGCAGATTCTGACGGAAGGGGAAATGGACGCGGTGCTTCAGGCCGTTGACCGCAGCGGTGCCTATCTGCTGGCAGATGAGATCTATGCAGGGGCGGAGCGCGAGACGGATGATATTACGCCGACATTTTATGGGCGCCATGACCGGGTCATTTCGGCGGGCAGCATGTCGAAAGCGTATGGCCTGCCGGGCCTGCGGGTGGGGTGGGTGGTCGGTCCTGCGGATTTGATCAGTCAAATATGGACGCGCCATGAATATCTCACGCTTAGTACGGCCATTCTATCCAATCATCATCTGGCCCCACTGGCGCTTCGACCCGATGTGCGTGACCAGATCTTTGCCCGCACGCGGCAGTATATCCGTAATGGCTGGACAAATTACGAACCCTGGTTGAAAGAAAACGAGGATATTCTTAGTCTGGTCTCCCCGAAAGCATCGGCCATCTCCCTGGTTCGGTACAATTTGAATATGGACTCCGTCACGCTGGTCAACCGATTAATCCGGGAAAAATCCGTGCTTATTGGCCCTGGCGATTATTTCGGTGTGCCGAAGCACATCCGAATCAGTTATGGTCTGCCGCCCGATTATCTGAACCCAGGCCTGGCACGCATCGCCGATCTCCTGCGACAGGTCGCCACAGAAGAAGCATCCGGGGCAGCGGCTGGGAGCTAGGATTTCGGATGGGCTGTATGCAGCATTACGCAGTCACGCCGACAGTATTCAGAAGGTGATCTTCATGTGCCATCCATATGCTGCGGCTTATCTGAATATACCATATTGAACGTCCCCCGGTTTAATGGTCTTATAGAAACAAGCGGGTTAAAAAACAAAGCTTGCTCCTGCCGGGTCATCACCGGGAAGCCATAGGACTTGTTGATATACTTTGTCGGCTTATGGTCTCGAACACGCTGTTCGACAAACGTGCTGTGCCTGTCAAGGCGAGTCAAGATATGTTTATTGATCTCTTCAAGATCTGTTTCGACCAGGGTACTGGCGATCTTGTAAAATTGCGGATCTGATTCAACACCGATGCCGTGCCGCCCGGTCGCCATGGCGGCTTTCAGCGTGGTACCGGTACCGACAAACGGATCGAGTACGGTGTCCTGTTTTATGGAAAACATATTGATTAATCTGTAAGCGAGTTCAAAGGGGAATGCCCCCGATCTCCTATGGATTGCCTCCTGGCCAGTTTTTTGGCTCGTACCGGTGATATCGGACCAGAGATCGGAAAACCAGATATTGCGTTCCTCCCAGAAGAAGGCACTTTCCCGTCGTCGCTGTTTTTCAGCGTCTGTCGCGAAAACACGGCGTCTGCCTTTACGGACGACCAGGATGTATTCGTGCTCGTAGGTCACATAAGCCCCGGCCGGCAGCATCCCTGATCCCATGAATTTATTCGGGGCGTTGGTGGGCTTCCTCCACAGGATATCAGGCAACACCGAAAAACCAAGGGACATGAGCTGGGTCAAAATCCGGGCGTGATTGGCATAGAGTCTGTATTCTCGATCTATCGTTCTTGTCGCATCTCCGATATTAATACAGGCTGTACCGCCGGGTTTGAGCACGCGATATACTTCCGTCCATACAGTATCCAGAATCTGATGCATCCGTTCAAACGCGACCACCCCCTGCCCATCTTCCAGCGCACGATGTATGGCGGGGTCCTGGCTGCTGAAAACGTCATCCCACATTTTGACCATGGGATAGGGTGGCGATGTCACGACCAGGTCGATCGAGGCATCGGCGAGCATAGATAAGTCTGTCGCAGAAGTCAGGTGTGTTTGGATCGTTGTTTCCATGGTCGTTATAATACAGTCTGTATGCCCGTCAGGCAAATGAAACGCAGCACAACGCCTGGTCTGTGTACATGCATAAGGATAAGCTATGTCCCAAGACAATAAACCACTGGTTGACCTCGATGATTTTCCGGCGGTCAGTACTTGTACATACATTAATTCGGCGAATGTGGGCCTCATGTACCGGGCGGCGGAGCAGGTGATCACCGCGTGGTACAAGGATGTCGCCGAGAATGGCAGTAATAACTTTGATGAGGCCGCAGAGGATGCCGTCTTCGATGATCTGCATCATGCCGCCGCCCGATTATTTCATGCCGCACCGGATGATATCGCTGTGGGCTCCAGTGCGACGGAGTTGCTCAGTTCGTTGGCCTGGGCCGTGATGCCCGGTGCGGGGACCAATGTGGTCAGTGCCGATATCGCCTTCCCGGCAGCGGTCTATCCCTGGGGACGCGTGGCCAGACACACGGGCTGTGAGATTCGGCTGGCAAAGGCCCATGGCGGGTATGTTGATCTGGACGAACTGGCGGGCCTGATCGACGATCAGACCGCCGTCGTCTCCCTGTCTCACGTCGAATTCCGTAGTGGTCAGCGGTACGATTTATCTGCCTGGGCCGATATCGCACATAAGCATGGGGCCTTGCTGGTGGTTGATGCGACGCAATCTGCTGGAGCCGTACCCATCGATGCACCGGGCATGGGCGTGGATGCAGTGATTACTGGCGCATATAAATGGTTGTGCGGGCCGTTCGGCGCGGCCGTTATGTATCTGGCCCCCGCCCTTCAAACATCGCTCGACCCTGGTTTGGTTGGCTTTCGCAGCCATGCTGAGCTCTGGGATATCCGGGCGGATCATCTGGTCTATTCAGATAACGCGTCTCGGTTCGAATTCAGTACCATGGCCTACGGTTGTGCCGTCGGTCTGACGAAGGCGATAGACTATCTGGTTGATGTCGGTATCGATCGTATCTTCTCTTATAACCAATCTCTGGCAGATGCTATTATGGACGGCCTGGAAGCCCTTGGTGCAGAAGTGACCTCTCCTCGTAATCAGATCGAACGGTCTGCCATTGTCACTGCTCGTTTCCCTGGTCGAGGGGCCGCTGATGTCGTGCAACAATTGAAAGAAGCCAATGTCAGAGTCGCTCTTCGGGGCGATGTCGTTCGTTTTTCGCCCCATTTGTATAATCGTATAGAGGATGTAAACCGGGTACTGGACGTATTGGCAGACGAATAATGCCCATTGCAGGTTCACGGTGCGCTGTGAACCTGCCTCATTAATCCCAACCTCTGGAATATCACATGTACAAATATCAATGGTACCAATCGATTTATAACAATATGTCGAAGATCAACGAAGAGGCGCGCCAATACGGTGAAAAGCTCGGCACCACCAAGCTGAAGGAAGATATTGGTCTGTATGCAGGCAGTTCGGCCCGGCCCGGGAACCTGCCCGACTATGTTCTGGACGAGATTGTTAAAGCCAACCGAGGCGGCAAGACGTATCCGGTACGGGTCATCGAGGATCAGCTAAGAGAAGTCATCAAAGATGTGTACGGGGATGGATACGACGCCGTGGTCGCCAATACCTGTGAGGCTGTGATTCGTATTGCCCTGGAAACGCTCTGCGCGCCGCCGACCATGCGACATGGCGATATCTACCGTGGTCGTTTGCTGATGCCATACGGGGAAGATTACGAATGGTTGGGGGGGTATGGACGTGCGTTTCCACCCAAATATAAAAATCTGCTTGTAGACCGTACCATATCCGGCGGTGAATTAGGTGTTGAAAACAAAAGTCTGGCCAACCTGGAAACGCTCTACGTCCGTATGGCGGGTGCCAAATACGAGCCCCACGGTATCCGATACAATCCCACTTCGTTATTAACGCAGGTGGATGTGGATGGGACGATTGAAAATGTTAAAAAGGCGGCCTATCGTAATGCGTCCCTGCTGACGGGCATTGCGACCGTCGGATACGATACCCCCAGCTATGGCCTCGGAGAGCAGGACGAAAACGGCGTGCCCATCATGCTGAAGAAATTAGGTGAAGTAGCGCGGGACTATGATGTCCCTTATATTGTTGACACCGGTGGCTCGATCCCCATCGTCGGCATGGACCCACGGGATATAGACTGTGATATCATCACGTACAGCATGGACAAGCCGGGCCGTGCGCCTGCCTCCGGTCTGCTGATCGGCAAGGAAGAGATAATTAACCCGATCCGTAAAGGCATGGGGCTGGGCGGTCAGCGTTACGGCGAACTGTCGTCCCACGGTAAAGCCGTGTATACGTTCAGCGATCCGGGGCGTGACACGGTGGTTGGCTTAACTGCTTATCTGAAGGTCCTGCGTGATCAACCGCAACTGGTCACCGATCCCATTGATCGGTTTCATGAGATTGTCGTAGAAGAGTTCAAACAGATGAAGCCCTCTCGTTTCCGTGATAAGCTTATTTTCGCTAAAACCTATCAACTGGGCGGCACGGAACTGAACTACGAGCAGACCTGGGAAGACGGAGAATTCGGTATTCCCATCTTCAATCTGGAAGACCTCTGGGCCAATACCAATCCTATTGTAACCGCCCAGGAACATATGGGCGTCGAACCCGCTACCATATACAGCGGAAAAATGTTTCTCGGTCCGGGCATGGGCACGCTTGATGCGGAAGGCCACCTGATCGAAGAATACGCCACTCTGGGCGTTAAAACTCTGGTCAAAGCCGTAGAAATCGTATGTAAGTATGCAGGTCTGGAGGATTGACTATTTTGTTGATTGTCTGATTGAAAAGGCTAAACGAATCAACGAATCAGCGAATCAACGAATCAACGAATGGATAATTCACTTCTCAATAAACTCCACGCCCGCAACGAAGCCGGACGGCCTCTTCGTGTGGGGCTGATCGGGGCCGGAAAGTTCGGTACGATGTATTTGAGTCAGGCGCATCGGGTACCGGGCTTGCATGTGGCCGGGGTCGCGGATCTATCGAAAGATCGTATTCGGGATGCGTTTCTACGCGCTGAATGGCCGGTGGAGCAGACAGATGCGCTGGATGTGGATCAGGCTATCAAGACGGGGGCCACCTGGCAGACCGAGGATGCCATGGCGCTCATCCGGTCCGATAAGATCGAGGTGGTCATTGAAGCGACTGGACATCCTGTTGTCGGGGCCCGTCATGCGATGGCGGCGATCTATCATGGTAAGCATGTCGTCATGGTGAATGTCGAAGCCGATGCGCTGGTCGGCCCGCTTCTGGCGCACCACGCCAGGGAAGCCGGCGTCGTCTATAGCCTGGCCTACGGTGATCAACCTGCGCTGATTTGTGAGCTGGTTGATTGGGCGCGGATGAATGGGTTTGAGGTGGTATGTGCGGGCAAGGGCAATAAATTTTTACCGATCTATAACACCTCTACGCCGGATACGGTGTGGGACCATTACGGGTTTACCCCGGAGCAGATCGATCAGGGCGGCTTTAATCCCATACTCTTCAATTCGTTTCTCGACGGCACCAAAGCCGCGATTGAGATGGCTGCCGTCGCAAATGCGGCTGGCCTGAAACCCCAACCGCATGGCCTCAGTTTCCCTCCAGGTGGCATCGATGATATCCCGAATGTCTGCCGTCCTGAAAACGATGGCGGGGTCCTCAGCCATACCGGGACCGTGGAGGTCGTATCAAGCTTGCATAGAGACGGCCGTCTCGTTGAGCGAGATCTTCGCTGGGGGGTGTATGTGACTTTTGCCGCGCCGAGTGCATATGTACGGCAGTGTTTCGGAGAGTATGGCGTCCAGACGGATTCTTCCGGGCAATATGGTGTTCTGTACAGGCCTATCCATTTTGTCGGTCTCGAGCTGAATACCAGCGTCCTCCGGGCCGGCCTGAACGGTGAAGCCACCGGGGGGCCTGTCGGTTTTACAGGGGACGTCGTCACCATGGCCAAACGTGACCTGCCACCGGGCGAGATGCTGGACGGCGAAGGAGGACACCTCGTGTATGGTGTCCTGCGACCGGCAGCAGAGGCCTGTAAGGCAGGTCATCTGCCCATTGGTCTGGCCAACGGATTAAAGCTGATACACCCCGTAGCCGCTGGTCAGCCGGTCCTGTGGTCGGATGTGCTGTATGAGGCCGCCGACCCGGCGGTGAAGTTGCGGCGGAACATGGAGAAAATGTTCGATGGAAAACCTAAGCATGTTCCCAGGGTTATACCATTCCCCTCTTGATGTTATATCACGTCCTCTGAAATCATAATGCCGCCAGTGATGCTTCAATAGCGGATTCCTGGACAAGTGTAATATCTTCGATGTGTAAAGCGCAATTTAAAAGCGCTTCGGCTCTGGCCGTCGACAGAATGCCTTGTACAGTAATAACGCCCTCAAACATTAGTTTTAATAACTCTGTTTGATCCAATTCGTTGAATCCTTCAAGTTCTATCCAGGTGTCTTTGGGAAGGGCACCATCTGTACCGGCAAGCAAAAAGAAATTGGGATAATGGTCGCTGCTCTGACAGCCGGGAATCATATTTCGATTGCGTCTGTTGGTTGTCGTGGTGGTCACAACGTAAGGATAGTTATCTCCGTTGCTCAATAAGACGATGTACTTATTTTTTTGAGAACCATCTGAAAAGGTATAGTTCGTGTAATGCAAAATGTTCCCGGGGGTCATTTAAAAGCATCCCAAAACTTTTCCGACTCTTCGGCTTTGTCCAGGAGATCCGCATTATCACTGGACACCACATACTCGTAAGGAATCATTTTAAACCGCTTGCCTTCTTCTTCAAAGATTCGGTGCCACGGCTGGCTTTCAAGGTGGGTTTTCTCGATAATATCTTCTGAATTCGTATCGTGAAACTCCTCTGCCAGCTTTTTAAGTATGTTTATCTCTCGTTTGGTGAAGTGGGATGGATCAAATGCTCTTTTGGGCGATAGTTTGAGCATCGGAAGAGGCTTATTGACTTCGATTTTCTCGAAATCAAAGGCATTTGTCATATCATCCTTTGGTTCGTCGAATTCATCATACAGCTCACTTGGACAGGGTCCCTTTTTCCAAGCATAGTAATCCAACCCCGTGATGCTTCGACCGGTCTGAGCGAAATGCTCGAAATCGAGAAAATAAAGCAGCTTGAACAACTTGAGCTTCCCGCAATATTTCGTATTCGTAATGAAATAGATGATAGCGTTAATCAACTTTTCACGGTGATGATCGATGAGCATTCAAGCCTCCCGTTAGACCGTATCAAACGATTGTACTAAAATTGTACTGAAATAATTAAAAATTGAGATGATAGCGGTTCAGGCTCAGGATGAGTTGAGGTCGTAATTCTTACTAAGAAGTAACACATGTTTAGTGTTTTTGTCAAGTAGAATGTTGGGAATGTATAAGGTTAAACGTTCGATTAGTTCTCGTGATTATCAGGCTGTCCCTGTTTGATATCTTATGAATTATCGGATTACTTTCCAAAAATGGATGATCCGGAAGTGCTGGCCAAGAAGGAGGCCGCCGTCCTGTGGTGCGAGCGGGCTTCATCCCATGCGGCGACATACACCGAAGGTAAACCGTGGGCGTATTTATTGATTCCTCATGATGTGGTAGCGGAGAATATGACGGTTACGGGGCTGGGTCTTACATTTTGTTAAAGGTCCGAACGATAAGACAAAGCTTAGTCTCGTAGACACATCCCCTGCTTCTACTCTGCTCCATGGCCTCTTAATACCGTTGCGATGGCCTCATGGCCATTTTCAATCGCTGCCTGAAGTGGGGTCTGATCGTTGAAATTATGCACGTTGATATCCCCTATACCGTTTTCGAGTAACCATTTGACCATATCAATATGGTCATGTCGAACGGCGGCATGCAGGGCCTGATCGTCAACGGTGGCTCCGTTCTCGAGCAAAAGCGCGGTGATTTCTGTATCGCCGCTGATCGCCGCATGATAAAATGCAGAAATACGACCATGGGCACCGAACGCCTGGGCTTGCGCCGGATCTTTTTGCAGGAGATGGCGGACCGTCTCCAAACGACCCAACATCGCTGCCGTGCATATACCTAATGGTGCCCCCTGCTCAAGAAGATATTCTGCAATATCCTGCCTTCCGATATGTGCCGCCGCTTCGATAGCCGTCTCATTAAACTGTGCCTGGCGTGCATCCAGCAGCTCAGGCTGTTCTGCAAGCATGGATTGCACGACGGGTAAATTATGATGCGCTGCCTGGACGAATTCAGTGATCTGCTCTTGAGATAATGCTACCATATTTTCTCCTTAGCCTGATTAATCCAAATCATAAATCATAAATCATAAATCATAAATCAACAATTCCCCTACATGCGTACGGCTTTCACCAGGGGCATCGGATCATGGATGGTCAGCGATGTGGCTTTTTTATCAACAACCTCGAACCTTACTCTGACCGCCGGTGCCCCACTTGGCGCAAACGTGTTCGGCTCTACAAGGTTAAGTCGCCGTCCGGTCCCACCTTTTTTCTTGAGAGACAACCAGCGTAGCCGATGCAATTCTACAATAAATGTGTTATCTGAACCGGTCCCAAAGGTATAGTTGCCCAGATAGATCTGTTTCTGCTCTTCGGTCACATCCCCACTGATTGCGCCTGTATCCGCATCACCAAGTGTATCGAGGTAGGCGATCACCTCTTCCATATTTTTTCGGTTCATATCAGAAATGTCTTTGCGGGCGAGCCGGTTGCGGGCATGCTGTAGGAGTGTGATATCATGTGGGCCGAGCGTACGTTGGATGCCGGGGACCGCTTCCACCATACTGCGGACTGCATCCAATTTTCCAAGCATCGTAAAGGTAAATATATTCGGTCGGGCCCCATGCGCGATGAGCACATCCGCAATATCGGCCCGTCCGGTATGCGATGCGGCACCCAGCGCACTTTCCCAATCCCCATATCCCCAATCCCAGGAGGCTTTCGCCAGCGCCGGTCGGGCTGTGACCAGTTCTTTCACCCGATCAATTTGTCCATGCGATGCACCAACGACGGCTCTGACGGCCGCCGCATCCTGCTGGGGAAAGTTCGGTGGCATCGGCGTGGTGTTCCATTCACCTTTCTGGGCCAGCACCGGCGTGATTGCCAGACCGGTCACACCTGCAGCCGAGAGGCCCATGAACGTACGTCGGGTCAGATGGTTCAATGCATGGGACATGGTTATCTCCTTGTTGTCCTGTGTATTACGGCATTACATAAAATTCGTCCGAGTAGGTCGTCCCCCCATGTTTTGCCAGGTAATCCACCAGGTCGCTGTGCCCCTTGTAATGGGCCCAGGATAGCGGCGTATTTAAATGAGCGTTTTCGATGGGGTTGATATATGCGCCAGCCTCGACAAACAGCCTGGCCATATCCATATTACCCTGTGTGGCTGCATAGTGCAAGGGGGTCGCACCCCACAGGGCATCCTGCACGTCCACATCGGCACCGTAGTCGATCAACAATCGTACGGTGTCCAATTGATTTTGTAAAGCCGCTGTATAGAGGGGTGTCTGGTCGTATTGCCGGGACCAGGGCCGGTTTGGAGATACCCCCGCTTCCAGAAGGACACGGACCGCATCGGTGTACCCTGCTCGGGCGAGGGCATGGATGAGGGGCCCGTAAGGCCCCTCATCTTCCAGAACTGACCGGTCTCCATTAAGGATTTGCTGGGCTTTATGCCAATCGCCCATCACCAGCAAAGCAGAGAGATCCGGTGTGGCGTGGGCCTGTTCAAGCGCCTCGCGAGCCGGGGTGTTTTTCACTAAATGGGCCAGGCAGAGCGGGGATAGGCCGGCATCGGTCAGACCATGGAGATCCGCATGATGATCCATAAGCAGGGTACTTAGTTCGTGCCGATTATGCCTTATCGCCAGATGCAGGGGTTGCTGCCGCTCATCTTCATCGTATATGCTTAACCGGCTATCAACGGCCGCAGGCTGTTCATACAGCCACTGCTCTACATCTTTTTTTCGGTCGAGCGTAACGGCCACGAATATATCCGGCCTGGCCCCATGATCGATAAGCAGTTCAGCTGTTCCCACCTCCAGATGACCTTGCAATACAGCCCATCCGAGCGGACCTTGGCGATGGCAATCCTGATCATCATTGGCGGAGGCCCCCTGTTGCAACAAACAGGCAACCACATCCGAATGGCCGTTTCGGGCCGCCCAATGCAGAGCGGTCCCATTTTTCAAAGTCTCTCTGGCAGAAAGACGCGCCCCACGTGTAATAAACAGTTCGACCAGGTCAGTCTTACCGGTTTCGGCGACCCGAATTAAGGGCGTCCAATGCCAGGTGCCACGGCTGTCAAGCAAGCCAGGCTGTAGGTCAAGGTAGTGTAAAATTTGCCCCTGATCATTACCGCTGATGGTTTGAAAAAAAACGAATTTGTGTACAAAGGTATCAGATTGAGACAGCTTATAGCGTTGTAATGTGGACTCAAATACATGTTCAAGCAATTTACGTAAACGAGTCCGTGCATCATGCAATCGCTTTTTTACAGTCGATTGAGGCAGCTCCATACAGGCGGCGATCTCACCAACCGAGTATCCGGTGAGGTAATACAGCACGGTCGTCATGCGTAAATCAGCAGGCAATCTGGTGAGCGCATGTCTCACCAATTGTTGTTCTTCCGAGCCTGCGGTGGTTTCATACGGATTCTCTGACGTATCCTCGATCTCAGATTGTTCATCGATGGATATTTTATAATGCTGCTGCTCCTTGAGCATCCGGGCACATTGTCTGGATATGATACGTCGCAGCCAGGCGGCGAACACTTCCGGTTTATTAATCGTATGCAAAGTAAAATACGTCGTCATAAACGCATTCTGCGCCGCATCCTCCGCCAGCGCCGGGTCACCAAGCATCGATAACGCACAGCCGTAAGCCAGATCCTGATACCGCCGCACCAGTTCAGAAAACGCCTCGCGCCGTGCGGGTGTATCTTTGCCGTCAGATGAGGCCTGCTGGATTTTTTTAATGAGCTGTGGGGTGTCTAAGGTCATGACTATTTATGATTTATGAGTTATGAATTATGCGAATCAAGCGTAGAAAGAGCAGCATATAAATCAGATCATATCATGGTGAAAGCAGGTCATAAGTGACTAAAATCCTCCTGTCATCTCGACCGAACAGCGTGAGCGGAGGGATCTCGTCCGAGTCGACTCGAGCTAGATCGTGGTTTGTGGTACACCGCACAAACGTGGGCGGCAACGCCCTTCGGGCTTCACTCAGGATGACAAAGGCCTCGATGTAAATTTTCTATTTCAACTTTAGATTCGCATGAATTATGAATAAAGTCAAAAGCCACATCGGCGATAGTTCTGAGACTACTTATTTTATATCAAATTTTATATGCATGGAACACGACAAAAAGTTTAAAATGTCATCTCGGCCGAACAACGTGAGCGGCTTCGCTCGGGATGACATAGACTGGCCTTTTATATATTTTATTTTGTACTATGATCCGCTTTATTGTTTTCCAGAATCTCCTGTATCCGATGTATCACGATTTGTTCTTCGCCTTCCTGTAAGGTGATGGGATCGATATAGCAACTCATCGGTAAGATATAATCTCCCATCTCAATGGACGGCTTCCCTTCCCGGAGTTCGTGGCGCATGTCCACTTCTGTCATCCCCAGCGCCGGCTCATCCAATGTGATGATGACGCGATGACCGCCTCTCTCTCTTTCTGCCGTTACATGAGGCATGGACGACAAGGCACGGATCATAAAGTCTGCCATGTGGTCATAGTTCGCCTGAACAACCTGATTATCCTGCATCATAAAATGTTCGACAGCGGCATATAGGCCTGCCATTTCCTCCTTGCCGACTTTCATGGGCCTGCCGATCCCTCGAAACGGATTGCCCTGCATGGTGCAGGCCTCTATGATCTCCCGGCGACCGAGAATAAGGCCTGTGGTTTGCGGTCCTCGGATGCCTTTGCCACCGCTGACGACCACGATATCAGCGCCCATGTCTCGAGTGATACGCCACAGATTTTCTTTTGGCGGGACGCCGAAAGCGGCATCCACGATGACGGGAATATCATGGGCATGGGCGATTTCTACCGTTTTCTCTATAGGGATGATGACGCCCCGGGCAGGTTCAATACTGAAAATTGCAGCCGTTTGGTCGGTTATAGCAGATGTCAAATCGTCCGGTGTGATATGGTCATAGTCCCCGATTTCTATTATTTTCGCCCCGGCGATCTGGATGGCGATGTCTTCATAGAATCGACCGCCACGTTGTACAATGACCTCATTATTCATACCCTGGGTATCAGGTAACCTTTCTATTTTTTCCGGATCTTTACCGGTCATACACGCGGCGATGGCCAATGTAATACCGGCAGTCGCCCCGCAACTGACATAGGCGGCTTCATTGTGCGTCATCTCGGCAATAGCCGCTCCAATGCGCTCTTGCAGTTTGACAATACTGATAAAAGATTGAGCGGCTTCGACCATGGCCTTGACGACCGGATCAGGCATTAACGTACCGCCCATGCGGGTGTGCATCCCCCGTGTATTGATGTTCGGTGTTAATCCTAATCGTTCATAAACATGCATTGAAGTAGCTCCTGTTTTATCTTTATTATGTTATACAGTGTACATAACTACCAAATCGGATACCAACTTTTTACCTTGTTCTTCATTTTCAATTTGTCTTCAATACCGTATAAGTTTTTTATCTTAAACCCCCTGTGCTCTCCGTGCCTCCCCCGTATTTTCCATGGTTAAACTCCCAACTTAAAGGAATCTGTTATGCTAGTCATGGGCACCCAGGACGGTGTGTATCAATGGAATGAAGAGACCGATACACACCGATCCCTCGGTTTACACGGCAAGCGTATCCTTGATTTGGCGTTGCAATCGGATGAGACGATTGTGGCCGTAGAAAGTGGTAAGGGAGTCTGGTCAGGGCGATGGCCTGATCCGGACTGGACGGACATCACACCCGATGAGGACGCAGGGCCGACCACGGTCCTGGCTAACGGTGATCAACTCTTCCCGGGGGGGCGAACCGCCGGTGTTATACCAGCGTAATGAGCATACCTGGGCGTTGATAGAATCGTTACACACCCGCGACTATGCGCAGGACTGGTATGCGCCTGGCGGCCTGGCGGCGGTGCGTAGCATAGCACCCCATCCGGCCAATGATCGTGGTCTGTATCTTGACATTCATGTCGGCGGCATTATGCGGACGCTTGACGGCGGGGAAACCTGGACCCCGACGAACAATGGCCTGGAACTGGATGTTCATGAAGTTGCCACACACGCGATGAACCAGCATGCTGTGTATACGGCGACGGCGGACGGTTTTTATTTCAGCCCTGATGAAGGCGATACCTGTTTGCGCCTCAATGCTGGATTGGACAATCTGTATACCCGTGGTATCGCCATCCATCCGCAAGATCCGGACATCCTGCTCATCAGCGGCTCACCAACTAATCCGGGCGGCTGGCGTGCGCATGGGAAGCGGTTTGCTCTATACCGTAGCGAAAACGGTGGGCACGCCTGGAAAAAAATAACTACCGGCCTCCCTGCCGAATGTCTGGAAGAAATCGACACCTTCTGTGTCGTCTTCTCCAAAGCCCATGCTAATCATGCCTATTGCGGTTCTCGCGACGGGATCTTGTACAAAAGCACCGATGCCGGTATCTCCTGGAGGACGGTCGCTGAAGAGATACCCAATATATTTTCGATAAAGGCAGGGGAATACCACTTGAGGTGAAAGACGTTACCTAGGGTGAAATACCCCAGGCAACGTCTTTTCAGCAATCAGGTCGTCCTATTGGGCCATTTTTAATCGGTCTTGACATACAGGGCTGTATTGAGGGTGGATATTATTTTTTTGCCGCGGTTGCTATGATCCATAGGGTTTTAAACCCAAAAAACATAGTCTGAGGTTACGTCAGCCCGTTTCGAAAAATGGACGTCTTGTAACTTGGCATACGCTTTGCCAGGATGGTAGGACAGATTAGATGAGGATAATGCCATCTACCTTTCAAGAGTGAGCGAAAAGAATGAAAAGCGGATTATTTACCCTGGGTCTAGTAGAATTATTTATTATCTCAGCATTTTTACTGATGGGCGTACTGCCATTTTATATGATTGATCAGATGGCACCCAAAGTCATGATACTCGGTTATGCACCATGGATGTCGGAGATCTCATTATTTCTGTGGAAACGGTAACAATCTTTAAACCGCATGGCCAGACAGACGCTCTACTTTCAAAAATGCCCGTGGGACCAGGCTACCCCTCCCGAATCTCTGCTATGCACTCTATCTCTACCAGCGCATCCAACGGATTTTGCTTCACGGCAACAGTCGTTCGGGCAGGTCTGTGGGCTCCGAACATATTGGCATAGACCGTATTCATGCCGTCAAAATCATGCATGGAACTCAGATACACATTGGTCTTGACCACATCATTCAGCGTCAATCCAACTCCATCAAGGACAATAGCCAGATTACGCAGGACCCGCTCTGTCTGCTCTTGAATATTCGAACCGACCATTTCGTTTGTTTCCGGATCAAGCGGTGTCTGGCCGGAACAGATCACCAGGTGTCCTGTTCTCACAGCATGCGCGTAGGGCCCTATCGCATCAGGGGCCTGATCGATGAATTTTAATTCCATGGGACTCCTTTGGTAATTGAGAATTGAAAATTGAGAATTGAAAATGAAGAGACCTGATCTTGCAATTTGTAACGGCTTATTATCCATGTGCTTCAATTCTCAATTATCAATTTGCTTTAAACTGATAATGCTTCCACATGCAACCTCAGCCCTTCCTCAATTGATGTAGAAGGAACGTTGAGGTCACTGACTTGCAGGCAGTTGAGATTATAGATCCGGTGGCACAAAAACGGTGCTTTGTCCGGATTTTGTTCTGCGTAGGATTGTACGGGAATTTCTTCTATCTGCAGGTCAACAGCCAACACATCGGCTATGATTTGATAATATTGCCAGGATTCTATCATATCGGGACCGGCGATATTGAAGATTTCACGGCCCACCGTGTCACAACCTGCGATACTGATGATGGTTGCCGCCAGATCGTGGACCAGAATGGGCTGTTGCAGAAAATGACCGGCCCCAACCAGTTGCAGGGCCTCACCAGTCTGCATTTTCCTGATCAGATCTGGATCACGGCCGTGCAGTGGTAGACACCCTAATTCCGATCCAGGGCCGTAGATATGACAGGGCCGGACGATGGTCCAGGCCATATCACCGGTATCGGCATCCATGAGCGCCTGCTCGCAGAGCCGTTTTTTCAATCCATAGCTCTTTGAGCCTTTATCCATCTGGACATAGTGGTCGGTTTCCTCAGGCTGTGGGAAAGTTCGTTGAGCCGGATTATACACAAAATCGGTGGAGACGAATACGAACTGACGGGCGCGATTTCGGAAGAGGTCAATATCCTGCTGAATATCCGGCACGTCGTAACAGATACAGTCCACAACCAGATCCCATACCCTGTTTTCCCCGGCGATGACGGACGCCATGGCTTTATGGTCATGCCGATCAACGATCAGCGATTTTGCCCCGCCTGGTACCGGTCGTTTTCCGCGAGTGGTGGTCCAGACATGGTGTCCACCTGCCAGGGCCGTCCGGGCCAACGTCCCGCTGACATGTCCGCTGCCACCGATAATAAGAAGGTTCATATTGTTCCTCAAGTGAAGGCTCTGTTTCCCCCGTGGTTAAACTCAAAATATGGCTACGAGCTGGACACCCGTTTGGCTATAATCTCACGGGCTATGGCCTTGTGAATAGGCTTCATGCCATAGGAGAGAGAACCACTCTACATCTAGACGTTTTGTTCCCATTCGTCCAGGAGCGCGAGGCTGACGCCGGCACCACCGCATACAATAACCATGACCGGATCACGGCCTATCAGAGGATCTGCCCGGTTGTAGACGGCGGCAAGAGCCGCGCCGCAGGCCGGTTCGACCAGGATACGATGGTCATCTACGAATTGTTTGCAGGCGTCAAGGGCCGCTCGGTCGGAGACGACCCACGGCGTAATCGGATGTTGTGCGGCGCAGAGCATCGCCTGCGGGGTCACTCTAATGGCGCCCAGCGTTGTGGCAATCGAGTCGATGCTGTCGAGGGTGATCAACTCACCAGCCTCAACCGATTTAGCAAACGACGCGGCGCCTTCGGTTTCTACCGTTACCACAGGCACGTCCGTCCAGCCGACGCGTTCCATCCCTTCAATGACGCCACAGAGCAGCCCGGCACCACCAACTGCGACTACAATAGCGCCAGGTTTTGGGCCGACAACATACATCTCCTCGATCATGGAGGCATGTCCTTGCCAGATCAGTGGATCATCGAAAGGGTGGATATAGGCCGCATCGAATGCTTCCACCAGTTCAAGGGCATGGGCATGGGCATAAGCCCACGACGCGCCGTGCTCGATTACGGTTGCTTTCTCTCGCCTCACCAGACCACGCATCCATTCGGGTGTCGATGCCGGGACAACGACCGTGACAGGTACGCCTAACTTCCGGCCGGAATAGGCCGCTGCATACCCGGCATTACCTCCGGAAGAAGAGACCAGGGCCGCAGCGCCTTCCATGCATTTAATCTGACAGAGATGACCAATACCCCGCATTTTAAATGAGCCAACCGGCTGAAAAGTATCCATCTTCATAAGCACAGGCGTACCAAGAGCATCACTCAGTGGCTGTGAGGGCCATATAGGGGTTTCAATGTGCAAGGGGATTGGTTTCATGAGTAATAGTGTATTCCGGGTGGTGGGTGGTTATTCTTTGATCATAGTCAACGCCAATTAAAGCGTGTGGCTGATGGCCAGGCATGATAATCATGTCACCGGTTTGAAGAAGGTAATGGCTATTCTTTGATCATAGTCAACGCCATTTTAAAGCGTTTTACGGCAGGGACTGGCCTTCGTCAAACGCGAATACAGTGACGGTGCCCGTCTTCTTCTTGATCATCGTTCGGCTGACAACTGTCTCGTCCTGGTAGGCGACCAGGTCGGCCATGTTTAATACGGTTGGTGTTTTAATTTCTTGGGTCATAATAGAGAACATAACAAATTATCACGGGGAATAAAATAAGATTGTGAAGTAAAATTATTGGCAGACACGCGAAAAGGGCGTTATTTTGCAGCAATTGGTCTGATCACGTTGGCGCAGGCCAGCAATAGGACGAAGGCGACCGCACCGAACAAGGTAAATGAGAAAGCGGCGGTGATCTCGTCGCCAAACTGTTCACGCAGGGACAGCATAGATACATCCCATCCGTCGTTTGTTTCAGGGTATTGCTGTGAAATTCGGTGGACTATCGTCTTCATTTCGGCGAGCGCCTGTGGTTTGGTTATTGAATCTTTGAGCTGGCCCATCACGGCCATGGTCCGTTTTGTCCGATCTCCACGCTGTTTTGCGGTCAGCGCAAGGGGTGTCCAGAGATCCTGCTCAACCGGATATTGGTTGGTCGGCCGGGAGGATGCCGATGACGGTAGTGTTTCCCCCATTCAAACTCATGGTGGCGCCCACGAAGTTCGGGTCGCCGTTGAAACGCCGCTGCCAGAGGTTGTGGCTGATAACCGTCACCTGATCGTTGCCGTGCTCGTCTTCATCCGGCAGGAACAGACGACCATGAGCCGCTTTGATGCCTATCACGTCGAAAATATTGGCCGTCACCAGGGCACCGCTTACATATTCCGGATCACCGATGCCCGTAATATTGACATTGGTCACCTCGTACGCAGCCATCTGCTCGAATACCGTATTTTGTTCTCGCCAGTCCAAAAAATCAGCAGCTGAGGCCCCCTCCTCTTCGTCCGGGTGGCCCTCCGGGCTCATCTCCAGCGTCATAATGCGGTCGATGTTCTCGAACGGTAACGGCCGCAGGACCAGCACATCGACCACGCTGAAGATGGCGCTGTTTGGCCCGATGCCTACGGCGAGTGTAAGGATGGCGACGGTTGTGATGCCCGGATTCTTGAACAACATCCGGAAGGCGTATTGCAGATCCTGAATAATGGTGTGCATAGATAGAAGGCTCCTGTGTTTTCTGAATAGCGTATGTTCATTTCACCTGTTATCACTGATACGCCTACAAAAATGTCATAGGCCACTCAATAGGCCCTGATATACGATCATATGGAAAAGAGAACCGCCCACTTAGTCAGTTTTTTTGGAATAAACGATAGACGGGTAAATTGAATATGAATAGGCCCGTTATTCCCTTTGTAGCATTGTATACATCCAAGTATATTATTCCAGTGTCTATCGTGCAAAATACGAATTTTGAAAACGCGATCAATAAAAGACATGTTAGACACTCGATATTGCATTCGGCTCCAGGGCAAAAGACTTGTTGGCTCATTTGACGGATAAGCTTGAGAGTGTACAGGAGATCATATTTGATGTCACAAAACGAATGTAGCCTATAGTTTGTCATTGCAAGATAAACGTATTGAGATCTGAAAAATAATCCCATCGTATTTTTAAGGAGGGTCATGACATGGATAACCATCTAACCACACAACAACTCGCATTTTTTGATACGTTTGGCTATCTGGGTTTCCCGGGGTTGCTGGCCGATCGGATTGATGACATTATAAACGACTTTGAGGCGATATGGACTCGTCACGGTGGCGGCCATGACGGACGCCCTCATGACGGCACTGCCCGGTCCTGCATCGTACAGTTTATTGATCTCCATGACCGGCTTTCCACACTGCTTGATGACGAACGAATTACAGGGATGGCGTCCAGTTTGTTAGGCGACGATTTTAATTATATGGGTAGTGATGGTAATTACTACGCCGGGGATACGAACTGGCACTCGGATGGACAGCATACGGAGGGGTTGCATATAAAAATTGCGTTCTACCTCGACCGGATAACACGGGATACCGGCTGTTTACGGGTTATTCCTGGCAGCCATAAGATGGGTGATAGTTATGGGAATGCCTTACAGAAGCACATCGGCAAGAGCCAGGATGTGTGGAATAAGACCGGTGCGGACATCCCTGCCGTTGCGTTAGAAACCAACCCGGGTGACATCGTCTGTTTTAATCACAATACGAAACATGCCGCATTTGGCGGCAGTGAGCGGCGGCGTATGTTTACCATGAATTTATGCCAGCGCTATCCAGAGGATCGCCTTGGAGAATTACGAGATTATATCGGCGGTGGTGCTCGTTTCTGGGTGGAGGAGGCCTATGGTGACGCTATGATCCGTACGGCTTCTCCCGAACGGATGCACCATCTGGAGCAGGCTATGGCCAACGACGATCATCTGCCGGAATTGACCCGGCAGGCCAAAGATCGGATGAGTGAGCCATCCCGGGGCTGATAACGGCGTGGAGACGGAGCATCTAATGGAAAACATCGACGCATATATCCAACAGTTTCATCAGAATGGCTATCTGATCATTCCCGATGTACTGTCTGCTGAAGAAGTCAAAAATCTGCGTGACGGGGTTGAACAAGCCTTCGATACACCCAGCGACGAAGCCGGGATGTACGGCATGCAACAGAACTGGCGCCCCAAAATGTTCGAACACGGGGCAGCATTCGAGGCGCTGGTCGATCATCCCGGCATCATCGACTTGGTCGAAGCCATTCTCGGTGACGATTGTCATCTCATTGCCATGAGTTCGCTACGGACCGGGCCGGGCACCGAAATTTCCTTCTGGCATGCGGATGAGACGGTGCGTTTCCCCAGGCCGCCCGATGTGCCGCTTGATCCGCGTATCGAAGTGCCCTGTTTTATCGTTAATCTGAATTATTATCTGTGCGATGTGGATGAGGAACTCGGTCCGACGCAATTTGTGCCGGGCAGCCATCGAAGTGGCCGGCAACCAGGTGATGAAGATAAGGATGAGAACGGTAATCCGGTGTACGAGGGAAAACAGGTTGTGAGCGCGTCCGGCAAGGCTGGTACCGCTGTCCTATGGCATGATCAGATCTGGCACAGAGGCGGCATCAGCCGGACACAAGATCGATATCGATGGGTGCAACAGGCACCCTACGGTCGTCGTTTTATCGCCCAGCGGTTTTACCCGTTTGTCAACTACCACATGCCGGAAGACATCCTGGCCCGAGCCAATCCCAGAAGGCAGCGGCTCCTGGGATTGCACGGTATAGGCGCGTATGGTTAAGGTTCGTGGCAGATGACCAGGTTCGTGGCCTATACCTCATTATATCTATGAAAACCCTCTGGCTTCCATAGAATCGGATAGCCAGGTGGCCAATCCCGTCCGTCGTTGACCGCTTCAAATTCTGGAGTCATATTACAGAGCCAGTAAAACATCCGGGCGGCATCGTACCATTCCCGGAATTGTACCCGGTGTGTAGGGCCGTCCATCTGGTATTGTGGGCTGTGGTCATGGCCGAAATCGAAATCCGGGTCAATGATCCAGTCTCGCGCCGGTGAGGACATCCGCCAGTAGCAGTATTTGAGCATGTTGCGAAGATCGGCGGCGGTAGATCGGCTCCGTCGATGCCAGATGTTATAGGCCGTAATGAAGATGGACCCAGCCGGTGCTACCGTGCGGACCGCGCCGCGAACGCGGTCGTAATGGCCCATGAGATTTTGGGTTGCAAACAGAAAGTGTGAACCAGGCAGGACTTCCGTAGGGCCCATCTCAATCGGTGTATCCTGAGGATAGTAAAATACCTGAAGATGGTTGACTTCATATCCCATGCGTGAACCACCATCCCGGTGCCAGTTCTGGG
>Ga0115002_10000701_pt1 | contig 46883 bp, 55 predicted proteins | sample ArcticOcean_MG_C_8_FD_89576 | JGI IMG/M metagenome (GOLD analysis project Ga0115002, IMG submission 89576) | Marine microbial communities from western Arctic Ocean - ArcticOcean_MG_CB11_86 | ecosystem: Environmental > Aquatic > Marine > Oceanic | place: Arctic Ocean: Canada Basin | collected... | reverse complement strand
GCTCATCGTTTGCACTTGGCCGTCGCGCGCCGAGCGCAGCGCCTGGGCCGCCGCCACTTCAACCGATACCGGTTCATGCTGACGGGTGATCACGATCTCGCCGTCATCGTTGTACTCTAAATCAACATAAGTTTCCCAGATCACCTCGACCCCCTCATCCTGATACCATTTACCCATGCCCGTTCCCGACATCGCCATGAGCGGTACGGCGAAGGTTTTTGCGGCACGGGCAATCGCGCGTGCGACTTTTTCATCGCGCCATGCGGCACCATAAAGCGCGCCATGCGGTTTGACATGATTGAGCGCCATGCCCTCGGCATCGAGAAAGCCTTTGAGCGCGCCGACCTGATAGATGATGCAGGCGGTAAGTTCCTCCGCCTCCATTTCCATCCGGCGGCGACCAAACCCGTCGCGGTCGGGATAAGACGGATGGGCGCCGACCCGCACGCCGTGCTGTTTGGCCAGGCGCACGGTTTGGCGCATCACCGATGGGTCGGACGCGTGAAAGCCGCAAGCGACGTTGGCGACGGAAATCAGCGGCATGATGCCGGCGTCATCTCCGCATTTATATATTCCGTAGGCTTCACCCATATCGCAATTGAGATCGATGGTCATTGCCGCTATTTCCTTCCTGTACAGGGGCCTTAGCTACAGTCTAAGGATCACCACAAGGCCTGCCAAGCTGGCCCACCGGCAACCGGCGCCGGGACAGGGGAAATGCACGGAAATGTAATGAATATATTGGTTTTGCAGCATATTGCGGTGGAGCATCCGGGTGTCTGGCGCGATTTCATGCGCGCCGGTGATGTGGCGTGGGACGCGGTCGAGTTGGACGCCGGCGAAAGCTTGCCATCGCTTGACGGCTATGACGCGCTGATCTCGATGGGCGGCCCAATGGACGTGTTCGACGAGGCAGAGCATCCCTGGCTCAGAAACGAGAAAGCGATCATCCACGAGGCCGTGCGCGAGCGCGCGATGCCCTATTTGGGCGTCTGTCTCGGGCATCAACTTTTGGCCGATGCGCTCGACGGCGAAGTGACACGCATGAATGTGCCGGAGGTCGGATTGATGGAGGTGTCGCTTACCTCTGCGGGCCGCTCGGATCCACTGTTTGCCGGTTTGGACGAACGCCTCGCCTGCCTGCAATGGCATAGCTGCGAAATTGGAACCGCTCCAACTGGCAGCGAAATATTGGCTGTTTCCGACCTTTGTCCGGTCCAGGCGATCCGCGTCGGCAAGCATGCCTATGGATTACAGTTCCATGTCGAATTGACGGCCGAGACGGTGATAGAATGGGCCAGCGTACCAGCCTATGAACAATCTCTCGAAAATGCTCTCGGCAGCGGCGCGTTGACCCGCCTCGATGCCGAGATCGCGGCCAACCTGCCGGAATTCAACGCCACGGCCAAACGGATCTACGAAAATTTCATAGCGCTTTTGCCCTAGGGGCAACCGCTGTATTAATGCTCGACCACAAGATTTTGAATTTCGCGACCGGCGTTCAATCCACTTCGGAAATATAGTCGAGGAATTTACCGCTCGGCGCCCGCGCGATTTCGTCGTGATAAGTGAAGGCGATTTTAAACGGATATTGAAAGCGCTCGTGCAGCCAGGCGACTAGCCTTTGCTTCTCATCGCCGGTGAGCACGCGGCGCACCACCAGCTTCATTTCCAGTTTCTCCTCCTCGCGGCGCACGATTTGGAACTGCACCACGTGATCGAAACCATCGAGAATGTCCTGATAATCCGGGAAATGGGTTTGACCATTGGGCAGACGGACCATGTTGCGCGTGCGTCCAAGCACCCGATTGATCACTTGATATTGCCGCCCGCAAGCAGCCTTGCCGCCCAGCTCGGCGTAATTGCCAACCTCGTAGCGGATCAGCGGCATGGCGAAATTATGCAATGGCGTCACAATCATATTGCCGACCTGACCAGCGCCACAATCGCGCCCCGCCACGTCCAAAAACTCGACGTAAGAACCCTCAGGCTGTACCAGTAATTGTTCCGATTTTGGACATTGAAGCGCGATATAACCGGTTTCCTCGGTGCTGTACGTGTCGAAGACGGGAGCGTCCCAAGCTTCACGGCAGACGCGCCGCACTTCGGGGCGGAGAACCTCCGACATCGTGTGCACTCGCTTGATCGACGGCAATTAGATCCCTTCATGCAGGCAATGCTTGGCCAGCGCCTCCAAAATCGACGGATAACTCAGCAGATAGCTGGGTTTGGTGCGGCTGAGCCATTCGGCCTGTTCATGCGTTTTGGAGTTGAGATTTAGGATCACCGCCGGGCCGGTGGCAAAGGGAAATCCGACGCCCCATCTGCGCGAGCGCACGCCTTCTGGATATGTCGCAGTATCGGCGTCCTTTTGGGTTTTAATGGCGCCGTATTTGAGGCTCATATCGTCGCCGTTCCACAAGTGAAAGCGCGCGGCGAAGGCCAGCCAGAAAAGGCTCACCATCGCGGTTTTCCGGACCCGCACTGGCGTTCCGGTAGAACCGGAGGAAAATACCTCGTTCACCTTGCCATGCGCTTTGGGCACCGCCTCGGATTGCAGGGCGGTGAAATTCTCCTGAACGTCGGTACGGGTGAGCAGTGGAATTTGCCGCCAAGATTCAGGCGTGAGCGGCGCGTCAACATCGAAGCCAATCTTTTTGAAGCGCTCGCGGTAAAACGGGACGTGACGCCCGGCATGGCGCAACAGCACAGTCATTTGCCGAAACTGGTAGAGCCGAATGCGCTGGGCTGGCCAGCGTTCACTGCGCTCCATCTGGTACAACAGACTGAGGACAGAAGCCGTTCGCTGGTCGGGAATCGCCGGCCAGGCCATTCCCGCGATATTAGGGGTAACGTCTCCGCCGCGCAGGATGATGTTTGGCGTCGCGGCCTACGGTGCCGAACCTGGACTGGGGCTGTTCGGCTGAGCCGGTTCTTTTTTTATTGCCACCGGGATTCTCCGAGTTGCTTACGCTATTTCGATTTGCGGTTTCTCAGTCTGGTGTTCAGCTGATCCCGCAAGCTGTTCTTGATCACTTTTCCCATCGCATTCTTGGGTAATTCGGACAAATGAACGATCATAGCGGGCAGCTTGTAGGCCGCGATATGCTCCTGGCAATAAGCGATCAAATCCTTGTTATCGGTTGACTGTGAATTGCGCACGACAAATGCGACCGCCACTTGGCCGTGACGTTTGTCCGCCCAGGGAAGCACGGCGGCTTCGGCCACTGCGGGATGGGACAGAAGTACATTCTCAAGCTCAATCGGATAAAATTTTGCGCCCTCGTTATTGATCACATCGTCGGCTCGGCCCTTATGGTAAAGATACCCCTCGGCATCGATTGACGCGAGGTCGCCGGGATAAAACCAGCCGTCGCGAAATACACGCGCATTGGCCTACGGATTGTCGAGATAGTGATTGGCAATTCCGGCGCCGCGGTAGCGCACTTGACCAATTTCTCCGGGCGCCAAGCGCATGCCGTCGTCATCGACAACTTGCGCTTCCACTCCCTCTACGACGCGGCCCAATGCTTCGGGGTGAGAATCCTGATCGGCGGGCGTCGCCATCACCAGCAAGCCGGCCTCGTTGGTACCAAGCTGTTCGTAAAAATTATTGGTTAATTTTCGCCGCGCCAATTGGCGTTCTTCCAGCGTGGTCGGCGCACTCCCGACGACCATTGCGCGCACATCGGGAAACAAGGGTTCCCTATCGCTTTTGAAAGCTAACAATACTTTGGTATGTGCCGGTGTGAGCTTTACATAGCTGATGTGCTTTTCTCGGATAAAGCGCACGAGTTCTTGCCGCAGACGCGCCGCCGCTGGAGCCGCCTGGCGTCAACTTCAAATTCCACGGATTGCGGGTAATACCGGCAAGCGGGCTGTCGGTCGCGCCTTTCCAGCCAAACTCTGCGGTGTTTGTCTTGCCCAACAAAACCGCCCCCGCCTCACGCAAGCGCGCGACGCCCGGTGCATCTTCGTCCCATGATTGTTTCGGATCGACCAGCTTCGATCCGCGCAGCGTCGGCCAGCCGCGGGTCAACAACAGATCCTTGATCGAGACCGGAATACCATCCAAAGGGCCCAACGGCGCTTTTGCTTGCCAGCGCCGCTCGGATTCAGCCGCGGCAGCGAGCGCCGCTTCAGCGTCAACCAGGCGAAACGCATTGAGCGCGCCATCATGCGCCGCAATCGCCGCCAACGCCGCCTCCGTCGCCGCCTTCGGGGACAGGCTTCCGGCGGCATAGTGCGCCGTCAATTCCCCGGCTGATAGATAGGCGACTTCTGTGCTCATGGTTCCGAGCCTAATTCATTGATTCTATGCATGTTCTCGCCCCTGGACCCGTATGCCACACACCAGAGTTCCGGCGCGCGCTCACGCACCTTCAAACCTCCGGCACCAAGATATTAACCCCTTGATAACTAATTAACTAATTACTACATGCAGTATAGGTAAACAGGGATTTGCATCTAATTTGTCACCGGCGTCACATTTAAGACGCAATTCTGGTGTTATAGTTGAGTGTATTGATCCTAGCGTTATGGCGATTTCCGCCACTTCTGTAGGGTTGCGAGAACAAAAAGGCTAAAGGAAAGAGGATAGGATTATGGCGGCGAATTACCCGACAATTCGTGACCAAAATGGCGTCTCGCAATATTTGCGTGAGATTCGCCAATTTCCGATGCTCGAACTCAATGAAGAATTCATGTTGGCCAAACGCTGGCGCGAGCATGAGGATTCCGAAGCCGCCCATCGCTTGGTGACGAGCCATCTCCGCCTGGTTGCGAAAATCGCGATGGGTTACCGCGGCTACGGCCTCCCGGTTAGCGAATTGATATCCGAAGGCAATGTCGGCCTGATGCAGGCGGTTAAGCGCTTTGACCCAGACCGTGGATTCCGCCTCGCGACTTATGCGATGTGGTGGATTCGAGCGTCGATCCAGGAGTATGTCTTGCACTCCTGGTCGCTGGTGAAAATGGGCACCACGGCGGCGCAGAAGAAATTGTTTTTCAATTTGCGCAAAATTAAAGGCCAGTTGGAAGCGATCGATGACGGCGACCTGTCGCCGGAAAATGTGGAATATATCGCCGCGGCCTTGAATGTGCCGGAACGCGATGTGATCTCGATGAACGGGCGGATGCTAGGGCCGGATCAATCGCTCAATGCGCCGGTACGCGAAGAAGGCGGCGGCGAATGGCAGGATTGGCTCGAGGACCCGGAAACCGATCAAGAGAGCCTGGTACTGGAGAGCGACGAATTGGCCCATCGCAGCACCCAATTGGTCCGCGCGATGGATGTGCTGAACGAGCGTGAAAAGCATATTCTGAGCGAACGTCGGCTTAAAGAGGAGCCCTCGACGCTGGAGGAACTGAGCAAGGTTTACGGCATCTCGCGCGAGCGGGTACGCCAGATCGAGGCGCGCGCTTTTGAGAAGCTGCAAAAGACAATGCACGCGTCGACCCAGCAGGAACGCGAGAATGAGCGCTCTGCCGCTGCCAACATGGCATAAGTGCTTCATCACACCGCAACCTAGCGCGCATCATAGACATAGGGCTCCCTCCGGCTAGGACGCCAGAGGCTTCCGCCTGTTGGGCCAAACGGCCCAACCACGTATGATGGTGACCGTCGCGGCGTATCGCCTGGCAGCACAGCGGGCAGGACGAGAGACTTAATCAGATGTATGACGGCGATATTATCGATGCGCACCACCATTTGTGGGACCTGGACTCCGGTTGGCATTCCTGGCTGACCACGGACCGACCCAAGGAAATGGTGTTCGGCGACCCAACGCCGCTGGCGCGAAATTATCTGCTGCCGGAATATCTCGCTGACATGGCCAAGGTTCGCCTTGCCAAATCGGTGCATATCACCGCGGCGCACACCACCGACGATCCCACTGCCGAGACGCGCTGGCTACAGCAAATGGCTGATCAACATGGTTTTCCGCATGGCATCGTCGTCAGCGCCGCGCTCGAGCAGGCGGGGCTCGAACAACATCTCGAAGAGCAGGCCGCGTTCGCCAATGTGCGCGGCGTTCGCCAAATTGTGAGCTGGCACGAGAACCCGATCTTTAACTTCACCGCGCGGCCGGACGTCATGGCGGACCCGGCATGGCGCGCCGGCCTCGGACTGTTGGCCAAACATGGGCTGTCCTTCGATCTGATGTTGTTCCCGACGCAATTGCCCGATGCGTTGGCGCTGGCGCGTGCCTTCCCAGACACGCAGATCATTCTCAACCATACCGGCAGCCCGGTGGACCGCGATGAGGCCGGACTGGCGCGCTGGCACAGCGGCATGCAGGCGCTTGCTTCAGCGGAAAACGTCGCCGTGAAAATCTCCGATCTCTGCGCCTATGATCATAACTGGACGGTGGACAGCTTCCGCCCCTTCGTGCGCAACACCATCGAATGGTTCGGCGTTGAACGTTGCATGTTCGCGAGCGATTTTCCGGTCGCCACGCTGCATGGCTCGGCGCGCGAGATCTATGATGCGTTCAAGGAAATCGTGAGCGATTACGGCGTCGACGAGCAGCGCGCTTTGTTCCACGACAACGCGGTCAAATTCTATCGTCTAGACTAGTTAGGATCGCGTTCGGACTCCGGCGCTTCGAGATCCCACTCCTCAGCGAGCGCGTCGCGCGCCACCTGATAGCGCCGCTTTCTCACATCCAACACCAATTCGAAGACCACTTGCCACACCATCGGCACGGCGATCGACAACAGCCAACCACCGAGCGCGGCGCCATAAATCGTCAGCCATGTTTCGAACTGCCCGGCTGGCGACACGATCATGCCGGCGTTCAAGCCATATAGTAGGCTACTCTGCACAAACGGGATGACGCCGGCTGCGTTGCTGACGCCGACCGTGCGAAAAAGATAACGGCCCGGCTGGTTGTCGACGAGGAACGCGACCAGGGTTGGCAACATGCCGCCATAGAGGATTATAAATGTCGGTAACGCGCTTATCGCCAAGGCGATACCGCCAAACGTCAGCCCTGCCGTGATGACGAATATGAGAAAATTATTGTTGCGTCGCCGGACCGAATCCTGGCGTTTGGCTTGGCGCTCGGCCCGGCGGGCGTGCCGTCCGATTCCTGCGCTGCTCATCACAACCCCCCGCTAACCGCGGCGAGGCAGGAAACCGCCAGGACGATGCAGCTGATGGCGAAGGCAGCGCGCCGGCCATGCGCCCGCGCAACAATGTGGCGGGCGGCGAAAAGCGCATGGAAATGGGCCATCATGCGGGCATGATGGTTTTGCCGGGCGACGGCATGGGCATATTCCTCACGGTCAGCCGCTTGCTCTTCCCGGTCATCGACCAGCCATAGCAGAGCATTCAAATCCCCGGAATTCATGACTGCGGTGAGCTGCTCGGTCACGCGCGCGCGTCGCGTACGGCTGTAATATCCAGCGATAGCGGGCCGCAAGCTGGCGCCAATCCAGCGCGCCAAATTGCGCAGCGGGCCATGATTTTGGAGCTTCTGGATGCAGGCGAAGTAAACCAGGTCATGGATACAGTCTTGTGATCCCAAAGCCGCGCCGGCAACGTCGTTGTCCGCGCGCTGTTGCTCATGCACCGGCATATGGGTGGCAAGGAATGCGCTAATATGCGCATCACGCGGCCGCTCTTGTGGAATATCGCCCCCCGCCGCGACCCGATTGAGCGCCGGCAGAAGGTCTTCGAGCGCGCGCACGGGTTGGCTCGTGAGCCATCCGCTCTGGCATTAAATGCCGGGGTTCATTTCGTAAAGGCAGCGCTCGATTCCTGTTCTCTGAGCGGAACCTCGGATAAAACCCTGATAGCTGCGAAATTGTACTTTGATTTCTTGGCACCGGGCTTGCGACCATCCCTCCGGCAGCTGTTCGATAGGCAAGGCGTGGGCCAGCATGGTTTCGAGTGCCTTTTCCAACGCCACATCGCCGGACAATATCGCCTCGGCGGTTGCGTGGTTAAAGCCGTCGAGCATGACCGCGGCCCCGTCGAAGTAAACCGGACCATCCGGATCGAGAATGCGGCACACGCGCGAGACAATTCTATCGTCAATTTTGGGGTGCGAATTTTTCTCCTCATCGTCGTCGCCGACTATTCGGCTGACAGCATCCGCCATGCGCAACTCGCCGAGGCTGCGCTCCAGCCAACGGCTCAAATTACCATCGGCCAGTTGGGCACGCGCTGCATCGCCATGACGCGAGAGCGCATAGGCCACGGCGCGCGGCGTGGTGCAGGCAAAGCCCTCGATACGTAACGGACGATTGCCACTTTTAGTGCGAAAAAACGGCCGCCGGCCGCCGATTGAGCCATGCGCGCAATTGATCGATAGTCCAGCGCCCTGACGGATCGTCATAGAGCAGCCCAGCCAATAAATCTTCCATATCCTGTGAGCAGCGCAGGCGCCCGGCGAGCACCCGATAGGAACCGCGCTCAATACGCTGCAACAGGCGCTCGGAAATATTTTTCTGGTCGGGCCAGCTGCCACTCAACAAGGTCAGGATCGTCACGCCAAGGGCAAACATATCGCTCGCCGCAGTGCCCTCACCGCGACCGGCGGGTGAGGCCATGGCGCTTTCTATCGGCTCGAAAGCGTCGGGTTGATCGAAACCCGGCGGTGCGCTGAGGCATTCTCCCAGCACCGCCGGTCCGTCAGCCTGTGCACGGAAATAGATATTGTCCGGGCGAATGGCGCGATGAGCCAAACCGGCGCGGTGCAGCCCGCGCAAACCGTCTTCGAGGGGTGCAAGGATGCGGTCGATTATGGCGCGCTTATCGAGCCGGTCCGCCAGCTCGCCGAAGCGAGCCACAACCTTGCCGCCCGCCGGACGCTCCAAAATTAAAGCCATGTGTTGATGTTCGGTGCCGGTTACTGCTACTGCGCCGTGCGCCGCAGCACGCAATATCCCGCCGGAATTGACCGCTGCAAAACTTTTGAATTGCGTAAACCTGCCATAGCCGTTGCGGTTTAGAACGAGCGCGAAGCACCGACGGCTGCCGCCCTCCAGATCATGCACGCCATAGGCGTTGGCCTGCGGTGAATCGAGATGGTTCAACCGCTCGGCAAACTGAATTTCATAGCGCCCGCCGATAGCGGCGATAGCGCCGCCAATCTGTGGCGTTTGCGGCACATCCGTGGGTTCTGAATCGAAGGTGCTGGGAGGCGGGTCCATGGCGGCTAATGCCACATGTCAGTCAAATGTTTCCTGTCACCGCAGCACCAAGCTCATGCCGTAACCGTGCAAAACATATTTCTGGTCTTTAATTTCTCACACAGCGCCAGGGCGCTCTTCTGATCGTTAAACGGGCCCGCCTCGCCGCGAAAATAGACTCCCTTGCCGGGGCCTAAATCAACCTCATTCACGCGCTGAGACAGCTCCCCCAACAGGTCGCCATGGCGCTGTTTTAAGGTCTCCCAGCCGAGCAGAGCGGCTTCTTGCGAACGGTAAGAAGCGAGGTGGACATGCGCCCCGTCCTCTGCGGCGGCGATCTCCGACTTCGTCGCCGATGCTGGCGGATCGCCGTTCTCGCTTGCCGCCGGTGCTGCGCATTGGCAGATGTACCGGTCGGTGTTTCGGCGGCTGATTGAGCAGGATGCGTGGCCGACGACTCAGCAGGAGGCTCCGCTGTGGCGATCGCCTGCGGACTTTGGCCCACGGGCATGGCCATGATCGGCGCCAATTCATCCAGCACCAGGCCGCGCTCGACAGCATAACTTTGCGATGAGATCATGCCGCGTTGCAGCAAGGAATCCAGGGCCTCGATGCGATAGCTAACTTCTGAAACGTCAGGAGACGCGTCGCCATGGCTGCGCGACCAAGCGCCTCCGAGGCGTGCAAGAAGCTCGTCTTCACTGATGAAACCTTCGGCGTAGAGATCCTGGAGAAGAGATATCCGTTCATCCATGCGCGCGCGCCAGTCAGATTCAAGGTTCTGTCGCATTGGCTCGAGAGCGACTTCGATCGGACTATCGGTGTTGCGCGCCGCACGGGCGATGACAGCGCGGTCGAGCACGGCAAGATTCTCACGTGCGACTTCGGCGATGCTGCGGTCGGAGTCTTTTACCGTCAGAACGGTGCCGGAAGCGTCGCTCGGGTTGTGCCGGACCAGCGCGCTATAGAGCGCGCGTGCCTCATTCTCACGCCCGGTCTTTTCGTACACCACCGCCATATTTAACAAGGCGAGCGGATTACTGGGATTTATGGAGAGCGCCGAATCGAGATAGATTTCGGCGTAGTAATAGTTGCCGGCTTCCATCTCCCGATAACCCTTATTGACCAGGTTTTCATCGCTCGACGCCGGCCTGCCGAGCGCCGCTTCTTTGATCATCTCCGCCATCTGGGGAAGGTTTGTGCCGCACGCGCTCAGCAACAGGCCAGCGGCCAATGCGCCGACCACCGCCAGGCTCATGATCGGGTCGCGCCAACCCGCCGACCGCGGTTCGCTGTCGCGCTCAAAATAGGCCATTACTTCAACTCCATTCATCCAATACCGACGGCCCGAAAAATCACGGCCTCGGAAATTGGATTCGAGCACAAATTAACTTAATAAATAGTAAAATAACGGGCGGATTAACGGCGGCTAACGAGCTGCTGTGCTTTGTTGCTTTTGCTGCTCCCGCAAGTTATGTGTGGGCCGCAGCGCCACCAACGTCCCCATCGTCTAGTGGCCTAGGACATCGGCCTCTCACGCCGAAAACGGGGGTTCGACTCCCCCTGGGGATACCAAATTTTTCAAGTGGTTAGCTTAGATGCGAAGAACGCATTTCGACTGTTTCTTTGCCAAACACCGACCAACACGTGTGAGCGTGCACAAGCCAAGCTCACTTCAGGGCAATTCTACGTCGTCCTGACCCACCCTGATACGGTAGAGGCGCCAGGACCCGATCACTCTAAAGTCAGTTGCGACAAATGGAGCCAAATTGCTTGAGTATCGCTGGCAGTCTTGGGATTGAAATAGTTAAAAGGTGCGATAACCATCGGGTTGGACGGTGATTATTATGCCCTCAGCCGCGATTTGTACGAGTTCCATTACCTCGGCGCCTAATGAAACAGATCTGATAAAACTCAAATTACTCTATAATTTTGAGGGCCGTGATTTGAGCGGAAAATTCACGGCCCTTGTAAAGCATGCATTCTAAGTAGCGCTTGCCACTATGCTCTCAGGCGCTGGCGCACGCATGTTCAATGCCTGATGCCAAATCTAAAACCAGAAATATCTCGCCAGATCGTTGTGTACCAAATCGAAATATTGGTACAATTTTTGATTATGTGGGCCCGAAAATTGGCTTGACGGAGGTGTGGCGTAATTAGACTATCGGCATCGTAATTTTAATTCAGAACCTAGTTGGTTAGGCGGTTTAGCGCCTAAATTTGCCACAAAGGTGGCAGTACTGTTTTTGACTGCAAGGAGAATTCAAGCCATCTGCGACCAGAGTGGCTAAGAACACACGCAATGGACCGGCATGTTTCGCTGGGGTCAACAACATAAAGGAAAATGAGTAATGAGCGAGAGTTCCAATGCGGCGGTTCGTGTGGCGTGCGACGTCGGTGGCACCTTCACAGATGTCTGTGTTCTCGACGAAACGTCAGGTGAAATACACGTCGCAAAAACGCCCACCACCGAGGACCCAATCGACGGCGTGTTGGCTGGAATTGAAGCTGCCGGTGTGGATTTGAAGGATGTGGTTCTTTTTTCACATGGCACAACTTTGTCGACCAACGCATTGATCACACGCAATTTTCCGCCGGCAATCATGGTCACAACCAAAGGCTTCCGCGACGTGATCGAAATTCGGCGCGGCACACGCGACGATTTGTGGGACACTTACAAGGAAATGGCGCCGCCCTATATTCCGCGCCGTAACCGGCTGGTTGTTTCAGAGCGTATCGACTATGCCGGTGAAGTCATCGAGTCGGTGAACGAAGCTGAGGCGCGCGAACTTGTGCGCATCATCCGCAAGCGCGGCATCAACACCATCGCAATTTGTTTTGCCAACGCCTTCGCCAACCCGGTTAATGAAGAGCGGATGCGCGACATCCTGACCGAAGAGCTTCCCGACGCGAATATTTCGTTGTCGAGTGAGATCATGCCCGAAATTTTTGAGCATGAGCGCTTTTCGACAACCGTTGCCAATGCGGTTCTTGCTCCCGTCGTGGGTGAGTATGTCGGGCGCCTGGGCGAGCGGATGGCCGCCGGCGGCTATACCGAAGATGTCCTTTTGCTTCATTCGGGTGGCGGCGTGATGACCGGAAAGGGCGCGGCAAAATTTCCGGCGCGCCTTGCGGCATCCGGCATTGCCGCGGGCGCCATCGCAAGCCGTTTTGTGGCCCAAGTGGCGGGCTACGAAAATTCGATCAGCCTCGACATGGGTGGAACCAGCACCGACGTGTCGCTGTGCGACCGCGGCAATCTGAGGATTACCACCAACTGGTATATCGAGTATGGCTATCCGATCTGCTTTCCCAGCATTGAAGTTCTGACGATCGGCGCAGGCGGCGGTTCGCTCGCCTGGATCGATGATGCCAACTCGCTGCGCAATGGCCCGCAATCGGCGGGCTCATCGCCAGGGCCGGCCTGCTATGGGCGCGGCGGTACCAACCCAACCAATTGCGATGCGAACGTGGTGATTGGCCGCCTGAGCGACCAGTTAGCTGGCGGCGCGGTGCAACTCGACAGATCCTTGTCGGAAGAAGCCATCAAGCGCGCGGTGGCCGATCCTCTGGGACTCTCTCTTGAAGAAGCTGCGGTTTCCATTTTGAAAGTGGCGAATGCGAACATGGCCGATGCGGTACGGCTGGTCTCGATCGGGCGTGGCTACGATCCGCGAGATTTCGTCTTGGTAACCTTCGGTGGCGCGGGACCGCTCCATGGCGTGGCATTGGCCCGCGATCTTTCGATCCCCACCGTGCTGATACCGCCGGCGCCCGGCGTGACGTCAGCGCTGGGCTGCCTGCTGGTGGATATCAAACATGATATTTCGCGGATGTATCTGAGCGCGGTGGAAGCCGTGAACCCATCCGATGTCGAAACCGCGTTTCAGGAATTAGAGGAAGAGGGCCGCCAATATCTTTTGCATGAAGGCGTGCATGACGATCAGATGTCCTTTCAGCGCAAAATCGACATGCGCTATCTCGGGCAATGGCGCGCGATGTCGATCGAAGTGGGCGAAAATGTTACGTCGCTGGATGCCGCCGTCTCGCTCTTCCATAAAGAGCATGGGCGCGAGCATAATTATTCTCGCCTCGACGCGCCGGTGGAGATTTACCGGCTCACCGTCAATGCGACCGGGAAAACGCCCAAAGCGGAATTTGCAAAGCACGAGCGCGTTCGTTCGTCGCCCGAGCCATTCGCCAAGCGCGATGTGGTGTTTGACGAGGATCCGAAGGCAATCATGACCCCAATCTATGATCGTGATAAGCTGAAGGCAGGAGCGGAGATAGAAGGCCCGGCGATTATCGAACAGCTCGATTCGACCGTTCTCGTACCGCCTGGATTGAAGGCAAAGGTCGACCCGTCGCTGACCATCGTCATCGACGTACCATTGGTGCAAGGCTGAGCGGACCGATATGAGGCCCACAGCCAACATCAACGTAGCGTTAAAGTTTTAGGAGAACTTGATAATGAGCGCGAACAAGGACGGCTATTCACTCGATCCCGTGACCTTCGAGGTGTTGAAAAACGCCTACGTCAACATCGTCGATCAAATGGCGGAGCAGATTTTTCGCACTTGTTACTCCTTTGTTATCTGGTCGCGCGATTTTTCGTCTGCGATTTGCGATACCGAAGGCAACACCGTCATGCAGGGCAGCGGCGATATCGCCGCCCATGTCGGCACCCTGCATTACACCGCGCAGGCCGTTATCAATAAGTTCGGCGACGACATTCACCCGGGCGATACGTTTGTGGTGAACGACGTGTATCAGGGCGGCACGCATTTTAATGATACCCGCATCGTGCGCCCGATTTTCTACAACGGCATTCATCTCGGTTTTGCACAAGCCAATGGCCATTGGGCCGATGTTGGCGGCGCGGTGCCTGGCTCGTTTAACGTGAACGCGCTCGATCACATGGCCGAGGGCCTGCGCATCACACCGGTGCGGGTCTATAGCAAAGGTACGTATCTGTCCGACGTCGCGGAGCTCATCGCTCACAACACGCGCGCGCCCGATGATATTATTGGCGACCTACAGGCACAGGCAGAGGCGTGCAATCTAGCGGAGAAGGAAGTATGCCGCCTGTGCGATAAATACGGCGTTGATGTTATCCAAACGTCATTTAGCGAAGTGCAAGATTATGTCGAGACGTTAACGCGCCGCAGAATCTCAAAACTTCCTGACGGCGTGTGGGAGACCGAAGATTATATCGATGTCGATCCGGTATTGGGTGAGGGCCTGATCCCGATCCGCATCAAGATGACGATCAAAGGCGACAGCGTGCATTATGATCTGTCGAAATCGCATCCCGATACCATCTCAACGTTCCTCAACTGCTGCTATGGCGGCGCATTTGCGGCGATTGTCGCGGGCACAAAGATGCAGTCGCCCGACATCCCGCTTAATTCCGGTTTTTATCGCGTGGTCACCGTTGAACTTGGGCCCGTAGGATCGGTGGTCAACGCCGATTGGCCGACGCCGGTGGCGGGATTTTGCTCGGGCCCATTCGAGAAAATAATGAACTCCGTGTTCGAATTATGGGCGGAAATCTTGCCCGAGCGGGCGATGGCCTGCACGTTTAATCTGGAGTATCTCCTGATTGGCGGGCGCGATGGCCGCAAGGAGGACCGTCCATACTTCATGTGGTATGACTGGATGGTCGGCGGTTGGGGTGCTCGCAACGGAAAAGACGGCTGGGCCGCATCCGGGCCGGTGTTCGGCGTTCAGCTCGGAACACAGCCGTTCGAGGGCCAGGAACGTCTCGCACCCGTGGTCACCACCGAGCATGAATTGATCGTCGATTCTGGCGGCCCCGGCTCTTCGCGCGGCGGCATGGGCGTCGAAAAAGGCGTGACACTGACCAAGGCGGAGCGCTCCGTGGTGTCCTATTGCTGTGATCGTGAACGCTCCGTTACCTGGGGGCTTTGGGGCGGGTTGCCGTCCATCCCGCACGGCGTTTGGGTCAATCCAGGAACCCAGGGTGAGCGCTATCTCGGGTCTCTCTTTTCCGGTGTTCCGGTCGAACCCGGTGACGTTTTGACGCGGCCTTCGGCTGGCGGTGGCGGGTTGGGTGACCCGCTTGAACGCACCACCGAAGAAATCTGTGTCGATGTGCGGGAGGGCTATGTCTCGATTGAACGGGCGGCCATAGACTATGGCGTCGTCGTCCGCGAAGTAGATGCGGACCTTGCGGAGTATGAAGTTGACGAGGCTGCGACAACTGAGATGCGGCAATTCATTAGTGAGAATCGTCACGCCTGGTTGGACGAAGACGCTGAATCTGTCGCCGCCCGATATCGCAGCAAGGAACTCAATAAATTTGATCTCGTCCGCCAATATGGTGTCATCGTCGATTGGGGTTCAGGCGAGTTGCTTCCCAAAACCACGCGGCAGTTCCGCGACATGCTCAAGCGCCGAACGGCGGCCCATTGGCCGATCCCCGGTCAGGTAAGAAACGAAGAGCCGACCTTGCGAGTCGCCTAACTTTTAATTCGGGAGAACTTGCCTCAGCGCCCGAAACGCCGGTTCAGCTCGGCGTTTGAGAAACTGTCTTTGGCGAAATCATAGGTGCCTGAACTGAGCAGTTCACGAGCGGCTGTTTCAACCAAGGTGAGGCAAGCACGGGCCAAGCTACCGCCGATTGATACGCGGGCAACACCCAATGCCTCGAGTTCTGCGGTGCTGGGTGAGTTTGGGCCGGCCAAAATGTTGAGCGGCGCCTCGATCGCGTCCGCCAGACGCCCGATCAATTCAGCGTCTGTCACGCCAGGCACAAATACTGAGCGCGCGCCGGCAGCGGCATAGGCATTGGCCCGCGATACAGCCATGTCGAACATCGCCTCTGTCGCCGGGCCTTTGTTATAAAGGTACACATCGGTGCGGGCGTTTAGGACGAAGGACATGCCGGCTTCGTCAGCCGCTTTTCGCCCAGCACGAATGCGCTCTATCGCAACTTTCTCGTCGAGCATCGGCGTCTCATCGGCAGCAATCGAGTCCTCAATATTAGCGCCCACCGCGCCAGCCCCTATCGCCTGAAGGACGGTTTCCGCGACGTCTGCCGGCGTGGCGCCATAACCGCCTTCCAAATCAGCGGAGAGCGGCACCGCTATGATCGCCGCGCAGCGTGCGACCGCGGCGCACATTTCCTTTCGGCTGATATTGTGGCCGTCCGCATATCCCTGCGAGAAGGCTATCCCGGCGCTGGTTGTAGCGATAGCGGGGAACCCAGCATCGGCCAATATTTTGGCGCTTCCCGCATCCCAGCAATTCGGCAACACCAGAATTTTCGGCGCCTCATGCAGCGCGGTGAACGCCGCAGCCTTTGCCTGCAACAAGTTCATATCCATCAGATCGCCTCCAATGCGGCAGAAATCACGTGTGACATCGTCTATTGGGCCAACGCCTAACCAGTTCGCGATGATTCCAATTTGGATAATCGATATATTGCTATACCAACGTTGCTGTAGCCAGCTACCCTGAATGATATTATCCGCCAGCCGACAGAGGCGCTCAAGCGTCCGGCTCAATGCAAACGACAACCGAGGCGCCGAACATGACCGAAAAATCTGCGAACGGCACGACCCACCCGACGGTCAAGGCGCCGCCTGCTTCAAATAAGAGCTTCCCCAATCCGTTCGATCTACCGACCCCGGCCGGCGCCGAAGGTTGGGAAGAGCTTTACCCGTATTATTATTTGCTCAGCCCCGAACGACAGGAGATGGAGGAAGGGAAGTTCTGGTTTTTTGATGGCGTGCACAATCCGGAACCGCTCTATCCGTTCGATACCATCATGACCGAGAACTGGTGGGTCGCAGCCAGCCAGATGGCCAGTAGGGTCTGGCCGATCCCCGTGGCCATGGGAATCGATCAGCGTCTCATCAACGGCTACATCTATGTCAGCCCCAATGGCGTCACGGACCCGGAGAAAATCGCTGAGCGGCAAGAGCATTTCACCCGTCGGGCCGGCCATTACTTTGGCAATTGGGATGAGATATACGCCGAGTGGACCGAGAAAGCCAAAGGCTGCATCGGGCGATTGGACGAGATCAAATTTCAGCCGCTTCCGGAGATAGAGCCGGAAGAAAACGTGTTCAGCCATCGCGGAATTTATTCCTCACATGATCTGCTCTGCTCCTATAACAGGCTGATCGAGAACATGCTGGAGATGGGCTCCTATCATTTCGAGATGCTGAATCTTGGATATGGCGCTTATCTGACCTTCCGCGATTTTTGCCAGCAAGCCTTCCCAGGGATTACCGACGCGACGATTACCCAGATGGTCTGTGGCATCGACAATCTGTTGCTGCGGCCGGACGACGAAGTGCGTCGGTTGGCGGCGGCGGCGATGGAGTTGAAGGTCGCTGAAATCATCCTCAAAAACGAGCAACCGGATGAGATGCTGGCAGCCATGGCCAAGGCCGAAGGTGGAGCCGATTGGCTGGAAAAATTTGAAGCCGCGAAGGAGCCATGGTTCCGGTTTTCCACCGGTGTCGGCTACACACATTCTGATCCAGTTTGGATTGACGATCTGCGGCTGCCGCTGATGGCGATGCGCAATTACATTGAGTTACTTCAGCGCGGAGAGGACATCAGCCGCCCGCTTGCCGCGCTTCTCGAGAAGCGCGGCAAGGTAACGGAAGAGTATCGCGCCCTGCTGCCGACAGATCAGGATCGCGAGGCTTTCGATGGCCTTCTGGGGCTCACCTGTAAAGTCTTCCCCCATGTCGAGGACCATAATTTCTTCGTCGAGCACTGGCACCATACGAACTTTTGGTCAAAAGTGCGCGAACTCGCCGACGTCTTCGTCGCACATAATTTCTTCGACGACCGCGAGGATCTATTCTTCCTCCATCGTCACGAGGTCTATGATGCGCTGTACGATTTGCTAACCGGCTGGGCCACGGGCAGCCCGGCCAGAGGCGAGGTTTACTGGCGGCCGATCGTCAAGCGGCGGCGTGAGATGCGCGATGCATTGGCAAAATGGACACCGCCACCGGCTCTAGGGACGCCGCCGAGCGTTATTACGGAGCCGATAACCATTATGCTGTGGGGAATCACCGAGGAGACGGTGGAAGAATGGCTGGGCGTTGACGCGTCCGCCGACAGCGACATGTTGCGCGGCGTTCCTGCGGCATCCGGAAAAGCAACAGGGCTGGCACGGATCGTCAAAGATTCCGAAGATCTTTACCAACTTCAAGATGGTGAAATTTTGGTTTGTCGGATCATCGCGCCCAGCTGGGCACCGGTATTCTCCCGGATCGCAGCAGCGGTCTCAGACGTTGGCGGTATCATGGCGCATTCCGCAATCATCTCGCGCGAGTACGGATTGCCGTCGGTGGTGGGGACAGGCTTTGCCACCGCAAATATTCACACCGGTGATCTCGTTGAAGTGGACGGCGACGCAGGAACGGTGCGGGTGTTAGAGCGGGCTGCCGGGTGACAGACCACCCCTTCATAATTTGGTTGGATCACGAATCTGCATCGGGGAACCCTCTGCTCGGCGGAAAATTTTCGAATCTTGCCGAAATGTTAGCCGCCGATTTTTCCGTGCCACCGGGATTTGGCGTGTCCACAGCCGCCTATCACCACTTCATGGATCAGGCGGGGCTGGCTGCCGAAGCTACGGCCCTACTAACTTCCGGAAGCTCGGTGGCGTCATCCGTTATCAAGGGCAAGGCGTCCGACATGGTAGCCGCGATCATGTCCCAACCCTTGCCGAGCGATCTCGAAACGGCAATCCGCCATAACTACACTTCACTGGAAGAAAAAGTCGGCCAGAAAGACGTGCCGGTTGCCGTTCGATCAAGCGGCGAGCTGGAAGACCTCACCGGCGCCAGCTTCGCCGGTCAATACGATACCTATCTCTGGATTATTGGTGCTGATTCGGTTCTGCACCACGTTCGAAAGTGTTGGGCCAGCATGTTCGGTGAGGCCGTGTTCTCTTATCGCAGCGGGGTGGAGGAAGCAGGCGGCAAGCAAGACATAGGCATCTGCGCAGGCATCCAGCAAATGGTCGAGGCGCGCGCGGCCGGCGTGATGTTCACCCTCGACCCGCTAAATGGGGATCGTTCCAAAGTGGCTATTGAAGCCTGCTGGGGCCTCGGTGAAGGTGTGGTGAAGGGCGATGTGACGCCGAGCCGGTTCATCATCGACAAGGTGACTTTCGAAGTGATCAAACGGCAGATCGTCTCTCAGCTGGAAGAGTATGCTTTCGATCCAAAGACGGGCGCCGTGGGCTTAGTACCGCTTGCCGCCGATCACCAGGACAGTGCCTGCATCGCAGACAAAGAGGCCGTGCAACTGGCGAAGCTTGGCAAACATATCGAGCAGCGCCGGAGTGCGCCGCAGGATATCGAATGGGCGATCAATCAACAGGGCGATATCAAGATTCTCCAAGTTCGACCGGAGACAGTGTGGAGCCAACGCGAACGCTCGGGTCTCGTCTCGGACGTCAAATCACCGATAGATCATGTGCTTCTGCGTCTCTCAGGTGTTCAGATGGCAAAGCCGCCTTCTGAAGAAGGTCAGCCATGAAGTCCGCCGATTTCATCTATCATCGCGTGACCGACGTGGCAGAAGCGGTGCGGTATCTGGAAGATTATGACGGCGGAGCCCGGGTGCTGGCCGGCGGTCAAAGTCTGGGCCCTATGCTGAATATGCGCCTGTGGCGGCCATCGGCGTTAATCGACATCAATGCTCTGTCCGAGCTTGCCGTATTGGCGCCCGACGGCGAGGAAACCCGTGTCGGCGCGCTGGTTCGCTATGCCACCCTGGAACGCGCGCCGCTGGTGGCCGAGAGATTGCCGTTACTGGCTGCAATGGTGCGTTTCATCGGCGATCGACAAGTGCGCAATCGCGGAACCATCGGCGGCAGTTTGGTACAAGGAGATCCAACCGGTGAAATGCCGCTTGGTTGCTTGGTCCTAGGCGCAAAAATCACCGTGACAGGCGCGTCCGGGCCACGTGTAATCGCAATGGAAGATTTCTATGAGAGCGCCTATGCGGCGGTGCTCGCACCAGATGAATTGCTGACCGAGATTCGGTTTCCCAAGCATCCGCCGCACTTCGCCTTCCGAGAATTATGCCGCCGCCACAATGATTTCGCCGTTCTCTCGGTGGCGGCCACCGGCACGGTTACAGCCGACGGCAGCTGGAGTGGAATTCGAATTGGCTTCGGTGGAGTCAACGACACGCCAGTGCTGGCGCTTGAAAGCATGGCGTTGTCGGAAGGCAGCCAACTATCGGATGCTGATATTGCTGCGGCCGGCAAAACTGCGCTCACCGCAATCGATCCTCCCAGCGACATCCGGGGATCGGCTGAGTACCGCGCCCATTTGGTGCCGCACTACCTCACCAAAGTGCTCCAGGACCTGCGCGCCTCGGCGCAGGCCTGACAGAGCGCTCCGGAGAGAGAAGAAAGATGAAGTTTCGCCAAGAGTTTCGCGTGCCCGAGCCGCTAAGCAAAGTGTGGCTGTTCTTCGAGCAACCCCTACGCGTGGCCGAATGCATTCCCGGATTTGAAAAAGCAGTGCCGCTTGAGGACGATAGCTATTCTGTGCGTGCGACCCAAAAATTGGGGCCGATGTCGGCCACGTTCGAGGCCAGGATTCGCATCACAGAACAAATCCACGAAGAGCGTATCGAGTTCACCGCGACCGGCAAAGCGGTGCGCGGCGCCGTAGGAAATTTTCGCTCCCAGAACACGGTCATTTTAACGCCCTCGGGCGATGAGACCGATGTAGTTGTCGAGGGCGAAGCAGCGTTGGCCGGCGTGCTTGGAACGGTTGCGAGTTCGATAATCAACAAACAGGTGGCCAAGGTGACGGCCGAGTTTGCCAGCAATTTGGAGCGCAAGATATCCGGCGGGAATGAACCGGAGCCGCAGCCGAACACAGCTTTACCCAAAGCCACTATTACGGCTGCCGCTCCTGCGCCCCGAGTTAATACCCAACCACAACGTGACCCATGGGCCAAAGCTGCCGCGATTTTGAGTGCGGCAGCGGTCATCATCGGCCTGGTAATTCTCTGGCGAATTTCGATCTGAAGCCTTCCAGAGATAACTGCGGAAAATCGAAACCGTATTGCCCTAAGGGAAAGACAAAATTGAGTTCGAATGAACAGGACATAAATATCAGCGTGAACGGCGCGCCTGTGTCTGCGCGCGTTCCCGTGCGCATGCACGCGGCTGATTTTCTGCGGCATCGTCTTGGACTGACCGGCACCCATATCGGTTGTGAGCAGGGCGTCTGTGGCATGTGCACCATCATTCTCGACGGCGCGGCGATTAAATCCTGTTTACTTCTCGCTGTTCAACTTGATGGCGCCGAAGTCCGGACGGTGGAATCCCTTGCCGAGGATGATCAATTGAATTCGTTGCAGGAGGCGTTCAAACGCCGCCATGCATTGCAATGCGGCTTTTGTACCCCCGGATTTCTGATGCTGGCGACCAGCCTCAAGGATGACGGCAGGAAACTGTCGCGTCAGGAGATTCGCGAGGAGGTAAGCGGCGTGCTGTGCCGTTGCACGGGCTACGAAGGCATCGTCCTCGCGGTCGAGGATTACCTGAACGCTGATTCGGACGACGTGGCGCTGCCCCGGGACATAGAGCAGTGAGCAAACCGGCCCAGAGCCTCATCGGCGCTTCCATGCCGCGCAAGGAGGATGACCGTCTGCTGCGAGGTGACGGGCTTTTCACCGATGACGTGCAATTGGCGCACCAGTTGGAAATGGCGGTCGGCCGCTGCCCGTTCCCCCGTGCTTCTATTGGCGCTATCGACATTTCCGCCGCGCAAAAATTGGAGGGTGTCAGGCATATCTTAACCGGCCCGGAAGTGCGCGCTTTAAGCGATCCAATGACCGTCTTAAGGCCGGTGCCCGGCGCACCTAACCTGCCCTACTACGCAATGGCGCAGGAACAGGCGATGCATGAGGGCGAGCCCGTTGTGAGCGTCGTCGCGACCAGCCGCGCCGTCGCCGAGGACGCATTGGAACTGATCGATATTGACTATGAACCACTGCCCCATGTGAGCGGCACGCTGGATGCCCTAGCGGAAGATGCCTGTGTTCTCCATCCCGGCGAGATGGACACCAATCTTTTGAGTTCCAGTGAGAACCGCTCCGGTGAACCGGAGCGCTGCATGGCAGAAGCCGAGATGGTTGTTGAGGGCCGCTTTCATGTGAACCGCGTATCCGCGGTGGCGATGGAGGGGCGCGGAATCGTCGCGGTCTGGCGCCCCGCAGCGCGCGAGCTATTAGTTTACGCCTCCACCCAGGTGCCGCATCTCCTGCGTCAACAGCTCGCCGAATCTCTCCGTCTCGACGAGGGCTGCATCCGCGTGATCGCTTCAGACGTTGGCGGCGGATTCGGGATGAAGCTGGCGATCTATCCGGAGGACGTGCTGGCGGGGCTCCACGCCATGGCGTTGCGTCGCCCGGTAAAGTGGATCGAAGATCGTCTCGAGTATTTTCGTGCCAGCAACCACGCCCGCGAGGCCGTGCATGATTATCGCATCGGCGCACAGAACGACGGGCGGATCACCGCCATCACCAACCTCTACACCACCGACCTTGGCGCATGGAACTCTTCGTTCGGCTCGGCACAGCTCTCCAGCGTGGTCTTCACCGGACCTTATAAAGTCGCCGACGCCTCGGTGGTGCGGCGCGTGGCGCTCACCAATAAAACACCGATCGGTGCCTACCGCGGCTATGGCCAGCCAGAGGTTAACTTTGCCCGCGAAGTGCTTATCGACAGGTTGGCGCGCCGCCTCGGGATCGACCCGCTCGACTTGAGAGAGAAAAACATGCTTCGGCCCGAGGACCTGCCGTGGACGACACCAAGCGGTGCCATCTATGACAGTGGCGATTATCGACAGACGCTTCACATGGCAGCTGAGGCTGTCGATTATCCTGCGCACCGCTCTGCCCCCCGGCGGCCGCGCGAAGATGGTTGCTTGACCGGTATCGGATTGTCTTCCTTTGTCGAACGCACCGGCTATGCCAGCGCGCGTTTTTTGGCCGGTCGAGGGTCGCGGTTCGGCGCGCATGAGAGTGTGACGCTCCGGGCTAACCGCTCGGGCAGTATTGATCTCTACACCGGTGTTTCAACGTTTGGACAAGGAAATGAGACTGCGTTCGCTCAGATTTGCGCCCATGTCCTGGGAGTTGATTACGAGCTGATCCACATCCATGCCGGCGACACCGCAGCATCCCCGCTCAATACCGGCGCCTTCGCGTCACGCACGTTGATTGCCGCTGCCGGCGCGATCCGCGAAGCCGCGCAAACCCTGCATGACAAAACTCTGCGCATCGCCGCGTTGGCTCTAGAGACCGAGCCGAGCGAGTTGGAAATAAGCGGGCGGGCCGTGCGCCTACGACAAGACACAGGCCGCAGCATATCCCTCGCCGATATCTTCTCGCGCGCCATCATTGGCCAAGGCATTCCAGAGGGCGAGTCACCGGGCATGGAGGCGACCTCGCATTTCGAGCCTACCGATGCGACTTTCTCCTTCGGCACCGCGGCCGCCATAGTATCGGTTGACCCTGACAGCGGCGAGTTCACGGTCGAACGATTTGTCATGGCGCATGACTGCGGTGTCGCGGTCAATCCGCAACTGGTCGAAGGCCAAGTGCGCGGTGGTTTGGTGCAGGGATTGGGAGCGGCGCTTATGGAGGACCTACTCTATGATGCCGATACCGGCCAATTGTTGAACGGCAGTATGATGGACTATTTCGTACCCTCGGCAGCGGACGTGCCGCAGATCGATCTGATACATACGGAAACACCAACTCCGGTCACGACCTTTGGCGTACGCGGCGTGGGTGAGGTTGGCACTATTCCCTATGCAGCAGCGGTGGCAAACGCACTTTGCGATGCGCTTATGGATTTCGGCGTGGAACTCTCCAAATTACCAATAACGTCTGAGAGCGTTTGGCGCGCTCTAGAAAGCGCTCGCGTTGCGCGAGGCGATACGGAAAACAAAAACAATATGGGGCCTTAACAATGATGTATCCGAACCCTGGCGGTTATGCGAACGCGGGCCTTAACTCGTTGGAAAACGCGGCTGTCGAATGGCTCGACGGGTTTTATTCTCTTGAACATCTGCTTTGCGCCAGAATGTGGGTGATGAAGCTCTGCCCCGAAGCGCCGCTAGAGGTCAGATTTGCCGCCTTGGTGCATGATTCCGAACGGCATTTTCCCGGCGGCCCGTCCAGCACGCCCAGCAACGGTTTCGACGATCCCGACTACCTCTTCGCCCATTCAACGCGCTCAGCTGACTTCGTCGAAGAATGGTTGCGCAACCGCTCGCCAGCGCTGGACGATAGCTTTATCCAGCGTGTGCGGCGGCTCGTTCTACGGCACGAAATCGGTGGCGGGTGGGATGCTGATTTCGTTCAGGCGGCGGATTCGCTTTCCTTTCTAGAAACATTGGATTGGTTGACCGTCGATTGGGTCAGAAGCGGGCGTTACACCATAGAACAGGCTAGAGAGAAATTGGATTTCACGGTCGAGCGTATTCGTCCCTCGATCGCCATCGCCGCCGCACTTCCCTTATATGAGAGCGCCGTGCGCACCCTCGAAGAGGCGCCTAACTCGTCCATCGATCTGAAAAAGCGGCGCGAAATCGCAAGCAGCCGCCGCCTGTTGCTAGGGCTGCCGCTGGGTCCGGAGAAAGCAGTATCGCCGGCCCGCTAAAGCTGGTGACTTCATCGCCGCCCCGAACAATGCATGGGAAAGCCGGGAAGATGCGGTTGTGTTTTTAGGCCAAGTTTCGATGGCGAATGCGTGACACCGGGCCGGCAGCGTTGTGTCTGCCGGCCCGTGAAACGACGGTTTTACGGCCTACTTGCCTGGTTGCGGCACGATCCGGATATAGGGCTTGGGTGACTTCCAACCGCCCGGATATTTCTCTTTGGCGGCCTCGTCGGAAACGGCTGGCACGATGATGACATCATCGCCCCGCTGCCAGTTCACCGGCGTCGCCACTTGATGTTGGGCCGTCAGCTGGCATGAATCCAATAGTCTCAGGACCTCATCGAAGTTGCGCCCGGTGCTCATCGGGTAGGTGAGCATGGCTTTGACCTTCTTGTCCGGTCCGATCAGGAACACCGAGCGGACGGTCGCATTGTCGACCGGTGTGCGGCCTTCTGAGGTATCGCCCGCGTCCGCTGGAAGCATGTCATAAAGTTTCACCACGTTCAGCTCGGGGTCGGCAACCAACGGGTATTTTACCTTGTGGCCTTGAGACTCCTCGATGTCCTGTGACCATTTCACATGGTCGCTGACACCGTCGACGCTGAGGCCGAGGATTTTGCAATTGCGCTTCTCAAATTCCGGTTGCAGCCCGGCCATATATCCGAGTTCGGTGGTGCAGACCGGCGTGAAATCCTTGGGATGCGAAAACAGAATTGCCCAACCGTCGCCAATCCAGTCGTGGAACTTGATGGTTCCCTGCGTCGTTTCCGCCGCGAAGTCTGGCGCAATGTCGTTAATTCTAAGTGCCATGATGTTCTCCTGTGTTTTTCTCTGTTTTTCCCTGGCCGCGACTATAGGGCATTGGCCCCAGTTGGGCACCAGTGAGTGTGACTGAATATCCGGGGCAGACCGATGAATTTAGTCGTCGAGCGGAACGTAATCATAGGTGCCGACGCCTTGCACGATGACGAAGCGGCAGCGCCCGCCATTCTTGCCGGCCACCTGGTGCGCCGTCATCGGCGGCACGGCGTAGCTGTCGCCGGGCTGCAATTCGCGATCCGCACCGGCCCCTCTGGTCCGCACGACCATCGGCCCCTCCAGGCAGGTGAAGCTGTCGGTCACGGCGCTATGGTGGTGCCAGGGAATTTCCTGACCCTCCGCTACGGTCAGTATCTGCACCCGCAGATCCGCCGTCTCGGCGATCAATTGGCGATCTTCGATGGTGTACCATTTGCTCGAATGTGACATGTCGGCAGCTCTCCGCCGCGCCTAGTTCAGCAGTTTGATTTCATCGCCCGGCCGCACTTCGCCTTCCACCAGAACGGCGCCGTAAATACCGGCCATGCCATCATGGCCTTTCACAACCATCTTGAGAACTTCCGGGTTTGCTTCCGCAGTATCAGGATCGAGCGTGATCATCTTACAACGCGGGTCGCGTTCAAGCAGCGACAGCACGATCTTCGCGCCGATCTGTACCGTCTTGCCGATGAGCTTATCCTCGGCGAAGCCCTCCACTGCCGCGAGATCGACATAGATGTTCGCCCGGAAGCTACGCTTGTCGACGGTGGCGCCGATTTCTTCGCCTAGCTGCTGCGCGGACTGTAGGGAGAACAGCGAAACCGGGCGGCAATCCGTCAAGGCGCGGTCGGATCGCAGCAAGGTGATGGCGTGTTTTTCGTTGAGCCCAGTGAGAAGCCGGTCGATCAGCACCGGATCGTCGATTGCAAAAATCTCTCCCGACGGCGTCTCAACGTTCAGGGCAAGCTCCGACGGATCGGCGTAAATCGGCGTTACGCCCGGCTCCAGGTTCTCGGCCGCAGTCAGGTTCGGTGGCCGCGCCGCCTTGTCCGGTTGTTGGAATGACGGGCGGTACAACAGCATATCCTGCTGCTCACGTCCGGTTAGATAGGGAAACCCGTCGATCGCGGCAACGTCCTTGAAGGCGAACAGACGATCACCATAGACGCCGGCATATCCGACGAATGCTTCCTCCAGTTCTTCTCCCCGCATGCTCTTAACCGGATAGCGCCACAGGCTATCCACCTTGCCAATGATTTTCATAGCCGCACCCCAAATTTGTTTCTCCGGTTTTCCAAATACCGTGGAAACCGTCAAGTGTTAGCCACTATCACCGGCCAAACTGTGTCTATTCAAGTGATACTTGCGGTGCGCCCGGAGCACGGCGAAATGATTGGCGCGATCAAAACCCGACTCAAGGCGCGTTTAGCCGTGACCCATGCCACGGTCGATGCCGAATATGGCGATTCGGATCAACTCGCTGGAATCATCGTTAACGAATTGCAAACGTTATCAACTCATCATCTATGCCATCGCTGAGTAATACAGGCGAATTTTTTGAATGAGAGGCGCCCATGCAGGCCATGGTACAAACGGACGAGCGCCGCGAACATCAGCGCGAACTCGACCCGTCGTGACAGCTTTCGATCTTGGTCGACGGCGATAAAATACCGACCGAGAACTGGTCGCTTGGCGGGTTTCGCTCGCACGGGCTATTTCAATACGACAAGAAGGACCGTTTTCACGGCGTCGTGGCGGGATCAGGCGAGCGGCCTGACATTCCCTTCGTCGGCAAGATATTACGCGTTGACGAAGACGGCGCACGCGTCGTGAAGATGGCCGAGATCAAACTTGATCACCTGTTGCTGCTGCGTGGATTCACGCCCGTCTAATCCGGCCATCCCGACCGGCCAAACCGCGACTCACAGCAGCCGGCTCACACAAGCGGATTATCGCCGCTCATATAGATTGTTACTTTGGCAAAGCGGCCGTCGCGCAAAACGAAAAAATTGCAATTTCGCATCGCCACTTCACTGCCGTCCGCAAGCTCGTTGCGAGCAAGGAATTGCGAGGCGATCAGTTGCTTGTCGGCATCCACGACATGGCCAAAGTCGCCATGATAAATCACCGGTATATCGCGCATAAAATCGCCGAACATGCGGCGGATTTCATCATGTCCGCGATGCGTGACATGGGCGGTCTGCACCGTCAGCTCCGCATCTTCCGTAAAACACTCGACAGCGGCGTCCAAATTCTTGTTGTCGACATTGTGAAAATACGATTTTTCCACCAAGTCGATCATCTCTTGGGCGGTCAATTTGGTCATCTAACGTCTCTCCCTGAAGCGTGCGTGGTGCCGGCGCAGAATGTGGGATAGCGTGCCGTGGCGCAACAACGCATACATCCGATCTGCCTTTTTTACAGAACCGCCAAGGCGCACCAATATGTCCGGCTCACTGTGGGATTTTGCACTGGAAACCTACCAACGCCCGGGCGTTCAGGAGGCCTGTTTGAAATTGCAGGATGACCTAGGCGCCGATGTGAACATACTGCTCTATTGCTGTTGGCGCGGTGGATTTGCCGACGGCGAGATGCGCGCCTTGCTCGCGGATTTGGCGCCCTGGCAAAGCGGCGTCGTACACGGGCTCCGTAGCATACGCCGCACTCTGAAACCGATGGTGGCGGAATTGGGCGCGCTATCCGAACCGGCCGCAAACTTGCGCACAAAAGTCGCCGCTCTCGAACTCGAGGCGGAAAAATTGCAGCATACGATGTTGTCGCGCCACAGCGTCGAACATGGCGAGACCAGCCCGCCTTCGCCGCAAGCGGCCCTCCAAAATCTCACGCAATATTTTAAGCTGTTGGAAAAGGCGCCGGAGGGCGGGGAGAAAGACATGCTCGAAATACTGGTCGTGGCGGCGTTTCCAGACAACGCCGAGATCGACATCAAGGCGGATCTGGGTGGCGCACAAACTTGATAGTGGGCGAAGAACCCCGCGGGTCGTACACTCGCCTGGCCGGCAAAACGGCACACAGCCAGTCCCCTCTGCCTAGAATCCAAGGAGAGCGAACCATGGCCGCATATGTCATCGGCGATCTCGAAGTAACCAACCCGGATCTCATGGGAGAATATGCCGCTAAGGCCGGACCGACGGTTGGCGCACATGGCGGCAAGGCCATCGTGCTCGGCGGTGCAGCGGAAACGGTTGAGGGGGATTGGCAGCCGAAGCGGCTCGTCGTCCTCGAATTTCCAGATATGGCCGCAGCGAAGGCTTGGTACAACTCGCCGGAATATCAAGAACTCTTGCCGATGCGCCTGGAAGCCTCAAACGGCAATTTGGTCATGGTCGAGGGCATGTGAACCGGCAGCAATAACGCCGGCGCTTAATCCATGCGCCATGAAGACCGGTGCAGCCGCTTGCGGATTGAAAATTAATAAATAGAGCGGCGTGCGGATACCAAGCTGCCGGGCGAATAATTGCCGGCGCGGTATCTACCCCTGTCCCCCACCTGCCTTACAAGTTGAGCGGCGCGAAAGATAATGCGCTGTCCTGCATGGCTTTCCGCATGGTTTGCGGAATTAGTTGCCAAGTACTAACTAATAATTGTTATTTTAATAACATTAACCATAAAATAAATTGGCTAGGATTACTTGTACTAATGGAGTCTATCTGCTCATTTACGAATGAAAGGTAGCAACCATGTCTTATGCATCAGGCCACGCCATGCGGCGGATTCAACGTATCAATGCCGCGCCGGGAATGACGGCGGATGAACAAGCCCAAGCCATTCAGGATTTCATCGATTCCGGCCAAGTGAAACGCATCACCCTCGCGGATGTGATCGCCCATCATGGCGAGGTGAATGAAAGGAACGGTTTCATACCCTCTTCGATCCACGCCAGTTAGGTCACCTCGGGCGAAATTGCATCGTCGCCATTACGGCAAATTCGCTTGAAGGCCCAGTCGCTTGCGAAACTCGCGCTCGCGCTTGAGGTACCATTCGCGGCTCATCGCCTCGCCGCGATTTATGAAGCGTTCGGCATAGAGCAATTGCCACGCCCGCCCGCGGGTCGAGCGCGCACCTTGCCCTGAGTTATGTTTCTTCAGACGCGCTTCCAGATCGGTGGTCCAGCCGACATAGGTGCGATATCCGCTCCTGTCTCCGCTCCCCAGCACATAAACGTAACAAGCCATTATGAGCGACCGTCACAGGGCAGAATCTGAGGGCGGATTCTGAGGGCGGAAGCTGGCGCATCGGAACTAGCCGTCGATCGGCGTATCGTCGGCGCCGGTTTCGCGTTTATCGCAATAGCACCGGTCAGGCGCCTAAACCTCACCACGGTAGCCACCGCGCAATTGCTTGGTGCGGCCGCGCCGGGTCTTGGTGTCGACGCGGCGTTGTTTGGCGGCTTTGCCGGGCCGTGTCGGGCGGCGGTGAATCGGGCGCTCGGCGGCTTTGCGCAGCAGCTCCACCAGACGCGCGAGGGCATCCGCACGATTTTTTTCGCGCGTGCGATAGCGCCGGGCGGTGATGACGATATCGCCATCTTTGGTGAGCCGCCGGCCGGCCAGGCGGCCGGCGCGGGCGCGCATATCCTCGGGCAAGGCCGGCGAACGGGCGAGGTTGAAGCGGAGCTGCACCGCCGTCGAGAGCTTGTTGACATTCTGCCCACCCGGCCCGCCAGCATGGATGAATGTTTCACTGAGCTCAGCCGGATCGAGGGCGATATGTTCAGTAATTTCAATCATGATTTTCGACTAACGGGCTCATAAGGCAACCCAACAAATTTCTTCCAAGCGGAACCGCCCCCGGAATGCTTTACGCATTCCGGCAAGCGCAACCGCGCGCCCGAGTTAATACGAGGTAGCCAAGAGAGCGGACGCGACCGCCCGGCGTTTGAGGGCCTAACTAAGTGCCTTAACGTCGTCCAATGTCTTTTGCGGCTCCGGCCGTATGGTGTAGTCCAGATCGATATCGGCAACGCGAACGATGCCGCCTTGGTCCACCAACAGGCGGGCCGGTATCGGCAGGGTCCAACTCGGGTCGCCATTGACCTTCGCCAGATCGACCTTAAAGCCGTCATAGACTTTCTTCAGCTCATCCGAAAACGGGAAGCGGAGCCCCAGCTTGGCCGCATAATCATTGCGCGGATCGTGCAGCATCGGGAAGTCGAGCTTATGTTTCGCCGCATGCCGGCGCTATGCTCGGCAATTTGCGGTGTGATCGCTACCAGTGTTGTTTTGTTGAGTTTCAACTCCTCCACAATGTCACGCAAAGCATACAGCTCTGCATTACAATAGGGTCACCAGTGGCCGCGGAAGATCGTTACGACGAGCGGCCCATCGGCCAGCAACGCGTGGGAGCTGACGGCGCTGCCGTCATCATTGTTGAGGGTGAAATCGGGCAGCTTATCGCCCACCTTGATCACGCCCTCCATAATGCCCGATGCGCGCAACTCATCCATCGAGCGCCCCATCACGGTTTGCCAATCCTTGGGAATGTTTTTCACGCCGCCGGCCCTAATGGTCGTCAGCTTTTCTGCCAGGCTCATCCTTGTCCTCCTTCAAAGTTCGCGAAGTAATCTAGCATGGTCGGCGCCGAGCGCCGCAGTGTTTCGTCGCGACCGACTTCAAGTTCCCTTGAGCGGCATCGCCGCTTCCGGCACAGCATCCTCGACTTCGACGCCGAGCGTCGCGCAAAACGTAGCGAGCAGCTGATAATAACCAACCATCACGGTGAGATCGATCAACCCCTCATTGCCCAGAGACTCCTTGAGAGAATCGACCAGTTCATTCGGCACGGTGTCGCCGGCGGCGAGCAGGCGGGCAAAACGCAGCGCCGGGCCGGTCGGCGCCGGCTCGTCCTCGATCGCAGCATTGCCGATGATCGGGCGCAGGCGCTCAGGCACTTTGTGGATATGATGACGCCACTCATATTTATTGCCGAGGATGGCGGAGACTTCGCAAATCACCATCTCGCGCAAATCCTCATCCAGCGCCGAATGAAAACGCACATGCTCGCCAACCGAAGCAACCGCCTCGAGCGCACTCGGGCTCTGCCCCATGACGGCGAACATATTAGGTAAAAAGCCAAGCTTCCGCGTCGACATGACGTGATCGAATATCTCCCGCGCCGGCGGCGCCGCACCATCTAAGATCGCTGGCGCCACCACCTGATGCTCCCGGTAACTGGTCATACTGTCTCTCCCTCGCTGGCCCGATGGGCTGTTTTGCAATTTATAACCCGCCATAGCGGGCCGCGCGAGGGGCGGCGCCACGACGCTCGCTTGTATTTAAACCGAAGCAGACACTAGAGTTTGAGACCACGACACATTCTCTGGAATTCTTGCCTCGGGAGGCAATCATGAGCGACACCTATAAGGGCGAATGTTTTTGCGGCGAGGTGGCGTTCGAGGTCTCGGGCACGCCGGTGGCCGAGGGCTATTGCCACTGCAACGATTGTCGTAGCTGGTCGGCGGCACCGTTCGTCGCGCTCAGCCTGTGGCCGACCGGCGCGGTGACATTCACCAAAGGTGAGGCGAGCGTCGGCAGCTATGCCAAAACCGAGCGCTCGGTGCGGAAATTCTGCACCGTTTGCGGCGGTAACTTAATGATCGACCAACCCGGCATGAATGTGATCGACGTCTTTCCGAGCCAAATGAAAGACTTTCAAAGAACGCCGACGATGCATGTAGCATACGCCAGTAAGGTCATGCCGGTGGTCGATGGCCTGCCGAAATTTGCCGACGTGCCGGCCGAATACGGCGGCAGCGGCGATCTTCTGCCTGAATAGACAAGCGCCCGCCCTATTCTCATCCACCGGTCTGTCAGTCCGCTGACGAATTCGTGACATGTTGTTCCCTCTGTCGGTTGTTATGATGCCGGCAGCAGGAGGATGCACGATGCGTTGGATGTACGCGCTTGCGGTTCTGTCACTGCTCGCCGCTGCTCCGGCATATGCCGATATGGATCGCGGCGAAGCGGCCTTCGAAGACGGTGATTTCGAGACGGCGCTCGATATTTTCCGCCCGCTTGCCGCTGCCGGGGACGCTGAGGCCCAGCACCTACTCGGCTTCATGTATTACCGCGGCAAGGGCGTCGCGCAGGATTTTGCCAAGGCGGCGTATCAGTTTCGCGCGGCGGCCGAACAAGGCCATGCTCCGGCGCAATCGCTGCTGGCAGAAATGTACGGTGCCGGCGAGGGCGTCACGCGAAACCATGAAACCGCGGCGGCCTGGTTCCATAAAGCGGCGGCGCAAGGCCATCAGGTGGCGCAGGTCGCCCTTAGCTTCCTGTACACCGAGGGCCGCGGGGTGGAGCGGGATTTCGTTCAGGCGCTGAAGTGGAATTCCATCGCCGGCCAGCAAAACCAAATGATCGCCGCCATGTTCCGCGATCACCCCACCTACCTCATGAGCGAAGCGGAAATTTCTGAAGCTGACCGGTTGGCGCGAGAATGGAAGCCGACGCCGTAATCATCGATCGAAGAGATAACGCCCAGATTCGCAATTTCGCGATTGATTTCATAACGCTCGCCGCGGGCCGTGCGATGGCGGCAAGGGAATCGGCGGCAATTGCAGCGCAGCATTGAAACTCCGCAAAGCCCTCGCGCGCCAAAAACGCTCCGCCCAATCCTCAATGCTGGTCCTCGATGCCGAAGACTGGTAGCGCCCCCTACAACGCCGCCAGCGCGTCTTCGATCGGCGTGTCGCCGGCGAGTGCTTCAAAGCAGGCGCCGATGGTGTTGAGATGGTCGAGGCAGGCGGAGAGTATATGGGCGGTGTCGGCACGGCTGATGGGGCCGCCGTCGGCGACCTCGCCGAGATTTTCACCGATGCGGATGCGCCCGGTGGCGGTATCGTCGGAAAGATAGCCCGGGCGGACGATCGTGGCATCCAAAGTGCTGGCGGCCAAATGGGCATCGGCGATGGCTTTGGAAGTGAGGTAGTGATGCAGCTTCTGCGGCGCGCGCTCGGGCGCGCCGGTGGCCATCGCGCTCAACATCACAAAGCGCCGGCAATTCTCTGCCGCACAGGCATCGATCAGCGCTATGGCACCAATTTGATCGACATCGATTGTTTTCTCCGGCCCGGTCTTTGAGCCTGAGCCGGCGGCGAAGATCACCGCGGCATGACCGCGGACCACGTCCGCCAGCGGCGCTTCGAGATCGCCGATAACCGGTTCGGCGCCGAGCGCCAACATATCTTCACTCTGGCCTTCGGCACGGATCATGGCGCGTGGCCGATGCCCCGCTGCCAGCAAAAGGGGAATGATAAGCCTGCCGGTTTTGCCGTTGGCTCCAACGATCAATACATCCATGCCGTCACCTCGACGCCTGTTGTACAGCCCGTACTATTTCACGCGCATTGCCGGGCGTATTCGTGTCGCGCCGTCTGACGCGCGAGAAAGACTAGGCCCGCATCTCCGCCGGCACGACCTCGCCGCCTTCGACGATCAGTTCATCGTCGAGCCAGAGGTTGCAGTTCTGCATCGGCAGATCGAGATGGCACGGCGTATCGTTGTCGCCGCCGAATTCGGTGTCAGGGCCGAGCGAGAACAGCACATTGCCGTAATGCGCGCGCCCGTCCATGCCGATGCCCGGCAGCTCGGGGTTCCACACGCATTTCTCGTTGAGGCCCCAGCCTATATGCGAGACCGCGTAGGCACGCGGGTCGGCGTAACCGTCCATAAATTCGCGCAGCTCTGCCGCCTGCTTGCCGCCGTTGATTTCCTTCACCCAGCCGCCTTCGATGACGTATTCAATCGGCTCCTCAACAAAGCATTTGAGCGGGAAGACGATGTCTCCCGGCGCCATCACCACCCGCCCATCAACGCCCTTCTCGGCCGCGAGCGAGGCGATGAAGCCGCCCGGCCAATGGTCCCATCGGCCTGGCTGGGTGGTATAGCCATATTCGGTGAGCATCGGTTTATCGCCGAGGCGATAACTCACATCGCTGCCAACCTCATTGGTAAAACGCAGTGTCTCGGCGGCGATGAATTTTTGTTCGGCAGCCTCGACGCGGCGACGCAATGCGGTGCTCGGAAACAGGCGCTCCAAAACCTCGACCGGTTCGACGATCATCAGAATGCGCGTCCCGGCCTCTTGCATTTCGATCTGTTCATGACTGAACAGCAGCAGCATATGGTCGACCACCATGTCGGCGTCTTTGCATTGCTGCACAGCCTCGGGGTGCTGCGACAACGGATTCTCGCCGAGATTAGCGATGCGGTGGCTAGCGTCTTGGGCATTCTCAGTCGGGATATTGACGTCAAGCGCCTGGGCGCCGAGCGCCGAGATCGCGCTTAAAGAGGCGGCGCGGTATTCAGGCAGCAAATCGCCTTCGGAAAGCACGCCGACGGTTTGCCCAGGGCCAATTTCACAAAGCTCGAAATTGGCGCGGAAGAGAGCTGTCAAATCGCTTTGGCTGGTCATGGCAATCTCCTTATTCGGCTGCTTGAAAGGACCTTGAATAGCCACCGTCGCGGGCCGCACCATGCGCGGCCTCGGCTTGTTTGAGTGCGTCCTGGCTATCTCCGTGACGGCGCTCTCGCGCCTCGTCGTCTTCTTGCAGCAAACGGTCGAGATAATAATTCAACAGGTGGTGAATGGCGCGTTCTAGCTTCACCGTCGGCCCGGGGACGTAACTGCGTGAGCCGACACCGTTTTGCAAGGATTCCAGCATCGCCAAATCCTCGGTAGCGACGACTTGAATAAAATCGCTGTAAATCTTGTTCTTTTCAGCAAATCCCGGCGCGTCGAAATATTCCGCCGGCAGTTGCGTGTAGATCGTCACGCGCGTGGTTTTCTCATCAATCGGATGGGCCACCCAAGGCTGGATGAGATCGTGGCGGCCGAAGATATTCATCGTTGGGCGGATCCATGTGGTGCAGGCGAACAGCTCCTCCACCTTGCCGCGCAGCCATGGCATGGTGCCAAACAGGGTCACGCCCTTCGGCGCCATGGTGTAGCTTTCATAGGTCGCGTTGTAGCCGTGCTTTTTCAAATTAAAGCGGAAATTGGCGACCGGAAAATGGCCGCCGAAGGATTCCTTATGGATGACACCGACGTGATACATGTCCATCAGATTTTCCGGCACGAACTTCCAATTGCACGGCACATCGAACACGAATTTATGCGAAAGGCGGGTGTTTTCCGGCTGTAAAAAGGCGGCGAAATCACGGATACCGTCTTCGTCGAGATAGTCGCCAAGGCTCTGACACTCAGCATCGAAATTGATGAAAATATAGCCGCCCCAATTGTCGATTTGCACGCGCGGTAGGCTGCACCCGGCGACATCGAAGGCCTGCAATTCTTTGACATGCGGCGCGCCCATCAGTTCGCCTTCGAGGTCATAGACCCAGGCGTGATAGGGGCAGGTGAATTTGGCCAGATTGCCCTCACCGCTCGCCACTTCGACGCCGCGGTGGCGGCAGACGTTTCGAAACGCGTTCATCTCGCCGGTATTGCCGCGGCAAATCAGCAGGGGCTCGCCGGCGATGCGGATGGCGGCGTAATCGCCGGTGTTGGGGAACTCCTCCAGACGCCCGACGCACAGCCATTCCTTCATGAAGATGGTATCGATTTCATGCTGAAACAGCTCGGGCGAGGTATAAAACCAGCCCGGCAAATGCTTTGATTCTAAAAGGTTGGCGCGGGTCTGGGCGACCTCCGCCAGGATCTTCTCATCGATGCTAAAACCGTTTGCCGGCATTTCCTGTCCTCCGCAAAATCCCTCAATCTAAGAACACGCTAAGTTAACAAGGGCTGCAATGCTTTGTCATCCACACAAGATTCGTGGGCTTAGCCGCTGCGACCCTCAAACGCTCAATAACGCGATGCCGCCAGCCACCAGCGCCACCCCGCCCCACTGCGCTAAGTTCACCGGTTCGCGCAGGAAGATACGCGCGAGCACCACAGCGACCACCGCATAGGCTGAACTGGCAACAATGGCGAACTCGCCGTTCACATAGCCCAAACCTAGATAAACGCCGAGATAGCCTCCGGTATCGAGCAGGCTGAGGACGATCAGAATTGGCCACAAACGCAGGTAAAATCGCGGTGCCTCGCGGCGCATCAAGAACCACAAGATGAACAGAATGGCGCCAATGATGCGCACCGCCATCATGGTCTGCCACGGTCCATAGATTTCTATCGCCAGGCCAGCGCAGATCAGTGTCACCGCAAACGACATCGCGCCGCCGAGAGACAGTATGATCGTCCGGCGGATTACGGCGCTGTCATATTGTTGCCGCCAATTGCCGCCCGAAGACACCACCATCGCCACCACCCAGATGCCGAGCAGAGTCACCAGCATGGCCAGCCAGTGCCACCAGCGCGGGCTCGCGCCGAGCGCCAACGAAATCGGTATGGCGATCGCCGGGTAGCTTGAGACGACGGGCGAAGCCAGTGAGACCGGCCCTTTGGTCAGCGCCTCATATAAAAGCACCGTAGCCAGCGCCGTGGTGGCCCCGGCGGCGACCAGCAGCCCCAAGCCAAGAACGCCGACAGCCTCGGGGTTGTGCCACAGCATGGTATCGCCGCGCAGCCACATGAACAGCACAAGTACGCCTGCGCCGAGCACCGATACAGCGAGAAAAGAGGCGGCTACGCCGACCGAGCGCCCGGTGAAGCGGGCGATAAAATCAGCAAAGCCCCAGGAAACGGCGGCGCCGGCGCCCCATAAAACAGAACCGCCTTCCATCACAAACCGCCAAATAGGCAGTCGCGCAGGCGGATTAAGCTGCGGAACAAGCTGTGAGAATGGCAGGGGCAAAGGAGATTTAACATGAGGCCGGCGGATTATGTCCGCCCGATTGGTTGCGCGCCAGTGTCAATTCACCGCACATCCGGCGCGGCACCTGAGCACATAATGATTACCAACAGCTTTACCAGCGCTCAAAGGTTTCTGTTATTTACATTAGTTGTTTGTGCTAAATTTGATGTAACACTCGTTAACATATTTTCAGAACCCGCGCGGCGCCAGATTCCGCACTGATGGCCCGTATGGGTCAGTTTAGGGGATGCCTAAGATGGCGAAGAAACCTGTAAAAGCACAAAAAAACACCCGTAAGACAGAATTGCTTACGAACCTGTGGCAAAGCCTCGGCGGCGCCGATAATGGCGTGAACGTCGATAGGTTGCTGAAAAGCCTCAACGGCGAGCGGGACTATTGTGTTTATGGTGAATTGGACCGCAAGCAACGGACCGTTCAAGTGGCGGAAGTCGGCTCCCATCTGGTCAACCGGCTGGGCGAACGCTACCGCGCACCGACCGACGAGCCCGGTATTGCCGCAGCCGTGATGCAAAAACTTTCAACACTCGGCAATCGTTTAATTGCTGAACAAGCCCCGCAATTGGGCCAGGGTGCCATTGCCCGCCGTGGACAACGTATTCATTACCGCGTCGCCGCGGTGCCTGTACTCAATTCCGAGGGCGACGGCCCGGCTTGGCTCGGCATTGTCGATTGGTCGCGTCGCGTCGCCTAAACCCATCTAATCCCCTGACATAGCAGCCGGTTTTAACGAACCACCAAAGCTGGCAGTGCGCAGCGCTTCGGATTTCCTAGGCCCTGGTTACCCTGAGAAGAAGATTTCACAGGGGAAACCACGATGTCCGATACCACCCGACTCAGAGCAAATGTAAAGAACTGCATTGTTTCAGCCGTTGAAGCCGGGCTGGAACGTTGGCGCCAAAAATTTGCGCCGGAGCGGCCGTCAGATGCGCGCTGTCACACATGCGGCGGCGGCTTGCTGCGCGATTATGTCCGCCTTCGTCAATTTGACGCTCGCGGGCGCCCGATTTGGCTCCATATCGGCCCCTGTTTGGCGCAATACGCGTCACGAAGACGGCGCTCCGCCGAGTCGCAACTGCACCTAAGCAGCGCGGTGGAATATTACCGCAGTGTATCCGCCGAAAGATTGGTCGAGAGATAGCCCAGGATTTCCCTGCGTTCTTCCGCCGCCAACGCGTCCATGCCAAGTTCTTCCACTATGTGATCGAGGGCCTATCCCGAGTTAGCCTCTGCTGCGCCACGAGCATGGTGGAATGGCAGGCATTTGATGAGGCGCCTCTATAAGCGCTCGCACGTCACCTCAAACCCGGCGCAATGTCGCGGCGAGCACGCCGGCGGCGATCAGGAAGCTGCCGCCGAGGCGGTTGATCAGGCGCATCGTAGCGGGGCGCTTGAAACGGGCGTGCAGTTCGCCGGCCAGCAGCGCCCACAGAATGAGCGAAAGCGCCGCCAGAATTACGAACGTCGCCTCGAGTATGACGAGCTGCATAACGAGCGGACGCTGAGGGTCGATGAATTGCGGTACGAAGGTGACGAAAAACAGAATGCTTTTGGGATTGAGGGCGGTCACCACATAGCTGTTCCAGAACATCTGGCCGCTACGCGCGGTGGCGAATTTCCCGCCCTCCACGCCATCGAGCGATGGCTTAGCGCGCCATAGTTGGATGCCGAGCCAAATTAGATAGGCCGCGCCGACCAGCTTCAACACAGTAAACAATGTAGCGGATGCGGAGAGGATTGCGCCCGCACCCAAGAGCGACGCGGTCATGGCGGTGAGATCGCCGAACGCGACGCCCGGAACCGTGGCCCAGGCGCTAGCCCGCCCGCGCCCCAAGGCATAGCTGACCACGAGCATCACCGTCGGCCCTGGAATGGCCAGCAAGACCAGGCTCGCCAACACAAATGCGAGCCAAATTTCCAATGCCATGTTGGCCTCGGCGCGGGCCGTGGGTTAGCGCGCGGGCGCCCGCCGGTTAATCATCGCCTTTGTTGTAGTCCCAGGTGGTCCATTCTTGTGGCGTGATGGTGACGATGGTGCGCCCCTCGGCCATCACCGGCTCGAGATAGGTATTGGCGTCGTCCTCGCCAAGCGCCATGCCGATGACCGCAAGCGTTACTTCGCGGATCAAACCTTCGTCCTGTGACAGTTCGGCCGTACCGCGACACATGATCGCCCAGGCGCCGGCAGCAATGCCTTGTTCGGGGCGCGGGTCCACATCGATCAGGATCGATATACGATTGTCGGCGGCAAGGTTCTTAAGATGAATTCGGCCCGCCCCCAGAGTGAGACGAAACACTTCGCCGTTCCAATGATACCAAATCGGCGTCAGGTGAATCATCCCGTCCGGGCGATAGGTCGCCAATCGGGCGAGCGGCGTCGCGGCGAGGCGCTCGTCAACCTCTTGTTTACTCAGTGCATTCTCTTTGGTCGCAGTGGTCTTCGAACTCATAACATCTCCTCGATAAGAATATTGGGACCGGCTGCCCGATGATAGCTCCGCCCCCTGGCAAGCGATAGTCATGCGCTTCGCTGTGGCGTGAGAATGCGGTAGAACAAGCCACAATGTCTTTCCTGCCGCAACCGACAACCAACAGCGGTAGTGCCTCAGTTTGAAATAACTTTCTTATAAGGCTCGCGTTTCTTAGCTACGAGCTCTTGCGCGTCGATCAGCGCAACAATATCACTCATTTCCCAAAGCCTGTCCGTGACGCCTGCCGCCATCGCTGGCGTGACGCTCAGCGTCTTGTGGATGCGCACGAAATTGTACCAGACAAAATAGAGCGCAAGGGCGTGGCAATGGTTCTCGACGCGCTTTGACAATGCGTTCGTCAATCTGGTGAACCGGCGCATGGACATTCTCATTGTGAGGTTCGCCCGCTCAACGTAGCTGGTGCTGATATGCTTGCGATCCGGATTGCCATCGACGATGCGCTTCTGAGCGCCCACGCAGATTTGCGGGCTGTAACGCTTCTCTGACTTCGGCGGCGCGCCGTATTGCTTGACGAGCATTGCATAGTCCACATCGGGACCGAACGCATCCTCTACCGCGTCCCAATAGGCTAGGTGTCCGTCTGTTGTGAGTTGAACGCTATTGGCTAGGCGGTCCGCAACGTCTTGCATGAACTCTTTGGCGTATTCAGCGTCGCGTCCGCCGACCAGCCAAGAGATAATGAGCTTGCTGTCCGCATCCAAGGCGGTCCACGTCCACACATCGCCCGCGCCTGCTGGTGCTTGTTTGGCTGTCGGGAGGTTCTTCGCCTTGGCGTAACAGAATGACCAAATCTCATCACATTGGGCGCGCTCGGCTTTCACATCACGCACCGCTTTATCATGGAACATGGCGCAAACTAGGCCAGCGTCCGAAAGCAGCTTATCGACGGTGTTGGGTGAAACTCCTACCACGCGGGAGATCGACCGCATGGATGAGCCCTCGCAAAGCATTGAGAGAATTTGGACTCGCTTCTCTAAGGGCAATTTGTTCATGCCTCTTTTACATGAACATTTATGTTTAGCGTCAAGTATTATGTTCGGTAGGCAATAGTCCCTCTAGCTCTAACCCAGAGAACAAGTCGCCCTGCGGAGGAGGAAATGCTTGATTGAATAATGTCTCAAAGAATTTCCAGTTTCCATCTGGTGTTGCCCTCAACAGGGTGGTTACAGCGGCTATTTGCTTTTCGAGATGCGGATTGCCCACACCCTTTGTAAGAAGCTGGTGGTGCTTTCTTTTGCGTCGCTTTGTCGCCGGGTTCGTCGGATTTTTTTGCCGCAGTGCTTCTAATACACCCGGTGGTAATTTTTCATATATCAACTTGTTTGTAAGGGTACCAATATATGCTGTTCGATTGGTTGAGGACGCATCATAGGGCCACCCCATTACACGATGTATATGTTCATAATAGGAAATGGGGAACCGTTTTTGCCAAGGTAGAAGTTCTGGTGAAATATATGCAGCTAGTATTATTTGTAAGGCATCATGTGCACGTCGCTTTTGATAACCGGTTGCTTCATCAATAAGCGAAATTATTGCAACGTCGGCGAGTGCTTCAAGTAATACTTCGGCTTTTTTTGCAATTCTTTGTTGGGACTTGCCAAGGACTTCTGCGCCGTGTGCACGAACCCACACACTGCAAATTCGCCGAAGCACTTGCCCGGGGATGGCCTCACAGACACTCCCCTTAATATCTCGATATCTTATCGGTGATCTTAAAGACTCAACTAGCTCCTGGTCTTCAAACACGAATGGACGCAGATTCTTAAATGCCAAATGAAGTGGCAAATAAATTCCGTCTTCTTCCGTTCGCCGTGTTGAAAGAGCGCCACTACGGTAAATTCCCATAACCCGCATGAACTCGGTTCCAGAAATTACTCGCGTCTCATCATCCAAAACGGCGCATCTAAACTCCATTCCGGCAAATGCCAAAACACCTTCGTCAACGGAATATCGAACTGTTCCTTTGCCGTCCCAGCGAGACAAGGCTGCCTTTCTGGCTTTATTCGAACGCTCTGAGGGAGAATTTGAAGGCATTGGGGCCGCCCCACTGTTGTGCACTGGGGTGAAGTATATATGCGCGCACGCACATGTATGCAAGCATAATTATTCCCTATGCGTGCACTATTTTGATTCCCATCTCTTCGTTGCCGCAGTTTTGGCGATCTCAGCCCGGCGCTTCTTGCTCAGCTTTTCCGCGCGCGCCTTACCGCCTAAGCGCCCTAACTCTTGAGCTGCCTTGTTCTTGCCGTCCTCGGCTGGCGCGTCCTCAAGCTCACCAGTCGCGATCTTGGCGACCATGACGGCAGCGCCTACCGCATCGGCTGGACGTTTCTCGCCTTTGGGGCCTTTAGGCATAGTTAGTCCCAACCTTTGGCGACGCGCTTCGCTTCCTTAAAGCTGGCTTCAATAATTTTGCGATCAACCGTTGGCGAGTATCGCCCTTTATGAAATTCTATGGCCTGTTCGAAAGCTTCGTTAAACGCCTCAACGTCCACCCACGTCTTTTCTGCCATGTGAACTGGCCAATCGTAGAACGTCTCATCACGCCGTTCTGTTGTTTCAGCTAAGCGCTTTGTAGAAAATTCGTAGGTCGGCGTTTCGCCCCTGATGGTTGGTGACGTAGCGCCCCCGATGGCCTCAAGCCCGTAATCGGTCACGGCCCATTGCCAATTTTTAAAAGTCATTAGTGTGCGCCTCTAATATGCTTTCCGCTAAGCATACATGATTTACCCATCTCCCGTTGAACTTTTTCGCCGTGCCGGCTCTATGCCAAAATATTTTAAAACTTGAATCAAGACGATCACGACAGTCGCAACCGCAGCCGCACCAACCGCAAAATCAACCCATGCCGGTAAATCAATCATCGTTTCGGTTACTACCCTCTCGCCCTTCCAATACAGCCTGTTGAACTCATCAATTCCGAGATCATCTAAGCCGTCCTGTCCTATAGTCTTGACTGCCATGTGCTTCCCCTTCAGCTTTTGAGTGGGGAAGCCTATTAAATTTTGGGGCGGGGGATTCGGTTGTCAACCCGGCCTGGATTTCAAACTGAGGCACTACCCCAACAGCGCCCGCGCCAAGCGCGATTTGGAACGGCTACGAAAAACTCGATGACCCGGGAGTGGAATATATTTCGCGGCCCGACTATGCCGGCCCTGTGCCAAAAAATCATGATCTCAAGAAAGGGAATGAGATGAGCGTATTTGATCTCACGGTGACTGACGCCCTGCTCTCCACCACACGATCGGTGCGCAAGCGCCTCGATCTTGAGCGCTCGGTGCCGCGCGAAATCATCCGCGAGTGCCTGGAGCTTTCGATGCAGGCGCCGAGCGGCTCCAACGTCCAAGGCTGGCGTTGGATCGTCGTGACGGGCCTTGAAAAACGCCGTGCCCTCGCCGATATCTACCGCAAGGGCACAGATACCTATTTGGAAGATGGATACCGCGCGGCCAAGGAGGCCGGCGCGGCGCAGGATGTCCGGGTCTATGACTCAGCGCGCTATCTGTTCGACCGGATGCAAGACGTCCCCGTCCTCGTCATACCCTGCATCAAAGTGCGCGACGAGTTGATCAATAAACCGGAGATTTATTGGCCGAGCCTGATGGGCTCTATCCTGCCTGCTGTCTGGAGCTTTCAACTCGCCTTGCGGGCGCGCGGGTTGGGCTCAACCTACACCACATTGCATCTCAATTGCGCCGATGAGGCGGCGGCGCTGCTCGGCATTCCAGATGATATAAGGCAGGCGGGTCTGCTGCCGGTTGCCTATACGCTCGGCACCGATTTCAAGCCCGCCAAGCGTCAGCCGCTCGACGACATCCTGCACTGGGATACTTGGTAGGTGGGATACTTGGTAGGCGGCGCCTCTAACCGAAGACGCGGCGCAGCAGATCAGTGGTGCGTTTCACCGGCTCGTTGCGGATCGCGGCTTCTTCCTTGGCGATATAGTGGAAGATGCCTTTCAGGCCGAGCGTCAGCACGTGGGCGGTCAAATCCTCTTTGACGTCGGGCATGAACGGCAGCGAATCATATTCGCCCATCGTCTGCTCATAGACCTACACTGCGCCGGATTCGTTGAGCGCGTTATCGACGATTGGGCGCATGGCGTCACTGAGGCCGGCCGAGGTCGTGCGCTGAAAATATTGCGTCGCTGCGTCGTCGGGCCCGCTTAGAATTTCGCGTACATCGTCGAGCGTCATATCCTCGATGGCGCCGAAAAAGAGCTCCTTGGCACGCGGTGTCGCGAGCTCGGCGGCGCGGTTGAGGCGGAGTTCTAAATCATCCAGCAGGCCCGCCATACGCACCATTTCGAGCGCATCGCGCACCCGGTCGAGACTTTTGGGCAGCGGGATATGGATGAGCGAATCAAGGTTGAACCCATCGACGGCGCCCAACTGCCCGACCACAGCCTCAGAGGCGAATTGCAGCGCTTGGCGCAGGCCGGCACCAATATCGGCATTGCTCAGCACACCGCCACCGCCGGAACTGTCCCCAGAGCCAGAGCTTGAACCGCCGGTCAGGCTGTCCAAAAGCCCGGCGCCACCGCTGGTTAAACCATCAAGTCTGTCGGTGATTGTCGAGAGCAACGAGCCCTCGCTGGCATTCGGCGCCGCGGCAGGCGCCGCGTCTGCACTGGCGCGGGCGGCGCTTGCATTTTCTACAGATTCGCTCGCCGATCGCGCCGTTTGGCCCTGCGCCGCGATTGCGGCCCGGAGATCCGCGAGGAAATTAGGGTCGGCCGAGCGCGCCCGCTCAGCATCGTCGATCAGGCTGTTCAAGCGCTCCACAAGCGCCGCCTTGGCGGGATCGTCTCCCTGCCATGCCTCATAGCGCGGCTCATCAGCGGCGTGTGCTGCCGCGCCGACAAAAAGGGTGAACAAGAGGGTGAGAACTGCGAACTGCGAGATATTTTTTATAACCAGAAGTGTGGCGCGAAATATCGCCCTGCCCAGCGCATTATCCGCTGCAATCCAGCGACAGAGCACCCACCGACAAATTCCGCTTGGCGCAGGGAGACAGGGCGCGCAGTATGCCGAGCATGATTCCGCTCTCCGTTCTCGACCTTTCTCCCATCATCGAGGGCGGCGACGCTTCGCGCGCCTTCGCCAATACCCTCGACCTCGCCCGCCACGTTGAAGCTTGGGGATTCAACCGCTTTTGGCTGGCCGAGCATCACAACATGACCGGCATCGCCAGTGCCGCGACGGCGGTCGTCATCGGTCATGTCGCCGGCGGCACCTCGACGATCCGGGTTGGCTCCGGCGGAATTATGCTGCCCAACCATGCGCCGCTGGTGATCGCCGAACAGTTCGGTACGCTCGAAGCACTCTATCCCGGGCGCATAGAACTTGGCTTAGGGCGGGCACCTGGCACCGACCAGCGCACCGCCCAGGCACTCCGTCGCACGCTGCAAGGCGACGCCAATGATTTCCCCCGCGATGTATTGGAGCTGCAGCATTATTTCGGTCCCGTTCAACCCGACCAATTCGTGCAGGCGGTGCCGGGCGCCGGCCTCAATGTGCCGATTTGGATACTCGGCTCAAGTCTGTTCGGCGCCCAGCTCGCCGCCATGCTCGGCCTGCCCTATGCCTTCGCCTCGCATTTCGCGCCCGCTGCGCTGATGCAGGCGATCGAGCTTTACCGCGCTGAATTCAAGCCGTCGCAGCAATTGGCGGCGCCTTATGTGATGGCAGGCTTCAACGCGTTCGCCGCTGATAGCGAAGAAGAGGCGGATTTTTTGCGCTCTTCCTCGCAGCAAAGTTTTCTCAGTCTCAGGCGCGGCAACCCCGGCCCCCTGCCGCCACCGATCAAAAATTTTACCCAGACTCTTTCAGCGCAAGAGTTAGACGTGCTGGATTCTGTGCTCTCCTGCTCGACGGCAGGCTCACCCGATACCGTACGCGCTGGCATCGCCGAATTCGCCGCTCGCACCGGGGCCGATGAGCTGATCGTGACGTCGCATATTTACGACCACGACAAGCGCCTGCGCTCGTTCGAGATCATCGCCGATGTGGGGATCGCCAAAGCTTAGCCGGGCGGCCAGGGCTTCAAATCACGAATCAGGGATATCAAGGCAGTGGGAAGGCCATCGGCCTCTTCGGGCGGCAGCGCGTCCATCATGCTGTCCAGATCCTTGGCGAGAATCCCGAGGGTGTTCTCCGGCGTGTAGCCGTCGCGCGCAAATTCGATACGGTTGAAATTGGTCGCCATCCAATTCTGACCGGAACTGTCATTCAGCACCGCCAGCAGGCGGTCCTCATCAACGCCCAGCGTCGCGGCCCAACGCAGCACCATGCGAGTTGCCGCGACCGAGCTGGCAGCGCAAAAATTATTGAGCACCTTGACCGTCATGCCGGCGCCGAGCGGACCCAAGCGGTGAATCTTATCCCCCATCGCGGCGAACATCGGCTGCAAACCGTCGATCAGTTCTTCGTCGCCGCCCAGCATAAAGCTCAAGCGCGCCTCCTCGGCTGAAACGCTGGCGCCTGACATCGGCGCATCGACCAGCGCGATCTCCGCCGGAATGCGGCTGCGCAATTCCGCGATATAGCGCGGCGAGAGGGTGGAGCAAATCAACACCGTGTCGATGGCCGACGGTCGGCGGATGATTAGCGCTTGATCGTCGAATAGCAGTTGCTCAGTTTGCGCCACATCGCGCACCACGCTCAACACGATGCGCCGGCCGGTGGCGAACGCAGCGGCATCAGTCATCCGCGGCGCGAGGTCGCCGAATGAGGTGGCCGGCAGAACATCAAGCCCGGCGACATCAAAACCGGCGCGGATCAGGGCGCGCGCCATCGGCGCGCCCATGCGCCCGCATCCGGCGACACCGATCGGGCCGATCAGGCTTGCAGCTTTCTCATTCATGGCGTGAACCTAGCGTAAAAAAGCGAGTTCGGCACACTTCCTCTTGATCTTTTGCCGCATCGCGACGCACACTCCCGGCCAGGTTCGAGACCGACAGCCATGG
>Ga0115002_10000700_pt1 | contig 46910 bp, 48 predicted proteins | sample ArcticOcean_MG_C_8_FD_89576 | JGI IMG/M metagenome (GOLD analysis project Ga0115002, IMG submission 89576) | Marine microbial communities from western Arctic Ocean - ArcticOcean_MG_CB11_86 | ecosystem: Environmental > Aquatic > Marine > Oceanic | place: Arctic Ocean: Canada Basin | collected... | reverse complement strand
CGGCCGCCGCAGTCGAGCCTGATGATCCGTACATTCCTGCCGCACTCGCGCGCGTGCTGATCCGGGCTCGGCGGTACGACGAAGCCGGCGACCGTGCCAGGCTGGCCGAGCGGCAGGATGCCCGGGCGCGTCGCGTCGCATTCGAGATGGCAGCACGCGTGGCGCTCGCACTCGACGATCGTGAGCGCGCCGGAGCGTACGGCGACGCGGCCGAACTCGAAGATCCCGGGCTGCCGATGGCGAAGTTTGTTCGTGGGTGGCTGCTGCACGCAGACGGGATATACGACGAGGCGCTGGCCGCGTTTCAAGACGCTGATAGCGCGCTCACACAGCATGGCCGCGCGCTTGAGGATCTGCACTGGTATCTGGGAGATACGCTCCGAAGGCTCGACCGCTACTCGGAGGCGGAAGCTCATTTCCACGAGGAACTGCAGGTCTTTCCACACAACATTCGCGCCCACGCCAGCTTGGCAACGCTCTACCACGCGTCCAATCGTGCGAGCGGTGTGGAGGAAGTCCTCGACGCCCTCGTCGACACCGCGCCGACGCCTGAAGGCTACGACGCAGCCGCCAGGCTGTGGACTATTGTTGGCGAGCCCGCGCGAGCAGCGGCGCTCAGAGCCGATGCGTGGACGCGGTTTAACGGGGACCCCTCACTTACGCTGTTTCAGCCTCAGCGCTGAACGCTGACCTCGTAGCAGACGCCTCCCAGGCAGTCTATCTAGCCGATCCGAGCCGGCCGCTAAGGCCTCGCCGGCTCCGGTCTGCCAAACCGTGCGTCGTCGATCGCGACGTTCGCTTCCAGCTCGGTGACCTGAACGGTCGACTGCCCGTTGGTCCAGGTCACGACCCAGTGAAACGGCATCTGAACGCCGTTTACCTCGCGGTAGTCACTGAAGTCGGTCTGTACGGGAACAGGGCCAGCCCCTGTGTCGGTCCATCGAAGCAGGCGGCGCAACATACCCTCGTCGTCGATCGATAGCTCGACAGGATGCTGTCCAGGATTGGAGCCCCTGAGGACCTCGACCTGGTCGTCGCCAACATCGCCGTAGCCCACTTGCCATTCGGCAAACGCGTCCTTGAACTGCGCAGGGAACGACGCCATCCCGTCTATACCTACACCGACCAGACTCGATCCGGTCAGGCTCAGTAGCGGCACCGGCGTGTCGGGCTGATATCTCCAGCCGGCTGTACCGTCATACGACCACATGAAATCCGACCCAGCCCCATGCGCAATCATCGCGCGCTGGTTGGGAGCCCTGGCAAAAAATTCCATCGGCACGTCTCGGCCAAGCGTGTCGAACCCGGCATAGGTACCCTTGGCGGCAATGCTCGTGATGCTCGCCAGCTGCTCGGCACCGCCCATGGCCTGCATGTATCTCGCGAATACCTCTTCCGCCGCCGGCGCGCCGACGGCGGCGAAGAACCGCAGCGGATGGGGATCGTCAACAAGTTCGGAGTACTGCAGTCTGAGACTCGGCGCCTGGCCTGGAAAATAGTCGCCGTTGTGGCATGTAAAACAGGTGACCCGCTGCTCGCCCCCAAAATAGGTGCGATTGATGGTGTTCATCATCACCACCATTTGACGCGCCCGCTGAATTCGAGGCGTCGGAATCGCGAACGCCGCGGGATCGTATGTGATTTCCGGAGAGTGGCAGCCGACGCAATCAAGCAGGAGTGCGGAGGCGAACATGCCCATCGTGTCGTTGAACTCGTCCACGGGGATGCCCTTGAGTACCTGGACATCCGCGTACACTTCCTCCGCCATCGGCTGGGCCTGCGCCGACGCCTTCTGGCCAGCGACAAACGCCACGCCCAACAGGCACACGATCGCCACGGGGATGGCAGAACCAGTCAGCCGTCTTCCTATGACTTTCATGCCGCGATCTCCTGGCCGTGCAATGTGAGGGTGTGGGAAGTGAACATGTCTACAGGACGAGTGGCGGGCGGCAAGAGCGGACTAATTTCCACGATATCAGTCGACCGAAGACCCCCAGCGCGCGACGACTCGAACATCGGGTGGCCGCGGTTACCCTGCCGCCACCCGACTCATTCTCATGTGCGTCTCTATCCGCGCTCGCGCGTGTGCATGTGCGCGAGGTCGCGATCCTCGCATGGCAAGTCCTCGGTCAGCAGCGCCTTCGGATCGGGATTCAGGTTGCGCCCCACGGGATTCATCTCCCACGGCTCCGCCAGCATGTCGTCGTACACGGTGATCTGCCAGGTCATCGAGCCCCCCTCGCGAGTCATCCGTTCGACCGTACGCATGTTGTTGGAATGCAGGTACCCCGGCCACGCGAGCCAGCTAAAGTCGGTAAACCCGACGCTATCGATCACCAGCGTGTCGCCTTCCCACGTGCCGACGGAGTCTCCGTAGTAGGTCAGGTCCTGGGAACGTATCGGGTGGTGCTCGCGGCCATCAATCGGGACGACGCGAAACGTGTTATGGCTCGCGTACAGAAAGATCATCTCGGTCGGGGTCTGCACGATCTTGCTCGGGGCTCCGATGCGCGGAAGACCCCGCGGGTAGCACCTGCCTTCCGGGTCTTCCTTGTTGCCGTTGACGTCCAGGAACTCGACGCGCTCCCAATACTCTGGTTTGTAGATCGGCTTGTTCGGATCCATGCGCTGCCGGACGCCGCTGTCACGCTCGAAGTTGACACTCGGCGCGCACTCCTGTCCGGGGTGGCACGCACGCCCCGCGCTCAGCACGGTGATGTTGCCCCCTGCGTCGGGCGCCAGGTTCCCGCGCCCACCGCCTTGCCAGACTCCGCTGAAATCAGGCTTGCCGTCCGGTGTGCGCGGTGTCGCCGCATTCGGCCCGGCACCGCTGGCCCGCCCCTGCGCCGCCGTGTCTGCGGGCATGAGCCACAGCACGGCCGCGACCGCAACGACGATCGTTCTATTCGTGCGAATACCTCGACGCATCGTGACTCCCAGTCTCTTCGAACCCTTCGAAGGTGTCAGCTATTCGTTCAGTCGCTGTGCCTCTTCGGAGGTCGGATCTTCGTGAAACAACGTCACGACCCGCCCATCCGGAAACGTCATCTGACGCATCCGACCGAGGTTACTGCCATCAAACGCGGGCGCGAAGGTGACGTCGTACAAGTCCCCCACCTTGAAGATCCGGACGAGGCCGGCGGCGCGTAGGGCGCCTGGACCCGCACCCGCCATCTCCCACTCCTCGACCGTCCCGTCCGGCTTGGTCTCCTCGAACAACCAGCGCACGTGCGGGTTGATCATGGCAAACCGCGTCAGCGTCCCGGTAAAGGAGCCTATCTCGTTCATGTCGTACTCGGCCTGAATCGCGTGGTGCGCCGACACGGGGGGCGCATACACAAGCCCCACCCCCATCACCACCGCTACGATCGCCGCCGCCACGAGAACTTTCAGTGCTTTCATGACTCGCCTCCGCTCTTGATTCCTCAACGTCCTGTCACGCCGAGTGACGCCTACCGAGCAACGTTCGCCGGTACAGGCATGACGACATACGGATTGTAGGTGTTGGTATTGGTCGTCGTCAGCACCCACGTGATGTCCCCTTGCGTGCGTGTGATCCGCTTGGGAAGCATGATGTCGGCCCTGTAGTCGTCCCAGTTCTGATCGCCGTACTCGGCGAACGTGGTCTCGGAGACGACGGCTCCCGTTGTCTCGACCCTCACGAGGTAGGTGCCGACGAGATCCATCAGCGCCTCCGGATGCGGAACCAATAAGCTCGCGTCCTTCCGAACCGTGGCGTTCACGGTGACATCAGACACGGGATCCGGCAGCGGGAACGACAACAAGAGGGTGGTCTCACCGACTACCTCCATCGTCGCAAGCGGGCCCGCCGTCGCAGCGGCCTTGACGACCCCAAACGGCGTCGTCCAGAGGTGTACCAGGCGTTCCCGCAGCTGATCTGACGCCGCCGTGGCGTTCATACCGCGCTCGCTCTCGTTCCACGCCGCATCGCCGGAGAGGACCTCAATCCGTCGTTCGCTTGCTCCGCTGGGCTGGGCCCGCGTATAGTCCACGCGCATCCCAGGGTAGGAGAAGTTGATGCTCATCCGGTACTCCGGGACGTCAAAACGCTGCTCGCCCACCGACAGGCTCCCGCTCGCCCAATGCTCCAGCGTCAGGATCGAATCCACCGACCTCCGATCCTGATTCGAGCGTGCGCGCAGCATGCCCATCGAATTGGCCAGCTCAGAGATCAACGCCTCCACGGTGGCGGGAAGCTCTGTCGAGGCTTGCACCCTTTGCGCGCGAACGGGGACAACCAGGGAGCCCACGGTCACCACGGCCGCAGTGGCGAGTACCGCGATTCGTATGCCCATCATGGGTAAAGCCTCCTGATATAGATAACGCCTCGCGATTTCGGAACCCAAAACCGCAGATCGCGTGGAGGGTAGTCGAACGCGCTTGACCTGTCCAGCCTGGAGCAGTGCCCCGAAACCCGAAGGGCCCTCAGGCAATATCAGCCGGTCAGCGCGTCGGAAAAGTATGATACATCGTCAATCGCAATGCCTTCAGACGTAGCCCCAATCACCATCCCCACACCCGTCAAGACCGAGGCGGAGCTCCGGTTCGACGAATCGCGACGCAAGGTCGGCATCGTCGCCGGCCCCTTGATGTTTCTGCTGGTGCTGGCCTGGCCATTCACGTCGCTGTCGCCTGAAGCGCATCGCCTCGCCGCGGTGATGGCGCTGGTGATCGTGTTCTGGATCACCGAGGCGCTGCCGCTGGCCGTGACCTCGTTGTTAGGGCCGTCGCTGGCCATCATCCTGCAAGTGGCGTCGGCGGGCGAGACGTTCCGACCCTTCGCAAGCACCACGATATTTCTCTTCATCGGCAGCTTCATCCTGGCACAGGCGCTGTTCGTCCATCGGGTCAACGAGCGCGTGGCGTTCGGCGTCCTGTCGTTGAAGATCGTCGGTGCGCGGCCGACCCGAATCTTGATCGCCTACGGCCTGCTGGCGGCGTTCCTCTCGGCCTGGATGAGCAACACCGCCACGGCGGCCATGCTGGTGCCGATCGGGTTGTCGCTGATCCACTTCATGGAATCGGAGGCGAACATTCCCAAGAAGTACGGGACGGCGCTCATGCTCATTACCACCTACTGCTGCTCGCGCGGCGGCATGGCGACGCCCGTCGGCACCCCACCGAACCTGATCGCCGTCGGCATGATCAGCGACCAGCTCGACATGCGGATCACGTTCGTCCAGTGGATGCTGTTCTCGGTGCCGATCGTGCTCGTGCTCCTGGCGATCGTGCTCACGTATCTGACCTGGGCGGGCAACGCCGGGGTCAAGGAGATTCCGGGAGTCGACCGGATCATCGCCGAGCGCAAAGCGGCGCTCGGGCCGTGGCGACGGGGCGAGATCAACGCCGTTATTGCGTTCGGCGTCACGGTCGTGTTGTGGATTGGCCCTGGCCTGCTGGCGCTGGTGCTGGGGCGCGAGCATCCGGTGACCGTGTCAGTCCTCTCCAGCGTGCCGGAGGCGGTGGCGGCAATGGTCGGCGTCGTCCTGCTGTTCCTGCTGCCGATCAGTAAGACCCAGCGCAGCACCATCACCTGGAGGCAGGCCGCCCAGATCGACTGGGGCACGATCCTGTTGTTTGGCGGAGGCCTGGCGCTGGGGGCGTTGGCGGCGTCAACGGGGCTCGCGCGGGTGGTGGGGGAAGGCATCACCGGACTCGTGCCGACCAGTGACGTGGCCGCCCTGACGTTCGCGGCAGCGTTCTTCACCGTGGTGCTGTCGGAAACGATGTCTAATACCGCCGCGACGAACATCTCCATACCGATCGTGATTTCGATTGCGATGGCATCCGGCGTCGATCCGATCGTGCCGGCGGTGGCGTCGGCACTGTCGGCCTCGGTGGCGGACGCGCTGCCCGTCTCGACTCCGCCAAACGCGATTGTCTACGCCTCCGGCCGTGTGACAATCACCGACATGATCCGATACGGCGTGGTCATGGATCTCATCGCCGTCACGCTGGTCCCAGGGCTCGCGCTGCTGCTTATTCCGCTGTTTCTCGGGTAGTCAGACCGAGGAAAAACAGGTCGACCGATTTTCATGAGCGCTAGCAGTCCGTGGTGAACGTCCGGCGTCGCACCTAACGCGAATTTCACGAGCCAGGCACTTCGGAAATCCGCGCTAGACGAGCGAGGGGATGCATCGCTCGTCGAATGCGGAGCGGCGCTACTCCCGGCAGCCTCTTGAAATCGATTCGAGTCTAGCTGCCGCTTCCGCCAAATCGCTGCCACGTGCCAGTGACCTTCTGTTGCTCGACCCCCGGCTTCGACCAATCACAGACGCCGCTGCTGAAGATATCCTTCACGCGCGACATGTCGTCCGTCGTGAACGCCACGGCATAGTCAGCCGCATCGACCGGCTTCAGTTGACATTTGATGACGTCGGCGGCGATCGACCCGCCTGCCACTTCGCGCGGGAAGGATGCTGACGGGTACATCTGTTCGCAGCGACTCGCCCCGTGGCGGGTCTGAGGCTCGGCAATCTTCCGGGGCTCCTCGCCACGCGTCCAGCATGCATCCGTGAGGTCAGCCGGCTTCGCACGACGAATTTTCTCGATCACCGAATCGCCGGACGTGTCCTCCGCAAGCGCCGTCAGCCACTGATCCATCTGCGCAAGCGCCTCTTGATTCACCGGACTGGCTGAGCGGCCGCGGTGCCGGTTGTCCTCAACGAGCATCACGTGGTTATCCGCGGTGCCGTTGGCGTTGAGCAGGCGCTCGCGAAGCGTGAACGAGTGATACCGCATGTGCACGTCGCCGTTTGGCGCATCATCGAGATAGTTGCGGTAGTCGATGATCGGTGTCTGCGCGAGGCCGCCTCCGCCGCTGGTGAGCAGGCCCGCGCGGTAGGCCTGACGGGCAGCAACAAGATCCGCGCGGGATCGCGAGGCCACGACGTTTCCGTCGCTGTCGAATCCGCCAATGCGGTCATTGAGGTCGAGAAACTGCTCCGTCGTTATGGTGCCGGCGTTCAGCGCGCGTAGCCCGTACTGGATCCCTTGGTTGTCCAGCGGCCGGCGGGCGAATCCGGTGTCCGGGTCGCGCCCGTACGCATTCACGGCGTGGTCGTACACATCGCACCGCGCCCCGGTGGGATTTGCAGTTCTGTGATATCGCAGGTCGGTCGGAAGGACGTCTGGACAGTGCTCTGAGGCATGAATGCGCCCGCCGGCCGCGTCAAGACCCTCGACTGAGGCGAGCGTCACGAAACCGCTCACGGCTCGCATCTGCTCTGGGGCAAACGGCACAGTCGCCTTTTCTCTGAAGTATCTGTTGAGCAGGCGCGCGTCAGAGACCACCGGCACCGTCGCCGACACCAGGTCAGGAAACGTGCGGCACGGAATGATTCCATCAATCAGGCCGGGGTAGCCGTCGGCGATCCGCAACTGCTGGTAAGACCCACCTGAGCACCCCCACCCGATCGTGAAGCGTGGTGCGCCGTACGCTTCAATGAAGCGCTCCTTGACCATCATCATCGTCTCGGCAGCGAGGAGCTCCGAGCAGTTGTTACCGAAGACGTTCAGTGACGACGACGCCAGAGCGTAGCCTTGGCGCAGCATCACGTCGTCAACGACACCACCTGTTCTGGCACCTTGGCGATACCATCCGGTGATACAGCCCCCGCCATGTCGGTAAATCAGGCGTCCGTTCCAGCCAGGGGAAGTCGTCCACGGATCCAGAGCCGGATCGGCGCTCGGGTCGTGAAGCATGGCGAACTGATAGACACCGCGATTGGCGGTGCCGGTCTCAATCCGCACGACATAGGGCACGGTCTTGCCACTGCTGGTCGTCACCTGCGCGATGTCGAGAAGCGTCGTGGACGAGGGCAGCGGCTTGAGATCACCACCATCGACTGAGCGATAGTAGTAGTCAACGCGGGTTTCGACTGAGCAGTGTTCGTCCAGCGGCGCGCCGAGCATCTCCCCGGATTGCAGCCCGAACCGTTCGGTGTCACAGATAAACGGCTGCTCATGCGGACCTGCGAACACGGGGCCGACGATCGGGTGGTTCACGACCGCTAACTCAGCCGCGTCGCCCTCGCTGGCGCCGACCGACAGCGCGTTCTCCCCGAGTGCCAGGCCGGTGACCAGCCCCGCAAGACTGTGACCCGCGCCGTCCCGGCGAAACGCACTGGTGACGTCCACGCCGTTCAACATGACCCGAAGCTCATCGAGCGGCACCGCGCGAGGCGCGCGCACGCGAACGAGCACTTCTCCGCCACTCACGAAGTCTGGTCGAGCCGAAACCGTCGTGATCTCGAATCCGCCCTCCACGGACTGCGCCGACGGCCAGGCCGCGAGCACAACGAGACACACTGCGATGACGAGCCCTGTCCGTGAACCGAAGATACCTGTGTGCATCACCCCTCCCCTGTTTCCACCCTCACACCACCGTGAGACAAAGACGCGACTAGTTCGTCCCCGCCACGTCGCCTTGCAACTGCGCCTTGAGCGCTGCGCGATCAACAAGGCTGCCCTGCATGTAGAAACTCGAAATACGTCTCGTGTTGAGAATGTCACCGAGTGGATTCCCATCAAGCACGAGAAAATCCGCAATCTTCCCTGGAACCAGCGTGCCTAATTCGTCCAGATTGAGGTAGGCGGCAGCCCGGCTGGTGCCCGCCACGATCGCCTGCATCGGTGTGAGTCCCGCCGCTACGAGCAATTCCAATTCCCGATGCTCGGCAAAACCCCAGAAGTGGTTCTGCAGTCCAGTGTCGCCGCCCAGGATGACAAGCGCCCCGGCCGCGTTCAGCTTCGTGACGGTGTTGTGGAGGAACACGTAATTGTTGCGTGCGTTCTCGGCGGCTTCTGGACTTCGGTCCGCGAACGACCGGTACAGATCCGCAACGACCTCCTCCCGGACAGTGTCGTTGAGCAGGCCCACAAGGTAGGGTTCCTGCAGCCACGGCGGCACCCCTCCCGCGTACGTATTGCGTTCCGCCATGCTCAGCGTCGGCGTCACGTACACCCCTCGCTCGGCGATCGCCGCGACCAGCGCGTCGGCCATCTCTCGATCGCGCGCGATGTGGGCCAGCGCGTACACCCCGGCGCCAACAGCGACTTCGGCATCGGCGTGCCCTCGGACGTGGGCGGTCACGTTCAAGCCCAACATTTCCGCCTCCTCAACGATCGCCCGGGCCACCTCTGGCGCCATCTTCTGCCCGCGACCGCCGCGCTCATCGAGCCAGATTTTCACGGTGTCGGGTTGGTGGGGCGCCACGTCCCGAACAGCCGCGCGGCCCTCTTCCTCGGTGACGACCTCGTAAGCGATGCCCCGCGCATAGGTCGCATTACCGGGCCCTGCGTTCGGCCCGCCAATACCACTACCCGCGGTTCGCAAACGCGGGACGCCCGCCGTGCCACCCGCGGTCTCGTCGCGGATGTCGTAGACGAACTCCGGCGTGTCGATGCCCATGGTCATGACGGTCCCGAGGCCGAAGTACGCCGCACGGCGCAGATCCTCGTAGATGGTTTCCCTTGAGTAGTTCTCGAGTGAGAACGAGGTGCCGCGCTGGTAGCCGACATGGCCATGCGCGCCGATGAGCGCCGGCATCACGGTCTTGCCAGTCAGATCGACGCGCGCGGCGTCGGCGGGAACATCGAGCTGACCGGCCGTCCCAAGCTGGGTGATCAGGCCACCGTCGACGACGAACGCGGACTGTGCAATCGGCGCCGACCCATCTCCGGAAATCAGCAGCGCACCCTCGTACACGACGGCGGTGCCGGCGGCTGGCGTGTCGGCGGGGTTGTTCGCACACGCAGACGACAACGCCGCCGCCGCCACAAGCGCGATCCACTGACGATGCAATCCGTCTCCTGTCTGGCTCACGCGGCTTTCATGAGCGCGCAGCTTCCGAGTAAGCGCAATCAGTGCCCGCGTCCGTCATTCCAGGGAATCGGCAACCATCGGTTCCCTCCGACCGCACGCCTCTACCCCAAGAGAGCACCTCGCACAGATGAAATCCGCGCTACCCGCCCATTCGCGGACGCATGCAATGTACTGAACGCTGGGGACGCCACCGGCGCCCGCCCAGGGCACGCATCATGACCCCCAACGCCCCGTCGTGCAATACGTCTTTAGAGGCGGACCGGCCCTCAGGCGGGTGGTGTCAGCAGTGTCGCCAACGCCCTGGTATCGAGTCTCGTATCGAGCGCCTTGAGATGATCGAGCGCCCGCTCGGCAGCCGCTTGGGACACACACCGGGTGGCACACTCCAGAAACTTCCCGTCCCGCTCCACCGTGGAAGCCGGCCGGTCGGGATACCCTCGGGCCCCGCTTACCGCGCGTTCCAACGTCCGGCCGTCGGACAACGTGACCCTGATCCTGGCGTGGGTCAACGGTGGAGACGCCCCAACGAGCGCGTCGTCGACACGCATCGTCACTCGCGGGATGAGCCCCTGAACCACCGGGTCCAGCAGGCCAGACGGCTCGAACATGTCCATGCCGACGCGGCCGTGCGCCAGTGCGGCGGCCGCGCAAAAGTGGAGACTGAACTTGGCTTCAAGACCGGACATCGGTCGGTCGTAAATCAGCACCGTCGGCATCACCCCGTCTACGCCGACATCCACAGCCGCGACGTCGTCGGGGCCGAGGTCATGCTCGCGGCGCAGATCGATGAGCGTGTCGATCGTCGGATGCGTCCCGGCACAGGACGGATAGAGCTTGACGGTAATGCCCTCGTCAACGATCTCCCAGCGCTGTCCGAGCGCCGACAACAACGCATCCAGATCGCCGTCTCCGCCCGTCATTGCGACCAGGAGCCCTTGCGGGCCATCAATGGCGCGCCTGGACGCCGTCAGTCCGTTCCGCGCGAGCAGCGCGGCCAGCACGCCGTTGCGAGCGGCCAGCCCAGCGTGCAGTGGCTTGACCATCGTGCCGAAGTTCTCCTTCAGTCCCGACGCCTCTGACGCCGCGATGGCGAGTGCTCGCGAAGTAGGCTCCGACCCCAGTCCTAGGACGCGTGCCGCGGCGGCAGCCGACCCTATCGTGCCGATCGTCGAGGTGCAGTGCCAGCCCTGCTCGTAGTGCGACGGATTCATCGCGCGCCCAAGCGCCGCCTCGATCTCGAATCCGACGACGTACCCTTCCAACACGCGACGCCCGTCGGCGCCGACCGACTCCGCGGCGGCCATGCTGGCCGCCACCAGCGGCGCGCTCGGATGCGCCAGGGACGTCCAACACATGTCGTCGAAGTCGAGTGCGTGGGCAGCTGTGCCGTTGACCAACGCCGCCCACGAGGCTGATGTCGTATGCGGCGTGCCGAACAGGCTCGCCGGACCCTCGGCCACTTCCGCCAGCGCCGTTCGGCACAGGATCGACGCCACAGGCTGGGCCGCCCCGGCGAGCATGACGCCGATGGTGTCCTGCACTGCGCCGCAGGCAGCGGTGCGCGCCTCGTCCGGGACCGCCACCCCGGCCACAAACTCGGCGAGCCGCTCGGCGACGGTCGGGATCATCGCCGGTATGCCGGCGCGTGGACAGTGCTGGACAGGCCCGCCGGGCGAACGTCCGTCTTCACGATGACGCCGACGTCGCTGATGGGCGCACCTGTACTAACTTTGGAGCGTGACCGCGCTTGTACACCATGAACGTGCGCGTGTACGTGATGACGACGACGCCATCCTGATTGAAACCGACGCTTCGTATCGTGACGATACCAACCGTTGACCGGGACTTCGACTCCCGCTTCGACAGCACTTCGCTTTGTGAGTAGATCGTGTCATCCTCGAACACTGGATGGGGCAGCTTGACCTCATCCCATCCGAGATTGGCCATGACATTCTGCGACACGTCAATGACCGACTGCCCCGTAACCAGCGCAAGCGTAAAAGTCGAGTTCACGAGCGGCTTCCCGAGTTCGGTTTTCGCTGAGTACTCGTGATCAACGTGCACCGGATTGCTGTTCTGCGTCAGCAGGCTGAACCAGAGATTGTCCGCCGTGCAGACCGTTCTGCCGTTCGGGTGACGGTACACATCTCCGACCTCGAAGTCCTCATAGAACCGACCGGTCCACCCTTCCTTCACAGCCATCGCACTCCCCTGCTTTCTGTTGAAACCATCACACGATCCCGGCTTCTCGCCACTGGCCGATCGTATCCGACGCGTATCCCAGCTCGTCCAGAATTGCTTCCGTGTGCTGCCCTACGTCTGGAATCGGGTCCATGCGAGGCGACACGCCTGTCATCGTCACCGGTGGCAGCATCGCAGGCAGCGGACCAACGGGAGAGCCCACCTCGGCCCAACGGTCACGAGCCTGCAGTTGCTGGTGCGCCGCGAACTGCTGGACGGAGTTGAGACGCGCGTACGCGATCCCAGCTTTCTCGAGCAGGGCAACGATGGCATCCGACACCAACCTCTCGAACACAGCCGTGATCTCCTGGTACAACGTGTCCAGATTCGCCACCCGCTTCGCATTCGCGTCGAATCGAGCGTCGCCGGCCAATTCCGGCTTGTTCAGTACTACGTCACAGAAGATTTTCCATTCGCGCTCGCTCTGCACGCCCAGGAACACCACCTCGCCATCGGCACCGGTAAACGGTCCGTACGGTGCGATCGCGGCGTGCCGCGCACCGCTTCGCGGGAAAGAACGCACCCCGTCGCTCGTGTAGTACATGGGATACCCCATCCACTCTCCGAGCGCCTCGAGCATCGACACTTCGATCGCGGTGCCGGAACCGGTCCGCTCGCGCATGAACAACGCTGTGAGAACGCCCGAGTACGCATACATACCCGCCGCGATATCCGCGACCGAGATGGGCACCTTGGCGCGCTCAGATTCGGTGCCGGTAATCGAGAGCAGCCCCGACTCCGCCTGCACGAGGAGGTCGTAGGCCTTTCGGTCCCGATAGGGACCAGTCGATCCGTATCCCGAGACACCGCAGACGATCAACCGCGGATGCGCGGCGCGCAGTGACTCGACCCCGAGGCCAAGACGCTCGGCCGCCCCTGGCGCGAGGTTCTGGGCGAAGACATCCGCCTTACCGAGCAACCGTGTCAGCACCTCCGTCGCCTCAGGCCGCTTGAGGTCCAGCGTCAGCGATTCTTTCGAGCGATTCAGCCATGCGAAATTGGCCGATAGCCCCTTCGTCGCGCGGTCGTACCCCCGAGCAAAATCGCCGACGCCTGGCCGCTCGACCTTCACGACTCGCGCCCCGAGATCAGCGAGTTGCCGCGTCGCAAAGGGCACAGCGACGGCCTGCTCGATCGTCACAACCGTCACACCGTCCAGCGGACGCATCAGTGACCTGTCCTTGTCATTGATAAAGGACAGGCCACTAGAACGACCTCGGCAATCCGAGCACGTGCTCGCCCACGTAGGACAAGATCAAGTTCGTTGAGATCGGCGCCACCTGGTAGAGACGCGTCTCACGAAACTTACGCTCGATGTCATAGTCCTCGGCAAAGCCGAATCCTCCATACGTCTGAACCGCGACGTTGGCCGCTTCCCACGACGCATCCGCGGCCAGCAGCTTCGCCATGTTGCCCTCCGCCCCACACGGGCGACCGCCGTCGAACATCTCCGCCGCCTTCATGCGCATCAGATCCGCGCTCTCGACGTTGACGTGCGCGCGCGCGAGCGGAAACTGAATGCCCTGGTTCTGGCCGATCGGCCGGTTGAAGACCACCCGCTCCTTGGCATAGTCGCAGGAGCGCTGGATAAACCACCGACCATCGCCCACGCATTCAGCCGCGATGAGAATACGCTCGGCGTTCAGGCTGTCGATGAGATATCGGAAGCCGCGCCCCTCCTCACCAACCAGATTCTCCGCAGGCACTTCGAGGTTGTCGAAGAAGACCTCCGTTGTGGCGTGATTCATCATGGTTCGAAGTGGTCGAATCGTGACGCCGTTGCCAACTGCACTTGCGAGGTCAACCAGAAACACCGACAGGCCGTCAGTCTTCTTCACGATGCGGTCCAGGGGCGTCGTACGGGCGATAAGCAGCATGAGATCTGAGTGTTCGGCCCGCGATATCCACAGTTTTTGACCATTGACGATGTACTTGTCGCCATGGCGAACGGCGGCCGTCTGCAGACGAGTTGTATCGGTGCCCGTGGTGGGCTCGGTGACGGCAAATGCCTGAAGCCGAAGCTCACCGCTTGCGATCTTTGGCAGGTATCGCGCCTTCTGTTGGTCAGAGCCGTGCCGGAGCACCGTGCCCATGATGTACATCTGTGCGTGACACGCACCGGCATTGCCTCCGGACCTGTTGATCTCCTCCAGGATGATCGAGGCCTCCAGGACGCCCAACCCCGAGCCGCCGAATTTCTCCGGAATCAGCGCCGCGAGAAATCCGGCGTCAGTCAGGACCTTGACGAATACCTCAGGGTAGCCGCGCTCGGCGTCGAGCTGACGCCAATAGCTGTCCGGAAAATCTGCGCATATCTCTCTGACTGCCGTCCGCAGATCATTGTGTAGTTCGACACTCTCGTTCCCCACGAGTCTCTCCTTCACGCGCGTTGCTGACGATGACCGATCGAGGAAGGTGATACCACAGAGCCTCTCCTGCCGTGCTCGAACCGCAGGCTGTCGCTCAACCGAATCGACGTCTTCTGACCTTGCTCAACGAGTTGTAGTCGGGTGAGCGGCGATAATCCCGAGGCCCACCGCGCTCCAGGATAGGCTCCGGACCTTCCGTATCACAGCGAGCGAGACCCCAGCGGCAGGGTTGACGGCCAGCATCGGCGCTACCGCGGCCGACAGCGCCTCATCCACGCCGATTCTGAACGGCACGAACTTGAACACCACCGTGACGACACGGTTGAGTGTTTCGAACGCCACTGCCTGGCCGAGCGTCGGGCCGGTGTCGCCAAGAAGCCACCGAAGCGTCAGGAAGACCTCCGACACGGCGATCAGATGAAAGACCAGGTCCAGCGCAAGGACTTTCCAGAGCCGGGCGGAATGATCGGCTAGATAGCCGGTCACGGTCAGCCGCAACCCGGAGAGCCGCTCGCGCCATTGGGGGCGCGCGCCGCGACTGGCATCCCAGGTGCCACGCTGTAGCCGCAGGACGACTGCACCCACCACCAGTGACCCAAGTAGCGCGGCGGAAACCCACCATCGCACCGCAACCGCCAGCGGCACCGTCGCCAGCACGACCAGCAGCCCGACGGCCACCATCCCAACAACCGATACAGCGTAGATCACGTTCTCGACGGCGAGGGATGCCACCGATTCGCGCGTCGCGAGTTGACGCCTGGTGAGAAAAATCTTGGCGGGCTCGCTGGCGAGCAGCCCGAGCGGCGTGATGTTGCCGACGGCGTCGCCGGCCAAAAACGCGCCGAGCGCCTGGCGGAACGTCAGGGCGGTGCCGGACGGCAAGCACAGCCGCCAGCACGCCGCGCGAAGTATGAAACGGAGACCGCCGAGCGCGAGAACCGCCGCGAGACCCCACCCGACCCGCTGAACGCCGTCTACGATTTCAGCGAGGCCTGTACGCCGGACGACGAAGGCAAATAGCGCCACGCCACCGAACGTGCAGGCCGCAGTCAGCAGGCGCCGACGGCGACCGTCGACGACGTCAGACCGACTGCTCACATCTGGCGGCGGGCTTCCACCTGTTGCAGCGTCTCCTCGATCAGTCCCTCGTGATCCGCCTTCGACACCTGACGCCGCAGGATTTTCGACGCAATCTCGACGGACAGATCGATCGTCTCGCTACGGATTTGCTGGATGGCACGCGCTGTCTCAAGCTGAATCTGCTTCTCGGCGTTGGTCACGATCGTCGCCGCTTCCGCGCGAGATTTCTGCTTCAGCTCCTCCCGAAGCACTTCCGCATCAGAGCGACTCCTCGAGACGATCGCTTCCGCCTCGACGCGTGCCTGCTGCATCATCTGCGCGGATTCACGATTCAAGCGCTCCAGTTCCTGCCGGGCGTGCGCCGCGTCCTCGAGCGACTTCGCGATCGCCGCTTGTCGCCCCTCCAGCGCCTGTAGCAACGGTCGCCACGCAAAGCGCGCGAGCAGTGCCACCAGGACGAGAAACGTCAGGATGGTCCAGATGAACAGCCCCGGATCGGGCTGAACCAGAGGGTTATCCATGCCCCTACTTCAGCAACACGATCAGCAGGCAGAACACGAGCGCCAGGATCGCGACACCTTCGAGCAAAAATAGCGGCAGGTTCACCGCGCCGATGATCTGTGGCGCCGCGCTCGGCTGACGGGCGAGACCTTCACCCAATCCGGCCGCCAATCTCCCGATACCAAGCCCTGCGCCGACCACGGCCAGACCCATGCCAATCCCGGCACCCAAATACGCAAACGCAAAACCATCCATCAGTCGTTTCCTCCGTAGCGTAACGAAGCTACGCTTCGCTACTAGTTTGCGCGACCGCGAGAGCGGCCACGCCGAAGCCGAGCTTATGCGACATCCCTACATAGGTGGGCAATACAAGCACGGCTAGTGGTGCGAGTGAATGGCCATGCCAATAAACACGGCCGACAACAGTGTGAAGACGTACGCCTGGACCAGAATCACGATGAGTTCGAGCGCCGAAATCCCAACGGCGAGCGGGACCGAAAATAGCACCCCAATACCCATCCCGACCGCTGGCCCGGCCATATCGTTGAAGATAAACACGAACGACAGAATCGTCAGGAGCGCGATGTGGCCGCCCGTCATGTTCGCGGCAAGTCGCATCGTCAATGCGAACGGTCGCACGAGCATCCCGAGTATCTCGATCGGGATCAACATGATCGAGAGCGCCATCGGTCCTGGCGGGGCCAAATTCTTCCAGTGCTGCACGAAGCCGTGCGCCTTCGAGCCGGCGACGATAATCGCACCAAACGTGACCGTCGCCAGCGCAGCGGTCACGTTGAAGTTGGCGGTGATCGTGGAGCCACCATGCAACACACCGTAGAAGAAGGATTCCTCGCTCGTATGCAGTACCCAGTGATCGATTAGGCTCAAGACCTCAAATATCGGAATCATGCCGATCGTATTCGCGCAGAGGATGAAGGTAAACAGCGTCAGGATCAACGGCATCCAGGTGGGCGACCACTTATCGCCGACGCTCGGCTGTACGACCGAGTCGCGAAGGTACTCGACCATCGACTCAAGGGCGTTCATGAAACCGGAAGGCACCAAGCGATCCTGCTTCAGATACCGCCGAACGGTCATCGTGATGACGAAGAACACCAGCGCCGCCACGACCCACAACATAAAGACGTGCTTGGTCACCGAGAAGTCGATGCCCACGATAGTGGGTAAATGAATCAACGGGTGATCGAGCCCGGTGTTGGCCACGTGCTCGATGATCACCTCGCCGGCGTTAAATCCCTCGGCGACGGCCTCACCGGCCTCCTCCTGCACCTGCGTCAAGTTCTGCATCCTGAATCTATTTCTCTACCGCCGCCTATCGCGCTGCCGGCACATGTTGCGCAAACAGCCGCTGAAGACAGAACGCCTCGAAAACGTGCAACGCGATGAAATACGTCGTGAAGCTGACCACGAACGGCAGGGGTCGGAGCGAGAGCACCGCCAGCATGATCGTCACATACGCCCCGAAAAACACTGCCTTCCCGCCGAACGCGACCACCATGAGCGGCGTGAGCCGCTCCGGCTTGGTCGGGTACGTGCGCACCACCAGCACCCACGTGGCAACCGCCCCAGTCAGCGGAGCAAGCATGCCAAACAGAATATCCACGTCGCTCTCAACTGCTGGCACCGCGGAGACCGCCAGCCAGCTCACGACGGCCGCCCCAACCATCCACCACGCTGGCTTCATGGTCGCCACAGCGTCCTCGCCAGCTCATAGAAGCCGACGATCAGCCCGAGAATCAGTCCCCCGAACAGACACCACGGAGCGGTATCGAGCCACCTGTCGAGACCGTACCCGATGCCCCCGAGCAGAAGAATCGCGCCGATCAACGTGTAGCTGACCGCAGCCGCCGGCCCCGAACTCATGATGCTCGCCTGGAAAGCCTTCAAGCTGCTGGCGGACACGAACCCTCCGCGACCGGTCACACGGCGGCTCCTTCTGGACCCAGCCAAACGGCTAATTCTAGCAGACGCACATTGACAGTGGCAACGCGCCGGGGACTATACTCGGTTTTTGGGCGTCTCTTGGCCGTATTCGGCCTCCGGGAGGACTATGCGCGAACAGTTTTCGGTTCGGTTCATCATCACCGGGGCGTTGGCAACCGCGATGGCGATTGCGGCCTGGCCTGCCCAGGACATCCTGGCTCAAGCGAGCGCGCGCGAGCGGACGATCTTCGTCAGTGCCGTCGATTCCCGAGGCGAGCCGGTCACCGGTCTCGGAATGGACGACTTCATCATCACGGAAGATGGTCGGCGCCGCGAGGTACTACGGGTGTCGCGCGCGATCGAGCCGATGGACATCGCGCTGCTGGCTGACAATAGCGCCGAGGCGGAGAACCTAGTCGGGCCGCTGCGCGACGCGCTGAGAGATTTCGTTGAAAGGATGGGTCGCGACCACCGGATCGCGGTCATCGGGCTGGCTGACCGTTCGATGATTCTGGCCGATTACACAACGGACCCCATGCGGCTAGAGGAAGGTATCGGGCGACTCTTTTCGATGAGTGGGAGCGGCATGAGGCTCCTGGACACCATCGTCGAGGTCTCAGCCGGCCTGCGGCAGCGAGACTCCACTCGGGCGGTGATCGTGCCCATCGTCACGACGGGGGTCGAGTTCAGCAACCGTTACGGCCTGGATGTCGTGGAAGCCGTCCAGCAGGCGGGCGCGAGTCTCCAGCCTTTCGTGTTGGGACACTCGGATTTCGGCACCGTGCCGGGTCGCGAGCGAGCCGTCGTGCTTAATGCGGGAAGCCGCGACACAGGGGGGCAGTACGTCCCGCTGTTAATCGCGACCGCGGTAAAGCCGGCCCTGCAAAAACTCGCCAGGCAGCTATCGTCGCAGTACAAGGTGGTGTACAGCCGACCCGTGTCGCTGATTCCTCCTGAAACGACCGACGTGACGTCACGCCGATCGGATGTGACCACGCGCGGCACGCCAGCGCGCGGACAGGCGGGAGACTAGGATGTTTCGACTTCTCCTTGTCGCGAGCTGCGTCCTGACATGGCCGATGAGCGCCCTGCTGGCGCAGTCGCAGGGCTCTGGGCCCTCGTTCCGGGCCACGATCGATATCGTCTCGCTCAACGTGACCGTCGTCGATAACAGCAGCCGATACCTCACGGACCTGGCGGAATCAGACTTCTCGGTCTTCGAAGACGGCGTCAAACAGGATCTCGTCTTCTTCACACGGCGCCCCCAACCGATCGCCATGTCGCTGCTGCTTGACAGCAGCGCGAGCATGGAAGACAAGCTCGCGACGCTTCAGGAGGCCGCCACCAACTTCGTCCGCAGACTCAGACCCAACGATCTGGCACAGGTGATCGATTTTGACAGCCGCGTGTCGATTCGACAGACGTTCACATCCACGCAGAGCGATCTCGAAACCGCGATCCGGCAGGGCGCTTCCGGAGGATCGACATCGTTGCACAACGCCATCTATATTTCGCTCAAGGAGCTGGGGAAAATTCGCGCACTGAACGAGGAAGACGTGCGCCGACAGGCACTCATCGTCTTTTCAGACGGCGAGGACACCTCGAGTCTGGTGTCGTTTGAAGAAGTGCTCGACCTGGCAACGCGATCCGAAACATCGATTTACACGATCGCGCTGCGGGGGAGCGACGACAGAACGCGCGGCTTCCGCGAGGCTGAGTTCATCATGCGCCAGCTTGCACAGGAAACGGGTGGGCGATCGTTTTTTCCCGAGCGCATCGAGGATCTCGACGGCGTCTATTCTCAGATTGCTGACGAGCTCGCCAGCCAATTCACACTCGGATATACGTCGAAGAATCCGCGCACCGATGGTGCCTTCCGACGCGTCATCGTACAGGTGGCCAGAGAGGGCGCAACGCCGCGGACGAAGCGGGGCTACTACGCCCCCGGCCGGTGAACGTCCTCCCGCTAATCTTGTACGCTGCGGCGGGGATCGCCTACGCCGTCCACTTTTCGAAGAGGCACCCGCAGGCGGGCCGCGTCGCAACCGCCCTGCTGATCTTCGCGACCCTCGCCCACACCTTTGTCATCGGCATGCAGACAATGGAGGTGGGGCATGTCCCGTACGCGAATCCCTCCCGCGCCATCTCCACATTTGTCTGGCTGCTGGCGCTGTCGTATCTGTACCTTGAGATCACCGCGGACGAGCGCGCGATGGGCGTATTCATCGTGCCGATCCTCATCGGCCTGCAAGCCATTCCGGCGGTATCCCCAGGTGTCGAACACATGGACCCGGTGCTTGACAGCCCGTGGTTCTGGGTGCACGTCTCGTCGCTACTGTTCGCCTACGCCAGTTTCGCGCTGGCCGGTGCGCTCGGTCTGACATACGTCGTGCAGTTCAACGCGATCAAGAAGAAGCACCTGGGTTACTTCTACGCCCGGCTTCCCTCGCTGCAGACGCTGGATGTCATGAACTGGCGAGCGGTTGCCGTCGGCTGGATATTCCTGACGCTGGGTGTCGCCGTCGGGGCGCTGTGGACAGCCCAGGCACGGCTCATTGCGCCGGATGACCCGAACCTGCAGGCCATGTCGCTGGACGACCCGAAGGTCCTGGTGGCCCTGATCACCTGGGGTGTCTACTCGTTCGCTGTGTTCGCGCGACAGACACTTGGGTGGACCGGGCCACGCGCGGCCTGGCTGTCGGCGCTCGGCTTCGCGATCGTGCTGCTGAACTTTCTGCCCATCAACTACTTCATCACCACGAGCCACACGTTTTAGGCGGGACCTGCCCAGTGCATCTGTTTCTGCTTGGCGTAAGTCACCGGACGGCGCCCGTCGATCTCCGCGAACGGCTCGACTTCTCCAGCCGTGACGTTGGTGCAGCCGTCGAATCACTGGCCGCGCGATCCTCGGCCTCCGAGTCGGTCGTGCTGTCGACGTGCAACCGTTCGGAGATCTACGTTGCCAGCAGCGACCCACTGCGCTCGCGAGAGGAACTGGTCGCATTCCTCGGCGACTATCATCAGCTGCCCCATGACGCATTCCTGCCGCACCTATTCGCGCACGACGACGATGAGGCAGCCCGACACCTGTTTCGCGTGGCCGCCGGGCTCGACTCGCTGGTTGTCGGCGAGCCGCAAATCCTCGGCCAGGTCAAGACGGCGTTTCAGACGGCGTCAGAGCGGCACTGCACGGGGCCACTGCTGAACAAAGCGTTTCACTGGGCGTTCGGCGTGGGCAAGCGCGTCCGCAGCGAGACGGCGCTCGGTGAAGGCGCGGTGTCGATCAGCTTCGCTGCTGTCTCGCTGGCACGCAAGATTTTCGGCCGCCTCGACGGCCGGCGTGTGCTCGTCGTCGGCGCGGGCGAAATCAGCGCGCTCACGGCGCAACACCTCCGAAGCCACGGCGTTGCCGAGATCGTCATCACGAGCAGGACCGCCGCGCACGCCGACGCCCTGGCCGCCGATGTGGGTGGCCGCACGGTGCCGTGGAACGAGATGAGACAGGCCATGGCGCTGGCCGACATTGTCGTCACCGCCACCGGTTCGCAGCGGCCGATCATTTTCCGCGAGGACGTGGAGGCGGTCAGGGGGCGCAAGCGCTCGGGACCGTTATTCATCATCGATGTAGCCGTCCCGCGTGACGTCGACCCGGCAGTGACCGAAATCGAACAGGTCTTTCTGTATAACGTTGACGACCTTCGGGGCGTCGTTGAAGAGAACCTCGCGCGCCGAAGCGCGGAGATTGCGCAGGCGGAGGCAATCATCGCCGAGGAGTTGACACGGTTTACCGCCTGGCAGCGGTCCCGTCGCACGATTCCGACGGTCGTCGCCTTGCGACAGCGCTTCGACGATATCCGGCGGGCAGAGCTGAAACGGCTCGAGGGTCGACTCACCGGTATGCCCGCTGAGGCACGGGCTCGCGTCGATGAAGTTACACGGCTCATCGTCGAGAAGCTGCTGCTCGAACCGACCGAACAGCTGAAAGCGCTGCCGGATGAGGAAACTCAGGCGGCGTACACCGAGGCGGTCAACCGGCTGTTCCGGCTCGGCGACGACGATTCGGCGACCCGAACAAGGTCGCAGGGCGATGCGTCCGACGACGCGCAGGGCCACAGCGCCGATCAGCAGAGTGTGCGGGCCAAGCGTCGGCCGAGTATCTAGCCCATGGCCGCTCTGAAACTCGGCACGCGCGGTAGCGAGCTGGCGCTGTTCCAGGCACACGCGGTGGCGGGTCTGCTGCGGTCACACGCAGGGATCGACTGCGATATCACGGTGATCAAAACGTCTGGCGACCGACTGGCTGAAGTGCCGCTGTCAGAAATCGGCGGCAAGCGCTTGTTCGTCAAGGAGATCGAAGACGCGCTCCTGGCTGGCACGATCGACCTTGCGGTCCACAGTAGCAAGGACATGCCGGCCATCCCGCCCACGGGCCTCACGTTGGGCGCCGTGCTGCCCCGCGAGGACGCGCGAGACGCGGTTGTGCTGCCCCGTAGCGCTGAAATTCCCACGAGCGCAGCACTTGAAGATGTGGTGCGACATCTTGGCCGTGCGCCTCGCGTCGGCACCAGCAGCGTGCGGCGTGTCGCGCAATTGACGCGCCTCTTGCCAGGGGCACACTTCGCCCCTATCCGCGGCAACCTTGGCACACGCCTCCGAAAGCTTGACACCGGCGAATTCGACGCGATTGTGCTCGCCGCCGCCGGCCTGATCCGCCTGGGGTACGAATCCAGACTGTCCGCCGCCCTACCGGTAAAGGCGTGCCTGCCGGCCCCTGGGCAGGGCATTATCGCCGTCGAGATCCGTAGCAACGACGCAATAACGAGTGCTGCCGTGGCCAAGATTACGGAGCCGACTGCGGCCGAGGCCCTGACCGCTGAGCGCGTTGTCGTCACACGACTGGGCGGCGGATGCCAGATGCCCATTGGCGCCTATGCGGTCGTATCCGAAGGCACGCTCGCACTGACGACGGTTGTGCTTTCGCTGGACGGCACCCGAACCGCACGCGCCGACGCGCATGGACCGGCCGCCGAAGCGACTCTGATTGGAGCCAGAGCTGCTGACGAATTGCTGACGCAGGGGGCTGCCGACATCCTGGCCGAGGTCGAAGGAGCTGGGCCAGCCGTCGAAGGCGCGCAGAGATGATGCGACCGGCGGTGTACCTGATTGGCGCCGGACCCGGAGACCCCGGACTGATGACGGTCCACGGGCTAGAGTGCCTGCGCGCTGCCGACGTGGTGGTGTACGACCATCTCGTGCCGCGTCGACTCTTGCGGCACGCCAGAGCGGATGCGGAGTTGATCGACGTTGGCAAGGCGTCGCCGCAACCGATGGCCCAGGACGCCATCTGTTATCTACTCGCGGAGAAAGTGCGCGACGCCAAGGTTGTCGCGCGACTGAAATGGGGCGACCCCTTCGTGTTCGATCGCGGCGGTGAGGAAGCGTTCTTCCTCCATGAGCAAGGCGTGCCATTCGAGGTCGTGCCTGGGGTTCCCGCCGCCGTCGCCGTCCCTGCCTACGCCGGCGTTCCCGTGACATACCCGGGTGGCGGAGACACCATCACGCTGATTCGCGGCCACGAGGACGAAAGTCGGACGCTGCCCCCTGTCGACTGGGCCAGCCTTGCGCGGTTGAACGGCACCGTGGTGTGTTACGCGGGGGCTCACCAGCTACCACTTCTGCTGGACGCGCTCCAGTCCAGCGGCTGGCCGGCCGACGGCCAGGCTGTCATCGTCTACAACGGCACGCTGCCACAACAGGAAACCGTATCAGGCACCATCGCGGGGCTGATTGACCGGCTTCGCGTGCAGCCGAGGCACGCACCCGCGACGCTCGTGGTCGGCCGTGTTGTGGGCTTACGGCCTCATCTCCGCTGGTTCGACTCCCGGCCGCTGTTTGGTCGGCGTGTGCTCGTCACGCGACCACGCGACCAGGCGGTCGAGCTCGTGGGCCGACTTACGCTCCTGGGCGCCGATGCGATTGAAGCCCCGTTCATACGCATTGAGCCGCCAGAGGACCTCGGTCCGCTGCGAGAGGCTGCTGCCGCACCTGACGCGTTTGATTGGATCGTCTTTACCAGCACCAATGCGGTCGATGCTTTTATGAAGGCGCTACTCGAGGGCGACGGCGACGTGCGCTCGATGAAGGGTCCCCGCCTCTGTGCCGTAGGGCCCGGCACTGCGGCGCGGCTTTCGCGATACGGCTTCAAGGTCGATCTGCTGCCCAGTGAGTTCCGGTCGGAAGCGCTCGCGACTGCGATCACGGCGGCCGGGTCGGTCAGCGGCACGCGCGTACTGCTGCCTCGTGCCAACATCGCCCGGGATGTGGTGGCCGATCAACTGCGCCGGGCCGGCGCAGCTGTGACCGACGTGGTCGCGTATCGCACCATTCTCAACGACACGCCACGTGCAAACGAACCGGATGTGTACAAGCTGCTCCTTGAAGGCCGCATCGACGTCGTGACGTTCGCCAGCCCGTCCGCCGCCCGCAGCTTCGTGACGCTGTACGGCGCCGAAGCCGCAACAGACCTCCTGGAGCACACGGTGGTCGCGGTAATGGGGCCCGCCACGGCAGAAGCCACGCGGCAGCTCGGTCTCCCTGTCACCATCCAGCCAGCAACGTCCACGATTGCCGGGCTGGTGGACGCCATCGCGGCGCATTTCACTCGGGGAACGTAGCGCCGACAATATGGCAAGATCGCGCTGATGACTGTGACGCCCACATCCCGACTCTCGCTGACCAGACGACCGCGTCGACTCCGACGAACCGATGCGATTCGCCGCCTCGTGCGCGAAACGCATCTGACGCCAGACTGTTTCATCTACCCATTGTTCGTGTGCGAGGGCCACGGCGTGCGGCGGGCCATCGTATCGATGCCGGGTGTTTTCCAGCTCTCCGTCGACGAAGCCGTCAATGAGGCCACAGCCGCACATGCGGAGGGCGTGCGCGCTGTGCTGCTCTTCGGGCTGCCGGCTTATAAAGACGCCATTGGGTCTGCGGCGTGGGACCCGAACGCGGCCGTCCAATCGGCAGTGCGCGAGATGAAGCAGAGCCTCCCGAGTCTGGTTGTGATCACGGACGTCTGTCTGTGCGAGTACACCTCCCACGGGCATTGCGGAATTCTCGACGGCGAGGAGATCGTGAACGACGCGACCGTGTCCCACCTAGCGCAGGTGGCGCTGTCCCACGCCGTCGCAGGTGTGGACTTCGTCGCACCGTCGGACATGATGGACGGTCGGGTGGCGGCGATCCGGCAGGCGCTCGACAAGCAGGGATTCGAACGGGTCGGCATTATGTCGTATGCGGCCAAGTACTGCTCCGCGTTTTATGGTCCGTTTCGGGACGCGGCCGACTCGACACCCCAGTTCGGAGATCGGCGCAGCCATCAGATGGATCCCGCCAACGTCGAGGAGGCGCTCCGCGAAGTAGAGGCCGACCTGGCCGAAGGCGCGGACATCATCATCGTCAAACCCGCGCTGACCTATCTCGATGTCATCGCGAAGGTGAAGATGCGATTCGGCCAGCCCACCGCCGCCTATCATGTGAGCGGTGAATATTCGATGCTGAAGGCCGCTGCCGCTAGCGGCTGGATCGACGAGCCGCGCGCGATGATGGAAGCGCTCACGGCAATCCGCCGTGCCGGCGCGGACATGATCATCACGTATTACGCGCGAGAGGCTGCGCGCGCGCTGCACGCCGAATCGTCGTAGCCACACCCCATTCCATCGACGTGCCAATGAAAAAACCGATTCGCAGTCACCAGCTTTTCGCCCGCGCGCGGCAGATCCTCCCTGGCGGCGTGGACAGCCCGGTCCGTGCGTTCCAGGCCGTCGGCGGTTCGCCGTTGTTCATCCGGCGCGCCGCCGGCGCCAGGCTCGAGGATGTCGACGGCAACCGTTTCATCGACTACGTGATGTCGTGGGGCCCGCTGCTGCACGGCCACTCGCCCACCGGTCTCGTCAAGGCCGTCGCTGCCGCCGCGCGGCGCGGCACGAGCTTCGGCGCACCGAGCGCCCTCGAGCACGAGCTTGGAGAGCGGGTGCGTGCGCTCATCCCATCCATGCAGCGCGTGCGCTTCGTCAGCTCCGGCACGGAGGCCGCGATGAGCGCGGTGCGCGTGGCCCGCGCCTACACGCGGCGCGACAAGATCATCAAGTTCGCCGGGTGTTATCACGGTCATGCCGACGGATTCCTCGTGAAGGCAGGATCGGGTGCCACCACGCTCGGGGTGCCGACGAGCCCGGGAGTCGCCAAGTCCGTGGCCGCCGATACCCTGCTTGCGCGCTACAACGACCTGCCGTCCGTCGCGTCCCTGTGCAGAGCCCACAAAGGCTCGATCGCCGCCGTCATCGTGGAGCCGATCGCCGGCAACATGGGCGTCACTCCTCCGTCGGATGGATTTCTGCAGGGGCTGCGGGCACTGACTGCCCGTCACGGCATCATCCTGATATTCGACGAAGTGATCTCGGGTTTCCGCGCGTCGGCCGGCGGCGCACAGGTGCTGCTCGGCGTCACGCCGGACCTGACCTGCCTCGGGAAGATCATCGGGGGCGGCCTGCCGGTCGGCGCGTATGGCGGGCGTGCCGAGATCATGGAACTGGTAGCGCCGACTGGTCCGGTGTACCAGGCGGGCACACTGTCCGGCAATCCACTCGCGATGACGGCCGGACTCTGGGCGCTGAAGCGACTGACGCCGGGGGTGTACAAGAGCCTGGCGCGACGAGGCACGATGCTGGCGGCCGGGCTGGCCGAGGCCGCGCGCGACGCAGGTGTGCCGCTGCAGGTCAACGCCTTCGGGTCGATGCTGACGCCATTTTTCACTTCGTCGCCCGTGCGCGACTACGAATCCGCGCTAAAGTCGGACACAGGTGCCTATGCGACGTTTTTCGGAGCGATGCTGAAACGCGCCATCTATCCGCCCCCGTCGCAATTTGAAGCGTGGTTCCTGTCGGCGGCCCACACCGACCGCCACGTCGAGCAGACGATCGTCGCCGCGCGCGCCGCGATGAAAGCCGTCAAGCGGAAAGCCTCCTAGGCTCGGACCGGCCCCCGTTGGCGGCGGCTACATCTTCTTTGGCAGGTTCGACGTCCACATCCGAAGCGAATCGGCCAGTACGAAGGCTCGTCGCCACTCGAACCGTGTGACGAGTCGCTCCCGACTCGAAAGCAATCGAGCCAAAGCGACCTATAATCAGCACCGTCACTCGTTCCCAGGGAGGCCGGCCATGTCAATTCGCCGCGCACTGTGTTCCGTTCTACTCGCCTGGACAGTCGCCGTCGTCTCGCCGCTCGTCGCGCAAGAAAGGCTCGCCCTCAGCGTACGCCTGACCACGATCCCGGTGGAGGCTGCCACCGCGGAGGGATTGACCGGGTCCGGGTCGGCCACGGCGTCGCTCGACGGCGATCGACTCACGGTGGCTGGCTCGTTCAAGGATCTTCAATCGCCGGCGACAAGCGCCCGGCTCCACGCGGCACCCAGGGGGCTGCGTGGCCCTGCGATTCTCGACCTCGACGTCAACAGCGGGACCAGTGGCAAGATCAGTGGCGACGTCACGCTCACGCCCGAGCAGGCCGACCGTCTGCGACGCGGGCAGCTCTACCTGCAGCTCCAAAGCGAAGAGGCCCCGGACGGAAACCTCAGGGGCTGGCTTCTACCGTGAAGGGATTTAGCCGATGTCACTGATACTCAAGACCTGTGTCCCGCTGTTGTGCGTGGCGTCCTGTGCGGTGGTGCTGGCAGGCCAGCAACCGGTGCCCACCACCGTCTACACGACGGACCAGGCCGCGGCAGGTCGCGCAGCGTACGACACGAGCTGCGCGGTATGCCATCGGCCCGACCTCGGCGGACTCAATGAAGCCCCTCAACTGGCGGGCGCCAACTTCATGAGCGAGTGGGGCGCCCGCTCGACAGCCGAACTCGTCGAATACATCGCGCGCACGATGCCCCCGGTAAACCCTGCTACGGTGAGCGCCGACGCGGCCACCGCGATTGTTGCCTACATCCTGCAAGCCAATGGCGCAGTGCCCGGGCAACAAGCGTTGGCGGCAGCCGCCTCAGTTGCTATTGGCAGCGTCAGCATGCAGCAGACTGTTGCGACGCAGGCCGCAGGGCCTGCCACTGCCGCGCCCGCAGCGCCCTCCGGACCAACGGGCCTGACCGTACCCGGCGAAGTGGCCGACTACACGCCGGTCACCGACGACATGCTGCGAAACCCCGACCCGGGCGATTGGCTGATGGTCCGGCGTACGTATCAGGGATGGAGCCACAGCCCCCTTCAACAGGTGACGCGAGACAACGTGAAGGACCTGCGGCTTGCCTGGGTCTGGTCGATGAACGAGGGTGGCCCCAGCCAGCCCATGCCCGTCGCGCACAACGGCACGCTGTACCTCGTACACACGGGAAACGTCGTACAAGCGTTAAACGGCGCGACCGGTGACCTGATCTGGGAGTACCGTGCCGGACCGGCTCAGGGCGGCGCGATGAGGAACATGGCGATCTACGGGGACAAGGTCTTTGTCGCGACGAGCGATGCCCGCATGGTGGCGCTCGACGCGCGCACCGGAACGCTTGCCTGGGAGTCGCGCTTTGCCGACCCGGAAAAAGGGTATGCCGCCAGAACGGGCCCGCTCGTCATCAACGGCAAGTTGATACAGGGTCTGAATGGGTGCGACCGGTTCAAAGAGGACGGATGCTTCATCAGTGCATTGGACGCCGACACCGGACGCCTGCTGTGGCGCTTCAACACGGTGGCTCGCCCCGAGGAACCGGGCGGCGACTCCTGGGGCGACGACCACCCGATGATGTTCAGGGCTGGCGGCGAAACCTGGATCACGGGCAGCTACGACCCCGACTTGAACCTCACCTACTGGGGTACGGCGCAGGCCAAGCCGTGGGTGCCGGCAAGCCGCGGCATGACGGCGCTGGACAGCGCGCTGTACACCAGCTCCACTGTCGCGCTCAATCCTGACGACGGGACCCTCGCCTGGTACTTTCAGCATGCGCCAGGTGAGGCGCTCGATCTGGACGAAGTGTACGAGCGGGTCCTCGTCGACCTCGACGGCGAGAAACTGGTGTTCACCGTCGGTAAGCCAGGCATCCTCTGGAAACTCAATCGCGAAACCGGGAAGTACCTTGAGCACAAGGAGACCGTCTTCCAGAACATCTTCGAATCGATTGACCCCACGACCGGCACACCCACCTATCGACGCGACATCATCGACGCCAAGGCCAACGAATGGGTGGCTGCCTGCCCGAGTACGCAGGGCGGTCATAACTGGCAGGCGATGAGCTATCACCCCGAAACGAGTCTCTTCGTGATCCCGCTGAGCCAGTCGTGTCTGGAGATCTCCGGACGCGAGGTCGAGTTCACCGAAATGTCGGGCGGCTCGGCCGCCGACCGACGGTGGTTCGAGATGCCGGGGAGCGACGGCAACCTCGGAAAGCTCGCCGCGTTCGACGCAAGGACGATGGAAGAGGTGTGGAGCTACGAGCAGCGTGCGTCGTTCCTGACGTCGGCACTCTCGACGGCCGGCGACGTCGTGTTCGTCGGCGACCTCGACCGTCGATTCCGTGCGTTCGACGTACGCACCGGAGACATTCTCTGGGAGACTCGGCTGGGTACATCAGTGCAGGGCTACCCGATTTCCTACACCGCGAACGGAAAGCAGTACATCGCCGTGACGGCGGGCCTCGGGGGCGGCAGCCCGCGCAACGTGCCGCGACTCCTGGCGCCGGACATCAAGCATCCGCTGAACGGCAATGCGCTGTACGTATTCGAGCTACCAGACTAAACCCAAGCCTAGGAGTCCGCGGCAACCGTAGGCATCGCCTCACACGACGCCATGTTCTATCCGGCCGGAGTCACGGGCCCAATTCCAGTTCCGGACGCGGCGAGGCGCCGGGTTGTCTCGGAGCCAGCGAGCCCACCACCGCGATCACAAGATTCAGCGCTAACCCGTAGATCCCTGGGTGAAAGCCCCACACCTTTCCCGCGACCACAAAGTCGAACGGTCCGAATGCGAGGGACAACGCGACCACCAGTCCGGCGACAAGTCCAGCCAACGTCGGTCCCGCCTTCAGGCCAGACCAATGGATGCCGAGCATGAATGCCGGCGCGAGTTGCACCAGCACGTCGAACTTTCGATCGAGCAGCGTGATGAGCGACGTCTGGTCTTTCAGGAGAATTGCAAGGACGGCAAGCGCGCTCAGGACGATCCAGGAACAGCGTTTCCCGATCCGCGTGAGCCCCGCGTCCGGCGCGCCAGGGCGAAGATGAACGGCGTAGATGTCCTTGGTGAACATCGACGATATCGAGAGCATCGCCGAGTCCGCAGTCGACATCAGCGCGGCCAGTACCGCACTGAAGATCAGAACGACGAGGCCGTGCCCAACCGCGGAGCTTTCTTGAATCACACGCAGGACTCTTGCCAGCGCCTGATCGGTCTCAGCACCTTCGAGACCCGGGATATAGGCCAGTGCATAAATGCCTCCGACGAGCGCGACAAGCGCGGTGAGAAACGGCAGGAACGCCATGACAGCCAGGCTCCGGTTCAACACCCGTCTCGACTTCGAGGCGTAAATCCGTTGGATCGCATGGGGATACAGCGCTCCACCCAGCCCGACGATTAGAATGTAGCTCAGCCACTGCCGCTGCATGTCGGCGTCTGGCGGCGCCACCCTCTGGAAGTTTGCGGAAGCGGCGATCGTGTCCGTCGCTACCGACAGTGGTCCGAACTGTGCGAAGAGCAGCGCCAGCAGCACCACGAACCCCAGCATCAACACACCGCCCTGAAGGACATCGGTCCATGCGACGGCGCGAATGCCGCCGAGGGTGCCGTAGATCACCATGACGAGCGCCAGACCGAGCACGCCGTACGTGTAGGCCATGTCGCCGTACGGCCCAGCGAAGCCCTGGAGTACACGCCCCATGGTCATCAGCTGTGCCAACAGATAGTTGTTCAATGCCACGATCATCACGATGGAAGCCAGCACCGAGAGCGCCGCAGAGCCGAAACGTTCTTGCACGAAATCCACCGGGGTCACATAGCCGCCGAGGCGCGACAACGTGTACAGCTTGGGCGCGAAGATGAGATAGCAGGCGACGATCGCCAGCATGTAGTGAACTGCGATCAACCACCCGAAGCCCTCCCTGTAGGCCGCGCCAGCGACACCGAATACGGTGTTGCCGCTGTACTGGGTCGCGTAGAGAGTCAGAACGAGAACGGAGAAACCGAACCCGCCGCCCGCCAGATAAAAGTCCCGAAGAGTGTCTTCGCGGCGGGCCTTGTAGCCCAGCCAACCGATCAGCAGCAGGGAACCGAGGTAGATGGCGACGAAACACCACGCGCCGACGCCAAATGGGAGCACGTCAGACACTAGCCCTCAGTGCGCATCGTCGCTGGTCCAGTAGACCCAGGCAGTAAACGCAGCAGTCGCCAACGCTGCACCCAGCGATGCCAGCGACCAGAAGGGAAATCCGCCCACCTGCCGTGTATCAAACGCCGGCCAGTACCAGGGAATCACCAGCACAAGCAGGCCAGCGTAAACCAACGCAATCCATCGACGAGGCCGGTTGTTTTTCATGTCGTCTATTCCGGAGCTGCCGATTGTTGGTAACCGTCGAGTCCACCCCGGTCGGGCACACAATACGGGAGCGGCCAGCGTGACTGTCCAGGCACACCAGTGTCTCGTATAATTCAGCCGGTCCCGAGTTTCCGTATCCCGGAGATCCGTGCGCCCCAACCAGGGTCCAACAGCGGGCCTTGCGTAAACCAGGAAGAAAGGTGCCTACTGTGCACAACAGCGTGTGCTGTCGACAGAGGAGACCTATGAGGCTCAGATTCATCGATTTGCTGTATCTCGTGGTGGCATTGTCGCTGATCCCGTTACCGGCCAGCGCCCAAGCGGCGGGCGCAGCCACGCCGGCTTCCGGCACCGCGGGCATCCCGCGCACCGGCGACGGCAAGCCGGACCTCTCGGGGATCTGGCAGGTCTTGAACAGAGCCAACGACAACCTCCTGGCTCATTCTGCGAGCGAGGCCGGTCCCGCGGGGCTCGGAGTCGTGGAAGGCGACGAGATCCCGTACCGGCCGGAAGCGCTCCAACAGAAAGAAGAGAATCTCGCCAATCAGGAGACGCGCGACACCGAGGCGAGCTGTTACCTGCCGGGCGTACCACGAATCACCTACATGCCGTTCCCGTTCCAGATCATTCAGCTACCCGAGGCCACCACCATCCTGTACGAGTACGTGCACGCGACTCGCTACATCTATACGAACGGGAGCGAGCATCCTGACGGACCCATCAATTGGTGGATGGGTGATTCCCGAGGCCACTGGGAGGGAGAGACGCTGGTCGTCGATGCCGTGCATTTCAGCGACCAGACCTGGTTCGACAGGACCGGCAACTTCCACAGCGACGCCCTGCATGTCATCGAGCGGTATTCGCTCGTGGATGCCGACCACATCAACTACGAAGTGACTATCGAAGATCCCGAGGTGTTCACGCGGCCGTGGACGATGCGTATGACGCTGTACCGGCGCACGGAGCCGAACTTCCAGCTCCTGGATTACGACTGCTACGCGTTCGAGTGGGAGCAATACTATCCGTATCCGGGACGTTGATCGTGGAGGAGGGAGGGTGCTGATGAGACTACACCAGGCGATGATGACTCTGGCGGTGAGCGTAACGCTGCTCTCGCTACCGGCCCCGCTGTCCGGCCAGGAGGCGGCGCCAGAGCCAGCGACCGCGCCGTGGCCCCCGGTGCAGACGCCGGACGGCCAGCCGGACGTGCAAGGTGTCTGGGGTCCCGTTGGCGGCGGGACGCAGTCCCTTGATCCCGCGATGAGCAGCGGGGCTCTCTTTCGCGATCGGGTGAACGGAGTCACAAGTAACAATCCGAGCCGGATCGTGGATCCAGCGGACGGCCACATTCCGTATCAACCGTGGGCGGCTGCCCTGCAGCAGGAGATCGAGGCGATCTACGAGAACCCGACGAAGCCTGAGCACATTGATACACAGACCCGGTGTCTAGGACCCGGCGTGCCCCGTCTGTACTACTTCCCGCGGTTTCGGATTCTTCAGCCGACTGGCAGCGTGGTGTTCGTCTGGGATCAGTACCACACGTATCGAGTGATTCCCCTTGATGGCCGACCGCACGTCAGTCCGAGGATCAAGTTGTGGTCCGGGGATGGGCGCGGCCGGTGGGAGGGCAATACGCTGATCGTGGATACGACCAACCTCAACGCAAAATCTCGGCTCGACGTCGTCGGCGATTTTTTCAGCGACCAGGCGCACATTGAGGAGCGATTCGTTTTCATCGACGGCTCCACGATGCACTACGAAGCGACCATCACCGATCCGACGGTGTTCACTCGGCCGTGGACGATGCGCGTCGTGCAGAGACGCGGACCGGAAGAGGAGTTCTGGGAGTGGGCGTGCCACGAGGGCGAGCGCGACGCAATCGAGTCCTCGAGTCAGGTCATCGACTCGGGCGCAGGCAGCAGATAGCAGGCGCCACGCGGTAAGCCCCCTTCTGCTCGCCCCAGCGGATCCCAGGTGCTCACCGAAGGCGTCGGCGCCTGACCAGCCGTTGGCGCCGGCAGCGCAACCATGATCGCCGCCGTTGCCAACACGAGACACATAAACCTGAGCATCGCTATTTGCCCCCTGGCCTGGCCGAACCAGCTCCGCTCGTCGAATCGGGTGACGTCGATCACCATCATTTCTTCGTCCCAGTGACCCCGAGATTCTCCCATCGACCAGGGCTTCGGTCATCCGGAACGCTGCAGTGTCTCTTAGTGGGTCTCCTAGGGCGCGAGGCCTTCGGTCAGCTCGATGTAGGTCCCCCAGGGGTCCGTCAGGAACGCGATTGACACTGCGCCGTCGGCGACGACGCGCAGCGGTGAATCGAGTGTGATACCCGCGGCTTCGAGTCTGGCAATAAACCCGGCGAGGTCCCGGACCTCGAATCCGATGTGGTCGAGCGCCGTCCCTTGCGTGCCGGGGTTCACTGTCTCAACCTTGGCGAACGTCAAGTTGACACCAGGCAAGTCCGCGGCGTCGAATCGACCTCGCGTACCAGGCACCGCACCAAAATGCTTCGCGTACCACGCCTGCACCTCCGGCACCGCAACGACGTTCCAGTGGACATGATGCATGCGGATCGGCTCCTCGATTGTCGTATCTTCCAGGATCTCGATCCGCGCGTCATCCGCAGTCATCAGCCACGCCTGCCCCGCTCGGCCTCCCGCCTCGACGTCGAGTCCTGCCGCCTGCCACCTGGCGACGGAGTCCTCGAAGTCTTTCACGTTGAATCCGAAGTGGTTGATGACCGATCCCACCGTGCCTCCGGTCGGCTCAGCTTGGCGCAGCAGGAGGAACACGCCCGGAAACTGCATCATCTGGAGCGGACCGTTCTGTACGGGCGTGCCACCGAGCGTTGTAAAGAAACGCCGGCTGGCCTCGACGTCACGAGTGACCAGGTGTACGTGGCCCATCGCCACGCCGGCATCACCGGGCGCCGCAAGCTGAGCATGCACCGGACTGGACCACAGGAGCGCAATAACGCACAGATACGGGAGCACGCGAGTGTTCACGGATTCCTCCTTTGCCCTGTCGACAATCATCAGCGATAGAGTTAGCGCCACCGCAGGCCGTGGCAAGGCGCGTTGCGCGGGACTTGAAAACGGCGGTGTCGTCGGGCTGCCTCGTACTATAGCTCGCGCACACCCCGCAATTTATATGATCTGTCGCGTCAACCCTTGATGTTCGACCGTCGCGCTCTGACCTTCGGGCGACACACGCCGCGCAGGGGGCACTGCGAATCCTTCTGGGCCTGATTGAACCCGCAGGCACCCATCATGCCGACATGACAAAGCGCGAAGTCGTAGCGCACCGGGTCCACCGGATCGATGGCACGCAGTGACGCGGTGATCTCCGCGGCCATCTTCCATCCTGGACTGCGGTAGCGCGTCAGGCGCAGGCACTGGCCCAGACGGATGATGTGGGTGTCAAGCGGCACGATGAGCCGCGAAGGCGACAGTCCGGTCCAGACGCCCAGATCGATGGCGTCCTTCCGAACCATCCAGCGCAGGAATAAGTTGAGACGCTTGCAGGCGCTCCCGGCCGATGGTCGCGGGAAAAAATTCCCGACACCAGGGCGCTTCCGGATCGGACCGTACGCCCGACGCACATCGATGGCGAGCGCTCTGCTTGAAAAAGACTCAAGGCCGGGGCCGATGTCTGGCGCATCGGCAACGTCACCCTCCAGAAAAAATCGCTCGATCGATCCGGACTCTCCAAGCATGCGCTGGAGGATGAGCATCAGAGCGGCGAGATCGTGGCCATCGAGCCAACGGTGCACGAGCGGGGCCAGCCGCCGGCCGTGCCTTGCTGGATCGAACGCCCGCACGAATGCCGCGGGCCGGGGACCCATGATGGCCAGCAGCGACTCGATCGAGTGCAGCACGCTGGCGACCCGCCCGAACGCGAAACCGGCCGCACAAAACCCGACGATCTCCTGATCCTCGGGCGCTTGATAGCGCAGGACCATATGCACGGGGTCGCTGGCCGAGTGGACATGATCGAACGTGCGGTAGATCCGCTCGAATGACGTGTGCAGCTCCGCACCGCGGCGACACGGCATCCGATCTATGCCTTCGCTAGCCGGCGGAGAGCATCGCCCGTGAGCCGGTTCACGGTCCACTCGTCCATACCCCGCGCTCCGATGGACCGGTAGAAGCCGATAGCCTGCTCATTCCAGTCCAGGACTGACCATTCCATGCGGGCGCAGCCACGCTCGATGGCGATGCGCCCAAGGTGGCCAAGCAGCGCGCGACCAACTCCCCGGCCACGCCACTCTGAACGTACGAAGAGATCTTCAAGGTAGAGACCAGGACGGGCGAGAAACGTCGAGTAGTTGTGGAACCAGAGGGCGAATCCAACAACGTCGCCTCCAACCCTGGCGATGATCGCCTCTGCGTGAGGCGTCGGACCAAACAGCGAGTCGCGCAGGCTGGCTTCAGTGGCCTGAACTTCTTCGGCGAGCCGCTCATACTCGGCGAGCTCCGTGATGAGCATCAGGATCACAGGAACGTCCTGAACAGCTGCCGACTCAATCCGCACATCGGCTGACATCGCTAAAACGCTGTGACGGGCGCGCCCGCCTGGCACAACGGACAATCGTCAGCGGGAAAGTTGTCTGGGGCCTTGTACTCAGCCAGCGCCACGTTGGGAACGCTGGCGTCGGCTAGCGCTTCCATTCGATCGTAGATCTCTGCGGTCGCGAGTACGTGGCCACCCGCTTGGCGGACCAGCTCGACACAGTGGACCTGCGTCTGGCCGGTGTTGCGGACGTCATCAACAACCAGCGCATTCTTGCCGGCCACCTGCCGCTCATAGAAGCGCGTCAGGGTGTGACCATGCTCGGCGTCAAGCGTGAATGGCGCAAATAGCGTGGGAGGGCGCGTAATCGCCCTTCGGCTATCCAGCAATCCCGCCATCGTATGCGCGAGCAAGGCGCCTCCGGTGACGGGACCGGTGACTACCTCGGTCGATTCAACAATCGATGGGGGCAGCACGTCGAGCAGATCCTGCGCAAACCTCCAGATCGTCGATGGGTAACGGAAGAGCTGATGAGGATTGAGGTAGAGCGAACCGTGAAAGCCGTTACCAAAATCGAAGTGGCCGTTGAGCATTAATACTTCGTACTGCTGCAGGTCCTTGAGGGCCTTCTCTCGTATTTCGTCCCGGCGCGTCATACCGTCAGTCCGGCGTCAGGGTTCACGAAAATCGAACGGCCGCCGACAAATGTCGCAGCGACGCCACCCCGCAGCTCCCAGCCACCAAACGGCGTATTCTTCGAGCGCGAGCGCAGGCGATCCGCGTCGATTCGCACCTTCAAATCCGGCGCGAGAATCGTGATGTCCGCCGGAGCGCCCGGCGAGAGCGATCCGCCGGGTACGCCGAGGATGCGGGCCGGGTTGACCGATAGCAGCTCAATCAGGCGCGGGAGCGGGATGACGCCAGCGTGCACGAGACGGTCCAGCGACAGTGACACGGCCGTCTCCAGACCGACAATGCCGAACGGCGCCTGATCGAACTCCACGTTCTTCTCGTCGAAGTGATGAGGCGCGTGATCCGTTGCGATCGCGTCAACGCTGCCGTCGGCGATGCCCGAGAGCATCGCGTCCCGATCAGCGGCCTCCCGCAGCGGAGGATTCATCTTCGTATTCGTGTCGTAGGGCGTCGGGGACGCCAATGATTCGTCGGTCAGCGTGAAGTGATGCGGCGCAACCTCGCAGGTCACCCGAATGCCGACCTCCTTACCTTTGCGCACCGCCCGCAGCGACGCGCGCGCGCTCATGTGCGCGACGTGAAACGCTGAACCGGTCAGCTCCGACAACAGCACGCCGCGCTCGACACCTAGGGCTTCGCACGCACCCGGTATCCCCCGTAGTCCGAGTGCCGCCGCATGGTAGCCCTCGTGCGCCACGCCGTCGCCTTTGAGCGTGCCGTCCTCGCAATGCTCGATGACTGGTATCCCAAACATCCCGGCGTACTCCATCGCGCGACGCAGCAGCATCGCTGTCGCGACCGGATGCCCGTCATCGGTAATGGCCACGCACCCCGCCTCCTTCAACTCCGCAATGTCCGCCAGGAGCTCACCCTTGGAGGCGCGTGACACAGCCCCGATGGGATACACCCTGGCCAGATTCGCCTCAGCCGCTCTTGCGAGGATGAACGACGTGACGTTCGCGTTGTCATTCACGGGCGTCGTGTTCGGCATGCACGCGACTGCTGTGAAACCGCCCGCCACGGCGGACGCCACGCCCGTGGCCACCGATTCCTTGTGCTCCTGCCCTGGCTCACGAAGATGGACGTGCATGTCGATCAAGCCAGGACAGACGACGAAACCTGGGCCAATGTCCACCACGGTGGCGCCATCCACTGGAAGATCGCGGCCAACTGTCACGATCCGATCGCCGTCGATCATGACGTCGTGCGCCCCGTCGATCCCGTTCGCGGGATCGACCACGCGGCCACCCCTAAGCAGCCGTCTCATGTGCCACTCCTCCTGCCAAAAGATATAAGACAGCCATGCGCACCGCGACGCCGTTGGCCACCTGTTCGAGAATCACCGAGTAAGGACCATCGGCGACTTCCGATGCGATCTCGACGCCGCGGTTCAGGGGCCCTGGGTGCATGACCATGACGTCCGGTTTCGCGAGGCGGAGCCGAGCCTCGGTCATGCCGAACACGCTGAAGTATTCGCGCAACGACGGGAAGAACGCACCCTGCATGCGCTCGAGCTGAATCCGCAGGAGCATGATGACGTCCGCATCAGCAACAGCGTCGTCGATCGAACTCGTCGCGCGTACACCAAACCGGGCAATGTCGGTGGGCATCAGTGTTGGGGGCCCGCACACCCACACGTCAGCGCCCATCCTGGTCAGCAGATGAACGTTGGACCGCAGGACACGACTGTGGAGCAGGTCGCCGATGATCGCGACCTTCAGGCCGGCCAGGCGTTTCTTCTGCGCTCGAATCGTGAACGCGTCGAGCAGCGCCTGCGTCGGGTGCTCGTGCATGCCGTCACCAGCGTTGATGATCCCGGCTCGACAGAGCCGCGACAACAGGTGGCAGGCTCCGGAGGACGCGTGTCGGAGCACGATCATGTCCGGCCGCATCGCCTCGATGTTCAACGCGGTGTCAGCGAGCGTTTCACCCTTCGCCGCGCTGGACGAGGTACTCGCGACGTTCAGCGTGTCTGCGCTGAGCCGCTTCTCGGCGATTTCAAACGACGTCCGCGTTCGCGTGCTCGGCTCGAAAAACAGATTGACGACCGTCTTCCCACGCAGCGCCGGGACCTTCTTGACGTCCCGCGAGCCGATCTCCTGCATCGCCTCGGCCGTGTCGAGAATGAGCGAAATCTCCTCTGGCGTCAGGTCGGCGATACCCAGCAGATCCTTGCTGCGGAGTGCCGTTAGAGACGGCGTCTCGCCGAGTTGCGCGAGCACCGGCACGCTCATACGGCGTCTCCCTCTCGCAACATGACCTCGTCGCGGTCATCGCTCTCCTGCAGGCACACCTGGACACTCTCCTCGGCTGAGGTCGGCAGATTCTTCCCGACGTAGTCGGCCTTGATCGGTAGTTCGCGATGGCCGCGATCCACCAGCACGACGAGCTGAATGCCAAGCGGGCGTCCGAAATCGATCAGGGCGTCAAGGGCGGCGCGCGTCGTTCGGCCGGTGTACAGGACGTCGTCCACCAGCAGAATTTTGCGATTGTCGATGGAGAATGGAATTTCCGTGCGGCGCACAAGTGGCTGCGGCCCCACTACCTGGCGCATCAGGTCATCCCGATACAAGGTGATATCGAGTGCCCCGTTGGGAACGTCCTGCCCCGTGATGTCCTTGAGGCTTCGCGCCAATCGTCTCGCCAGGTGCACGCCGCGCGTGCGCACGCCGACGAGGGCGAGGTCTTCCACGCCTCTATTGCGTTCGACGATTTCGTGGGCGATGCGGGTGAGGGTACGGGCAATCCGATCCGCATCCATGACGACTGGCATATGACACCTCTTTGCGATCTCTCGGGATCGCGTTTAAAGAGTTGCACGAGTATAGCACCCAGGCTGCCCACCCTGGTCATGAGGTCGAATCGCCGTCAAGACCAAGGAGGCGCATTTCGAAGATCGCTCGGACCGGCCCGGCCAACCAGAACCGGGCTATCGCACCCGAAGCCCGCGGGACGTCCAATGGTTCCGCTGTCAACCTCAGCGACGCGGCAGCGACGACGAGTAGCGCCGCGGTAGCCGGCGGTGGTGTCCATGACGCGATTCGGCCCTAACGGCTGGTCTGGCGTGCCCGGTTTGATCTGCCCACATGCTCGGCGTCCCAGCGCGCCATGACTGCCTGTTCGGTCGCCGATGACGCGCCGAGCGACCGGTCGTGGTGCGCCAGCGCACGTCGCGCCTCGTTCATTCGTTGTTCCTCGGTGTCCATAGGTCTCACGATCATGAAAAACGAGTCACGCCAAACACCTACCGCCCGCACGCTCGGTTCAGCCTGGACCGGATCGTCCCGACAGGGCATCGAACGAGGCGAGCGGCCTCCTCGTACGTCAATTCGTACAGCTCGCACAAGATGATGACCTCGCGGTGGCGTAGTGGCAGCGCAAGGATGCGTCGGCGAAGCCGAGCCAGATCACTGGTTCGGTCGATGTCGGTTGGCGGATCACGTTCGGCGACAAGTGCTGGAGTACGGCCGTGATCGACGTCGTCCAGGTCAAGAGTTGCTCGACGTGAGCTCCGCCGAAGACGACGGACCACGAAGTTTCTGGAGGTCCCGTAGAGACAGGTCGTCAAGAATCCACGCCGCGGGTCGAAGCGGTCCGCCTGCCGCAGCAATACCACGAAGACGTCCTGCGTACTGTCCTCTGCCACATCTCGCGACCCGGTCCGAATGTTCCCTGAGAATGGCGATGCCATGTGGCGTCCTCTGATCTGACCGCTGAGCCCGGAAATATTGGTCCCGAGACGTAGTGCGCCGGCCCCTGCGAAGCCTAGATCAAGCTCAAACCCTTCTGGGCCGACTGATATACTCCAACCAATGCCCGTCGACGTTGAGGCACGGGTTATCGCCAACACGCGCCTCTCCCAGGACTACAACGTTATCGCCCTCGCCGCCCCCGACATTGCGTCCTCCAGCGCGCCTGGCCAATTCGTCATGGTCAAGCTCGGCCGCGGATCGGCGCCGCTGCTACGGCGGCCGTTCTCCGTGTTTGAAGTGCTGCGCAGCCATGGGAGCATCATCGGCCTGACGCTGCTAAGCAAACGCGTGGGCACCACGACGGAGATGCTGTTTGAAGCCGTGGAGGGCGACGTTGTGTCGTGTCTTGGTCCACTCGGCCGCCCGTACCAACTGCTCGATCCGCCCGCCGAGGCCTGGATGGTGGCTGGCGGCGTCGGGTTGGCGCCCTTTGCCACACTCGCGGACGCCCTAGGTGACCGCGGTGTTGCGGTCACGCTCTTTTATGGTGCCCGCGGTGCCCGTGAGCTTTTCTATCTCGACTGGTTTCAATCGCGAGGCGTGCGGGTCTTGCTGGCGACCGAGGACGGCACCGCGGGCGACAAGGGACGAGTCACGATCCCGCTGGAGCGCGAGCTCCTGGCAGCGGTTGGGGGCACGCAGGCAATCGACCGGCCGTCAGCATCGTCGTCGGGGTCGTCTGCAGAGTCGTCCCCAGAACGGTTGTCAGGGCAGCCCTCGGAACGCGACATCATGATCTACGCGTGCGGGCCCGAACCGATGCTTGAGGCCGTCGCCCACCTGGCGGCACAGTACAGCCGGCCGTCGCAGTTGTCGGTGGAGCGCGTAATGGGGTGCGGCCTTGGTGGCTGCTACAGTTGCGTGATCCCCGTGCGGGACGACAGTGGTGGTCAACGCTATGTCAGGTCGTGCATCGGCGGTCCGGTCTTCTCCGGGAACGAGATTGTGTGGGACTAGAGTGACAGATCTCTCCGTTCAGATCGGATCCCTCAAGCTCGCGAATCCCGTGATCGCGGCTAGCGGCTGTTTCGGATACGGCGTCGAGTACGCCGACGTGGTCGACCTATCGGCGCTGGGAGGCGTGGCGGTCAAGGGCCTCTTTCTCGCTGAGCGTCAGGGACATGCGCCGGAGCGGATCGTCGAGACTCCCGCCGGCATGCTCAACGCTATCGGGCTCCAGGGCATCGGCGTGCACCGATTCGTCAAGGAACAACTGCCCGAGCTCCGCCGGCGCCGGGCCGTTGTCATCGTCAACATCTGCGGAAGCACACTCGACGAATATGTCGAGCTCGCTCGCATCCTGTCGGACGTGGAAGGCGTGGCCGCCCTGGAACTCAATATTTCGTGTCCAAACATCAAGGAGGGCGGCATCACGTTCGGGTCCAGCCTGGACGGCACGTTTGACGTGGTCAGCTCCGTCAAGAAGGTCACCCGCCTGCCGGTGATTCCGAAGTTGACGCCGAACGTGACCGACGTTGCGTCGTTTGCCCGCGCCTCGGAAGAGGCAGGCGCCGACGCGGTATCGCTGGTGAATACATTTCTGGCCATGGTGATTGATGTGGAAGCCCGGCGTCCCGCTCTCTCGAATATCGTCGGCGGCCTGAGTGGGCCGGCGATCCGGCCGATCGCGGTGCGTATGGTCTATGAGTGCCGCCGGGCCGTGAAAATTCCGGTGATCGGGATGGGCGGTATTACGTCAGCTCGTGACGCGCTGGAGTTCATGATCGCTGGGGCCACTGCCGTACAGGTGGGCACCGCCAACTTCGTCGACCCGTTCATCTGGGCCAAGCTTCTGGAAGGGATCCGCCAATATCTCGTGCGCCACGACATGCCGCGCGTAAGCGACCTGACCGGCACGATTGACACCAGCGCACGCGACAAGGAGTGGGTGAGTTCCTAATAGCGAAAGGGACGGACCTTCTCAGGCCCGCCCCTCAATTTGCCACTGACCGTGGCCTATCTCGTCGCTACTTGGCTGTAAAGACGAAGTGGCCGCGCCGGTTTCGCTGCCAGCACCCCTCATCTTCTGTTACGCACTGAGGGCTTTCCTCGCCCCGCGTCACGGGCAGGATCCTGGCCGCGTCAACCCCCAGGGTAGCCAGATAGTCTCTAACCGCCGCAGCCCGGCGATCTCCAAGAGCCAAGTTGTACTCATTGGTGCCACGCGAATCCGCGTGACCCTCGACCGTCACGCGCGTTGATGTCCAGCGCTGCAAGTAGGTTGCATTCATCTGGAGTACCGGCTGCGCGTCAGCCCTGATCTCCGACTGGTCATAGTCGAACATCGCATCCCCAAGGAGCATTTCCGCGTTCAACTCGGCCAACGTCTTCCGCTCAAAGATCTGCTCCTCCGTCAGCGGTGCTGGCGGCGGCGTCGGCGCTGGCGGCGCTGGCGGCGGTGGTGGTGGTGGTGGTGGTGTCGCGGCCGGAGGCGGCGGCGCCGGCGGAGGCGGCGCTGGCGGCGGCGTTCTCCTCGAGCAACTCGCCATCACGACAATGATCAGTAAGGCAACTGTTGTGAGCAGCACCGAGCGGCGCAATTTCATGAGCAAATTCTCCTACGAATACTAGCGTTTTAAGCCCGCCCGAGTTTACGCTCGTCTGTGGCCCGTGTCAATCCGATACTGGCCGTAGGGATCCTGCGGCGCGAGCCTAGCCTATGGCCCATCCTACTGAGAGGCCAGCCGGCACGACCCTTAAGCGGGTCTGAGCCAAACACCCTCGTTCAGACTGCCCATCCTATACCCTTCCAGGTCAATCGTCACGTATTGATAGCCGATTGAGCGGAGTTCGCGCGCGATCGCGTCACGCATCCTGGGCTCAAGCGCCCTTGGCATTTCGTCGCGGCCGACCTCCAGCCTGGCGAGGGTATCGTGGTGCCGCACGCGACAGACCCGGAAGCCCAGCGTCCGTAGCGCCGCCTCCGCACGCTCGATCATCCGGAGTTTTTCGGCCGTCACCTCCGAATGGTACGGAATCCGTGAAGAAAGACAGGCCGAGGCCGGTTCATCCCACGTAGGCAGTCCGGCGAGACGCGAAAGCTCGCGAATGTCTGCCTTCGTCAGATCGGACTCATCGAGCGGGCTACGCACGCCGAACTCTCCCGCGGCTTTCCGCCCCGGCCGATAGTCGCTGCGATCGTCGGCGTTGCTCCCGTCGAAAATGGAGGTGATCCCGCGAGAGGTCGCTAGGCTGGACAACACACCGTACAGTTCGTTCTTGCAGTGGTAACACCGGTTGACCGGATTGGCGCGATACTCGGGCTGCTCCAATTCGGCGGTAGGGACGAACTCGTGACGCAGGCCACATTCGCGCGCGATGCGAAGAGCGAGCTGGCGATGATGATCTGGATAGCTGGGACTCTCGGCGGTGACGCACAAGGCGGCCGGACCGAGCACCTGGGTCGCGGCCCACGCCAGATAGGCGCTGTCTACTCCTCCGCTGAAGGCCACAATGGCCGAATCGAACGATGCGAGCAAATCGTGCAGGCGCTGCTGACGAGCAGCCAGGACGGCTTCAGGGGCCTCAACGTTCACTCGTCCTCGGTATCATCGTCCTCGTCGTCATCCTCGCTGGCAAAGTCGACTTCGTCGGCGCCCAACAGGACGAGGTTTTTGCCGCACTCTGGACAACTCAGGATATCGCCCTCTTCCAGATCGGCCGTGTCAATATCGTCGAATTCACAGTCAGGGCAGGTCGCCATTCTGGCTCCATGCAGCGGTTCGGCCGCGCTCTAGCATTCGGGGCATCGGCGTGTCTTCACGCGGACCAGCGCCTTCGGCGAAAGTCGGATTATAGCGATATCGCCGCGATCGCCGCAATGAGTACCGGGTGAGTTCCGCGCCCCTGCTAGCCCACGTGCATCGCCAGCAGAGGCTCCGGGTGGTCCTGCCGAGATCCGTAGCGCCCGCGGCGCTTGGGAATCGGATATGCCCGACCAGAACTCGCCAATCAGCGTCATAGATGTCGCAGTGCCACGCGCCCCGGCGGCGCCCTCGACCGTTGCCGGTCGAAGGAATCGGGTGTTGCCGACCGGGCTGGCATCGGATAGCATTCGTGGTTGGGCGGCACCCTAAACAGAAGCCACTCTAGTAGTTACGAGGAGGAGCACCGCGTGATAGAGGTTCAACACCTCACCAAACGTTACGGGCCGACCACGGCCGTCGATGATGTGAGCTTCCGGGTGGAGACCGGGGAGGTTCTCGGCTTCCTCGGGCCAAATGGCGCCGGCAAGACGACGACGATGCGCGTGCTCACGGGCTACATGCCAGCTTCGGACGGCCGGGCGATCGTCGCAGGGTACGACGTGTCCGAACAGCCCCTTGAGGCGAAACGGCGCACGGGCTATCTACCGGAAACGCCGCCGCTCTATCCCGAAATGACGGTCCGCGAGTATCTGACGTTTGTGGCCCGAATCAAAGGCGTGCCACGCGCGGACCGTCAGGCGCGCGTCAACACGGCCATGGAGCGCACCCGGGTCATGGACATGGCCGACCGGCATTGCGCAAAGCTCTCGAAGGGCTACAAGCAACGAGTCGGGATCGCTCAGGCGCTGATGCACAACCCCGAGGTGTTAATCCTGGACGAACCGACGGCGGGACTCGACCCGAAGCAAATCATTGAGACGCGCAAGCTGATCACGGAGCTCGGTGGTGATCACACGATCATTCTGAGCACGCATATCCTGCCGGAAGTCAGCCAGACCTGCCAACGCATCGTCATCATTAACAAGGGGCGCGTGGTCGCTGTCGACACACCCGAGAATTTGATGTCGCGACTCGGCGGGTCCGAGACCATGTACATCCAGATCGACGCGCCAGGCGCGGATATCAAAACGACGCTCGAAGGCGTTCCAGGTATCACGAAGGTGGCCGCGGCCGACGTGCGTGACAGCCTCGCTGGCTTTGAGGTCAGCAGCGAGATGGGCCACGACGTGCGACGCGAGCTCGCTGCCGCCGTCGTCGGACAGGGCTGGGGCCTGCTGGAGCTTCGCCCGCTGCGCATGAGCCTTGAGGAAATCTTCCTGCACCTCACGACAGAAGACTCGGCCACGCAGGGGGCACCGGAGCAGGCACGGGTTGACGCGCCGCCCGATCCCGCGACTCAGCCAGAGGAGGCCGCACATGGGTAACGTCATGACGATCGCGCACAAGGAGATAAAGAGCTACTTTGCCTCGCCTGTTGCGTATGTCGTGATTGGATTTTCGGCGATTCTTTTCGGTTGGTTCTTTATCAACCTGCTGTTTTACTTTGACCGGGCGTCGATGCAGGCCGGAGGGGGCTTCGGCGGACCACAGACGGTGAACGTCAACGAAATGCTGATCTCGCCGCTGTTCATGAACGTCAGCGTGATTCTTCTGTTCACGCTGCCCTTGATTACCATGCGGACCTACGCCGAAGAAAAGCGATCAGGAACGATCGAACTGCTCTTGACGTCCCCGCTCACAGACGTCCAGATCGTCCTCGGCAAGTTCCTGGGCACTCTGGTGCTCTACAGCGCGATGCTGGCAATCACGTTGGTGCACATGGGGTTTCTATTTGCGTTCGGGAATCCAGAGTGGCGCCCCATCGCCGCCGGGTACCTGGGACTGTTGCTGATGGGCGGGTGCTTTCTCTCGCTCGGCCTCTTCATCTCGAGCCTGACGCGAAATCAGATCGTCGCGGGCATGGTGACGTTTGCGGTGTTCCTGCTGTTCTGGGTCATCAATTGGATCGCGTCCTTCACCGGTCCGACCATGCAGATCGTCCTAAACTACCTGTCGATCACCGAGCATCTCAATGACTTCGCCAGAGGCGTGATCGACACGAGCCATCTGGTGTACTACGTATCCTTCATTGCGTTCAGCCTGTTTCTGACCGTGCGGTCGGTCGACAGCGAACGCTGGCGCGGATAGGAGCCATGCTGTATCGCATCCTCAGCTTCCTCGGGTGGGTTGGAACGGCGCTTGTCTTCGGCGCGGTTGCCATTCGCCTCGTCAGACCGGAATGGGATCAGTACGCCACGTGGAGTGCGTGGGCTGGCCTCGCCCTCGTGCTCGTGTACACGCTCGGACAGTGGCGTGAGGTCGTTGAATACTTTCGACACCGCCAGGCGCGCTACGGCGCGATCGCCACGGTTGGCGTGATCGTCGCGTTAGCGATCGTGGTGGCTGTCAATTACTTGGGAGTCCGGCAGAACAAACGCTGGGATCTGACAGCCAGCCGGCAGAACAGCCTGTCGGATCAGACCGTGCGCATACTGCAAAGCCTTGAGGCACCTGTGACGTTCACGGTATTTGATCGCCAGCTCGAGATGGATCGGTTCCGCAACCGTCTCAACGAGTACGCCTATCACTCAAGCCAGGTGTCGGTCGAGTACATCGACCCTGATACGAGGCCGATCG
>Ga0115002_10000696_pt1 | contig 46996 bp, 48 predicted proteins | sample ArcticOcean_MG_C_8_FD_89576 | JGI IMG/M metagenome (GOLD analysis project Ga0115002, IMG submission 89576) | Marine microbial communities from western Arctic Ocean - ArcticOcean_MG_CB11_86 | ecosystem: Environmental > Aquatic > Marine > Oceanic | place: Arctic Ocean: Canada Basin | collected... | reverse complement strand
ATCTAATAAGCCTGATAACCTCATAGGTAAAAAGCAAATGGAAAATATAATTTTTGATATTTTAATATTAAATGGTATTAACACAAATTCTTTAATGAATGAAGTTGAAGTTATTGGCGATGAGTTTATCTTTGAGAGACATTCTATAGATAGTTTACAATTTTATGAGAGTGAAGCATATTATTCAAAAAAACCAAGAGATCACTATGAGATTTATTCTAATGTTAAAAAAAGGATAAATAAAGTCATTGATACTCTTTCAATTAATTAATTATGAAAAATTTTATTGATGAGTTAAAGTGGAGAGGAATGTTACAGGATATTATCCCTGGAACTGAAGATCATCTTAATAATAATAAATCACTTGGATATATAGGTTTTGATCCAACATCTGATTCACTTCATGTAGGAAGTTTAGTGCCAATTTTTATTTTAATGCATTTTCAAAAATATGGTCATACACCTGTTGTTTTATTGGGAGGTGCTACGGGGATGATTGGTGATCCTTCTGGAAAATCAGATGAAAGGAAATTATTAGATAAAGATATTTTAGATTTTAATTTTAAAAAGCTTAAAAAACAATTTGAGAAATTTTTGGATTTTGACTCAAAAAAAGAAAATTCAGCAATTTTCTTGAATAATTATGATTGGATGAGTAAGTTTTCGATAATTGATTTTTCTAGAAATATAGGGAAACACATTACCATTAACTATATGATGGCAAAGGATTCAGTTAAAAAAAGAATTGGAAAAGAATCAGACGATGGAATGTCCTTTACTGAGTTTACATATCAATTAGTTCAAGGATATGACTTTCTTTATTTATTCCAAAATATGAACTGTACTATTCAAATGGGGGGAAGTGATCAGTGGGGAAATATAACTACAGGGACAGAATTAATTAGAAGAAAAGAAAATAAAAAAGCATTTGCACTGACATGCCCACTAGTTACTAAATCTGATGGTTCAAAATTTGGTAAGTCTGAGAGTGGAAATGTTTGGCTTGATAAAAAGAAAACTTCAGCATATAAATTTTATCAATATTGGATAAATGTATCTGATGAAGATGCTCAAAACTATATTAAGATATTTACTTTTTTGACTCAAAAAGAAATAGATGAAATAATTACAGAGCATAATAAAAATAAAGGTTTAAGAGTTTTGCAAAACCATTTAGCAAATTCTTTGACTAAGCTTATCCATGGAGAGAAAGAATCAGAAAATGCAGTAAATGCATCTAAAATTTTATTTGGAAAATCTAGTGAAGATGACTTAAGGTCAATTGATTCAAATACAATTATGGAAATTTTTGAAGGAGTCCCTAAATCAAACTTAAGTTTAAAAAAGCTTAATGATGGGATTCAGATAGAAATGTTTCTTTCAAAGGAGACAAATTTTTTAAAATCTTTAAGTGAAGCCAAAAGAGCGTTGAATGAAAATTCAATTTATGTAAACAAAAATAAAGTTTCAAATAACTTTATAATTAGTGATAAGGATTTAATTAATAAAAAATTCATTCTTCTTCAAAGAGGTAGAAAAAATTATTTCTTGGTTAATGTTAATTAAAAGATTATAGTTTTTTGCTAAATTACCCATAGGTATATGAAAAAATCAGATATTAAAATACTTCTAGTTGATGATGAACCAGATATTATTGAAATTTTAAGATATAATCTGACGCAGGAAGGTTATAGTGTTATAGCTGCTAAGGATGGCCATTCTGCCATAAAGAAAGCAGAAAAAGAGATTCCTAATTTAATTATAATGGATGTTATGATGCCTAAAATGGATGGAATAGAGGCTTGTGGAATAATCAGGCAAAATCCAAAATTTAATGATACAATCATAATGTTTCTAACTGCAAGAGGTGAAGATTATTCTCATGTTGCAGCCTATGATGCTGGAGCGGATGACTATGTTACAAAACCTATAAAGCCAAAAGTTTTTATATCTAAAGTAAAGGGTCTTTTAAGAAGGTTAAAAAAAGAAAATAATTTGACATCAATTATAGAGATTGGTAAATTAATAATAGATAAAGATGAGTATAAAGTGAAAGTTTCAGGTCAATCCTTTTCACTTCCAAAAAAAGAATTTGAACTTCTATATCTATTAGCCTCTAAGCCTGAAAAAGTCTTCAAAAGAGAAAAAATAATGCAATTTATTTGGGGTTCTGATGTTGTCGTTGGAGATAGAACGATTGATGTTCATGTGAGAAAATTAAGAGAAAAAATTGGAGATAAGTACTTTAAGACAATAAAGGGAGTTGGTTATAAGTTCGTTAATCCAGATAAATGAGTTTTTTTCGAAAATTGACTAAATATAAATATCCATTAGGATTGTCAATAGTTTTCACAATATTGGCAACCATACTTTATATAATTTTTGAAATACAATTTAACAATAGTTTTGATTTTTTACATTTCATTGGTAAGCAAAAGTTTACTATAATTATATTTTTTATTTTATCTTTTATTCTATTTAATGTACTGATTAATAGATATCTAAATAGTGCAATTAATAGAGTCCTTGAAGAAATATCACCTGAATCTTATTTTTCAGAAATTCAATCTGATAAAGTGGGCCTTGATCAATTAGCTCAGAGGCTGCTTAAAAAAACTCAATCTAGAACAACAGAAATAAATGTTCTAAAAGATAAAGATACATATAGGAAGGAATTCTTAGGAAATATTTCGCATGAACTAAAGACCCCTTTGTTTACTATTCAAGGTTACATCTTAACTCTAATGGATGGTGCGTTAAAAGATAAAAATGTTAGAGATAAGTATCTTAAAAGGGCTGCTAAAGGAGTTGATAGAATAATAAATATTGTATTAGATCTTGATTTAATAACTCAATTTGAATCTGGCATAAAAATAGTTGATAAGAAAAAATTTAATATTGTTGAGATAGTTCAGAATGTTTTTGATTTACTTGAAATAGAATCACAGAATAGTAGAATATCACTTGTATTTGATAAAGAATATACCTCTCCAGTTTATGTTAATGCTGATGAAGAAAGAATATTACAAGTTTTAACCAATTTATTAGTTAACTCCTTGAAATATGGACTTGAAGGTGGTAGAACTGAGATTTCTATTCAAGAATTAGAAAACCAGAAGATTTTAATAAGAGTTATGGATACTGGCGAGGGAATTGAAAAACATCATCTTCCTAGGTTATTTGAAAGATTTTATAGAGTTGATCCAACCAGGTCTAGAAAAAAAGGAGGTTCTGGCCTTGGGTTATCAATTGTTAAACATATTATTGAAGCGCATAATGAAAATATTTATGTTGAAAGTGAAGTTGGCAGGGGAACTACTTTTTCTTTTACACTTGACCGACTATAAGGTTAATAATATCAAAATATTTTATCTGAAATTAATATATGTTAGAAGATGATTTTTACAAAAAAGTTTATAAGGTTGTAAGAAAAATACCATTTGGTCAAGTGACAACATATGGAGCAATAGCAAAATTTATTGGTTCACCATCTAGTTCTAGAGTTGTTGGATGGGCTCTAAATTCTTCGCATAATGATTCATCAATCCCAGCTCATAGGGTAGTTAATAGAAATGGACTTCTAACTGGAAAACATCACTTTTTTGGTCATGATTTAATGAAACAGTTACTAGAAAATGAAGGAATAAACATAATAGATAATCAGGTGCAAGATTTTGAAATAAAATTTTGGAAACCTAAATAATTTTTCAAGGTTATAATATTTTAAATTACTTCTTAGCAGTATCTTTGTAGATATTATTAATAATGGAATTGAATAAAAAATCTATTTCTAAGGTATTAGAAGAAGTATATTCATCAGGTTCGAAAGATAATATTATAAAATCTGGTGTTGTAGCAAGTATAATGGTATTTGATATTGAAGTAGATATTGATTTAATTATGGATAATCCAACACTTCAAGCTAGGAAAAAGTTAGAAGCAGAAATAATTGACGTAATACATCAAAGAATTAATAGTAAAGCAAAAATTAAGTTTAACACAAAAATTAAAAAAGTGTCTAAACCTGAGATTAAGAGGGTTAATAAAAAATTATCTGGAGTTGACTCAATTATTGCAATTTCTTCAGCAAAAGGAGGGGTTGGAAAATCTACTTTTACTGTTAATGCTGCTGCAATGCTAGCTAAAATGGGATGTAAAGTTGGAATATTAGATGCAGATATATATGGTCCATCTATTCCGACAATGCTGGATGTTGAGGGATATGTTCCAAAATCTATCAAAATTGATGGTGTTTCAAAAATTGAACCTGTAGAAAGTTATGGGATTAAATTAATGTCAATAGGTTTTTTCACAAAACTTGATCAAGCAGTTGTATGGAGAGGCCCGATGGCATCTGAGGCCCTTAATCAAATGATTTTTGATACTAATTGGGGAGAATTAGATTTCTTGTTTTTAGATTTGCCTCCAGGTACTGGAGATATACATCTTAGTCTAGTTCAAGCTCTTCCAATAAATGGAGCTGTAATAGTTAGTACACCACAAAATGTTGCATTAGCTGATGTTAGAAGAGGAATTAAGATGTTTCAACAAGACAGTATTAATATTCCAATTCTAGGTCTAGTTGAAAATATGTCATATTTTACATCAAATGAAGAACCAGAAATTAAACATTTTATCTTTGGAGAAAGTGGGGTAAAATATCTTGCTAAAGATTTAGATATTAATTTTTTAGGTGAAATACCAATACTTACAAGTCTTAGAGAAGCTTCTGATTTTGGTAGACCTGGATCACTTCAGGAAAATTCAGTAATCGAAAATATATTTAGAGAGATCTCTAAGCTTCTTGTTGAAGAATTAATTAAAAGAAATAATGAATTACCCCCTACTAAGATTGTCAAAATCACTAATTTAGTAGGGTGTTCAGCAGTTAAGAAAAAATAATGACAAAAGAAATAGAAGAAAAAGTATTAATAGCATTGGATGAAATAAGACCTTTTTTAGAAAAAGATGGAGGTGATATTTCTTTAGATTCAATTTCTGACAATAAAATAGTCAACGTTAAACTTCATGGGACATGCGTGGGTTGTAAAGTAAATCAAATGACACTTAAATTAGGGGTTGAGACTATAATAAAAAGACATGTACCTCATATTGAAAAAGTAAACTCAGTATAATTATTATCTAAATGATTAAAACAGATATTTTAATTATAGGAGGAGGACCCACTGGACTATTTTCTGTTTTTGAAGCAGGTTTGTTAAAAATGAAATGTCATATACTAGACTCTCTAGCTCAGCCTGGTGGTCAGTGTATTGAATTATACCCAAAAAAACCAATATATGACATACCAGCCTATCCTGAAATTATTGCAGGTGATTTAATTAAAAAATTATTAGAACAAATTAAACCATTTAATCCAGGTTATACTCTTGGAGAAACTGCAGTCAAATTAGAAAAAAATAATGAAGGGTCTTTTATTGTAACTACAGATAAGGGAACAAAGCATGAATCTAAAATTATTGCAATTGCTGGAGGTCTTGGAACTTTTACTCCAAGGAAACCCAATCTGGATAATCTAGAGAAGTTTGAAGATAATGGGATCGATTATTTAGTTAAAGATCCAGAAAAATATAAAGATAAGATTGTCTTAATTGCTGGAGGAGGAGATTCTGCATTAGATTGGACTTTATTTTTGTCAACTATTGCTAAAAAGGTAATTCTTATTCATAGAAGGAATGGATTTAGAGGAGCAGAAGAATCCATATTAAATGTTCAAAATTTAAAGAATAGGGGGTTAATTGATGTCTTAACACCAACTCAAGTTGTCTCTCTTAAAGGATCTTCAAAACTTGAGTCAGTTTTTATTGATACTGATGGAGAATCTAAGGAAATCAAGGTTGATTATTTTATTCCCCTATTTGGGTTAGTTCCAAAACTTGGATCTATTAAAGATTGGGGTTTAGAAATTGAAAACAATTCTATTAAAGTTAATAATAGTCTTGATTATCAAACAAATATTAATGGAATATTTGCAATAGGAGATGTAAATACTTATCCTGGAAAACTTAATTTAATTTTGAGCGGATTCCATGAGGCTGCTGTAATGTGTCACAGTGCATATAATTTATTAAATCCTGGCAAGAAAAAGATATTAAAATATACTACTGTTAGCGGTGTAGAAGGTTTTGATGGAAGCAAAAAAGAAGCAAAAAGAACTAATATTAGTAAAATAATCTAAATTTTATTTTTATAGAATGAATGAAAAAGATTTTATTTATTCCAAAGACATTAAATTAAATGGTGTTGTTAAATGGAGCGCTCCAAGTAATATAGCTATAGTGAAATATTGGGGTAAATTAGAAAATCAAATTCCACAAAATCCTTCAATTAGTTTAACATTAAGTAAATCAATAACAAATACTAGCCTTTCATTAACACCTAAGAAGAATAAAACTTCAAATTTGCACTTTGAATTTGAAGGAGAGAAACAAGAATCTTTTGAAAAGAAAACTTTAATGTTTTTAAATAAAATTGAAAAATTCTTCCCATTTATTAAAAATCATGATTTAGAAATAAAATCTAACAATACTTTTCCTCATAGTAGTGGTATTGCATCATCAGCTTCATCAATGGCCGCATTATCAGCTTGTTTAGTTGATTTTGAAAAGATGGATAATAGAGAAATGTCTGATGAATATTTTTTTAAAAAGTCATCATTCATCGCAAGAATTGGATCTGGAAGCGCATCAAGAAGTTTATATGGACCAGTTGTTATATGGGGAGAGTCAAAAGCTTATAAAAACAGCAATGATTTATTTGGAATAAATATCTCAAATCAAGTCCATGAAATATTTAAAGAATTTAATGACACTATTCTAATAATAAACCCGGGGCAAAAAAAGATTTCCAGTAGTGAAGGTCATGAATTAATGAATAAAAATCCATTTTCAAATCAACGTTATGAAATAGCCAGAAAAAATGTTATAAATCTTATGGAAATATTAAAAAGTGGGGATTTAGATGGTTTTATAAGTATTACGGAATCTGAAGCTTTAATGATCCATTCTTTAATGCTAACATCTAATCCAAACTATATACTAATAAAGCCGAATACTTTGAAAGTCATATCTAAAATAACTGAATTTAGAACTGAGACAAAACTTCCTATTTGTTTTACACTTGATGCAGGTTCAAATGTACATTTGCTTTATCCAGAAAATGTAAAGAAAAAGATTTCAGATTTTATTAAAGTTGAATTAATGCAATACTGTTTTTCAAATAGATATATTGATGATAAGGTTGGTCATGGACCTAAAAAAATATTAAATGAAAAATAAATATTTCTATTCAAAAATTTTACTTTTTGGGGAATATAGCATTATAAAAAATTCTTCAGGATTATCAATTCCATTTAAAAAATTTAATGGAACATTAAAACTTAATGATAAGCTGAATGCTAAAGTAGAAGCATCAAATTTAGAAATTCAAAGATTCTTTGAATATATAAAAGCTAATACTAATGATTTAGGAAGATTGAATTTACAGTCTTTAAAAGAAGACATATCTAATGGGCTTTATTTTGACAGTGATATACCTAAAGGATTTGGAGTGGGGAGTAGCGGAGCATTAGTTGCAGCAATATATGATAAATATTGTGATTCAGATACTGATGATTTGTATGAATTAAAAAAAACATTTTCAACTATGGAATCCTATTTTCATGGAAATTCATCTGGATTAGATCCCTTAGTTTCATTTTTTAATAATCCAATTTTTATTTCTGAAGGTGTTGTTGAATTATTAGCTGATATAAAGTTTCTAAATTCTAAGATATATTTAATTGACAGTAAATACTCATCAAATACTAAAGAAATGATAGAATTATTTAATAATAAAATGAATGATAAAGATTTTTCCAATTTTTTTAATAAATCTTATATTAATACAACTAACGATTGCATAGCTAATCTTCTAAATAGTTCAAATTATTATAGAGATTCAATAAAAAAACTTTCAGAGATTACTTATAAAAATATGGATGAAATGATTCCTGATTCATTAAAAGAAATATGGAATGAAGGACTCAAATCAGATTCCTTTTACATGAAACTTTGTGGCTCTGGAGGAGGAGGGTTTTTTCTAGTTTTTGATTTTGAAAATGAAGTGAAAGATAAGTTAGATAAATTCAAATTATTTGAAGTTTAAACTAATGCAAAAAATTATTATACTATTTGGAGTAAGTGGATCTGGTAAATCTCTTATTGGAAAAAAATTATCTGATAATTTGAGTTTTGAATTTATTGAAGGTGATAATTTTCATTCAACTGATAATATAAAAAAAATGAAAACTAATATATCATTAAATGATATTGATAGAGAGGAATGGTTAATGAGTATCAATAACGAATTAAAAAACAATTTAGATAAAGATATAGTAATTGCTTGTTCAGTCCTAAAAGAAGATTACAGAAAAAAATTAATAAGTGGTATAAATGCAAATATTTTTTGGTTTTGTTTAAAAGGAGAATTCAAATTAATTCAAGAAAGATTAAAAAATAGAAAAAATCATTTTTTTCAATCAGATTTATTACAAAGCCAATTTGATATAATTGAATATCCTGATTATTGTAATTTTATAAACATAACTGAGAGTCCACAAGATATAGTTAAATTTATTAAACATAAAATTTTAAAATGAGTAGCTGGGGTATAATTGGGATTGGGAGAATAGGGTTAAGTATGGCAAGAAATATGTCTTCTAAGGATATAAGCTTATCACTATATGATAAGACTTTTGATAAAAAACTGAATCCTTTTTTTGAGACTAAAAAATTATATCCTGAATTAAAATCTACATTAGTTTTTAAGGATATATCTAGTTTCGTTGATTCGATTCAAAAACCAAGAAAAATTTTAGTTCTTGTTCCTTATGGGAAACCAAATGATCAGGTTATATCTAAACTTCTAGAAATTTTGGATGAAGGTGATATATTAATTGATGGTGGGAACACTAATCCAGTTATTAGTTCAAATAATCATTTAAAAACTAAAAAAAATAAAATTCTTTATTTAGGTATGGGAGTATCAGGCGGAACAGAAGGTGTTTTGAATGGCCCATCCATGATGATTGGAGGAGATATTAATGCTTTTAATATAGTCAAAAAAGATTTTTCACTAATTACATCAAAAACTATTGATAAATCATCGAGCTTTGATTTTTTTGGTGATTCCAATCAGGGACATTTTGTTAAGATGATTCATAATGGAATTGAGTATGTTGAAATGCAATTAATATCATCTATTTATAAATTATTGAATGATTCAGGTAATTATGATAATGAAAAAATTGCTAAAATTTTTAAAGAATGGAATAACTCAAATTTAAAAAGTTATCTACTTGATATATCAATTAAAAAAGTATTAGAAAAGATTGATGATAAATATTTAATCGAAAAGATTGATGATCTAGCTGGAGATAATGGTACAGGAAGGTGGATGCTAAATTATGGAATTGAGCTTGGATGCTCAACAAGTTTATTATCCTCAGCTATGGATACCAGATTTATTTCTAACCTGAAAGGTGAAAGAAATAAAATAAGTAAAATAATAAAACAAAGTCCTAAAAGTTTTGATATAAATATAAATTCATTAAGTAGAGCTTATCAATTTTGTAGAATTATAAATTATATTCAAGCTTTTTGTTTAATAAATGCCGCAAATAGTAGTTATAATTGGAATATTAGTATTTCAAAAGCATTAAATGTTTGGTCAAATGGAAGCATAATAAAGTCAAGTTTAATTAATTTATTTTATTCAAATTATTCAGTTGAAAAGATTTTAAATGATAAGACAATAATTACAGATCTAAATGATTTTAAATCTGATTTAATTGATACAATTGCTGTGTCATTAAAAAATGATGTTTCTATTCCTTGTTTCGATGATGCCTTGAACTATTTTAATCAAATATCAAATAATTCATTAAGCACTAATATGATTCAAGCTCAAAGAAATTATTTTGGATCTCACTCTATAAAAATCAACTAGAAAATGGATGTATATTAAGTATCCAATGCATAGTATTTAAAAATTATTAAATTTGCATAAATACTTAATACAAAAAATAATGAAAAAATTACTATTAATTTTTTTAACCTTACTTTTTGTTTCATGTGTCTCTGTAAAATTCCCAGAGACAGTTTCAATAGACTTGCAATTAGATAAAGAATCTGCAAAAAATCTTGCAGAAGCAATAAATAAATCTAATTCTAAAATTCATATGATGAGGCTTCACAAAGACGGTCCAATTTCAATGAAAAGGGATGAAAACATTGTAATTACAAATGATTCGGAGGATTTTGAGTGGATAGGAGATGATGGTAAAAAAATGAAGAAGGTTATGATAAGAGGAGAGAGATTTGGAAAAGGTCAGAATGCTAATAGATATATGGATGAACTTCCAAAAGCAATTATTGATAGAATTAAAAGAGCATCTGAAAAAGGGATGGATATTAAAATCGATACAATAATTTCAGAGGATGGTGAAAGAAGAGAAATAAAAATTGAAGTAAAAATAGACAGCACCACTGTAGGCAATAATTAATCTCTGATGGATTTTATAAATCCATTTATTGAACTAAGCCCTTTTGATTTAAGATTTTTTATGAATGAAGATCCAATAATTGCTCCTTTTGAGTATTGAGTTGCAGTTTCATATGTATTTTTACTTCCAATACCAAAGCCTATAATCCTTTTATTTGAAAGATTCATTTTTTCAATTTTTTTAAAGTAAGTCAATTGATCAGAATCAAAAGAATCTTTAGAACCAGTAACACTGGATGAACTTACCATATATATGAATCCATCTGATATTTTATCAATGTATCTAATCCTTTCTTCAGGAGTTTGAGGTGCAATTAGAAACAAGTTATATAACCCATAATCCTTGAAAATAGATTTATAGTTTGTTTCATAATAATCAATGGGTAAATCAGGAATTATAAGACCGTCAATACCAATTTCACTACATTTTTTACAAAAACATTCCACTCCATATTGAAGAATTGGATTAAAGTAACCCATAATAATTAATGGAATTGAAACCTTAGATCTAATATTTTTTAATTGATCAAATAATACATTAGAATTCATTCCATTTTTGATTGCTTGGGTAGAACTATCCTGAATTATAGGTCCATCTGCAAGAGGATCACTAAATGGTAAACCTATTTCTATCATATCTACACCTGATTCCTCGAGTTTTATAATAATATCTTCAGTATCATTTAAGCTAGGGTATCCAGCTGTGAAATAAATGGATAGAAGCTTTCCTTCGTCGTTTAATTTTTTATCAATCCTATTCATTATAAATTAAAATATTCTATGTAAGTATTTAAATCTTTATCACCTCTTCCAGAAAAATTAACAACTATTATGTCATCTTTTTTAAAGTCTAAATATTTAAATACAGCAAATGCATGAGCTGTTTCAATTGCAGGAATTATTCCCTCAAGTTTAGAAATTTCTAATCCAGCTAACATTGCATCCTGATCAGTAATTGAAATAAATTTAGCTCGCTTAGATTCAAGAAGATGCGCATGAAGAGGACCAACACCTGGATAATCTAATCCAGCTGATATAGAATATGGCTCAATTATTTGACCATCCTTTGTTTGCATTAATAATGTCTTACTACCATGAATAATTCCAATTTTCCCTAATACAGAAGTTGCAGCACTTTTTCCAGATTTTAATCCTTCTCCTGCTGCCTCAACTGAAATAATTTTGACATTTTCATTTTCTAAATATTCATAATATAGACCAGCTGCATTACTACCTCCTCCAATATTTGCAATTAAGTAATTTGGATTCTCTTTTCCTTCTAGTTTGAGAAGTTGTTGTTTTACTTCTTTAGAAATAACAGATTGAAATCTGGCAACCATATCTGGATATGGATGAGGTCCAACAACTGATCCAATTATGTAATGAGTAGTAAGAGGGTTATTTATCCAATCTCTTATTGCTTCATTTGTTGCATCTTTTAATGTTTTGCTTCCAGACTCTACTGAAATAACTGACGCTCCTAGCATTTTCATTCTAGCAACATTAGGAGATTGCCTCTTAATGTCAACTGCTCCCATATAGATAATGCATTCTATTCCCATTAGAGCACATACTGTTGCAGTTGCAACTCCATGCTGACCAGCACCGGTTTCTGCAATTATTCTTTTTTTGCCAAGTTTTTTAGCAAGTAATATCTGACCAATAGTATTATTTATTTTATGTGCACCAGTATGACATAAATCTTCTCTTTTAAGATATATCTTAGTTTTATATTTTTCCGAAAGTCGACTTGCAAAATATAATGGTGTTGGCCTTCCAACATATTCTTTTAAAAGTTTATCATAATCTTTTTTGAACTCTTTTTGATCTATTATTTTTTCATAATTATTTTTTAGCTCTTCAAGATTTGGATATAACATTTCTGGAACAAATGCTCCACCATATTTGCCATAAAACCCATCACTAGTGACTTTATATTTCATAATCTTAATATCTTTTTAAATTCTTTTAATTTACCTATATCCTTTAGAATATCTTCATTCTCAAATTTACTATTTACATCTATCCCATGAATTGGAAGATTGGTAGTTAATAAATCTAAAATTTTTTTTGTAGAATCAACACCAATTCCTCCACTTAGAAAAAAAGGTTTTTCTAAATTATATTTTTTTAGAAGCTCCCAGTCAAAGGAAATTCCACTTCCCCCAGGCAGATCAGATTTTGTATCAAACAAAAACAGATTACAACTGTCTTTATATTCATTAACTATAGAAAAATCAAATTCATTATCAATACTAAAAGATTTAATGACTTCAATTTTTGAAGACATTAAGTTTTTACAAAAAGAGGGAGATTCCTTTCCGTGTAGTTGAATGGCCTTTAGCGAATGTTCTTTAATTTTATTTTTTATTTCAGCTGAATTTTCATCAACAAAAACTCCTGTTTTTTTGATTTCATTTGGTAATTCAGGAGTTGAATCCTTTACAAATCGTTTAGATTTACTCCAAAATATAAGACCAATGTAATCTGGTTTTAATTCTGATACATCAAGCATATTAGCACTTTCTTTAAGTCCACAAACTTTAAATTTCATTCTCAACAAGATTAATAAATTTATTAGCTAAATCATTTGGTGAATCAGATTTCATGAAATATTCACCAATTAGAAATCCATTAAACCCAGCTTTTTTAAGCTCAACTACAGAATCAGGATTATTTATACCACTTTCAGATATTTTAACAAAGTCTGAAGGGATTTGATCAATTATATTTAAACTGTTTTTTATATCTACATTAAAATTATTAAGATCCCTGTTATTAACCCCAATAATATCAATATTATCATTTACAGATGCGTCAAGTTCTTCCTTAGTATGAACTTCAAGAAGAACTTCTAATCCTATACTTTTTGCTAGACTAGAAAATTCCTGTATTTCCTTTGGAGATAGAATTGAAGCAATTAATAAAATTGAATCAGCTCCAATTGATTTTGATTCTATAATTTGATATTCATCTATTATAAATTCTTTTCGTAAAATCGGTGTGGAGATAATTTTTGAGGTTTTCTTTATATCATTAATTGAACCGTTAAAATATTTTTCATTAGTCAATATAGATATTCCTGATGCTCCAGCTTGTTCATAACCAGCAACAACTTCTGTTAATTTACTATGATTATTAATAATACCTCTAGATGGAGATCTTCTCTTAAATTCACAAATAATTCCTGATTTGCTTGTTAAAATTGAACTTTTAAGAGATCTACACTTTATTTTGAAAGATTCACTTTGTTCCAATTCTTTAATTGTAGGATTTAGCTTTTGAGATATCAACTCATTCCTTTTATGTTTTACAATTTCACCTAGAATATTCATTGATTAATTTTTTTAAGTGTTTCAAATGATTGTAATGCATTTTTGGAATCAATAGATTCCCTTGCCAAGTTAAAAGCATCAGTTAAACTAATTCCTTTAGATGTTGAAATAGCTATTGCTGCATTAGAACACACAACATCCTTTTGTTGTTCAGTTGCATTGTTGTTTAGAATATTCATGAATATTTTTGCTGAAGAATCAACATCATTACCTCCAATTATATCATTTGCATTAATTGGAAGCAATCCAAGTAGCTCAGGTTTTAAAATAAATTCTTTTTGATTATTATATATTTTGGCATCTCCGGTCAATGATATTTCATCATATCCATCTAATGAATAGATAATACTATATTTCTTTTTAGTTTTCTGGAAAAAGTAATTATAAGTTCTAGCAAGTTCAAGGTTAAAAACCCCTACAATTTGCTTATTTGGTTTAGAAGGATTAACTAATGGCCCTAAGATATTAAAGATTGTTTTTAAACCTAGTTCTTTCCTAACAGGAGCAACATTTTTCATTGCAGGATGAAATAAAGGAGCATGGAGAAAACAAATTCCAGATTTATCTATAGACTCCTGAAGTTTGTTCTCATTATTTGTAAATTTAATTCCAAGATGTTCTAATACATTACTTGATCCACATCTTGAAGAAACCCCATAATTTCCATGTTTTGCTACATTAACACCTGCTCCAGCAGTTACAAATGAAGCTAATGTTGAAATATTAAAAGTGTCTTTTCCATCACCCCCTGTTCCACAAAGATCTATTGCATCAAACTGATTTAAATCTATATGTATACATAGATCAAGAAGTGCTTCTGTAAACCCTTCCAACTCATCAAGAGTTATGTTTCTCATTATATAGACAGTCAAAAAACTTGATATTTGACTATTATTAAGTTTTCCTTCGGAGATATCAATAATAATTTGTTTTGATTCCTCTTTAGAAAGTGTTTGATATTTTATTAGTCTGTTTAAAATATTTTTCATGAATTATTCACCCAATTTTTTAGAATTTCTTTTCCATTTGGAGTAAGAATTGACTCTGGATGGAATTGAACCCCTCTTATATTATATTTTTTATGTCTTAAGGACATGATGTTTCCGTTTTTATCAAATGATGTCGCTTCTAAATCATCTGGTAATGGGTGTTTTACTATCCATGAATGATATCTTCCAACAGAAATAATTTTAGGAAGATTTGAAAATATATAATCATCTTTTATAATTTCAATTTCCGTTGCAACTCCATGGTATACAGTATCTAGATTTTCAATTTCTCCTCCAAATACTTCAGCTATAGCTTGTTGTCCAAGACAGACTCCTAAAAAGTTTTTTGATTGAGAATACTTTAAAATAACCTCTTTTAAATCTCCCGATTCACTTGGAATTCCTGGTCCAGGAGAGATTACTATATTCTCATAACCATCAATTTCCTTAATATCTATATTATCATTACGCCTAACTAGTACCTCACAATTCAGCTCTTCTAAATAAGACACAAGGTTATAAGTAAATGAATCATAGTTGTCTATAAGAAATACTTTTTTCATTTTATTAATTCTGCATTTTTTAAAGCTTTATCTAGAGCACCTAGTTTATTATAAACTTCTTGTAGCTCTTTTTCAGGTTGGGAATCAATAACAATACCTGCACCAGCTTGATAATTTAATATGTTGTTTTGACTTAAAAAGGATCTAATAATAATTGCATGATTAAAATTTCCTTTAAAATCAATATAACCTATAGCTCCTCCATAAAAGTTTCTATTAACTTTTTCATATTTATCAATTAATTTAAGTGCCATATGTTTTGGAGCTCCACTTAATGTTCCTGCAGGAAATGTATCAGCAACAACTTGAAAAGTTTTAGAGTTCTTTTTTAATCTAGCGGTAACCTTTGAGACCAAATGAATTACATGTGAATAAAATTGGATTTCTTTATTTTTTTCAACTTTAACATTGTTTCCACTTTTTCCTAGATCATTTCTTGCAAGATCAACCAACATAACATGTTCTGAATTCTCTTTAGGATCTTTAAACAAATCTTCTGCAATTTTTTTATCATTTATATCGTTACCAGTTCTTTTAAAAGTTCCAGCAATAGGATGAATTTCTGCTATTCCATCATTTATTATAATTTGAGCTTCAGGGGAACTTCCAAATATTTTAAAATCACCGTAATCAAAAAAGAATAGGTATGGTGAAGGGTTTATAGATCTTAAAGACCTGTATACATTAAATTCATCACCTTCAAATTTTTGTTTAAACCTTCTTGATAAAACTAGTTGAAATACATCTCCCCTTTTACAATGGGATTTTGCTTTGTTCACATACTCTATGAAATCATTATCTGATATATTTGAAGTTTTTTCTCCAATATTATTATAGTTGAAAACAGGGTAGGTTTTAGAAATTAATAGATTTTCAATAGTTTCTATATTATTTTCTTTATCAAATGAATTACAAAAAATATGAGCCTCATGATTAAATAAGCTAATAGCTATTATATTTTGATATAAGCCATAAAATATATCAGGGATATTAAGGTCTTCTTTATCTTCAGATAAGGGAATATTTTCAAAATATTTTACAGCCTCATGAGAAACAAAACCAAATAACCCATTATTTACAAATGTATGTTCATTATGATCTATATCGAAGTTGTCTAAATATTTATGAATGATATCAGGGATATTTACACTTTGTTTTAATTCTTTTGTTGAGACCTTTCCATCAGGAAATTTTTCTTCTAAAATAAAATCCTTGATTTTGATAGCCCCGATTTCATTAAAACATATAAAAGAGAAGTTATTTTTTGAAGACATGTAATCACTACTTTCAAGTAACAAGCTATTAGGAAAAACATCCCTTATTTTAAGATAAACTTCAACAGGAGTTATAGTATCTGCTATAATCTTCTTATGATAAGTATTTAATTTATATTTTCTCATAATTGCAAAAAAAAAGCTTGTCGCGAGACAAGCCTATATAATGTAAGGTTAATTCACGAACAGTTAACTCTTCTTAATCCACCAAGCAAAATTATTAGTTTTCATTGCCACAAATATAGAATAATAAAGAACTCATTCAAAATTTTTCTCAAATGAAACTTATTTTATTAATAATTTTAAATTAAATTCGAAAAAATTTCAAATGATAGATTTAAATCAAGAAGAATTATTAAGCAAGTTAGAAAATGATAAAAAAGCATTTCTTCTTGACGTAAGAACAAAAGAGGAATATGACGAATCTCATATACCTAATTCTACATTAATTGATATTAATAACCCAAAGAGTTTTCTTGAGGCTTTGGAAAATCTCAATAAAGACTTAAATTATTATGTTTATTGTAATTCAGGAATACGAAGTGTTCAAGCATGTCAAATAATGAAGACATTTGAGATAAATAATCTTTATAATTTATTAGGAGGAATTTCAGAGTGGGACGGACCAAAAGTTCAACAATAACATATGAAGAAACTGTATAGATTTTTTGAAAAGTATGGAATGAATGTTTGTCAAAGAATGTCTCAAACTATAGGTGTATATCCAAGAAAAATTAGAATGTTTTTTATTTATCTTTCTTTTTTTACTCTTGTCCTAGGATTTATTTTATATTTGACCTTTGCTTTATTACTCAAGATAAAAGACTTAATAATAATTAATAGAAAAACAGTTTTCGACTTATAATTATGAATTACAAGATCAAATGGGAATAGATGAGAGAATAAATGAAGCATTTCAGCCTATATCAAGTTTTTGGGAGGCGCTTATTTTACATGAATTTTTTGGAACAGGAATACCAACTATAATCTTTTTATTAGTTGGTGGAGCTACATTTTTCACATTTCACTTTGGCTTTATTAATATAAGACGCTTTGGACTTGCAATTAAAACTGTAATGGGAAGACATGATGATCTTGAGGATGATAGATCTCATAAGGGAGAAGTAAGTCATTTTCAAGCTTTAGCAACTGCAGTTTCTGGTACAGTTGGGAATGGAAATATTGCTGGTGTTGCTATGGCTATTGCAATTGGAGGACCTGGTGCTACTTTTTGGATGATATTATGTGGATTACTTGGAATGTCAACAAAGTTTGTAGAATGTACACTTGGAGTTAAATACAGGGATGTTGATTCAGATGGAACAGTTTATGGGGGCCCAATGTATTATTTATCAAAAGGATTAAAGGAAAGAGGCTTTGCGAAATTAGGTAAGACGCTAGCTGTAATTTTTGCTATTCTATGTATAGGAGCCTCGTTTGGTGGTGGAAATGCCGCTCAATCTAACCAAGCTGCAATGCAACTAGTTGACTCATTTGGAATGACTGGTGGGAATGCAAGAACAATTATTGGCGTTATAATGATGGTTGTTGTAGGAATAATTATAATCGGTGGAATTAAAAGAATTGCTTCAGTTACTGAAAAAGTAGTTCCTTTTATGGCTGGTATGTATGTTATAGCTTGTCTTTATATTATTATATTAAATTTTTCACTTGTAGATGATGCATTTGGAATGATCATTGGTCAGGCATTTTCTCCTTCTGCTACTGTGGGAGGTTTTATTGGTGTTTTGATTCAAGGATTTAGAAGAGCTGCCTTTTCAAATGAGGCTGGTGCTGGTTCTGCATCAATTGCACATTCAGCTGTAATTACAAGTTACCCTGCATCTGAAGGGATTGTGGCGCTTCTTGAACCATTTATTGATACTGTTGTAATTTGTACTCTTACAGCCTTAGTAATAATAATCTTTAATGGAGATAATACATTTTTTGAGTATGGCGCAACTGTTGGTGATGGAACAGCAGTAATGATCCAAGGTCAGGAGTTAAGTGGCGCAGGTATAACTTCTGCTGCATTTTCAGAATATATTTCATTTTCTGGTCCATTTTTAACAATTGCTGTAGTATTGTTTGCAGTTTCTACAATGATTTCATGGTCATATTATGGTCTTCAATCTTGGGTGTATGTATTTGGCAAAGGAAAAGTTTCAGACCTTACATATAAATTACTATTCTTGGTATTTATAGTTATAGGTGCTGCAGGTGATATGTCATCTGTTTGGGCATTTTCTGATGCAATGATTCTTGCTTTAGTTTTTCCTAATATGATAGGTTTATTTATATTATTCCCAAAAGTTAGAAAAGAGCTTGAAAAGTATCTTAATGCAATTTCAGCAAAAAAATCTAGCTAAGATTAAATACAATTCTTTATATTTGCCACCAAAATAGAACTGAATGTTAATTATACCTATTAAAGACGGCGAAAATATTGATAAAGCTCTTAAGAGATTCAAAAGGAAATTTGATAAGACTGGTGTTAAGAGATCATTACACGAGAGAAAGCAATTTGTTAAGCCATCTGTTGAACATAGAACAAAGATTCTTAAGGCTCGTTATGTTCAAAAACTTAAAGATCAAGAAAACCTTTAATTACCTCAAACTTTTTCAAATACATCGTAAATTTGATGTAGATGATAATTAATAAATTTATAGATTACTTAAATCTTGAGAAATCATATTCTCCAAATACGATCAAAGCTTATTTTACAGATTTAAAAGATTTCGAAAAGTTTTCAAAATCGAATTTCGATAACATGAATATTGAGGAATCTAATTATTCAATAATAAGGTCTTGGATAGTAGAGTTGGTTAATAATGGTAATTCTAATAGAACGGTTAATAGAAAAATATCATCTCTTAAATCATTTTATAAGTTTTTGATAAAAATTGATTCAATAAAAATATCTCCTTTAGAAGAGCATATGCCTTTAAAGCAGAAAAAAAAGATCCAGGTTCCCTTCTCTAAAGAAGAGATCACTTCTTTATTAGATAGTAATTATTTTCCTAATACATATAAGGGTAAACTTCAAAAGACAGTCATTTCATTTTTCTATTTCACTGGTGTTAGGAGGATTGAACTTATAGAGTTAAAAGAAAGTAATCTTGATTTAAAATCGGGAACAGTTAAAGTTTTAGGGAAAAGGAATAAAGAAAGAATAATTCCTCTTTTACCAAAAATCAGAAATCTACTTCAAGAATATATATCTGAAAGAAATAATGTAATTTCTAAATTAAATCATGATTTAGTATTTCTGTCAAATAAAGGAGATAGATTATCTGAAAAATTTGTCTATAGAACTGTCTCAGAATATTTTAAATTGGTTTCATCTAAAACTAAAAAAACTCCTCATGTATTAAGGCATAGTTTTGCAACTCATTTAATTAATGAGGGCGCTGATATAAATTCTATTAAAGAACTTTTAGGTCATGCAAGTTTATCTGCTACTCAAATTTATATCCATACAAGTATGGAAAAAATAAAAGAAGTTTTTCAGAAAACACATCCTAGAGCAAAGTAGCAATTTTATTTATTATTTTTAGATTTTTGCTTTGATTGGGGCAAAAAAAGCATTTATTTTGCAATCGGTTTTGTTTCAAGCCGATGTAGCTCAGCTGGCTAGAGCAGCTGATTTGTAATCAGCAGGTCGTGGGTTCGAGTCCCTCCATCGGCTCTTTGAAATTTTGATTTTAGGGGAGATACTCAAGTGGCCAACGAGAGCAGTCTGTAAAACTGTTGTTTTTAACTTCGCAGGTTCGAATCCTGCTCTCCCCACAAATTAATGCGGGAGTAGCTCAGTTGGTAGAGCATCAGCCTTCCAAGCTGAATGTCGCGGGTTCGACCCCCGTCTCCCGCTCTACAATTGCCGATATAGCTCAGGGGTAGAGCGTTTCCTTGGTAAGGAAGAGGCCACGAGTTCAAATCTCGTTATTGGCTCTAACTATAACAATCCTTGAGAGACTTGGCTGATGTAATTACAAAGAGTAGTTTGAACTCTGTTTGAACTTTTGCTCTTTATTTCAATTTAAAAAAGGGTAGGTTTAACTATAGCTGATTAGTTGAATTTATTCTTTTTTTTTACTTATATTTGAGAATTGAAAGCTCTTTTATTAGAACTCATTTTTGAACATTCGTGGAAATGAAACTAATTAAAGGGCTTTTTCTTTGTCTATGAATTATCTACGATTTTGGAGAATATCCTAAATTCAGATGAAAATAGTTCCTCAACCGTTCATTACAAAATTAGATATGGAAGACATACATGGGATTATAGTACAGATGAGAACCTAAAAACGAGCAAATTACTTTGAGATTTTTTTAGAAATTACACTAAAAAGTAGATTTCTTTTACAAAAAGTAAACAAATTACTTGAATATAATGTACAGAAATCCATCACACTAATTGTGCTTATCAAAACCTATTAAAAAATAGAGTTGTTTTATATTTGGAGAGTAAAAACTTAGAGTTTTTTGTTCAATAGCTTAAGCTAACTTAACGTTAGTAGCTTGAACACCTCTTTGCCCTTCTTCTTCATCAAATTCTACTTTATCACCTTCTTTAATATCAACTCCATTTAAAGAGTTAACGTGAACGAAACAATCTTTACCTGTTTCATCATTGTTGATAAATCCGTAGCCTTTTGAATTGTTGAAAAACTTAACAGTACCTTGCATAATTAAAATTTTTATTTATAATTGTGCAAATATAGCTTAATATTTCAAAAGAGTGCTCTTTTTAATATTTTCTTTCCTCCTTTAGATTTGATTTACCAAAAAATAGCATATAAAAAACTTGTAATCATTAAGATCGAAAAAGCAGATATATTGAAAGTAGGACTTGTAGCAAATAGCTTTTTTGAAAGATGAATACCTTTTGAATCAATTTTGTTTCCTTCAAAATAACTAATACCAGCAATGATTAATATGGTAGCAATACAAGTTATCATCATTTGGTTCATAAAAGGGAGATCAAGAAAAATAGGCATATCACTCCAGCCTTTTGGGGCTACCTTTAAATACATTGCTATTGGAATTGATAGGATCGCACCCCAAATAGCAGCATTATTAGTAGCTTTTTTATAAAATAGACCCATTACGAATACAGCTAAAATACCAGGGCTTACAACACCTGTGTATTCTTGTATAAATTGAAATACTTGACCTAAACTTCCTAATTGAGGAGCAATTAACATTGCTATTAGTAAAGCTACAATAACAGTAATTCTTCCAACTTTAATCATTGTTTTATCATCAGCATTTTTATTAAAGTGTGATTTATATATATCCATTGTAAAGATTGTAGATGTAGAATTTAACATTGATGCTAATGAAGAGACAATTGCAGCAGCTAGTGCAGCTAGAATTAATCCTTTAACCCCAACAGGAATAAAGTTTTTTATAAGCCAAGGAGCAGCATTATCATTTGCAAAGTTCCCATCAGTACCAATAAATCCAGGATCAACTGAAGCAACAGTTAAAGCTCCTGAGTCATCTAGATTCATTACATATGCAATAATACCTGGCAGTACGACTATAATTGGAATAATAAGTTTTAAAAATGCTGCGAAAGCAATTCCTTTTTGACCTTCAGCTAGACTCTTTGCAGCAAGTGTTCTTTGGATGATATACTGATTAAATCCCCAATAATATAAATTAGCTATCCACATACCACCAATTAAAACAGCCAATCCTGGCAGATCTAACCATGCATCATAACCGTTAGGAGTGATAATTTCTCCCTTTGAAAGAATCATTGAAAATCGTTCAGGAGCTTTTTCATAAACATAACTTAGGCCATCGATAAAACCTCCTGAGTCCGTTACATTTGATAAGGCAAAATATGTCATTAATAAACCTCCAATAATTAGAATTACAACTTGAACAACATCAGTCCAAGCTACTGCTGCAAGTCCACCCCATAATGAGTAAGCAGCTGCAAATAAACCTAGCCCTATTATACTGTTAAGAAGTATACCACCATCACCAACTCCAATTATTGTATCTAGTGCTTTACCACCTAAATAGAGAACTGTTGTTAAATTAACAAATACAAATAAAGCAATCCAAAAAACCGCTAGTATAGTTTTAAGGTTAGAACTATATCTTTTTTCAATAAACTCAGGAATAGTATAAAGCCCTTTCTCAATAAATATTGGTAAGAAATATTTACCAACTACCAATAGAGTAATTGCCGCCATCCACTCATATGAAGCAATAGCTAATCCTAAAGCAAAACCAGATCCAGACATACCAATAAATTGTTCTGCTGATATATTTGCTGCGATTAATGAAGCACCTACAGCCCACCAAGGCAATGATTTGCTAGCAAGAAAGTAATCTTCCGCATTTTTTTGACGACCTCCTTTATCTCTAGAAACCCAAAGACCAATACCTAATATTGTGATTGCATAAAGTCCAAAAATTAAATAATCTAATAATTCAAAATTTCCTGTCATAATTAATTTTATTGTGTAAAAAACAAAACCATGTAAAAAGTCTTATAAACATATTCATTTTTTATTAAATTTTCTATAAAATATGTAACTTTAAATATGAACAAGTTACTTCTCTTTTTTTTTATTTTTATTTTTTCTATATCCAAATCTTTTTCCCAAGATGCTAATCAAATTTTAAAATACTCTGAAGAAAAAATAAGGGGAATTACATCATCTTATACGGAGATGGCGATAAAAATTATAAGACCAAAGTGGAAAAAAGAAATGGTAATGAAGGGATGGTCAATTGGAGATGAATATTTCGTTTCTCTAGTTCTATCACCTGCTAAAGAAAAGGGAACTGTTTTTTTAAAGAGAGGGAATGAGGTATGGAATTATATTCCTTCGATAGAAAGAACAATTAAATTACCTCCATCAATGATGATGCAGAATTGGATGGGAACAGACTTTACAAATGATGATCTTGTTCAAAGATCATCGGTAACCGATGATTATTCCAATTCTATAATCGGTGAACAAACTATAGATGGATTAGATTGCTGGATTATTGAGTTAATTCCAAAAGAAGATGCTGCTGTAGTATGGGGTAAGCTAATAATGTGGATAGACAAGAATGATTATATGCAGTTAAAAACAGAATTTTATGATGAATATGATGAATTAGTAAGTATAATGACTGGCAAATCAATAAAGAATTTTGATGGAAAAAAGCTTCCTGCAATTATTGAATTTATTCCTCTAGATAAAGATGGCAACAAAACTATTATAGAAAGGATAGTTTGGAAATTTGATATTGTTATAAATCAGCGGCTATTTATGCCAAATTATATGAGAAACCTTAAATGATAATTAAGATTGCTTGGAGAAATATCTGGAGAAACAAGAAAAGAACTTTAATTTCTACTCTTTCAATTTCTGGAGCATTGTTTCTTATAATTGTTATGCGCAGTATGCAATTTGGCTTCTATGACAACCTTATAAAGACGGTTGTTGAGTCATACTCGGGTTATGTACAGATTCACGCTAATGGTTATTGGGAAAAACAAAGTCTTGATAATTCTATGGAAGTGGATGATAAGTTAATTAATACAATAACTTCTATTCCAGGTGTTGAAAATGTTGTTCAGCGTGTTCAAACGTTTTCCCTTGTATCAAAAGATGAAAAATCAAAAGGAGCAATTATCAATGGTATTGACATTAATCAGGAACAACTAATAACAGATTGGAACAAAAGGATTGTAAAAGGATCGTTATATCTAAGCCATAATGATGAAGTCCTTATAGCGGAGGGTCTGGCAAGGTATTTTAATGCTGAATTAGGAGATACTTTAATTCTTTTTGGACAAGGTTACCAGGGAATGATGGCAGCAGGAAAATATAAAATTACCGGGATAGTTGATTTAAAAAACCCTCAGTTAAATAATCTGGCGATATTCATGGATATAAAGTCACTAAACGACTATATATCATCAGAGAATATTGTTACACATTTAGTTATAGATAAAGCTGAATACTATGAAGAAAAAAAGATTGCAAAAGAAATAGATAATGTTCTTTCAAATGATTATGAGGTTATGACTTGGAAGCAAATCCTCCCGGAGATAGACCAAACAATTACAGCTGATAGTGTAGGAGGTCTAATCATGGCATTTATTTTATATATAGTTGTATGCTTTGGTATGTTTGGAACAGTCCTTATGATGACTGAAGAAAGAAAATATGAATTTGGAGTATTAGTATCTATAGGCATGAGTAAAATTAAACTCTTTCTTATAATTTTTTTAGAAACAATCATGCTTTCTTCCATAGGCGTTGCAATTGCAATTATTTTGTCAAGGCCTATTGCATACTATTTCAACAAAAATCCAATTAACTTAGCAGAATTAGGTGAAGGAATGGATGAGGCTATGGCTGAATTTGGTTTTGATCCTATAATTCCATTTTCTATTAGTTGGGATATACCTCTATCACATGCCCTTATTATATTTTTTGTTTCAGTGTTTATTTCTATCTATCCTGCAATAAAAATTTCTATGTTAAACCCTGTAAATGCAATGAGAAAATGAATTTATTAACTATAATAAAAATTGGTTGGAGAAATGTCTGGAGAAATAGGAGCAGGAGCACAGTAGTTGTGTTATCAGTAATAATGGGATTATATGGAGGACTATTAATCCTATCATTAATGTTTGCGCTTAATGATCAAAGAATGGATAATGCTATTAACACTTATCTAGCAAATATTCAAGTCCATGACTCAAGATTTGCAGAGGAATATTCTCTAGATCAATTTATTGATGATCACGAGCCTATAGATGAAATGTTGAGTAAAGACAAAAGAGTAAAAGCTTATTCTAAAAGGGTTATTATAAATGGGATGTTATCAAATTCTACAGGTTCCCACGGTGTGACCGTATTAGGTGTTAATCCTGACACAGATATTAATGTTTCTAATGTAAAATCAAAAATTATTGAAGGAAACTATTTTAAATCGACTAAGAATAACACAATGTTAATTGGCGAGAAATTAGCAGGTAAATTGAATTTAAGACTTCGATCTAAAGGAGTAATAACTTTTCAAGACTTGAATGGAGATATAACATCTTTACTATTTAGGGTAGAAGGTATTTTTAAATCTGGAAATTCAATCTTTGATAATAATAATATTATTGTAAACCAGAAGACTATTTATAATAATATTCCAGATTTAAAAGGGTTTCATGAGATTGCAATCATAACAATAGAAGATGGATTAACAGATTCCTTGAAAAAAGATTTGCAGGTTCTTAATGGTAACTATAAAGTTGAGAGTTGGGATGAAATTGCTGTAGAACTAGCCTATGCAAATAAAACGATGAGTTCTTTTTTATATATATTCATGCTAATAGTGCTCTTTGGTTTATCTTTTGGGATCATCAATACAATGCTTATGGCAATTCTTGAAAGAAAAAAAGAACTAGGAATGCTTATGTCAATTGGAATGACAAGATATTATGTTTTTCTAATGATTTGTTCTGAAACCATTTTTTTATCATTAATTGCCATTCCATTTGGTGTATTAATTTCTTACATAACTATTAATTATTTTGGTATAGAAGGAATAGACCTTAGCGTTGTTCAGTCTGGTCTTGAAAATTTTGGTGTTGGATCTGTAATTTATTTAAAACTTCCCAATGAATATTATTTTAATATTAGCGTTATGGTAATATTGATATCATTTTTATCATCAATTTTTCCAGCAATAAGAGCCTTAAAAATCAACCCTGTAGAAGCAACAAAATAAATATAAATTATTAATTATGATACAAGTAAAAAATTTAAGTAAGATATATAAGCAAGGAGAATTAGAAGTTAAAGCGGTAAATAATATTAGTATGAAAGTTTATGATGGAGAATTCACAGCTGTAGTTGGCCCTTCTGGTTCTGGAAAAACCACTTTACTTAATTGTATAGGAGGCCTGGATAGTTGTACTTCAGGAGGGGTTATTGTTGATGGAGAACCCATTTCTTCATATTCATCCAATCAAATAATCAAGTTTAGATTAAATAATATAGGATTTGTATTCCAATCATATAATCTCATACCTGTGCTTTCTGCAAAAGAGAATATAGAAATGGTTATGTTAATGCTAGGTTATAAGGAAGAAGAAAGGACAAAAAGATCAACTGAATTATTAGAAAAGGTGGAGATGCTAGATATGTCAGACAGAAGACCAAATCAGATGTCTGGTGGTCAACAACAGAGAGTAGCAGTTGCAAGAGCGTTAGCATCAAAGCCAAAGTTTATATTAGCAGATGAGCCAACAGCAAACTTAGATTCCAAGTCTACAGCTAATTTACTTGATATTATGTCTAGATTAAATAGGGAAGAGAATATTACATTTATTTTTTCCACTCATGACCAAAGGGTTATTGATAGAGCAAGAAGAGTAGTAACTTTAGTAGATGGAAAAATTATTAATGATAGGAATGAATAAATTTTTTTTACTTTCCATATTCTTAGTAAATTTTTTTCTTTTAGAGGGTCAAGAAATAAGAAATGACTTCTCCTTTCAAGGGTATGTAAAATACCTGCCTTCCTATATAGATTATAGTGATAATGAATCTGGAGTTAATCATCTAATCCACAATAGGATTAATATGAGAGGATATATTGGAAATAATTTTTCTGTGGGGTTAGATTTAAGAAATAGAGTATTATTTGGTGAAACTCAGGTTATCTTTGAGGATAAAGGTATTATTGATTTATCTAATTTTATTATTGATAGTCAAGATTTTAAAATACATTCAGTTATTGACAGAATTTGGTTGAAATACCAAATTGATAAAATTGAAATAAGCATTGGACGTCAAAGGGTTAATTGGGGTATTAATACAATTTGGAATCCAAATGATCTATTTAATGCTTACAATTTTATTGACTTTGATTATATAGAAAGACCTGGTTCAGATGTCTTGCGATTTCAATACACTGGTGATGACCTATCAAGTTTAGATATTGTATATAAACCCTCTAAATACAATGGTTCAGTAATTTCAGCTCTCTATAGGATTAATAAGGGAGGTTATGATTTTCAATTTTTAGCAGCAAATTATTATGATGATTTAGCTTTAGGAGGAGGGTGGGCTGGTAACATAAAGAATGCTGGATTTAAAGGTGAAATCACATATTTTATTTCTAAAAAAAAATCTCAAGATAATTCAACCAGTTTTTCAACATCAATAGATTATTCTTTCAGAAATGGACTCTATATTTTAGCGACACACCTTTATAACTCAAATGGAATTTCCGATCCTGATAAATTTAATCTAGAGAACTTAACAGCCAATATCTTATCTCCAAAAAATTTGATGCCTTCCAAAAATTCATATTTAATTCAAGCCTCTAAGCAAATAAGTCCAGCGATTAATTCTTCATTAGCTATTATGCATGGTCAAGGAGTTAAATTCTTGTTTATTTCACCTAATATATCATATGAAATTGATTCCTCATACGATGCAAGTATAATTGGGCAATTTTTTTATATGAAGCAAGACAAAATATATAAGAACCTATTAAAAGGAATATATTTCCAATTTAAATATAGTTTCTAACTCAACTTTATTATTATTTAGATTAACTTTAAAAACTATGAATTTAACTGATGTTAAATCAAAAGAGATTATGCCTGGTTTTCATGGTAAAATTATTCATGGTGAAAATGTAACATGGGTATACTGGAATATAGATAAAGGATCAAGTTTAAATGAGCACCATCATGTTCATGAACAGATTATGCATGTTTTGGAAGGTGAGTTTGAATTTATATTAAATGGAAAAAAGAATATTTGCATGCCTGGTTCTTATTTTGTTATTCCTTCAAACATTTCTCACTCTGGAAAAGCAATAACAGCATGTAAAATAATGGATATTTTTTGTCCAGTAAGAGAAGATTTATAGCTATGGAGGTTTCGTTAGTTGGAAAAAAAGCATTGGTAGGAGGTAGTAGTAAGGGAATAGGATTTGGAATTGCTAAACAATTAGCTGAATCTGGAGCTTCTGTTTGTTTGATGGCAAGAGATCTAAAAAAAATGCAACAAATAATAGAAAGTTTTCCGTCAAATAAGAGCCAACAACATTCTTACTTAGTAGTTGATTTTTCAGACTTTAAATCTTTTAAAAATATTATTGAAGATTATTTTAATGAAAATGATATTGATATTCTAATTAATAATACACAAGGAGTGCCTGCAGGAGATTCTCTTTCAAAATCAATTGATGATTATCAAATAGCATTCGATGTTTTGTTTAAGTGTGTTGTTCACACGTCATCTATTGCTCTAAAAAGAATGAAAGATAAAGGTTGGGGCAGAATAATAAACTTAACTTCTATATCAGTTAAAGAACCATTGAATTATTTGGTTCTTTCAAATACAATTAGAGCAGCAGTTGTTACTTGGGGGAAAAGTCTTTCAGTAGATCTAGCTCCATATGGTGTCACTGTTAATAGTATAATAACCGGATTTATTGATACAGAGCATTTGGATCATTTGAACCAACAAAAAGCAAAAAATCTTAATGTTTCTGTTTCTGAAGTACTTGAAGGGATTAAATCATCAATACCATCTAATCGATTAGGAGATCCGTCTGAAATGGGTAGCTTAGCAACATTTCTTGCTTCAGACAAGGCCTCTTATATTACTGGAACTGCAATTCCAATTGATGGTGGTTTTTTAAGATCTATTTAAACTAACATTCAAATGAAAAAAGATATTAGAAGTCTTTCTGAAGACCAACTATGTGACTTTTTTATTAAAAATGGTTATGAGTCATTCAGGGGAGAACAAATTTATAGCTGGCTTTGGAACAAATCTGTAAATAGTTTTGAAAAAATGACCAATATCTCTATACCATTAAGAAAAATGCTTGATGATAATTTTGTAATAAATAATCTTTTAGTTGATAAAATTCAAAAAAGTGAAGACGGTACTATTAAAAATGCTGTTAAATTATTTGATGGATTAATAATAGAATCAGTTTTAATACCTAGTGATAATAGATTAACAGCATGTGTCTCATCTCAAGTTGGGTGCAGTTTAGATTGTAAGTTTTGCGCAACATCTAAACTTAAAAGAATGAGGAATTTAAATCCTGATGAAATATATGATCAAGTTGTCACAATAAATGATCAAAGCAAAAATTATTTTAATAGATCGCTAACTAATATTGTTTTTATGGGGATGGGTGAACCTTTAATGAATTATAATAACTTAATAAAATCTATAGATTTAATTTGCTCAAAAAAAGGACTTGGGATTTCTCAGAAAAGGATAGTAGTTTCTACATCAGGGATTCCAAAAATGATTAAAAAATTATCAAATGAATCATTAAAAGTTAATTTAGCTGTATCACTTCACTCAGCAATAGAATCAGTCAGAAACAAAATCATGCCATTTACAAAAGATTTTCCGTTAATTGAATTAAAAGAATCTCTCATCTACTGGTATAAAAAAACTAATAGAAGAATAACTTATGAATATATAGTTTGGAAAGGTATAAATGATTCCAGAAGTGATATTAATGCATTAATTGACTTTTGTAAAATTGTACCTTCAAAAGTAAATCTTATTCAATATAACAGTATTGGTAATGATGATTTTAAAACAGCTGATACCAAAACTATTAAGCTTTATGAAGATGAATTAGAAAAGAAAAAGATTATAGTCACCATTCGAAGATCTAGAGGTCAGGATATTGATGCAGCTTGTGGTCAGTTAGCAAATAAAGAAGTTAGCTTAAATTGAAGTAATTATTTTCTTTTACTTCTAGAAGCTAATATTAATGCATTGTAGGCATTTACTATTTTTCCAGATTTAGATAGATTTTTAAATGAAACTTTGTCATCATTTTTTATTCCATCAATTTCAAAATCTATATTTATCCCAGATTCTATTATTATTTCTTTTACTTTTTTTGCAGAAAGATTAGGGAAATATGAAAAAATTAATGAAGCAACTCCTGCTGTTGCTGGAGCTGCCATTGAAGTTCCGCTTTGGAACTCATATTTATTTTCTGGCAGAGCAGAATAAATACTAACTCCAGGAGCAAAGACATCTACATTTTGTTTACCATAGTTAGAAAAGGATCCAACAATATTTTTATCATAGTTGATTGATGATGCGCCAACATTAATAAATGTATCAGAGAACTCATTATTTCCAAAATACTGATCATTAGGATAATTATCATTCTTAATTTTGTCTAAATCTTTTGATTCATTCCCTGAAGCATGAACAATCAAAACATCTTTTTGTGAAGCATATCTAATAGCATCAATTACCCATTCTGGATTTGAAGAATAGTATTTTCCAAAACTACCATTAATTATTTTTGCTCCATTATCAACTGCATAAATTATTGCCCTAGCAATATCTTTATCATACTCATCTCCATTAGGAACAGCCCTAAGCGCCATGATCTTCACATGATTATTTATGCCACTATTTCCTAAAGAATTATTTCTTAGGCCAGCTATAATTCCTGATACATGAGTCCCATGACTCTCAGCGGATTTGATATTATTTACTTTGTAGTCTCCATAGTTTATATCATTAATATCATATATGTTATCATCACTTTTTCTCCCATTAAAGTTTACATTATAATTATACTTTGATTGTTCTTCAAAATAATTCTTCCCTTCAATTAAATAATCTAAAGAAATGTCTATTGACATAAAATAAGTAAGAAATTCCTTTGCATTTAAAATATCTTCTGACAGAGAGTCATCAACAATTGTTTTTAAGTCATCTAAGGAGAAATCATCATTGGTTAAATATTTAGATATAATTTTTTTAGATTTTTCATACCCTTCTACATAACCTTTATATTGACTGAGATTATCATTCGATTCCTTAATATTAGCATTAATTTCAGACTTTGCATCATTGTATTTTCTGTTGTTTTTGATCCCATCTCTTAATAATCTTGTCATCTCTAGGGTCTCATCATATGCGTCTTCCAAATAATTCCAGCCATGAATATCATCAACATACCCATTATTATCATCATCCTTACCATTATTAGGAATTTCATCTCCATTTACCCAAATTAATCCTTGTAAATCTTCATGATATATATCAATTCCAGTATCAATAACAGCTACAATAACGGTGTCAGCTTTAAGCCCTTTTAATAATTCATTATATGCCTTATCTACACTCATTCCTGGAATTGAATCATCTGATATATCAAGATTATACCAGTTTTGTCTTTCTAATAAAGAAGGCTCAGTAACCTTTTTCAAAGAAGTTGGTATAATATAATCATTAGTAAATTTTATAGATCCACATGAATAGAAGAGACCCAATAGAATAAGTAGGAAGAAATAGTTATTAAAATTTTTCAAATAATTATTTTTTTGACCTTCTGTTATCTATAAAACTTTTTATAAAATATAAAACAGCAATGGATGATGTAGCAATCATTCCAATAACCCTGTAAAGACCAATACCTCCTTGATCAATTGATTTAGGTAGTCTCATTCCAATAAGAGCAACAAGAATAACTATTGTTAATATAACAGAAAGATGGGCTATAAGTTTATTCCCTTTTTCAATTTTATTTGTGCTAGCTAATAGTAAACCTCCTGCCATTACAGGTATTAAAGCTGTTGTTGAAGAACTGTCTATATAACCCCATAATCCAAGGAGTATAAGAGAAATTGAATTAATTAAATTGGCTTTTGATGCATTCATAATTAAATATTCTTTTGTTTAATATTCTAAATATATGAAATATATTTTTTTTTAATAAAAAAAAACCTTAAGAAGCCCTAGTTATACAAAAAAAGTTTATAAATTTGCACTCGTAAAAAAACAAGAAAAATATACTGTTATGGCTAAAGAAAAATTTGATAGATCAAAACCCCACTTGAATATTGGTACTATCGGACACGTTGACCACGGAAAAACTACTTTAACTGCTGCAATAACAAAGGTTTTAGCTGATGCTGGATTATCAGAAGCTAGAAGTTTTGATTCAATTGATAATGCTCCAGAAGAGAAAGAACGTGGTATTACAATTAATACATCTCACGTAGAGTATTGTACTGCTAACCGTCACTATGCTCATGTTGACTGTCCAGGTCACGCCGATTATGTTAAGAACATGGTTACTGGTGCTGCCCAAATGGATGGTGCAATACTTGTTGTTGCAGCTACTGATGGACCAATGCCTCAAACTAGAGAACATATACTTCTTGGAAGACAAGTTGGTGTTCCTAGAATTGTAGCATTTCTAAATAAAGCTGATATGGTCGATGATGATGAATTACTAGAGCTTGTTGAAATGGAAGTAAGAGATTTACTTTCTTTCTATGAATATGATGGAGATAAGACTCCAGTTATTCTTGGATCAGCATTAGGAGCTTTAAATGGAGAAGCTAAATGGGTAGAAAGTGTTATGAAACTTATGGAAGAAGTTGATAATTATATTGAACTTCCTAAAAGAGATACTGAAAAAGACTTTTTAATGCCGATAGAGGATGTGTTCTCTATTACGGGTAGAGGAACAGTTGCAACTGGTCGAATTGAGACTGGTGTTTCTAATACTGGTGATGAAATTGACATCATTGGTATGGGTGCTGAAAAACTTAAATCTACTGTTACTGGTGTTGAAATGTTTAGGAAAATTCTTGATAGAGGTGAAGCTGGAGATAATGTTGGTATTCTATTAAGAGGTATTGAAAAAACAGATATTAGTAGGGGAATGGTTATTTGTAAACCAGGTTCTGTTACACCTCATTCTAAATTTAAGGCTGAGGTATATATCTTGAAAAAAGAAGAAGGTGGTCGTCATACTCCATTCCACAACAATTATCGCCCTCAGTTCTATGTTAGAACTACAGATGTTACAGGTAATATTGTGCTTCCTGATGGTGTTGAGATGGTGATGCCTGGTGATAATTTGACTATTACGGTTGAGTTAATATCACCTATTGCGTTAAATTTAGGTCTAAGATTTGCTATTAGAGAAGGTGGTAGAACTGTTGGAGCAGGTCAGGTGACTGAAATTTTGGATTAATAAAAAGAAAGTTTAATTAACTCTAAGGTGTCATTCAATTTGATTGACGCCTTTTGTGTCAAATATAAACGGGTTTAGCTCAGTTGGTAGAGCACTGGTCTCCAAAACCAGGTGTCGGGAGTTCGAGTCTCTCAACCCGTGCACAAAAACAGAATGGGATCGATTATAAACTTTATTAAAATGTCATTAACTGAACTGAGGGACAATGTTAAGTGGACTCCTCGTTCAGAACTTTTGAATTTATCAGGATTGGTAATTGTTTTTTCTGTGATTTTTGCTTTAGCCATATGGGCAGCAGATTCTATTTTATCAAGAGTAATAAAAGTGTATTTTGATTTAATAAGTTAACTATGGTAAGCGTAACAGATAAAAAGTGGTATGTGATTAGGGCTGTAACAGGTCAAGAGGCTAAGGTTAAGAAATACATTACGACTGAGTTAGCTCGAATAGGTCTTGATAGTCAAGTTGAAGATATACTAGTTCCCACTGAAAAGGTTATTCAAATTAGAAAAGGTAAAAAAGTTCAAAAAGAGAAAACATATTTTCCTGGTTATATTATGATTAAAGCTGATATTTCTGGAGAGATTCTTCATATTATCAGATCCATAACAAATGTTTTAGGGTTTTTAGGAGAGACTAAAGGTGGCGAACCGATCCCTCTTAGAACTTCTGAAGTTAATAGAATGCTTGGAAAAGTTGATGAGCTTGCAATATCTGGTGAACAGATTTCTATTCCTTTCAATATTGGAGAAAGTGTTAAAGTTATCGATGGTCCATTTAATGGTTTTACAGGATCAATTGATAACGTTAATGAAGAAAAAAGAAAACTTGAAATCATGGTAAAAATATTTGGTAGAAAAACACCACTTGAATTAAGCTATATGCAAGTTGAAAAAATGTAATTAAATATGGCAAAACAAATAGAAAAGGTATTAAAACTTCAAATTCGTGGAGGAGCAGCAAACCCAGCGCCTCCAGTTGGACCAGCTCTTGGAGCTGCTGGAGTTAATATTATGGAGTTCTGTAAACAATTCAATGCTAGAAGTCAGGATAAGCCTGGTAAAATATTACCTGTTGTAATTAGTGTTTTTAAAGATAAAAGTTTTGATTTTGTTATTAAGACGCCTCCAGCTGCAGTTCAACTTTTAGAAGCAACAAAAATTAAAAAGGGTTCTAGTGAACCAAACAGAGAGAAAGTTGCTTCTGTTTCATGGGACCAAATTAAGAAAATAGCAGAAGATAAGATGGTAGATTTAAATGCATTTACAGTTGACTCAGCCATGAGAATGGTTGCAGGAACTGCTAGATCAATGGGTATTAAAGTAAATGGAGAACAACCTCCGGTTAGTAAATAATGAAAAAGGCAACTAAAAACAGAAAACTCTCTTTAGAGAAAATAGATCTAGATAAATTTTATAGCTTGGATGAGGCTTCTGAATTGGTCAAGGAAATTACTACAACAAAATTTGATTCATCAATTGATATGGCAATAAGATTAGGAGTCGATCCTAAAAATGCTAATGAAATGATTCGTGGAGTAGTTTCTCTTCCTCATGGAACTGGTAAATCTCTAAAGGTATTAGCATTAGTTAGTCCAGATAAAGAAGATGAAGCAAAAAAAGCAGGAGCTGATTATATTGGACTTGATGAATTTATTGACAAAATAAAAAACGGATGGGTGGATGTAGATGTAATTGTTACTATGCCAAGTGTTATGCCAAAACTTGGCCCTTTAGGGAAAGTTTTAGGTCCTAGAGGTCTAATGCCTAATCCAAAAACAGGAACAGTAACAATGGATATTGGAAAAGCAATTACGGATATAAAAGGTGGTAAAATTGATTTTAAAGTTGATAAAACGGGTATAATTCATGCTTCAGTAGGTAAAGTTTCATTTACAGCTGATAAAATAAAAGACAATGCAAATGAGTTAATAAATACAATAGTAAAATTAAAACCATCATCCTTAAAGGGTGCATATGTAAAAAGTATTTCTATGTCTAGTACTATGAGTCCTGGGATTGCAATAGAAACAAAAGTAGAATAAGAAATAATGAATAAGGAAGAAAAAATTAAAATTGTTGAAGACTTGAAAAATGATCTTGTAGAGTGTAAGACACTTTATTTGACTGATATTGCAGGTCTTGATTCTATTCAAACAAATAAGTTAAGAAGAGAGTGCTTTAACTCGAATGTAAAGTTATCGGTTGTTAAGAATACATTTCTACATCGTGCAATGGAAGAGTCTGGTGTTGATTTTGGCGAACTTAAAGAACACCTCAAAGGTAATACATCTATAATGTTTTCTGATTATGGAAATGCACCTGCAAAAGTTATCAAAAAGTTTAGAAAATCTGGAGATAAGCCTATTTTAAAGGGTGCTTTTATTAATGAGGATATATATATAGGAGATGAACAGATAGATTTTCTATCTACACTTAAATCTAAGGAAGAAATAATTGGTGAGATTATCAGTTTGCTTCAGTCTCCAGCAAAAAATGTTATATCAGCTCTTAAATCAGGTGGTGATAAAATTGCAGGGTTAGTAAAGACACTAAAAGAAAAACCAGCAATTGAAGAGCCAGCAAAGGAAGAACCGAAAGCTGAAGAGCCGGCAAAGGAAGAACCGAAAGCTGAAGATTCTTAGTAAAAAAAATTAAGTGAAAAATAAATAAATTAATAATTAAAAACTCTAATAATGGCAGATCTAAAAAAAGTCGCAGACCAGCTTGTTAACCTTACTGTAAAGGAGGTTAATGAACTAGCTGATATTCTAAAAGAAGATCATGGTATTGAACCAGCTGCAGCTGCAGCTGTCGCAGTATCAGGAGGTCCAGCAACAGGTGGAGACTCTGTAGCTGAAACAAAAACTGAATTTGATGTAATTCTTAAATCACCTGGAGGTTCAAAACTTGCAGTTGTTAAATTGGTTAAGGAATTAACAGGATTAGGTTTAAAAGAAGCTAAAGATCTTGTGGATAATGCTCCTAGTAACATTAAGGAAGCAGTATCTAAAGATGACGCTGAAGGACTGAAGAAATCTCTTGAAGAAGCTGGAGCTGAAGTTGAACTTAAGTAAATTAAAATAAATCAATTTTAGGCCTTTAGGATTTATCCTAAAGGCCTAGCCTTGTATTATCTAATTTGAAATAATAAAAAATGACAAAAAAAAATAATCAAAGAATAAATTTTGCTAATTCTAAAAGTGCTAATGTAGCAACAGATTTTTTAGATATACAGATAAAATCATTTAAAGACTTTTTTCAATTAGAAACAAGATCTGATGAAAGAGTTGAAGAGGGATTATTTAATACTTTCAAAGAAAACTTCCCTATTACTGATGCAAGAAGTCAATTTGTATTAGAATTTATTGATTATTTTATTGATCCTCCAAGATATTCAATGCAAGAGTGTATTGAGAGAGGATTAACTTATTCAGTTCCATTAAAAGCTAGACTTAAACTTTATTGTACAGATGCTGAACATGAGGATTTTGAAACAATTGTTCAAGATGTTTTCTTAGGATCTATACCATATATGACTCCAAGTGGTACATTTATTATAAATGGTGCAGAGAGAGTAGTTGTTTCTCAATTACATAGATCTCCTGGTGTTTTCTTCGGTCAATCTTTCCATGCAAATGGAACAAAATTATATTCTGCTAGAGTAATTCCTTTCAAGGGTTCATGGATTGAATTTGCAACGGATATTAATAATGTAATGTATGCTTATATTGACAGGAAAAAGAAACTTCCCGTTACAACTCTATTCAGAGCTATTGGGTACCAGGGAGACAAGGAGATACTTGAAATATTTGATCTAGCTGAAGAAATTAAAGTTACTAAAGCAGCAATAAAAAAAGTAATTAACAGAAAGCTTGCTGCTAGAGTTTTAAAAACTTGGCATGAAGATTTTGTTGATGAAGATACTGGAGAGGTTATCTCAATTGAAAGAAATGAAATAATAATAGATAGAGATACAGTAATTGAGAAGGAACATATTGAACAAATTACAGATGCTGATGTAAAGACTATTTTAGTTCATAAAGAAGATTCTCATCTTTCAGATTATGCTATCATATATAACACACTTCAAAAGGACCAAACAAATACTGAAAAAGAAGCAGTAGAATATATTTATAGGCAACTTAGAAATGCTGAGCCTCCAGATGAAGAGACAGCAAGGGGTATTATAGATAAACTTTTCTTTTCTGATCAAAGATATAACTTGGGAGAAGTTGGAAGATATAGAATGAATAAAAAGCTTAGTCTAGATGTTGATATGGAGGAGAGGACTCTTACTAGACTAGATATAACTACTATTATTAAGTATCTAATAGAATTGATTAATTCTAAAGCTGAAATAGATGATATTGATCATTTATCTAATAGAAGAGTTAGAACTGTTGGGGAACAACTTTCAACTCAATTTGGAGTTGGTCTTGCAAGAATGGCAAGAACAATAAGGGAAAGAATGAATGTTAGAGATAATGAAGTTTTCACTCCAATTGATCTAATTAATGCAAAGACTTTATCATCAGTTATAAATACTTTTTTTGGTACTAATCAATTATCTCAGTTTATGGATCAAACAAATCCTCTTGCTGAGTTAACTCATAAAAGAAGACTTTCAGCTCTTGGTCCTGGTGGTCTATCTAGGGAAAGAGCAGGTTTTGAGGTTAGAGATGTTCATTATACCCATTATGGGAGACTATGTCCAATCGAAACTCCTGAAGGACCAAATATTGGTCTAATATCATCTTTGGCAGTATATGCAAGAGTTAACAGTTTAGGATTTATTGAGACGCCATATCGAGAAGTTAAAGATGGAAAAGTCAATCTATCTAAGATTAAGTATTTATCAGCAGAAGAAGAAGAGAATAATTTAATAGCTCAAGCAAATATTGATATAGATAAAAACGGAAAGATTACTTCAAAAAAAGTTATTGCAAGAGATGAGGCAGACTTTCCAGTTGTATCTCCTGATAAGATAAACTATACAGATGTGGCACCAAATCAGATTGCATCGATTTCAGCTTCTTTGATACCTTTCTTGGAGCATGATGATGCCAATAGAGCATTGATGGGATCTAATATGATGAGACAAGCTGTGCCTCTATTATTACCTGAGTCTCCTATTGTAGGAACAGGACTGGAGAAAGCTGTTGCATCTGATTCAAGAGTTTTACTTAATGCAGAGAGGGCAGGTAATGTTGAATTTGTTGATGCTAATAAGATCATAATTAATCATAATTTAACGTTTGAGGAGAAATTACTATCATTTGATGAACATAAAAAAACATATGATCTTATTAAATTTAAAAAGACAAATCAAGGTACTTGTGTTAATTTAAGGCCTATTGTTAAGAAGGGAGATACAGTTACTAAAGGACAAGTTCTATGTGAAGGGTATGCTACTCAAGATGGTGAATTAGCATTAGGAAGAAATCTTAAGGTAGCTTTTATGCCTTGGAAAGGCTATAATTTTGAAGATGCAATTGTAATTTCAGAGAGTGTTGTTAGACAAGACATATTTACCTCAATTCATATTGATGAGTATTCTATTGATGTAAGAGACACTAAATTAGGGACTGAAGAACTTACAGATGATATTCCAAATGTTAGTGAAGAAGCGACTAAGGAACTAGATGAAAATGGAATGATTAGAGTTGGTGCTGAAGTTAACCCTGGAGATATATTAATTGGTAAGATTACTCCTAAAGGTGAATCAGATCCTACTCCTGAAGAAAAACTTTTGAGAGCGATTTTTGGAGATAAGGCAGGTGATGTTAAGGATGCATCTTTAAAAGCTCCTCCTTCTCTTCATGGGATTGTTATTGATAAAAAATTATTTGTAAGGTCCATTAAAGACAAAAGAAGAAGAAGTCAAGATAAAGTTGATTTAGTAAATTTGAACTCTAAATATGAAGTAATTCTAAATGATGTAAAGGAAGTTCTAATTGAGAAGTTATTTAGTATAGTAAATGGAAAGACATGTCAGGGAGTAAATAATGATTTAGGGGAAGAAATAATACAAAAAGGGAAAAAATATACTCAAAAAATACTTCAAAATATTGATGATTATACACATTTAACAAAAGGTGCATGGACTACAAGTGACAGTACTAATAGTCTTATTAATAATTTATTACATAATTATAGGATTAAAGAAAATGATATTCAAGGATCTCTAAGAAGAGAGAATTTTACTATAAGTGTAGGTGATGAGCTTTCACCAGGAGTTAAACAGTTAGCAAAGATTTATGTTGCAAAAAAGAGAAAACTTAAAGTAGGTGATAAAATGGCTGGAAGACATGGAAATAAAGGAATTGTTGCAAGAATTGTAAGAGAAGAAGATATGCCTTTTCTAGAGGATGGTACTCCAGTTGATATAGTTCTGAATCCACTTGGTGTTCCTTCAAGGATGAACATAGGTCAAATTTATGAAACTGTCTTAGGTTGGGCTGGTAAAAAATTAAATAAGAAATTTTCAACACCAATTTTTGATGGTGCTACTCTTGATCAAATAAATGAATTAACAGATAAAGCTGAACTGCCAAGATTTGGTCATACCTACCTCTACGATGGAGGAACTGGTAAAAGGTTTGACCAAGCTGCTACTGTTGGAATTATTTATATGCTAAAACTTGGCCATATGGTTGATGATAAAATGCATTCGAGATCAATTGGTCCTTATAGTTTAATTACACAACAGCCACTTGGAGGTAAGGCTCAATTTGGTGGTCAACGTTTTGGAGAAATGGAAGTTTGGGCTCTAGAAGCATATGGTGCTTCAAGTGCTCTACAAGAAATATTAACACTTAAGTCAGATGATGTTGTGGGAAGAGCTAAAACATATGAGGCAATAGTAAAAGGCGAGAACCTTCCTAAACCTGGGCTGCCAGAATCATTTAATGTACTTATGCATGAACTTAAAGGATTAGCTTTAGATATTAAGCTTATAGAAAAATAAAATTAATTATATCAATTTTAAATATGGTAAAAAATAACGAAATAATTCAAAAAAAATTTAACACAATTTCTATTGGTTTAGCATCTCCTGAAGTTATACTTGGAAATTCTAAAGGAGAAGTCCTTAAACCAGAAACAATAAATTATAGAACCCACAAACCAGAAAGGGATGGTCTTTTTTGTGAAAGAATATTTGGACCTGTTAAAGACTTTGAATGTGCATGTGGAAAATATAAAAGAATCCGTTATAAGGGAATTGTTTGTGATAGATGTGGAGTTGAAGTAACTGAAAAGAAAGTTAGAAGAGATAGAGTTGGTCATATTAGTCTAGTTGTTCCTGTTGCTCATATCTGGTATTTTAGATCATTACCAAATAAAATTGGATACCTCTTAGGTCTAGCATCAAAAAAGCTTGATATGATAATATATTATGAAAGATATGTTGTTATTCAACCTGGTGAAGCTAAAAATGCTGAAGGTGAGCCTATTAATAAAATGGATTTTCTAACTGAAGAAGAATATTTGTCAATTAATGAAACACTTCCGGCAGATAATCAATTTTTAGATGATAGTGATGAAAAAAAATTCATTGCAAAAATGGGAGCAGAGTGTTTAATTGAACTTTTATCTAGAATTGATTTAGAAGAATTATCCTATCAATTAAGACATAAAGCTAACAATGAAACTTCAAAACAGAGAAAAACAGAAGCCCTTAAAAGGCTTCAAGTTGTTGAATCTTTTCGAGAAGCAAATCAAAGAAAAGAAAATCTTCCTGAGTGGATGATAGTTAAGGTAATACCTGTTATTCCACCTGAATTAAGACCTCTGGTACCATTAGATGGAGGTAGATTTGCAACCTCAGATTTAAATGACTTATATAGAAGGGTAATTATTAGAAATAATAGATTAAAAAGATTGGTTGAAATTAAGGCACCTGAGGTTATACTTAGAAACGAAAAAAGAATGCTTCAAGAATCAGTTGATTCATTATTTGATAATACAAGAAAATCATCAGCTGTAAAAACTGAATCAAATAGACCATTAAAGTCATTATCTGACTCGTTAAAGGGTAAACAGGGAAGATTTAGACAAAATTTATTAGGGAAAAGGGTAGATTATTCTGCAAGATCTGTAATTGTAGTTGGACCTGAATTGAAATTATATGAATGTGGAATCCCTAAAGATATGGCAGCAGAACTTTATAAACCTTTTATTATTAGGAAACTAATTGAAAGAGGAATTGTAAAGACTGTTAAATCTGCCAAGAAAATTATTGATAGGAGAGAGCCAATTGTATGGGATATTCTAGAAAATGTTCTTAAAGGTCATCCAGTACTTCTTAATAGAGCACCTACTCTTCATAGACTGGGAATACAGGCTTTTCAACCTAAATTAATTGAGGGAAAAGCTATCCAGCTTCACCCATTAACTTGTACTGCATTTAATGCAGATTTTGATGGAGATCAAATGGCTGTTCATCTTCCATTAGGCCCAGAGGCTATTCTTGAGGCTCAATTATTGATGTTAGGTTCACATAATATCCTTAACCCTGCTAATGGATCACCAATTACTGTCCCATCTCAGGATATGGTTCTAGGACTTTACTATATGACTAAGTCAAGAAAATCGGATCAGAATAAAAAACTAATAGGAGAAGGTCTGACTTTTTACTCATCTGAAGAAGTTAAAATGGCTTATAATGAGAATAAAGTTGATTTAAATGCTCATATAAAATGTAGAATTCTAAGATATGATAATAAAAGAGGTAAATCTATTTCTGAAATTATAGAAACTACACCTGGTAGAATCTTTTTCAATGAAGTTGTCCCAGAAAAAGCAGGTTTTTTTAATGAAGTACTAACTAAAAAGAATTTAAGAGAAATAATAGGGAAAATACTTCAATTTACAAGTGTTCCAGAAACTTCTGAATTCCTAGATCTAATAAAAAATTTAGGATATTCTTTTGCTTTTAAAGGAGGATTGTCGTTTAGTTTAGGAGATATAATAATTCCTAAACAAAAACAAACTTTAATTGATAATGCTAATTCTCAGGTTGATGGAATTATAAATAACTATAACATGGGATTAATTACTAATAATGAAAGATATAATCAGGTTATAGATGTTTGGACATCTGCAAATGCGACTTTAACAGAGCTAGCAATGAAACAAATAAGTGAAGATCAGCAAGGTTTTAACTCTGTTTATATGATGCTTGATTCTGGAGCTAGAGGTTCTAAAGAACAAATTAGACAATTAACGGGTATGAGAGGATTAATGGCTAAACCAAAAAAATCAAGTATTGGTGGTGGCGAGATAATTGAAAACCCGATTTTATCTAATTTTAAAGAAGGACTTTCTATTCTTGAGTATTTTATTTCAACTCATGGAGCAAGAAAAGGATTAGCAGATACCGCTTTAAAAACAGCAGATGCCGGTTATCTTACAAGAAGACTTGTAGATGTTTCACAAGATGTAATTGTTAATGAATTTGACTGTGGTACATTAAGAGGTCTAGAAGTTTCAGCACTCAAGAAAAATGAAGAGATTGTTGAAACTTTAGGAGAAAGAATATTGGGAAGAGTTTCATTAAATCAAGTTGTAGATCCTACAAATAATGAAGTATTAGTTGAAGTTGGAACTCAAATAGATGAGGAGATCGTTAATAAAATTGAGTCAACTCCTATTACATCAATAGAGGTTAGATCCCCATTAACATGTGAGACTAAAAGAGGAATTTGTGTTAATTGTTATGGAAGAAATCTTTCTACAGGTAAATTAGTTCAAATAGGAGAAGCTGTTGGTGTAGTTGCTGCTCAATCTATTGGAGAACCAGGGACTCAATTAACTTTAAGAACTTTTCACGTTGGTGGAGTTGCTGGAAATATTTCTGAAGAAAGCTCTCTGATTTCAAAATTTGAAGGAGTTACTGAGATTGATGATTTAAAAGTTGTCAAGGTAAAAGATAATGATGGGAATAATAATAATATTATTATATCAAGAACAAGTGAGATAAGAATTATAGATAATAATACTAAGAATGTCTTAAGTACCAATAATATTCCTTATGGATCTTATATAAGTATAAAAAATGGACAAAAAATAAAAAAAGGAGATTTAATTTGTCAATGGGATCCTTTTAACGGTGTTATAGTTTCAGAATTTTCTGGTAAAATAGTTTATGAAAATATTGAAATTGGAAAGACTTATCAGGTTGAGATTGATGAACAGACTGGTTTTAAAGAAAAAGTTATAACTGATTCTAGAGACAAAAAATTAATACCAACATTATTGATACAAGATTCTAAAGGTGTTACTCTTAGATCATATAATTTACCTGTTGGAGCTCATATGATGGTTGATGAAAATGAGAAAATAACTCAAGGAAAAATACTTGTAAAAATTCCAAGAAAATCTGGAAAATCAGGAGATATAACTGGTGGACTTCCAAGAGTTACTGAACTTTTTGAAGCAAGAAATCCATCTAATCCTGCTATTGTTTCTGAAATTGATGGTGTTATATCATTTGGTAAGATTAAACGTGGTAATAGAGAGATAGTAGTTGAATCCAAATTTGGAGATGTTAAAAAATATCTAGTAAAACTTTCGAACCAGATATTAGTTCAAGAAAATGATTTCATCAAAGCGGGGATGCCTTTATCTGATGGATCTATAACACCTACAGATATTCTAAATATAAAAGGTCCTGCTGCTGTTCAACAATATCTAGTGAATGAAGTACAAGAAGTTTACAGGCTCCAAGGTGTTAAGATTAATGACAAGCATTTTGAAGTTGTAGTTAGACAAATGATGAGAAAAGTTAAAATAATTGATCCAGGAGATTCTTTATTCCTTGAAAATCAATTAACATATAAAAATGAATTTATTTCTCACAATGATTCCTTATATGGAATGAAAGTAGTTGAAGAATCTGGGGATAGTGAAACATTTAAGGTTGGTAAATTAGTTTCAACACGCCAACTTCGTGATGAAAATTCAATTTTACAAAGAGATGATAAAAAACTAGTCTCTGCTAGAGATGCAAAACCAGCAACTGCTTCTACTCAATTACAAGGAATAACTAGAGCTTCTCTTCAAACTAAATCTTTTATATCTGCTGCTTCTTTCCAAGAGACAACTAAAGTTCTTAATGAGGCTGCTGTTAATGGTAAAAATGATTCTTTAGAAGGATTAAAAGAAAATGTTATTGTTGGACATAAAATTCCTGCAGGTACAGGGAATAGAAAACATGAAAATATTTTGGTTGGTCTTAAAGAAGAATATAATAGTTTACTTATTAATAAAGAAGAAGAAGAGTTAAATTATTAATTCAACTTATATATGGTTGAACAAAAAGTAGTTTTAGTTGATAAGAGTGGTAACCAAATAGGTTTAATGCCTAAATTGGAAGCTCATCAAAAAGGAATACTACATAGAGCATTTTCAATCTTTTTGTTTAATTCTAAAAATCAAATCTTACTTCAAAAGAGATCTTTAATAAAATATCATTCTGCAGGTTTGTGGACAAATACTTGTTGTAGCCACCCTAGAGATGGAGAAGATATTATTGATGCAGGTAAAAGAAGATTATATGAAGAGATGGGAATTAAAACAGAACTCAAAAAAGAATTTGAATTTACTTATAAGGAGGTCTTAGGAAATGGATTTACAGAGCATGAATTTGATCATGTATTAATAGGAAATTTTAATGGAAACCCTATTCTAAATAAAGATGAAGTAGAAGACTGGAAATGGATGTCACTTGAGGAAATAGAAAAAGATATAAATAAAAATCAAAAAGATTATACATTATGGTTTGTTATAGCATTTGATTATTTTTATAAAAATTTTAAAAAGTGAACCTTACAATAAGTAGAAAATCTCATTTTAATGCAGCTCATAAACTTTATAGGCCTGATTGGTCTGATGAAGAAAATGAAAAAGTTTTTGGTAAGTGTGCTAATAAAAATTTTCATGGCCATAATTATGATTTAACAGTTAGTTTAACTGGAAAAGTAAATCCTGAAACAGGATATGTTTATGATTTAGGTAAATTGAAGGATATAATTAAAAAAGAAGTTGAAGACTATCTTGATCACAAAAATTTAAATCTTGATATTCCAGAATTTAAAAATTTAAATCCAACTGCTGAGAATATAACTATTTTAATATATGATAGGTTGATAAAGTATTTTAAATCTGATTATAAGCTTAAAATAACTCTTTTTGAAACTGACAGAAACTATGTTGAGTACAGCGGTTAAAATATATTTAGTTGCTGATTAACTCCATTAATAATTCACCATACTTACTAACCTTAATAGAGTCATTTAACTTGTCGTATACCTGTTTTAATAATTCTTTATTAGCATCTGGGATTTCAGTGGTAACAATAAAAGGAGAAATCTCATAATCAGCATTTGTAGTTGCGAAGTTTAGGCTATACAGATATTTTCTTTTAATTAAATTATTTATTGCATTATTAACTGAATCAAATCTTTTATTATTTCCTTTTATTTGTGAGTCATAGTACATTTCAAGAAGATCAAGATTTTCAAAATTAAATTTTCTTATGATTGACATATATTCTTCCATTAAAGTTTGATTATCAGATCCTAAAATTTCAGCATTTGTATCAAAAGTTATCAGTCGTGAATTAATGGTTATTTCTCCATTATTACCAAAAAACTTTATTCTATCGTTAATAGAGTCACCGTCATCTTTATCTAGGTATAAATAATATATATCAGGTTCGTTTATGGATGTGCTGAGACTAAATTCAAATTCATTATTTACTTCAGTTGAATCAATTGATATAAAAACTGAATCAACAAATTGTTGTAGATATAACTTGCCTTTTCTCAACCCATCAATTTCACCACTTACTAACATATAATTATTTGATTCACTATTATTACAGCTATAAGTAATTGTAATAGATAATAGGAGAAGTAATATTTTATGTATTCGATTATTCATAGTTATATATTAATCCAATACGTTAATTTCAAATTAATTGATCTGAATTGAGGTTCAATGGATCCAGTATTAAAATAGTTATCATTATATACTAGATATAAATCAGATAGAGGTGCAAACCTCCATTGAAGCCTTGAATTAATTCCAATATTTTCAGATTGATTAGTATATTGAACATATGTGGTCCAAAAAGTTTTCTTGTTAAAAGTAAATTGAAATTTTGGACTAATTAACCAAATATCTCTACTTGGGTAGGGTTCTGGAAGTTCAATAGAATCATAATTTATTTT
>Ga0115002_10000691_pt1 | contig 47065 bp, 40 predicted proteins | sample ArcticOcean_MG_C_8_FD_89576 | JGI IMG/M metagenome (GOLD analysis project Ga0115002, IMG submission 89576) | Marine microbial communities from western Arctic Ocean - ArcticOcean_MG_CB11_86 | ecosystem: Environmental > Aquatic > Marine > Oceanic | place: Arctic Ocean: Canada Basin | collected... | reverse complement strand
AAGACAAAGACAAAGACAAAGACAAAGACAAAGACAAAGACAAAGTGCGTCAATCTAACCTCTGAGCTGCTGGAAAAATACTCCGGTGTACGCAAATTTGACTTCGGTTCGGCCGAAGAAAAAAACAGTATCGGTCAGGTTAACGGCCTGGCCTGGACTCAGGTGGGTGGTGAACTTCTGACCATTGAAACCGTTGCGGTGGCAGGCAAAGGCAAGACAACCATGACCGGTTGCCTTGGTGATGTGATGCAGGAATCGATTCAGGCTGCACTTACTGTAGTAAGAAGTCGGGCCAATTCTTTGGGCCTATTGGCTAACTTTCACGAAAAAATTGATCTCCACATTCATGTACCAGAAGGGGCGACACCAAAAGATGGACCCAGTGCCGGGGTAGGTATGTGTACAGCGCTGGTCTCAGCCTTAACTTCAATTCCGGTGAAGGCAACCGTCGCTATGACTGGCGAGATCACGCTGCGAGGCCAGGTCTTAAAAATTGGCGGACTGAAAGAAAAACTATTGGCGGCTCACCGAGGAAACATTAAAACTGTAATCATTCCAGCCGGCAACGAGCGAGACTTAATTGAAATTCCAGATAATATTAAGGCCGATTTAAAAATAGTTCCGGTACGCTGGATCGATCAGGTTCTGGAGCATGCACTGCAGTATCCGCCCACGGGATTGAGTGATGACGGAAACCAGAAACAGGAAAAAGAAGCGAAGCAGGAAGATATTGATAAAAGTCGTGACAAAAAACACATAAATACCCACTAAAACCAACTGTTTCGGTTGACACGGCTTTCTAGCTATTGGTATAAAGACTCGCTCATATGGCAGATAAGAATCAAGTTTAGGGGAATAAATTTAGTTCCTATCAATACTCAGTAGGACTGGGCTATAGTGGTCGCAAGATATTTAACATTAGTGTGTTTGTTTTGGGCCTCATCGATAGAAATTTTCAATAAATAAAAAGGGGATAACGTGAATAAATCAGAATTAATGGATGCTGTTGCAGCCAGTGCGGACCTTCCAAAAGCCGCTGCGGGTCGAGCAATTGACGCGATGATTGACGCCATTACGAATTCATTAAAAAATGAAGAGCCGGTTGTATTGGTCGGTTTTGGTACCTTTGCGACCAAACATCGCGCGGCACGTATTGGTCGCAATCCCCAGACGGGAGAGCCTATCCAAATTAAAGCGGCAAAAGTGCCAAGCTTTAAAGCCGGCAAAGCACTAAAGGATGCTGTTAATTCCTGAGTTAAAATACTGCAATTTGTTCGCTGGCTAGCCGTTGTACTGCGACTAAGTCTTCTACCAGTCGCGCAATTGCCAGGGAATTTGCGAAACCAAGAAAGTAAGGTGATCGGAGCGTTTGTGGCTGTTATCATCATCAAGTTACGGGCGCATCTAATCGATGCGCCTTTTTGGTTTTAGTAATTACGCAATAGAGTTTAGTGGGTAGCAGCACTGAAACTATTTAAGATGGCCCGGCTTGATTGGGCGAAAAGGTTATAGATAATTATGTTGCAAGATATCCGAGACAATTCACAGGGCGTCGTCGCCAAGGTCATCATAGGACTCATCGTAGCTGTTTTTGCTCTGTTCGGAGTCGATTCGATCATTGGCGGGTTTACTACGGCACCTCCGGTAGCGGAAGTCAATGGTGAGGAAATAAGCGAGATTCAATTGCAGTACAGTACCCAGACTCTGCTGAATTCGATTGGCGCTGGTATCGACTCGCTGGACCAAGGTCTATTGCAGCAAATTGCACTAAGCCAACTGATAGAAGAGACGGTGTTGCGGCAGTCGACTGCAAACGCGTCAATGTCGATTTCAAGCGACCAAATAGATCGCGTAATTATTGGAACTCCTCAGTTCCAGATAAGCGGAGAGTTTGATGCTGATCTGGCGCTTCGAACTATGGCCAGCCAAGGCTACAATGTACCATCTTATAGAGAGTTCCTGTGCCAGCAGATGCTGATATCCCAGTTGGCTAGCGCCTATTCGAGCTCGAATTTTGTCACCGAAGTGGAATTACAGGGCATAGCCGAGTTGGCTGCACAGACTCGCGATTTTCGGTATCTCTCCATCACCATGGGCACCAGGACTTTGGGTACGGCCATTAGCGATGAGGAAATCCAGACTTATTACAACGACAACCAGTCGAGCTTCGTAGAAGCAGAGACGGTGGTGATAAGCTATGTGTTGTTGGATCAAACAGCCATCGCCGACTCAATTGCGGTAGAGGAAAGTGAACTACAGGCGCAGTACGAACAAGAGCGCGATGCCTTCGAGGGTTCGGCAGAGAAGCGAGCCTCACATATTTTATTTGAGGTAGGAGGCAACCGTTCTGAACAGGAAGCTTTACAACAGGCGACGGATGCCAGGCGGCGCATTATCGATGGAGAAGATTTTGGCGCAGTGGCACTGGAGCTTTCCAGTGATGTGGTTTCCGCCGAAGAGGGTGGTGACATAGGCTACAGCGACGGTAGCGCATTTCCTGAGGAGATTGAGGCGGCGCTCGCAACCATGTCGCTGGATGAAATATCAGAACCTGTTGTTACCGAGTTCGGAGTTCACATAGTGAAACTCACGGAAGATTCTGAAAATGTATTACAATCCTATGAGGAAGTGGCGACAAGAATAGAGCGGGAAGTGAAGAGCTCTCAGGTAGCGCTGATCTACGCTGAGCAGCTTGAAGATCTGTCTAACCTGGCCTTTGAATCCGGGGACTTGCAGGCAATTGCCGATGAACTCGAGCTTGAAATTCTCGAAAGCGACGCCCTGGGCAGAATCGGTGGGAGTGGTATTTTTTCCAACCAGTCACTGATTGCTGCTGCGTTCTCCGACGATGTTCTGTTGGATGGGAACAACAGTGATGTAGTGGAATTGGATGAGACCAAAAGTATCGTGCTGCGACTGCAGCAATACAATGAATCAAGTTTTCGTCCCCTGACAGAAGTAGAGCCAGAGATTGCCGTTTTATTGCGCACTGAAATGGAACGTGCGGCGGTGCAGGTGCTTGGCGATGAAATCCTCAGCGCGATCGAGTCCGATGCAGCTGTGGACGAGCTATTGCTGGCTAACGAGCTTGAGTGGATCGAAGCAGAAGGTGCGGAGCGGGGCGGGTTCACCGTCAACGGCCAAATACTGCAACAGGTTTTTGCCATGGACTCGCCTCAGAGTGGCCCCGAGCGGGCGACGATAATTCTCGATAATGGCACTTTCGTGCTAACCGAATTAAACCAGGTCAATCCCGGCTCCCTTGACTCGCTGACTGAGGACGAGCGTTTTGCCATGGCGAATGGGCTATTGACGAATTTGGGGTCCAGTGATTTTCAGGCGTTCGTCCTCAACCTCAAGGAGACGGCGGACATACAGCAATCAATAAGCCTCGACCAATTTTGATTGGCGCCGAGGCTCAAACCGCATCAAGAGCGAGCCAGACCAGGCCGCATCTGATCGCTCTAGCATGCATCTAACGGGGAAAGGGAAATGCAGCTTCAGTCGCTAACAGAAGCTTGCAGTGACCCCATGGCGGTAGTGTTGAAGCCGCCATCAACATAGAGAATCTCTCCACTAATTCCCGATGCTAAATTGGAGCATAGGAAGCTCGCAGCGTTGCCCACTTCTGCGGTGGTGACATTGCGTCGTAACGGCGTTTGCGCTGCGTTGTGCTGCAACATCTTGCGAAAACTTTTGATTCCTGCGGCCGCCAGGGTTTTAATCGGACCGGCGGAAATGGCATTTACTCGGGTGCCGCTTGGACCGAGGCTGGCAGCCATATATCTCACGTTCGCCTCCAGGCTGGCTTTAGCGAGTCCCATAACGTTATAGTTCGGCAGGCTTCGCACCGCACCCAGATAGCTTAACGTCAATAAGCTGCCATTACGGCCCTCCATAAGAGGCCTGGCGGCCTGAGCCAGCGCTACAAAGCTGTATGAGCTAATCTCGTGAGCCATAAGAAAGCCTGCGCGGGTGCTGACGTCAAGGTAATCACCATCCAGTTCGTTGGCAGGAGCATAGGCAAGGCAGTGAACCAGGCCGTCAAGCCCATCCCAGGTCTCGGCCAGCGCTGAAAACAAATCCTGTATCTCCTCGTCCTTACTGACGTCACAGGGATAGACAAGGTCGGAATCCCAGCTTGCAGCGAATTTGAGGACTCTATCCTTAAGCCTGTCATTCTGGTAGGTGAAAGCGAGCGAGGCGCCTTCTCGATGCATCGCCTCAGCGATACCGGAGGCAATGGAGAGCTTGCTGGCTACCCCCAGAATTAGTACACGCTTACCTGTTAAAAAACCCATAGCTATTTCCTGCGAAATTTCGATTGAACAAGGTGATATTTTACTGCAAACAACAAAGTTTTACCCGCGTCGGGAGCCGGGTTGCTCGGGCAGAAAAGCGCGGACTGACTCTGCCTGAATATAGGAGTTGCGCCAAGATCTATCTGATGCCGTGCATGAAGCGCTTCAACAACGGCACCAGGGCGATACAGAGTACGCCGGCACCGATGCTATACCAACCGGCGGTACTGTAAACCTCCATGTAAGTCGCGAGCGCCGCTCCCGGGTCGACGACTTCACCGCCAACCGTGTCTGAACCGGTCATAGCCGCAATGGTTCCGGACACATAGTTTCCAGCTGCGGATGCCAGAAACCAGCATCCCATCATCATGCCTACCACTCTTGGTGCGGATAATTTCGTGGTCATGGACAAACCCACAGGAGAGATACAAAGCTCGCCCGTGGTGTGCAGTAAATACAAAAGCACCAGCCAGATAAGTGCTACCTGGGTCGGGTCGGTAGCCAGGGATGCGCCGTAGACCAGGAATAAAAATCCTAGGCCTAACTGAATCAATGAGAGTGCAAATTTCATCGGCGTCGACGGCTCCCAGCCACGGCGTGCCAGATAGAGCCAACCCATGCTGAACAGTGGAGCCAGGGTGATGATGAAGAAAGCATTAATGGACTGAAATGCGGCGGCAGGGATTTCAAAGCCAAAGATTATGCGATCTACGTTCCTGTCAGTCATGAGATTGAGCGAACTGCCAGTCTGCTCAAACAGTCCCCAGAAAATAATCTGGTAACTCATCAGAAACAGGCACACGATCATTCTATTCCTGTCCTCACGTTCACACTGGGTGAACGCATAGCCGATAACGATAGCTGTCATGGAAACCAGGGACAGCCCTAGAATCCCTCCCACCACGGTGCGGTATTGAATCAGCTGCCAGAACATCAGTACGCCGACCAGGGCAAGCAGGTAGACTACTACTTCGCGGTTAAGGCCGAAGCCAATGTTCCGAGACAACAGCTCCGGGTTCTTGGGCTTGCCGGCATCACCGAATAAATGGCGTCCTCTGATGAATACCACAAGCCCGGCCAGCATGCCTATTCCTGCCGCACCGAATCCCCAACTAAAGCCCTTGTACTGAAGTAAGAAGCCACAGGCGATAGCACCGAGAAAGGCGCCAAGATTGATACCCATGTAAAACAGCGTAAATGCGCCATCTCTTCTGGGGTCGTGACGCTCATACATAGAGCCAACAAGGGTTGATATATTGGCTTTGAGAAAACCTACACCCATGATTATTAGAGCAAGAGACAGATAGAACAGCTGTAAATAGAACTCATCCCGTTGCACCTCAAGCTGGCCGCCAACGCTGACTTCAATGGCTTGCGAGCCTTCGATTGCCATGCCGGCGTGGCCGGCAACCAGTAGCAACGCTCCGAGAATTACCGCTTTAGAAGGCCCCAGGTATCGATCGGCGACCACGCCTCCTATGACAGGTGTTATATACACTAAAGAAATATAGGCGCCGTAAATCCCGGCTGCCGTCCCGTCTGTGAACAGGAAGTGCTGGGTCAGGTAAAATATAAGCAAGGCGCGCATGCCGTAATAACTGAAGCGCTCCCACATCTCGGTAAGAAAACAAATCACCAGCCCGGTAGGGTGTCCAAGAAATTCGCCGCTGCCGCTGTGACTGAGGGTGGTGTCTGTCATAATTAATTAAACTCGGGTGCCGGCCGCAATACGCGTATTTGCTGACCTGGGTATATCAGGTCAGTCGGGGTAATGCTGTTCCACAGTAACAAATCTTCTAATTTGGTATCGAAGCGTGCCGCTATCTTGGCCATCGAGTCGCCCGACCTCACCAGATAGGTTTCCGTATTGGAAGACAGAAGTTTGTCCATGGAGCCGTCTGTGTCGGCGTTGGCGAAGCCTAAATCCAGAACCTGGCCAAGACTCAATATTGAATTCAAATCTATTTGATTCCAGCTGGCAATTTCCCTGGATTTTAAGTCGTAGCGTCTGGCGATGCTCCAGAGGTTGTCACCGCGGCGTACTTTGTGGCTAGCGGGCACGGTTACTGGCAGGCGCCTGGAGGCTGCAGGCGTCGGCAGGCTGACGGCAGAGAAAGTGTCGGTGGCGCTGCTATTGCGCGGAATCAAAAGAGATCTACCGGCAATAATCTGGCTGCCTCGGATTTGGTTTACAGTCTGCAACACGTCGACTCGCGTTCCAAGTTTGCGAGCAATGCCGCCCAGGGTGTCGCCAGCCTCAATTTGGTAACGGTCCCAGGTTACCAGTTGCCTTCTGTCCAGGCTCGCCAGTCCAGCCCGCAGTGCTGCCGCATTTTTTGCAGGCAAGAGCAGAGATTGAGGATGGTCCGGATGGGTAGCCCATTGTAAATAGCCAGGGTTCAACGCCCGTAGTTCAGCATAGTCAATTTGTGCCAGTTTGGCAGCCTGGGCTATATCGATCTGCGCATCGATATTAACCGGCAACAGCGCCGGGGCATTCGCGATTGCGGGCAGTTCAATGCCGAAAGTCTTGTTAGCAGAAATCAACTTGGCCAGGGCAAGGATTTTGGCGACGTGAGAATGGGTCTCACGGGCCAGGGGCAGACTCCAAAAATCTACAGTAGCGGCCGACTGTCCGCTTCTGCGTAGTGCTCTGCGTAAATTACCATCGCCGGTGTTATAGGCAGCAAGTGCTAGCATCCAGTTGTTATCGAATTGGGTATAAAGAAGCTCTAAATAATCCAATGCAGCGATGGTGGCGGCCTGGGGTTCTCTCCTGGCGTCGTACCACCAATCCTGCTGCAGGCCAAAGCTCCTGCCAGTTGCACCGACAAACTGCCAGAGTCCAACTGCGTGCTGCCTGGAATAGGCGTTTGGATTAAAGGTGCTCTCTACGATAGGTACCAGCGCCAGTTCCTGAGGCAGTTGCCGGCGATCAATCTCCTCGACTATCCAGTAGAGAAACGGCGCTGCCCGCTCGGTGACGAGATCAAAATAGCGTTGATTGCCAGTATAAGCTTGTAGACGTGATGTGACCGCGTCCTGATCCTCAAGCTCGGTGAGTCTGAACCCGGCTCGCATACGCGCCCAGAGGTCGGTGTAGGTTTTTGTGTTGCTTGGCGTTGCTGTGGGGCTTGGGTCAGGTATCTCGGTGATTCTGGCTGTTACTACCGGGGCTGCAGCCGTTTGACCGGCATCGCTAACGCTTTCGTTGGTCGTCTGGCAGGCTGCCAGAGCACCAATGCAAACGAGCAGGCACAGGATTCGTAGGTGAAGGCGCGAAAGCAGTTTATGCATAGAATACAGCGAAGGTCTTAGCAACCGTCTTTCCAGCCTCTTAAGTGTCGCAACGGCCCCGACTTCGCCGTAAAATCGACATAATATAGTGACTACCCTCGAATTCAAGTGAAAAGTAGTTTTTACAGCCAAGGTGTATTGCTGCGGTAAAAATGCTTAAATTCCTTGATAGGCCAGTTGGCAGCAATTTTAGTACATTGAGAGTAGAATAAATTGACAGGTTTCTTGATATGAACTTACTGTCCAAGCATGAGACTCGCCGGCGACTGTTGCGAGGATTGCCAGAATCAGACGTGTTAAGCGGACTAATCGGCCAGTGGTTCCAGTCGCCACAGGGGGTCGAGGTATTGCGGGCCGAGCAGGCGATTGTGACGCCAATCATCAGTAGGCTATTCGGCTATCACATCCTTCAGGTTGGTTGCAGCGAGGAATTTTCCCTAATTGAAGAGAGCCCCGTTGGGCACAAGATTATATTTGCCCCGGTGCATAGGCCCGGTTGCAGGCAAGCGGTGGCTAACAACGAAGAATTACCCCTGGCTACAGACAGTATAGATGTCGTGGTTTTGCACCATGCACTCGATTTTACCTATGACAGTCATCACCTGTTAAGAGAAGCGACTCGAGTGCTGCGCCCTGGCGGTCCGATGCTCATTGTCGGCTTCAATCCGGTAAGTCATTGGGGCGTCTGGAAGCTGTTTAAACGTAAGATTCATATGCCGTGGCGAGGACGCTTCATTTCCCGAAGGCGTATCAGTGATTGGCTGCAACTACTGGATTTACACGTCGATTCCGTAGCTTACGGCGTGCACTTCATGCCCCTGAAATATTCGCGTTTGCTCAGGTACGCGGGCAGAATTGAGAGATTTGGAGCCAGGCTCAAGAGCCCTTTCGGAGGGGCTTATTTCATTCTGTGTGTTAAACAAGTTATTCCTGTGACACCGATGTTGCCGAGGTGGCGACCTCTGCGCAGTCGGGCAACGGTAATACCGGCAGCAGAAAATATCCGTGCGAAAATTCATTAACTCGGGCACCTCTGAATAATGATCAAATTCACAGCGATGCCGCTTCCAGGTAGCGAGAAGCAGGCATGCAACAAGTAGTTGAAATGTTTACCGACGGAGCTTGCCGTGGCAATCCCGGTAAAGGTGGTTGGGGGGTCTTGCTGCGGTATGGGCAGGTAGAGAAATCGTTGTTTGGCGGTGAACCGATGACGACGAACAACCGTATGGAGCTTACTGCGGCGATCAAAGGCCTGGAAGCTCTCAGCAAATCCTGTGCCGTGAGTATCACCACCGACTCCAAGTATGTTTTAACCGGTATCACCGAGTGGGTGACTAGCTGGAAAAAGAAAGGCTGGAAAACCGCAAGCAAGAAGCCAGTTCTCAACCTGGAATTGTGGAAGCGGCTTGACGAACTTGCCGAGTTACACCAAATTGAATGGCATTGGGTGAAGGGGCACAGCGGGCATACCGAAAATGAAATTGCTGATGAACTCGCCAACCGGGGCATCGACGAAATGGAAGTTTGAGGCTTCCGATCAGGGATCAGCGGCTCGGTTTACATGAATTTCTACAGGTTAAGAGAATGCGGCAAATAGTTTTAGACACAGAAACAACGGGTTTAGATCCACAGCAGGGCCACCGCATCATCGAGATTGGCTGCGTAGAAATTGAGAATCGAAAGCTTACCGGTAATCGCTACCAGTGCTATCTCAATCCGCAGAGGGATATAGACAGTGCCGCCTTCGAAGTTCATGGCATTAGCAATGAATTTCTGGTGGATAAGCCGCTGTTTGCCCAGGTGCGAGATGATTTTGTGGAATTCGTCAGGGGCGCTGAATTGGTGATTCACAATGCGCCATTTGATATTGGCTTTCTGAACAGCGAACTGGGCTTGTTGAATTCTGATAGTAAATCGATGGAAGACATCTGTAGTGTACTGGATACCCTGGTACTGGCGCGAACAAAGCATCCGGGCCAACGCAACAGCCTGGATGCGCTCTGTAAGCGATACCAGGTAGATAACTCACAAAGAGAGCTTCACGGTGCGCTATTAGACGCTGAGATACTGGCCGACGTCTATCTGGCGATGACCAGCGGTCAATCCAGCCTTTTGCTGCAGGATGAGGACGCGGAAGTAATGCAGAGCCACAAGGCCAGCAGAAAGTTGGATCTGCAGCGGCCTCCGCTGCCTGTAATTCTGGCGCAAGCGGCAGAGTTGCAAGCACATCAGAAGCGCCTGCTGGAAATCGGAAAAAGCAGCGAGCAGGGCTGCCTGTGGCTCGATCTGGATGCTGATGTCGAGGACAGTGGCGTGGCCAAGTCCGGTTCAGGCAGGGTATGAAATCTGAGCGGTTTATCTTGAATAGGCCACGCATAAGCTATAATATCTAGCGCTTTTCGGAAAATCAGTTTCACAAAAAACTTAATAAATACAGTGAACTGACGTAAAGAAGAATTACAACCATTTAGTCGTAGTTTTGGCGGATATTGCCGCAGAAACAGACAGAAAATAAGATAAGGAATTAAACCTATGGAAGAGCTTATCTGGACCAACGAAATGCTGGTATGGCGCATTGGCGGTATTGGGCATCATGGTTGTCGGATTCGTCATGCACAACCGCCTGGGTTGGGAGCCGTGGTTCGTGACGGCGATAGGCTTGACCGCGTTGGTGTTCATCGGTAAAGACATCGATATGGAAGAGGCATTCGCCCATACGGAATTGGCCCTGCTGATGTTTTTCATCTCCCTGTTTATCATCGTCGGTGGTGTCGAACACAGTCAGTTTCTCGAATTCCTTGGCACCTTTATCGTGCCGTATGTTCAGAGTGATCTGCTGATGGCGACGATAATGTTGATGTGGATTTCTGCGGTACTGTCGGCGGCCATCGACAATATTCCATTCACTGCAGCGATGATTCCAATCATCCTGGGGATGGAGGCGCAGGGAATTAATGTGACGCCACTGTGGTGGGGACTGGCAGCAGGCGTGGGCATGGGGGGGGGGAACGGCACTCACCTGGGTTCTACCGCGAATGTATTTATCGTTACTATCACTGAAAAAATGGCCAAAGATGCTGGTGATCCAAGCCTGGCGATTACTCCTGGGCTGTGGTTCAGAAAGGGCTTGCCGGTTATGCTTATAACTCTGACGTCCTGTACCGTCATCATGTATTTCTTCTTCGACTTCTTCGCGGGAGCTCAAATTTAAATTGCTGCTGCGCGTCGCGCCAATTGGCGCGATGCATCAGCACATCGGTTTCAATGGGCCGCTCCTACTGTCTGATGTTTTATTGTGCTCTGGTCGTCAGGCGCAGTGTTTCTGGTAGGCCAGGTTGGCGCTATGGTTCAACGCAGCTATTTCCCAACTATTGATCAATTGCTCGAGACGGATCGTTTCGTCCTGCTGTATGACAATCAGATCGTGGTACGGGACAATGAATTCCTTTGGGATAGTTCAGAGCTACATGCCATCTTCTCCATTGGGGCGGAATTTTTCGTGCTTGACGAACTGTTTGAAGCGGGGGTTGCGACTACCTTTATCGCGGTGCTGGCAAGGGAAAATCCAGCCGAGATATTACGGGCTGAAAACCGCTCTTTACGCAGCTTGTTGTTTGAATATGACGAGTCCGCGCTAAACCTGGCGGGCAAGGCCAGCCAGATTCTGGATTGGTATAACACCCACAAGTACTGCGGCGCCTGTGGCGCTCCTACAATTCAGCACGAAACCCAAAGAGCAGTTAATTGCAGTGCCTGCGGCAGACAATATTTCCCACGTATCAATCCCTGCGCAATAATGCTGGTGGTGAACGGGGATCAAATATTGCTAGCCCGCAGCGCCAGGTTCAAGACCGACTTTTTTAGCTGTCTTGCAGGCTTTATCGAAGTAGGTGAAACTCCCGAGCAGACCGTAGTGCGCGAAGTCAGGGAAGAGGTGGGTCTGGAGGTGCATAATGTCCGCTACATCAAGAGTCAGTCCTGGCCCTTTCCGTCACAGTTAATGCTAGGTTTTATTGCCGAGTATAAAACCGGTAAAATAGTAGTGGAGCCAGAGGAGATCGAAGAGGCTCACTGGTACAATGTGAGTTCGCTGCCAAAGGTGCCATCACCGGCCATTAGTGTGGCAGGGGAACTGATCCAACATTATGTAAAAGAGCAGTCAATATTAGAATGAATAATTGTCGCAGTGCTAGCCGAAGATCATTTGGCAAATTACAGGAGCAAGATTCTTGGAATATTTAATCCAGTACGGAATGTTTTTCGCCAAAGTGGCAACGATAGTTGTGGCTATAATCATTGTGCTAGGTGCGATTGTAGCCAGCGGCAGTCGGCAGAAAAAAACTGGCAAAAAAGGCACTATAAAAGTCACCTCTCTTAATGAACATTTCGACGAAATTCGAGAAACCCTACGAGATTCTATCCTCGATAAAGATCAGCTAAAGAGAATTGATAAAGAGGAAAAGAAAGCAGAAAAACTAGAGCTGAAGCAGACGAAAGCAAATGAAAAGAAAAAACAAAAAGATGACAAAACCGAGGAGATAGATTCGAACCCGGACGCGAATAGGAAAAAACGCAGCTATGTGTTGAATTTCACCGGTGACATTGCAGCAGAAGCGGTTACATCGTTGCGCGAAGAAATCACAGCAGTTCTTACACTCGCCGAACAATTAGACGAGGTTATACTCAGGCTTGAGAGCCCGGGGGGTATGGTGCATGCCTATGGCCTGGCCTCATCACAGTTGTTGAGAATTAAGAACGCAGGTATTCCTCTGACCATTTGTGTCGATAAGGTCGCTGCGAGTGGCGGCTATATGATGGCGTGTTTGGCCGATAGGTTGGTGTCGGCGCCCTTTGCCATAATTGGATCAATTGGGGTGTTGGTGCAATTGCCTAATTTTCACCGCATCTTAAAAAAGAATGATATTGATTTTGAAATTATCAGTGCGGGAGAATTCAAACGCACACTAACCACCTTTGGTGAAATAACCAAGAAGGGTAAAGCCAAGGTGCAGGAAGATGTCGAGACGATACACGGAATTTTTAAGAACTGGGTAAAAGACCATCGCCCCAGCGTAGATATAGACAAAATCTCGACAGGAGAGACCTGGGTAGGTATGCAGGCGAAGGAACGTTACATGGTGGATGAAATTAAAACCAGCGATGAATGCATTCTGGCTGCCTGTGAAACTGCAGATGTGTTCGAGGTGGAATTCGAGATTAAAAAAACTATTCAGGACAAATTGAGTTCTGCCTTGCCAGGAGTAATTGAGAAGGTGCTGCTGAATTTGACCAGTAAATCAAAAATTGATGAATACCAGTAAATCATCTATCTAATAAAATACACAGGCGGGTTAGTTCTTTGCAAAAATTTACAGCGTTGCTAGTCGAAGAAACCGAAGAAAAGAGGTTCCAGTCATCAATTACAGAGCGCGAACTCGCCGATTTGCCCGCGGGTGAAGTGCTTGTCAACGTGCAGTATTCGTCTCTGAATTACAAGGATGCCTTGTCTGCGAGTGGTAATAAAGCAGTAACCCGGTCATATCCTCACACACCGGGTGTCGATGCGGCGGGCGTGGTATTGGAAAGTAGCAATCCCGACTTTGTCGAAGGCGACAAAGTAATTGTTACCGGTTATGACCTCGGCATGAATACTTCTGGTGGATTTGGCCAACGTATCAGGGTGCCAGCGAACTGGGTAATCAAGTGTCCTGAGGGTCTAAGCCTAAAAGATGCAATGATACTGGGAACTGCTGGTTTCACTGCAGCACTTTGTATCGAAAAATTATTAACGAATGGCGTGACGCCAGATAAAGGCACGGTTCTGGTTACCGGCGCTACTGGTGGTGTGGGTATAGTAGCGGTATCTCTATTGCATAAGCTTGGATTTAAGGTCGCTGCCAGCACTGGGAAATCTGCGTCCCATAATTTACTCAGGCAGGTCGGCGCGGACGAAATAATTGACAGAAACAGCTTGAGCGACGCGAATTCAAGGCCGCTATTGAAAGAGCAGTGGGCTGGGGCGATCGATGTGGCTGGTGGCGACACCCTCAGCAATGTCATTAAATCAGTCTGCTATGGCGGCAGTGTTGCCTGCTGCGGCCTGGTACAGTCAGCAGCATTGCAAGGGACGGTATTGCCTTTTATTCTGCGGGGGGTGAACTTGCTAGGTGTCGATTCCGTGCAATTGCCATTGCAAGTCAAAGCGGATATCTGGAATAAGCTGGCCGGTCCATGGAGACTCGATGATCTAAATGCACTCTGCAATGAAATTGATTTTTCAGAATTAGAGTCCAGCTTGCGCAAGGTATTGAATGGCGAAGCAGTAGGGCGCTATGTTCTCAATCTGTCGAAGCTGTCCTAGTCTGTTTCAATCTCGCCGTAGCTTTGGATTGCTGGCGATGGGCGTTGGACAATACATCACGACAATATACGACGAGGCCAGGAAGGTCATAATGGCCGCCGCCTGAATAACCAGAGAAGCCGATTCTCCAATCATCCCCGATTGGGTTGCGACAAATGCGATCAACAGCGAAAACTCACTGATCTGCCCCAGTCTTAAGCCAGCATCCCAGGCCAATATATTTCTTTCGCTAAAGCGTCTTAACAGAAAGTGAAAGACAACCGGTTTGACACTAAGCGCTAGCGCGGCTAACAACAGTGCAGGAGCGATAATCTGGCCCAATAAGGAAGTATTAAACTGTGCACCGAGTGAGAAGAAAAAGAGAATCAGGAAAAAATCTCGCAGTGGCTTCAGGTTGAAAGCGATAAAGAGAGAGATGGGACTGGTGGCAAGCGATACGCCAGCGATGAATGCACCGATCTCGGCCGATAGCCCCATGGCGGAGGCTATTGCTGCTAAACCTAGGCACCAACCGATCGCCAGCAGGAAGATGTATTCTTTGAAGTGATCGAAACGAGCAATCAGTTTTAGCGTGACGAAGCGAGTAAAAAAATACGCGATTGCCAGCAACAACGGAAATGCCAGAAGCACTCTGAGTGCGCTGGATTGTTCGATGTTGCCTGAATCCAGAAAAACCAGTAAGAAGATGGCGATAAAATCCTGTAATAGCAATATTCCCACCATCAGTTCTCCCATGTGTTTTTGATGCAACACGGTTGTTGGGAGTAATTTTATGCCAATAATAGTGCTGGAGAAGATCATGCTGAAACCGATCACCAGGCTTTCTGCATTGGAAAAACTAAATAGTAAACCGCTGCTATAACCCAACAGAAAAAATACGATTGAGCTGGCGAGAGTGACGAGGAAGGTCTTCTTCAGGGTGGTGAAAAGCTTGCTTGGCTGCATGTCCAGCCCGAGCAGGAATAACAGGAAAATGATGCCAAATTCGGCAATATCAGTGAGCAAACTTGGATCTGATATATAACCGAAGCCAAATGGCCCCAGCAAACCGCCGATGAATATATAGGCAACCAGCAGCGGTTGCCGGAGAAACAGGGCCAGGGTTGAGGCCAGCGCGGCACCGCTAAAAATTAGAAAAAAAGAAAAGAGTAGAGAATCTGGTTCCATGACAGGTTGCTAGTGATGCCAGTTCGATAAGACTTGGCTACAGTATAAGCTGTTAGCGCCTTCTGAATAAGGGGGTCGGCTCCATTACTGTGCTTTGATATCCGGTTTTAAAATCATCAAAGGCCTTGATACAGGCATCCGGATCCTGATCGTGACGCAGGCTGAATGCATTAAATCCGCAGCGTGACATATAGTAGAGCTGATCACGCAAGACATCACCAATGGCACGAACTTCGCCCTCGTAGGCGAATCGTTCTCTCAACTCCCTGGCATTGGTGTAGGAGCGTCCATCGGCGTACACCGGAAAATTAAGCGCGATTAAGGGGAATGTGCTGAGCACGTCGCCGATCTCGCTCACAGTCTCATCACTATCAAGCCATAGCGCGATATTTCCGCCATATTGCTCCAGGTCTGCGCCGTAGTCTCGCCAAAATTGTAATGGCACGATCAGGTTTTTGCCCGGCACGGCAGTAAGAATTTCCGGGCCGGTTGCAATCTTCAACAGTGTCCATGGATCCTTTGCAATCGCCTTGTCTTTAATCAGCTTTTGCATAAACAGTTTCCTTAAAGGGTGCCATCCCGATGCGTTTATAGGTATCGAGGAATTTCTCGTTGGCTTGCCGCCGGGATTTGTATACATCCACTATTTTCGTGATGACATCCGGTATTTCTTCCTGTGGGAAAGCGGGACCAATGATCTTGCCCAGACTGGCAAGATTTTTCGATGAGCCCCCAAGTGATACCTGGTAGAACTCTTCTCCTTTTTTATCCACGCCAAGAATGCCGATGTTCCCAACATGATGATGGCCGCAGGCATTCATGCAGCCAGAAATATTGATATTGGCCACACCAATATCCTTGAGTTCATCGATGTCATCGAATCTACGTTGAATAGACTCGGCGATGGGAATGGATTTCGCGTTTGCCAAGGCACAAAAGTCACCACCGGGACAGCAAATAATATCCGTGAGCAGACCTAGATTGGAGCTGGAGAGTGCGTGGGATTTTAGTTGGGCGTAGAGCTCAGGTAGTTGATCTTGTCTTACGTCGGCAAGAATTATGTTCTGTTGATGGCTGATACGCACCTCGCCAAAACTATAGCGCTCCGCCAGTTCGGCAATATGCTCCAATTGTGAATCTGTTAGGTCTCCAGGTGCTACTCCTGTCTCTTTCAGGCAGACAGTGACAATAGCGTACCCTGGTCGTTTATGGGGGTACACATTTTGCTGGTGCCAGTTACTGAAGAGGACGTCTTCGTCTAATTGCTCTAGCAATGGCTCCGGCGAATCGGTGAGTTTGAGATAGGGCGGGTCCCGAAAGAAACTTTGGCAACGAGCAATTTCTTCGGCAGTTAGTGTCAGTGCCGAATCCTTTATGCGCTGCCATTCATCATGCACCTTAGCCCTGAATTGTTCGACACCGGTCTCCCGCACCAAAATCTTGATTCTGGCCTTGTACTTGTTGTCACGGCGACCTTCGCGATTGTATACACGCAGTATTGCTTCCAGTGCGGTGAGAAGATGCTGCTTTTCTACAAAATCAAAAATTTCCTGTCCAATTACCGGGGTGCGGCCCAGTCCTCCACCCGCGAGGATGCGGAAACCGGTATCTCCGTCAGGTCCTCGAACGATGTAGACGCCAATGTCATGAACCTGGGTTGCGGCCTGATCTACGACGGTGCCGCAGACTGCGATTTTGAACTTTCTTGGCAGGTAGGCAAATTCAGGGTGGAAAGTGGACCATTGACGGATAATTTCGCAATAGGCTCGGCTGTCTTCCAATTCGTCGGGAGCGACGCCGGCAAACTGATCGGTAGTGGTATTGCGTATGCAATTGCCACTGGTTTGGATGGCGTGCATCTCGACGTCCGCCAGTTGCTCAAGCAGGTCTGGCACATCTTCTAAAGCGGGCCAGTTAAATTGAACGTTTTGTCTCGTGGTAAAATGGGCATAGCCTTTGTCGAAATGCCGAGCTATAAAAGCCAATTTTCTCAACTGCGGTGAAGACAGCATACCGTAAGGAACAGCTATCCTGAGCATGGGCGCCAGGCGCTGAATATAGAGGCCATTTTGCAGGCGCAGCGACAAAAATTCAGCATCGGGCAACTCGCCAGCCAGAAAGCGTTCTGTTTGATCGCGGAACTGGGCTACTCTATCGGCCAACATTTGATGATCATAGCCATCGTATTTATACATAGTAATTTTCAGTCATGATTGTAGTATCGGGTTCCCGGTCGCCGGGCTTATTTTAAACAAAGCCTGGGGATATTGTCACAGAATTGTTACTCCAGATTGGGTGAGAGTAAGCGCGTAAGCGCCGTCAGGTCTGTATTCTTGCGTCGGGCTAAATCTTCCACTTGCTCTTTGCTGACTTTCCCCACGGAGAAATAGCGTGATTGTGGATGCGAAAAATACAAGCCGTTAACGCTGGAGGCAGGTGTCATGGCAAAGCTCTCTGTGAGTTCAACTGCTATCGCCTTGTTGGCATCCAGCAAGTTATACAGAGTGGTCTTTTCCGAATGATCCGGGCACGCCGGATATCCAGGTGCCGGCCTGATGCCCCGATATTTTTCTCTGATAAGTTCCGCAGGTGCAAGGCTTTCCTGCGCTTCGTAGCCCCAAAATTCCTTTCTTACACGTTCGTGCATGTGCTCCGCAAACGCTTCGGCCAGGCGGTCGGCCAGAGCTTTCACCAGCAGTGCAGAGTAGTCGTCGTGCTCAGCCTCGAATTTCGCAGCCAATGCATCCGCACCAAAGCCCACGCTGACAATAAATCCACCAATATAGTCCGGGCTAGTTGTCGATGCCGGTGCCACAAAATCTGCCAGGCACAGATTGTCTAAATCCACATCTTTGGGCATTTGCTGGCGCAGAAAGTGCAGAGTCGCCAACTCTTCGCCGCTGTTATCCGGACGGTAAACTTGCACATCATTGTGCCCAACTTTGTTGGCCGGCCAAAAACCGATGACCGCCCTGGCTCTCAAGCGCTTTTCGGAGACGATTTGTCTGAGTAATACTTGCGCATCGGCAAATAATTCGGTCGCTGCCGGGCCGACTTTTTTGTCTTCGAGAATGGCAGGATACTTGCCTGCCAGGCTCCAGGTGATGAAGAATGGCGTCCAGTCAATGTAATCCAGCAGCGACTCTAACGGGTAGTCATCGAATACCCGGGTGCCCAGCAAGTTTGGCTGTGTGGGCGTGAAATCTTCCCAGTCGGGATTGAAGAGATTGTCGTTGGCATCATCAAAGCTCAGCAACACGCGTTTGTCGCTTCTTTTCGCAATGCGTTCACGGATAGCCTGGTATTCTTCTCGCAGTTTTTGGCTGTATCCGGGCTTGTCTTTGGCATTGAGCAGTGTACTGGCCACGGTCACACTGCGAGATGCGTCGGGCACATAGATGGTGCTGCCATTCAGGTAGTTTTGCTCAATTTTAACCGCTGTGTGGGCTTTCGACGTCGTCGCTCCACCTATGAGTAGGGGAATCTCAAATTGCAGGCGTTGCATTTCGCTGGCGACGTGCACCATTTCATCTAATGACGGTGTTATCAGGCCGCTGAGGCCAACCATGTCGACATCTTCATCTTTTGCAACTTGCAGGATTTTTTCGCAGGACACCATGACTCCGAGGTCGATGACAGCATAATTGTTACAGCCCAAAACCACGCCAACAATATTCTTGCCAATATCATGAACATCGCCCTTCACGGTAGCCAACAAAATCTTGCCTTTGCTCTTTATCTCGGCGCCGTCTTTTTCGGCGTCGATGTAGGGCAACAAATAAGCGACAGCCTGCTTCATCACGCGGGCGCTCTTAACCACCTGTGGTAAGAACATTTTTCCGCTGCCGAATAAATCACCTACCTTGTCCATGCCATTCATCAACGGGCCTTCGATCACCTCTATCGGCTTGCTGGCTTGTTGTCTCGCCTCTTCGGTGTCGGCTTCTATGAATTTGGTAATGCCTTTCACCAGGGCATAGCTCAACCTGGCTTCGACCTTGGCGTCTCTCCAGGCCAGGTCTTCTGCCGATTTCGTGCTCTTGGTTCCGCTGTATAATTGGGCGACTTCCATGAGTTTGTCGGTTGCAGCCGCATCTCTGTTGAGCACCGCGTCTTCTACCGCAGTTTTCAGATCGGCAGGAATGTCGTCATAGACCGTGAGCTGCCCGGCGTTAACGATACCCATGGAGAGGCCGGCCTTGATGGCGTGGAACAGGAAAACCGAATGAATGGCTTCTCTGACGGTGTTGTTGCCGCGGAACGAGAAACTCACGTTCGAGACGCCGCCGGATATCAGTGCGCCGGGCATATTGGACTTAATAAAGGCACAGCTTTCAATGAAGTCGACCGCGTAGTTATTGTGCTCTTCTATCCCGGTTGCAATGGCGAAAATATTTGGATCGAAGATGATATCCTCTGGCGGGAAATCCAGTTGATTCACTAAAATGTCGTAGCTGTGTTTGCAGATGGAATTCTTCCGTGCCAGCGTGTCAGCCTGTCCATTCTCATCGAAGGCCATGATGATCACCGCAGCACCATACTTCTGGCACAAAGCTGCCTTGCTGAGAAATTCTTCCTCACCTTCTTTCAAGCTAATGGAGTTAACAATGCATTTCCCCTGCACGCACTTCAGCCCGGACTCGATGATTTCCCATTTCGATGAATCTATCATCAGCGGTACCCTGCTGATGTCAGGCTCCGAAGCTACCAATTTAAGAAACTTCTCCATGATGGCTTCGGAATCGAGCATGCCTTCGTCCATGTTGATATCGATAATTTGAGCGCCAGCCTCCACCTGCTCGCGCGCCACCTCCAGAGCCTCGTCGTAATCTTCTTCCTTGATAAGGCGAGAAAACCTGGCCGAGCCAGTAACGTTGGTTCTCTCTCCAATGTTGACGAACAGAGACGAGCTATCGATATTGAACGCCTCCAGGCCGCTTAGGCGACAGGCCGGTTGCAGTGCCGGAATTTGCCGTGGCGCCATGCCGGCAACAGCCTCCGCCATAGCAGTAATGTGTGCAGGCGTGGTGCCGCAGCAGCCGCCCACAATGTTTACGAAGCCATGACTGGCGAAATCCTTGATGATGGCCGCCATATGTTCGGGTGTCTGATCGTATTCACCAAATTCGTTGGGAAGGCCAGCGTTTGGATGTGTCGAGACATAGCAGTTAACCAGTGCGGCTGATTCTTCGATGTGGGGTCTGAGCTGCTCCGCTCCCAGCGCACAATTAAAACCAATCGACAAGGGTTTGGCGTGCGCCACAGAATTGCAGAAAGCGGCAACCGTTTGACCTGACAAGGTGCGACCGCTGGCATCGGTGATGGTGCCAGAAATCATCAGCGGCAGGCTCAACTGCTTGTCGACGAAGCAATTTTGGACAGCGAAGATAGCCGCCTTGGCGTTGAGTGTATCGAACGCGGTCTCAATCAGGATGATGTCGGCGCCACCATCGATCAATCCATTAGTCGAATTGCAATAGTCCTCGACCAGTTCGTCGAAACTGATATTCCTAAATCCTGGGTCATTTACATCGCCAGAAATCGAAGTGGTTTTGCTGGTTGGCCCAAGTACACCGGCAACGAAGCGGGATTTTTCATTGTGCCTGGCGCTGACTTCGTCGCAGGCCTCCCGAGCGAGCCTGGTGGCCTCGAAATTCAATTCGTAACTAATGTCCTGGAGATGATAGTCAGCCTGCGAACTCCGAGTCGAGTTGAAAGTATTGGTTTCAATGATGTCGGCACCGGCCGCCAGGTAAGCGCGGTGAATATTCCTGATGACATCGGGCTGGGTCAGAGACAGCAGGTCGTTATTTCCGGACAAATCATGGGCAAAGTCTTTGAAGCGATCGCTGCGAAAGTCTGCATCTGACAGCTTTTTCGCCTGGATCATGGTGCCCATGGCGCCATCCAGTAGCAGAATACGTTCGGCGAGTGCTCGTCTGAGTAATCGATCTGAGTCTTTGCTATTCATTCATGGAACCTTGTGCGTATGTCTCCGGACTAAAAGCCCGCAATTCTATCAGATGGAGGATTGGGCGCCACTTGGCAAATACCCTAGTGAATCACTCAAGTATTCAACTATTTACTGAAATAGCGTATGATCGTCCTCATTGTCCCAGTTTATGAGAGAGTTTTATGGTTAGCATCACCGAATCCGCGCAAGAATACTTAGCAGAGCTGCTGCTGAAGCAAAATTGTGATGGTATTTCTGTGCGAATTTTTATATTGGATGCAGGCACACCGAAAGCTGAGACCTGCATATCATTTTGTCGACCGGGAGAAGAGAAAGCGGACGACGAAGTGAAGCAATACGAAGGCTTTCAAGCCTTCATCGAGCAGCATAGTATCCCTTTTCTGGAAGATGCGGTAGTAGATTTTGCCAAGGATTCTATGGGTGGGCAGTTGACGATTAAGGCTCCCAATTCTCGTCTCCCCAAAATTTCTGAAGACAGTAGCCTCGAAGATCGCATTAATTATGTGCTCTACAATGAAATTAATCCGGGCTTGGCTGCGCACGGTGGCAACGTGACTCTCGAAGAAATATTTGAGGAAGATGTTGCGGTGCTGCGGTTCGGAGGAGGTTGCCAGGGCTGCGGTATGGTGGATGTAACGCTTAAGGACGGTGTAGAAAAGGCGTTGCTGGAACAGATACCACAACTCAAGGAAGTTCGAGATGTGACGGATCATTCGGTTACGGAAAATGCCTACTACCAATAAACCCGGCGGCTACGTGCGTACCAGTGTCAGCTGAGATCGTTTTAACCTTGATAATAGCTTTTGTCTGGGTAGTGTCTTTTAGTCTGGATAGTACCTTGTGAGTTCCGCATAAACGTTGTCCTTGAAGTCTGGCGCAGCCGGATCCAACACCGCCAGAATTTCAACCAGGTACTCATTGTCTTCCCGACCCTGCCAGATTTTCTGATAGCTTCCTTCCTTGTAGCCATGGTCCTGACGAAAGAAGTTAAGCACATTCTTGCCAACATACTGACAGTAGAGCTCGGTCCACTCAATCTCACAATCCACCATGATCGATGCAAAGACGGCCAAGTCTATGCGGCGAGCAGCGGATAGTCCGATTAACAGTTCCAGTTTGCTCACTAGATCCAATTGTCGTAATTCGAATTGCCGGCCATCAAATTCTATAATCTGTTTATCCTCACTCTGTGTTAGCAGCCGAGTGAGTTCCTGCCTGGAGACAAGCTCATCGCCGCCATTGTTGAGTAGCAATTCGGAGAGGATGAAGTGCCATATGTCAATAAGCTCCATCTGTAACTGTGGCAGATCTTTGTCCTGCTGCTTCCACCATTTCCAGCCGTGATGCTCAATAGCCTCCGCGGCTTCGATGACAACGGCTAGTAAGTAGGGGTAACGGGCAGCAATCCAGTCTGAATCGACTCTGGCGTTCATGCCCGCTTGTAGAGAAAGCATGACTTCAGCTTGTGCTGTTGACAACGTGGTTGGTTTTGACGGCATGGAGCGTGGGGTATGAATATCCTGCAGGAATTCTTGGGGTTTGGGAGCAGGCGGTTTGCCTGCGTTTATATTTAGCCGGCGACGGCCTGGCGCGCGGCCTGCTTGGTCAGGGAGCTTAGCATCTCTTTTCGGCTACGCAACATGTCGTCGTAGGATTTGCGCGTGGCAATAGATTCCGCATCGCCAGCATCTTTTTCCTCGAGTTCTATCAACCACGCCTCCAGCACCTCGATTTCACAGCTTAATTGCTGTGTTCCTTCCTCAATAAGCTGCTGATCGATAGAAATATTGCTGCCGTCTGAACCTGCCGCAGTTGCTTCTGTGCCCATGGTGTTGTCTCTCGTAATCCCCGTGCGCTCCACAATCGGAGCAATGCTGCTGTTTGGATCCGGTTAGGTAGAACTTGCTTATTATTTTAGCCGTTCAGCTTTTAATTAGTATGGCGCCGGATTTTTAGTTGCTGACTGCTGGCGCTGTAATTGTCTGAGAGTAACCCAATTACAATGTTGGAACTTTTTTCGCCGCAGAAGTTCAGGATGTCATAGACCAAAACAGGGGTCAAGAATCAACAACATGAAAATTGGCGGCAGGGGATAAGTCGGTAACTGTTGCAGTGGGTGTACAGTCAAGGCAGCCTAGCTTCGATTTTAGCCCACCATTCTCTATGCAATTCACGTGGTTGCTGGTGTTTTCCGGGCTGGCCCCACAGCGTTTGCATGAGCTTGATATCACCTTTACGGAGCAGTCTCAGATGCGCATAACCCAACTCGGGATAGGGCATCTGCAAGCTGGCAGCAGCTTTCAGGTCAATGCTTTTGCGCTGCTTGTTGGTTAGAGGGCGTAAATCAGTGGATTTGTCATGCAGTAATTCGGCCAGAGCAGCCGTTTGGTATAGCTGGCTGAGTTGCTTGTCTCTGGCCTCGATAGAGTCTGAGGCAGAATCCAGGCCGCTACGGAGTAGTATACAGGCTTGGTTAAAAGCCCCCCATAACGGATAGGCACGCTTGCAAATGTGCAGTGCAGCCGTCAGATCGCCGGCTTGTTTTTGTGCGGAAACTCTTGCCTGCCAAGTGTTGGGCTTGGGAACGCTGGCCTGGCTGTGCGTGGATTTGGCGGTTCGCCGTGGTTGCACCTTGCGTGTACCCCGAGCGCGTGTATCCCGGCTGCGTCGAAGCCGGCTCAGGTTATCCAGGTTTGCATCGAGTGGAGGCAGGGGCAGCATGCGATTTGCACTGACTTTAACCTCCATAGTCTGATATCTGTGCAGTCCGTAAACAACAAGCGTAAGTAAGGCTATGCTTATCGAAATGGAGAATATTGCCAGCATGAAATCTCCGCGAAATTGGCTATAAGCCTAAAGAGATCGCTAGAAGGTCGTAAAATCTCAAAAGGGGGCAAGATACTAACAGGTTTCGGAATAATTCCTGCCTATTTTCACCGATTGCGCTTGACTGCGCAGGCCAAGCTTCTTAGAATCCTCCGCTGCCTGAACATGCGAGTTCAAAGTTGTTAAATTGTCCCCTTCGTCTAGAGGCCTAGGACACCGGGTTTTCATCCCGGCAACAGGGGTTCGAAACCCCTAGGGGACGCCACACATGTAAAGCCCGGCTCTAGCCGGGCTTTTTTGTCGGCGCATCTTCAGCTGCTTTGCTGCTATAGCCGAATTTGCTTATCCTGATGACAATAGACATACTCCAGCGGCACTCTTTTTAGCCAACTGAATACCTCATGACAATCGCAATCTCAATCAAAGACCTTCGCAAGGTTTATGCCAATGGCTTCGAGGCTTTAAAAGGTATTTCACTTGACGTAGAGGAGGGTGATTTCTTCGCCTTATTGGGACCAAACGGTGCCGGGAAATCAACAACAATTGGCGTAATCTCCACGCTGGTTACTAAAACCGGGGGTACTGTGGAGGTGTTCGGTAAGAAAGTCGACACCCACGTGTATGAGACCAAGCTGGACCTGGGTGTGGTACCGCAGGAAATTAATTTCAGTCAATTCGAAAAAGTACGTGACATTGTCATGACGCAGGTCGGTTATTATGGGCTGCCACGCAAACTTGCCAGGCAGCGCTGCGAAAAATATCTTCGCAAACTGGGTCTGTGGGAAAAGCGTGATGAGAGGTCGCGATCGCTGTCCGGTGGTATGAAGCGGCGATTGATGATTGCCAGAGCCCTGGTGCACGAGCCCAGACTGCTGATACTCGATGAGCCTACGGCTGGTGTAGATATAGAATTGCGTCGCTCCATGTGGGAATTTCTTACGGAAATCAATAGCAATGGCACGACAATTATTCTCACAACCCACTATCTGGAAGAAGCAGAGCAGTTGTGCCGAAATATAGGAATAATCGATGAAGGTAAAATTATCGAGAACACGAGTATGAAAAGTTTGCTGGCGGATCTGGATTCCCAGGTTTACATTCTCGATGCAACAGCGGAGTTACCTGCGAACTTGACTCTTGAATTGCCGAAAACCAACTTGCGAAAGATAGATGGCCATAGCTTCGAATTAACTGTTAATGGCGAGCAAATGATAAATGAAGTATTTTCAGAGCTTGACCAGCAGGGCGTAAAAATAAGTAGCATGAGAAACAAAACCAACCGGCTGGAACAGTTGTTTCTTGCACGGTTGCGAGATAATTAATTGCTGTCAATACAATTCCAGGGTCCCTGAGTAAGTCATGTTTTCCAATCATAAATTAATTGCCTTCGAAACTATTGTGGTCAAGGAGGTGCGGCGTTTCTCGCGAATTTGGTTACAAACTCTGGTGCCACCATCGATAACAATCACTCTGTATTTCGTGATTTTTGGCAACCTGGTGGGGCGTAGAATCGGTGAGATGGGCGGCTATCAGTATATGGAGTTCATCGTTCCTGGCTTAATCATGATGTCAGTTATTCAGAATTCCTATTCCAATGTTGTGTCTTCATTCTTTAGCCACAAGTTTCAACGCAGCATCGAAGAATTGCTGGTCTCGCCGGTGCCTAATTACATCATTTTATCGGGTTTCATTGTCGGCGGCATGGCGCGAGGACTGGCGGTCGGTGCGATAGTTACTGCTACCGCAATGTTTTTCACCGAGCTTACTATTCAGAACCCGCTTATTACAGTTACCGTTATCCTGCTAACCTCCATCGTGTTTTCCCTGGCAGGTTTTATTAACGCCATATTCGCCAACAGTTTTGATGATATTTCCATCATTCCAACATTTGTGCTGACGCCGCTGATATATTTGGGAGGCGTGTTTTATTCGATTCAATTGCTGCCTCCGTTCTGGCAGGTCGTGTCGGGCCTGAACCCTATTTTTTACATGGTGAACACCTTCAGGTATGGCATTCTCGGAACATCAGATGTTGATATCTATTGGGCATTTTTAATCCTGGGCGTGTTCATTACAGTGCTGTACAGCAGTTGCATCTTGCTATTACGACGGGGAACCGGGATAAGGAGCTAGGACGATATGTCGGAGAACCCTCTGGGCGAACAGATTCCTAATCCCAGCAAATATGATCCCGGGATTCTTTACCCGATTCCCAGGTGGGCAGCAAGATCCTTGTTAGAGGTTGACAAACATCTGCGCATGCACGGCCTGGATCATTGGCACGCCTACGAACTGTCCTGGCTGAATGGAAGTGGTAAGCCACAAGCTGCAATTGGCGAGTTTTATTTCAGTTCGGATTCGGAAAATATCGTCGAGTCAAAATCCCTCAAGCTGTATCTGAATTCTTTTAATCAGGAAAAATTTGATTCCCCCGAAAAATTAGCAGAGATAATTGAAAATGATCTCTCAGCTGTCAGTCAGTCCGCTGCGAAGGTTTTTGTGCAGCCATTAGGGCAACTATACGAAACGCCCTTTCAAACTCGAATTGGCAGGTCCATCGATGGCCTCGATGTGGTGATAAAAAGTTACCAGCCAGACCCGACTTTATTGCAATCAGAAGACGATGTGGTTTTCGACGAGCAGCTATTCTCCGATTTGTTTAAATCTAACTGCCCAGTCACAAACCAGCCTGATTGGGCAAGCTTCGAAATACAATATACCGGAACCAAGATCAATGAAGCCAGTCTGCTGTCCTACATTTGCTCATTTCGAGATCACCAGGGTTATCACGAGGAATGTGCCGAGCGTATCTATAGAGATATAATGCAGGTCTGTCGCCCGATCGAGCTAAGTATAGCTCTGAACTTTCTGCGCAGAGGAGGCTTGGACATAAACGTGTATCGAAGCTCCGAACCACAGGGCATGGAGGTGGTGAAATCCAGATTCATACGCCAGTAACAGGCTTGCAATCCGCTTACCCCTAAGCTAGAGTTGCGCCGGTTTTTACTGCCAGCAGAAAGAATACGGTGAGGTGTCCGAGTGGCCGAAGGAGCACGCCTGGAAAGTGTGTAAGTCGTAAGGCTTCGAGGGTTCGAATCCCTCCCTCACCGCCATTAATTAAAAAGCCCGGCTGCAAGTCGGGTTTTTAATTAACGCGGGCGAGGCCGGGAGAGAAGCCTCCGGTTCGAAAGCTGCGCAGCAGCGCAGACGGCTGCAAGCCGCCCCGCAGGGGTGATAGGTTTAGCACAGCTAAACCTGGAATCAATCCCTCCCTCACCGCCAATAACTAACTGAATTTAAAATAAAATATATTTTTTAATCAAACAATAAGAAAAATTTGGGGGGCGACTAAATGATCAAATAGTCCTGCCTGTCTTTGCCTAACTCTGCCTGTCCTTACTTAGAAATCACAGGAGTCAGAAGTTTTATCGCTGCGTTCTGCTTCAATCCAACGAGACCCTATAGACTGCAACTTACAGTTGCCTGACAGCAGTAAGGCCCCTTCCTACTCATAAATTTCCAAAATCAGAAAAGATAGATAATATATGGTAGCTAGATGCAGTAATCGGTAGAGCACTTATATTTAGATGTATCTCAGCTCCGTCCACGTTAGGTTTGAATGCTGTATCTGGAGGCGGCACTCTGAAGAGTTTGTGCTTTACCGAGCTCCAAAACCTTTCAAATTGAATAATAAGAGAGCAGGTCATGGTTTTCTCTAGATTTCCTTTAAAACTTTTCTGCGCTCTGGTCGTTGTCAGTGTCGGAATGGTCTCGATCTCAACCTGGATCCTGTATGACACCACTATAAACAATGAGATTGGAAGCTCGAAATGCTTTCACACAGCCATGCTAATTTAATCAATGCTGTCGCAGATTTTGATATTGAAAATAATAGTCAATTTGCTGAGGGTGGAGCGCGTGGAGGCACGATCTCTCAAATCTTGGCTGCCCACTTCGAAGACATTGGCTTTTGCCAAACAGTGTGGATTCAATCGGGCAAGTGGTCCAATTATCTTGACAGTACCTCATGAAGTTTTTTGAAGAGAAAGGGAATGGCCCGCAGCACTCGAACATGGGACCAGCGGGTTCTGAGTCCACATCTCTAAACAGTTAAACTACAGTGCAGGTTTCTCAGTTGTCTGCTGTAATATCCCAATCACCTCCAATAATTACAAAATCCGACACACAGTCGGATTTTGTATTCGGCCCCAACAGATTTCCAAGCCCCAGCCTTTAATGTACTATCCATAGGCGTTTAACAACCTATACCCACGGGGGTAACATGATTGCAAGACTTCCTCAAAAGTTGATTCTTTCTGTACTGCTGGCGGCATTTTCCGGCGGGCTCTATGCCACTGACTGGCCCAGTTACGGTGGAGACAACGGCTCCAGCAAGTACTCGCCATTGGACCAGATAACCGCCCAAAATGTAGACGAACTGACGATTTCCTGGAGCTGGGATAGTGTTGATAATGAGACTGTTGCGGCAAATATAGCCGGCGATAATTCCACCGCCGTACCTGGCCCCTACAAGGCTACGCCAATAGTTGTGGGGGGAGTCATGTATATCCCCACTTCTTTTGGACGCGTGGTTGCCCTGAATGCACAAAGCGGCGAAGAACTTTGGATGTTCGATACGCGAGCGTGGGAAGCTGGCCGGCCAGCCAATCTTGGTTATAACACCCGCGGTGTCGCTTACTGGGAAAGAAGCGGCAAGCGTAGAATTTTCTTTGCTACCAATGATTCCTATTTGTGGTCTCTGGACGCCGCCACCGGGCTGGTCGATTCGGCATTTGGAGAAGACGGCAGAGTTGACCTTAGCCAGGGTTTGGGCCGGGACATCGACAAGCGACAGTATGGCGTAGTATCACCGGTGCTGGTTACCAATAATAAGGTGATCGTCAATTCTATTGTCAGCGACGCTCCTGGCAGCAAAGAGATGCCGCCGGGTCATGTTCGGGCTTTTAATCCAGAAACCGGCGAACTCGAATGGATGTTCAAAACTATTCCCCAGGCAGGTGAATTTGGCAATGAAACCTGGGAAGACGATTCCTGGGAATACTCTGGAAACACTAACTCCTGGACTATCATGAGTGCCGACGATGAATTGGGGATAGCCTATATTCCAATTGGTACACCCACTAATGACTGGTACGGCGGCCTGCGCAAAGGAGACAATCTGTTTGCGGAAAGTCTGGTAGCGATAGACGTCAATACTGGTGAGCGAATCTGGCATTTCCAGATGATTCATCACGGTGTGTGGGACTATGATTTGCCGGCGGCGCCCACGCTGGTGGACATTACCGTGGATGGTCGGCCGATCAAGGCGGTAGCTGCAATTTCTAAGCAGGGATTCACTTATGTATTCGATCGTGTCAGCGGGGAACCGGCCTGGCCCATAGAGGAAAGAAGAGTACCCCAAAGCAATGTCCCTGATGAGCGCCTGTCACCGACTCAGCCTTTTCCAAGCAAGCCAGCACCATTTGAGCCCCAGGGAATATCGGACGCAACCCTGATAGATTTCTCATCGGAATTGCGGCAGGAAGCCCTGCAGAATATTGAAAAATTTGATTATGGGCCTGTTTTCACACCACCTACGCTGCGCGGAACAGTTCAATTCCCCGGTTGGGGTGGGGGCGGAGAGTGGCATGGTGCTGCTTTTGATCCCGAAACAGGGATGTATTACATTCCTTCCGCATCTGTACCTATCGTCGTGCAATTGATTGAGGGCAGACGCGGTCGGGAAGAGATGGGTTATGTGCGTGGTGGCGCGAGAAATGTTGCAGGCCCCCAGGGTCTACCGTTGATTAAACCTCCTTATGGCCGCATCACGGCCATCGATCTCAATAGCGGTGATCATGTATGGATGGTGCCCCATGGCGAGGGAATCCGGCAGCAGATAATTGCTATGGGGATACTTGACCCCGGGCCGGTGGGAAGCTACGACAGGACCGGACCGCTACTGACCAAGACTCTGTTGTTCATGGCACAAAGGGATGGCAATCGTAATCTGATAAGAGCTTTTAATAAGGCCAGCGGTGAGATTATCCATGAAATTGAATTGCCACTGCGGCCGGGTGGAACGCCTATGACCTACGAGATTGATGGCAAGCAGTACGTGACTATTGCAGTTGGCGGAGGCGGGGATGCCAGGGTAGTGACCTTGAGCTTGCCCTAGGCCTTCAATTTTCGCCAATTCAATGCTAAGTGAGGACCGGTTGGTCGCGTGCGGATAATTCCCCCTTAATCCGCCGCGGCATAAAGCCGACTATGCTATTATACTCCATGGTATCCCTTGTCGGTCCCCGCGCAATGATAGGTTACAAACCCCGCCAGGCCCGGAAGGGAGCAACGGTAGTGGCTGACTCGTGTGCCGCGGTGTGGCTGGCAGGGGCTGCCTCCAGCATCGCTCTGCGAAACTGATCTGCTGACTGGATTCACATCTTACTGACGAACACACAAAATGAGCTATCAAGTACTTGCCAGAAAATGGCGACCCAAAAACTTTACCGAAGTAGCGGGTCAGGCTCATGTACTCAAATCTCTAATTAATGCACTTGAAAATAAGCGCCTGCATCACGCCTATTTGTTCACCGGCACCCGCGGAGTAGGCAAGACTACCCTGGCACGTATTCTGGCGAAATGTTTGAATTGCGAGACCGGGATAACGTCAACACCTTGCGAAAAATGCGGCTCTTGTGTTGCGATAAACGAGGGTAGATTTATAGACCTGATCGAAGTTGATGCCGCCTCCCGCACCAAAGTCGAAGATACCCGAGAACTGCTGGAAAATGTCCAGTACACCCCGTCTCATGGTCGCTATAAAGTATATTTGATCGATGAAGTACACATGCTGTCCAACCACAGTTTTAACGCCTTGTTGAAGACTCTGGAAGAACCACCTCCCCACGTTAAATTTTTATTCGCGACAACCGACCCACAAAAATTACCGGTTACTATCCTTTCCCGGTGCCTGCAATTAAACCTTAAAAACCTGAGCCCCCAAATCATCGTTGAATATTTAACCACGGTGCTGGAGCGGGAAGAAGTAGGGCATGACGAAGCTGCCCTGTGGCAGATAGCTGCGGCCGCTGCCGGCAGCATGCGTGATGCGTTGACGCTGACAGATCAGGCGATATCCTACTGTGAGGGTGAAATAACTGACAACGGCGTAGTAGAGATGTTGGGTGTGCCTGAGCAACGACAAGTATACGAACTGTTGGACGCGATGGCCTCCGGAAATATCCAACAAGTCATTAGCCTGATGAATGTAATGGCAGAGCAGACTCCCGATTTCAATCACACCCTGGATAGTCTGTTGTCAGTCTTACATCGCATAGCAATTCTGCAGGTATTGCCAGATGCGACCGATAATAGTTTTGGTGACAAACAACAAATTCAACAACTGGCAAGCCGCTTTGCTGCGGAAGACATTCAGCTGTATTACCAGATAGGCTTGAAGGGTCGCGAAGAATTGAGCTTGGCAGCAGAAGTACGAACAGCCTTTGAAATGCTCATTATTCGTATGTTAGTTTTTTCTCCTAATTATGTTTTCCTGGAGAGTGGCACACAAGACCTGCCTGCAAATTCAGTAGCCGATCTGGAGAGCCAACAAACGGGCAACACTGACGCTACACAGGATCAAAAAAAAAAGCACAGAGTAGCTCCTGAGCGAAAAATAATAGCTGACAATGAACTTGTCTCCTCTGCGTCGGTGGTGCTAGCGCAAGTATCTGCAGAGCCATCGTTAGAAGATAGAAAGGGAAAACCCGCCCAACTCGATGAATTACCACTGGATCACGAACGTTGGCTACAATGCTATCCAGATATTTCAGTGAATGGCATCGCCGCCAATATTCTCGCCAACACGGAGTTGAAGAAAGCCACTGACGAGGCACTTTATTTTGCATTGGATCAGAGTCAAAGTTCCGTATATGGCGATGAGATTTTGCCCAAACTTGCACAGATTCTCAGTGATTTCTTTGGTAGAGATTTGACGGTGCATATCACTGTCGGCACAACTGAAAAAGAGACACCTGCAGAATTGGCTCAGCGGCTAAAACAAGAGCGAGACATTGCAATGGTAAGTGATTTTGAACAGGACGAAAATGTTCAGGAATTACTAAAACACTTCTCGGGCACATTGGCAAAAGACAGCATTGCCCACGTAAAAATTAAGGACACCCATGACTGATCTGAATGAAATAATGAAGCAAGCCAAGCAAATGCAGGAACAGTTTCAGAAGGCACAACAGGATCTGGAGAATTTGGTAATTGCAGGAGAATCTGGTGCGGGCCTGGTAAAAGTCAGTATGAATGGACGTCATGACGTAACTAAAATTAATCTCAGTGATTCACTAATGTCAGAGGAAAAAGAGGTGATTGAAGACCTCGTTGCTGCCGCGTTCAACGACGCTGTACGAAAATTGGAGGAGAAGAGCAAAGAGTCTCTTGGCAGTATGACCGGTGGTATGAAATTGCCTGAAGGGTTTAAGTTGCCGGTTTAGGAAAGCACTGATGAAATCCAGCCCTCTCATTGATCAATTAATGGAAGCCTTTCGCTGTCTCCCCGGAGTAGGTCCGAAATCGGCTCAAAGGATGACACTGCACCTGTTGGAAAGAAACCGGGAGGGAGGTAAAAACCTTGCCATAGCCCTGGAGCTTGCACTTGACCGCGTTGGTAATTGCATTCAGTGCAGAACTCTGACCGAAGAATCTGTCTGTAGAATCTGCGCAAGTGCCTCAAGAAATCGTAAAATATGTTGTGTCGTCGAATCGCCAGTAGATATCTATGCAGTCGAGCAGGCAGGCACGTTTCGAGGAATTTATTTTGTTTTAATGGGGCACTTGTCCCCAATAGATGGAATCGGTCCGGAACAACTTGGTATCACTCAGTTGTTGGAAAAGGTTAAGGCCGAGGAAATTGAAGAAATAATCATCGCTTGTAACCCTACTGTTGAAGGCGATGCCACCGCTTACTATTTGGCAGAACAACTCAAGTCTTCGACTGTTGTGGTTTCAAGGATCGCTCACGGTGTCCCCGTAGGAGGCGAACTTGAATTCGTCGATGGCAGCACTCTAAACCATGCTTTTGCCGGTCGAACAAGCATGGATGATACCTGACGCCATGAATGCGAGCAGTTCGAAAACAAGCAGATTAGTCGACAATACCGAGCAGTTTAGTAGCCTGTGCCGACAGTGGCGGGCTGCTGAATACCTGGCTCTCGATACCGAGTTCATTCGAACTAATACATTTTATTCCAAGCTTGGTCTGTTGCAAATTGCAGACTCTAATGCCTGCTATCTCATAGACCCGCTGTGTATCACTGACTGGACTAAGTTCTCATCGCTGCTCAGCGAATCTGAATGTTGTTTCGTTATACATTCCTGTAGCGAAGACTTAAATCTGCTTTTTACGTTTCTCAAGGTGTTGCCAGTAAAAGTTTTTGACACTCAACTCGCGGCTGCCTTTCTTGATATGGGTTATAGTGTCAGTTATCAGATGTTGGTAAATGAATTGCTGGGAATCGAGTTGGCAAAGGATGAGACTCGCTCCGATTGGTTGCGGCGTCCTCTAAGCGCTAGTCAGTTATCCTATGCCGCCGCAGATGTTCAGTTTTTATTAGAAATACAGAAACTATTTCAACAACAGCTTGCGGACAAAGGCGTTCTGGAGTGGTTCTACCAGGAGTGTGAGCAGAGACTTAAAATAGCTCCACTGTTCGAGGATCAAAGCCGGTGGCAATCACTCTATGCCAGCATCAGTAACGCCTGGCGCTTGAGTGATAAAGGCCTGCAGATATTGCAACAGCTATGTTACTGGCGGGAGCAGGAAGCGCGACATCGGAACAAGCCGAGGTCCTGGATTGCCAAAGATCTGGATTTGCTCAATATCGCTATTCAGTTGAGCGAAGCCGAGAGTGTCTCCTCTGCGGTCTTACTCGAGAATGAACATATCGACAAGAGATTGATCAGGCGTTACTCAGAGAAATTTCTTGCCCTGGCGCAGGGCCATGATTCTGATTTTATCGAGATCGATCGGAGGCTGATAAATACTCCATTGACACCTCCTCTGCGGCGTAAATTGAAAAGCTGTCAGTCCTTTGTTACCAGCAAAGCACAGGAACTGGCCGTCGCGCCGGAGTTGCTGGGGCGTAAAAAACAATTGCAGGAGTTGATTCGGAGCTACGAGAACACCGGCGAATTGTGCTGGGAAGGGGAGTTGTCTGGTTGGCGCAGGCAAATACTGGACGCCGATATCAGTCGAATACTACTGAATACTGCTTAGATATTCACGGGAATCAATAATGAAGCAGGGTCTGCAACAAGACGAATTGCTCAACAAGTTTTGGGAAAAGCCGCTTGCGGAACTAAGTGATCCAGAATGGGAGCAACTCTGTGATGGTTGTGACCGCTGTTGCCTGGAAAAATTACAGGACGACGACAGTGGCGAGACGCTCTACACCCGGGTGGTGTGTCGCTTTTTCGAATTTTCAACTAGCCGCTGTACTTGCTACGAGCAGAGGACGCAGTTGGTTCCTGACTGTGTCAAGGTAAAAAATGTCAATGCCAGTGCCTTTGATTGGATGCCTTCGACCTGCGCCTATCGACTTCGGTTCGAAGCTAAGCCCCTATACAGTTGGCACCCACTGATTAGTGGTTCCAGGCAAGCGATGGAGGCAGCAGAGATTACTATCAAGGACAGAGTGATCTCGGAAGAATTCGTGCATCCCGAGGGCTATGAAGAGCACATCATTGGTTGGGTGAGGAGCTGATGGAGTCTGCACCCAATTATGGCTTGATCTGGTTTGTCTATCTCTCCGCAGGAGCGATTTTTTACACCATCTTTTGGCAGCTTACCCGTTTCAAAACAGCACACTGGGCAGCTTACTTACTACGTGCGCTGTTGGCGGCGCTAATACTAACCCCTTGGTACGCCAATTCTCAGCAGGTCGTGCTGGCGCCTGCGCTCATGGTGGTTCTCATGGACGCTATAACCCTGGACGGTGCTGCAGCGCCCAGAGCGATGGTGCCGCTGCTGCTGGCTGTATTGCTGGCCTTCTTCGTTGCACTTGTGGTGCTGGGCATTAATGTAAGAAGGAGGAAAAAACGTAGTAAAAACAATTAAATATGATGATCAATCAGCCTTCTTCATGGTCTGTTTCACTTACCTGTCGCTTCCACACCTGTGCCGACGCCGCCAAGCCTGAGCGGCAAAATTCTCCTCAGTCAGGGGCGTGACAAGCTCTTCTAGTCATTGGGTTTTTCTGTATTAATGTGGGTTGGCTGTTTACAATACGCGCACTTAAAACTTGCAGTGGAAGTCTCTCGATGAAATTTACCGGCACACAAGATTATGTCGCCACTGACGAACTACAGATGGCGGTCAACGCAGCAATACAGCTGCAAAGACCGCTGTTAATTAAAGGTGAACCTGGCACTGGAAAAACCACACTCGCGGAGCAAATCGCGCAGTCGCTGGAACTGCCATTGGTACAATGGCATATCAAATCTACCACTAAAGCCCAGCAAGGCCTGTATGAATATGACGCGGTTTCTCGCTTGCGAGATTCCCAGTTGGGCGACGAGAAAGTTCACGATATTTCCAATTACATCATCCCGGGGAAAATCTGGCAGGCATTCACATCGGATCAGCAGTGCGTGTTATTAATTGATGAAATTGATAAAGCCGACATTGAGTTCCCCAACGATCTACTGCTGGAACTGGACAAGATGGAGTTTTATGTTTATGAAACCAAAGAGCTGATCAAGGCTCAAATCAGACCTATTATTCTTATTACCAGCAATAACGAGAAAGAATTACCGGATGCATTTCTTCGCAGGTGCTTCTTTCACTACATCGAGTTTCCCGACACCCTCACCATGGAAAAGATAATCGATGTGCATTATCCAGATATTAAAAAGGAATTGGTCAGACAGGCGATGGATGTTTTCTTCGACCTTAGAAAAATTCCAGGTTTGAAAAAGAAACCGTCAACCTCGGAACTTATCGATTGGTTGAAATTGTTGATGGCCGACGATATTCCTGCAGATATCCTCAAAAGCCACGATACCAAGAATGCAATTCCCCCGCTGTATGGCGCCTTGTTGAAGAATGAGAAAGATGTGCATTTGCTTGAGAAATTGGCATTCATGCACAGAGCTAATCGTTAGTGTTGGTAGGTTTCTTTATGACGCTCAAAAAAGAGCGGCTGCCGGTATCATTTACTGAGCTATTTTCTTTGCTGGAATGTCTGAATCAGAATATTGTGTTCGGAAATATCGATGATTTTTATTATCTGTCCCGCCTGTGTTTGGTAAAAGATGAGAAAAACTTCGATAAGTTTGATATAGCCTTTGCCAAATATTTCGAAAATGTAGATATTATTAACGATCTCTCGCTCCACGAAATTCCAGATGATTGGCTGCGTAAGCAATTGGAGTCCATGCTGTCAGATGAGGAAAAAGCAAAAATAGAAGCGCTGGGTGGGCTTGAAAAATTAATGGAAGAGTTCAGAAAACGCATGGAGGAGCAGCAAAAGCGTCACCAGGGCGGCAATAAATGGATAGGTACAGGGGGGACTTCGCCATTTGGAGCATACGGTTATAATCCTGAAGGTATACGCATAGGACAACAGGAAGGACGCAATCAACGCGCCGTCAAGGTGTGGGACAAACGTAACTATAGAGACCTGGATGATTCCATAGAAATTGGTACACGAAACATCAAGATGGCATTGCGGCGTCTGCGTAAGTTTGCGCGCACCGGTGCGATTGAAGAGTTGGATATTGATGACACTATTTCCTCAACGGCGAGAAACGCAGGTCTACTGGATATCAAAATGGTGCCGGAAAGGCATAATGCCGTTAAGGTCTTGCTGTTTTTTGACGTCGGCGGCTCGATGGATCCCCACGTAAAACTCTGCGAAGAGCTATTCTCAGCCGCGCGATCTGAATTTAAACATCTCGAGTACTACTATTTTCACAATTTTATCTACGAATCTGTGTGGACGAAAAGTCACAGGCGCCATGCGGAAACAACTTCTACATTTGATATAATTAATAAGTACTCGAAGGATTACAAAATTATTTTCGTCGGTGACGCCACCATGGCGCCTTACGAAATTACTCATGTAGGTGGCAGTATTGAGCACTACAACGAGGAGGCAGGCTCAAGCTGGTTAAAGCGCCTTACAGATGCCTATAATCATATAGTATGGATGAACCCAACACCGAAGGACTATTGGGAACACAGCTACTCAATAGAAATCGTGAAAGAGTTGACGGAAAATAGAATGTTTTCGCTTTCGGTTAAGGGACTTGAAGAGGCAATGGCTCTGCTAGCCAAGTAATTTCATGATAGAGAAACTGGCGGACGATCTCAGACCTGAAAAATACACTTCTCTGGTGCAGGTGTTCGAGTTTATCGTAAACGAGCATTCAGAACTGCCAGCCTTTAGCTGCTACAGTCGCACCCTCAGCTATGCCGAAGTTGATGACTTGAGTAATAGATTCGCGCATTATCTGCAGAATCACACGGCCCTTAATCCGGGTGACAGGATTGCCATTCAACTCCCCAATGTGCTGCAATTCCCCGTGGCTTTTTACGGCGCGGAAAAGGCGGGTCTGATAGTGGTAAATACAAATCCCCTCTACACGCCTACGGAAATGTGCCACCAATTTAGAGATTCTGGTGTAAAGGCAATTGTTATACTGGCAAGCTTCTGTGCCAAACTCGAAGAAGTTATTGCTGATACCAGTATTGAAACTGTAATAGTGACGCAACTGGGGGATTTGCAAAAACCGTTGCGGCGTTTGCTATTGAACTTTGGCGCAAAATATATAAAGAAGGTTGTGCCTGAGTATCATTTACCCGGGAGTGTTGGATTTAAGTTGGCAGTGCGTTCGCCGGCTAACTACAGCAAAGATGTGAATCGCGGTGCCGCAGATGATGTGGCGCTGATCCTCTACACCGGTGGCACTACTGGTTCTGCCAAAGGAGCTATGTTGAGCCACCGCAACCTCATTGCAAACATGATGCAATTACGTTGCCGTTGCCTGTTAGTGATTGAGGACAAGATTGAAAGTATCGTGGCGCCGTTGCCGCTCTATCACAGTTATGCTTTTCTATTGCATTGTCTGGTTTTGCCCTATGGGGGAAATCACAATATATTGGTAACTAATCCCGGCGACTCGGATGGCCTCGTCGAGATACTGAAGAAGACGCCTTTTACGGGTTTTGTAGGAATCAATACCTTGTATCTCGCCTTGCTTAACCACAATAAAATTACTTCGGTGGATTTTAGAAAACTGAAATTTTGCGGTGCCGGTGGTATGGCCATGACCACCTCGGTTGCTAAGCAGTGGAAACAGTTGACCGGCTGCGAAGTAATAGAGGGATACGGTTTAACGGAGTGCTCGCCAGTTGTTAGCGTCAACATCCCGGGCAAGGTTAAATTGGGTACCGTAGGCCCCTTGGTGCCGGAAACGGAGATCAGGATAGTTGACGATGCAGGCCGCGACGTGACAGCAGGTGAAAAGGGCGAGCTCTGGGTGCGAGGCCCCCAGGTCATGTGCGGATACTGGCAGCAGCCGCAGGCAACAGCGGAGACAATTACCGATGATGGCTGGCTCAAGACGGGCGATTATGCCCAGCTTGATGAGGATAACTATCTGTCTATTGTCGATAGAAAGAAAGACATGATTCTGGTTTCAGGATTCAATGTTTTTCCAAATGAGATCGAAGACTGGGTGTGTAGTCATCCGCAAGTTTTGGAGTGCGCTGCTATCGGTGTTGCCAACGAACGCTCAGGTGAATCGGTAAAACTATTCGTTGTCTGCAAAGATGGAGATACTGATCAAGAGGAATTGATAAAACACTGCAAAAAGGGCTTGGCTGCGTATAAAATCCCGAAAGAAGTCGTCTTTGTTGCAGAGTTGCAGAAGTCAAACATTGGTAAGATACTACGGCGCGAACTAAGAGAGTGAGGCACTTCCGACTGATTTTCAGGAGGTCCTGATTTTAGCCCTATGCCGGTGGTATTGCCTTGCTTAAAAAACTGTACAACGAGTTAAACACATGTCAGCTGATTGACCGGTATCGGTTGCGCCGAAAATTAGGCGATCTTGAGAGACGATCGGGCAGGGATGCTCCTTATCGAAAAAGTGTCGAAGCGCTGTCATCCGCCATCGATAAATCCCAGCGTGCGGTGCAGAAAAGGGTTGCTGCGATTCCAACGCAGATTAAATACCCAGATAATCTTCCGATTAGTGCGGCTACTGAGGAAATAGGCAAACTCATCGGCAAGCACCAGGTTGTGGTCGTCGCCGGTGATACCGGTTCCGGTAAAACCACACAAATTCCCAAAATATGTTTGGCAGCTGGCTTTGGTCGCCTCGGGCTGATAGGACATACGCAACCGCGGCGCCTTGCGGCTGTCTCGGTTGCAAACAGAATTGCAGAAGAACTGGAATCCGAGCCCGGCCGGGGTGTGGGTTATCAGGTGCGTTTCAATGAAAGGGTTTCTGATGCCACCTATCTGAAATTAATGACAGATGGAATTCTGTTGGCAGAAATCCAGCAAGATAAATTTTTAAACAAATACGAAGTGCTAATTATCGATGAGGCTCACGAAAGATCATTAAATATCGATTTCCTGTTCGGCTTCTTGAAGCAGCTACTGTCGAAACGGAAAGAGCTAAAGCTGATAATCACCTCTGCCACAATCGATGTGGAAAAGTTCTCGGCACATTTCGCTGATGCCCCTATAGTCAAAGTGTCAGGCAGAACCTACCCGATAGAAACGCAGTACAGGCCACTGCTACCGGGCAAGGACGAGTCGACAGCCGAGGACCTGCAAGTTGGCGGCATCATTTCCGCACTCCAGAGCATTATCAAACTGGACCGACAGAGAAATCAGATCAGCGGGGACGTGCTGGTATTTTTGAGTAGTGAACGGGAGATTCGAGAGACGGCGAACTCATTGCGCAAACGGAAATTTGAAGATACGGAGATACTGCCACTGTATGCTCGTTTGCGACATTCCGAGCAGCTACGAGTGTTTAAGGCACATAGAGGCAGACGCATTGTGCTGGCAACCAATGTTGCCGAGACCTCAATTACGGTGCCGGGGATTAATTATGTAATCGACACCGGCTTTGCCCGGATTAGTCGCTATAGCTTCCAAAGCAAAGTGCAGCGATTACCGATCGAAGCTGTGTCCCAAGCCAGCGCCAATCAACGCAAGGGGCGCTGTGGTCGCCTGGCAAATGGGCTCTGCATCCGCTTGTATTCTGAAGAAGATTTCGATTCGAGGAGCGAATTCACCGATCCCGAAATCAAACGCACGAATCTGGCCTCGGTTATCTTGCGCATGAAACAACTCAAGCTTGGCGATGTCGAAGCGTTTCCCTTTCTTGAACCGCCAGAACAGAAAGCGATCAATGAAGGTTTTAAATTATTGATTGAGCTGAACGCACTCAACCCAAAGAAAGAGTTGACCGATTGCGGCAGAAAAATGGCGCAGTTGCCAGTAGACCCCAGGTATGCGCGCATGATTGTGCTCGCCAATGAGCAGAGGTGCCTGCGGGAGATTCTTATTATTACCAGTGCCCTGAGCATTCAGGACCCCAGGGAGTTATCGGCTGAGAATCGACAGCAAGCAAGCCAGAAACTTGCCCGTTTCAATCATCCTGATTCGGATTTCCTTGGTTTTGTTAACTTGTGGGATCAATATGAACGTGAACGACAGAACCTCACTCAGGGCCAATTAAAGAAATTTTGTAAAGCCAATTTTCTGTCCTATATGCGGATGCGAGAATGGCGTGAGGTACACAGGCAGTTATTGCTGGGTAGCCAGGCTTTGGGATTTGGATGCAACCAGGATGAGGCGGACTATACGTCAGTTCATCAAGCAATAATCGGCGGGGCCTTGAATCAAATCGCCTGTGCTACCGAGGGCAGGATGTATCTTGGTAGTCGAAACAAGAAATTCTCCCTGTTTTCCTCGTCTGTACTGGGTCGTGGCCAGACTAAGTGGATCGTCACCGGGGCATTGATAGAAACCTCACAAACCTTCGCTACGCTAGCGGCAAAAATTCAACCGCAATGGGTTGAACAAATGGCATTGCATCTGGTCAAGCGTAGTTATTTCGAACCGCACTGGAGCAAGCAGCGCCAGCAGGTGATGGCCTATGAAAAAGTGCATCTTTATGGCCTGGTGTTACTTGAACGTGAATTGGTGGAATTTAAAAAAATTGACCCCGTGGCGGCCCATGAAATATTTATCAGTGAGGGCATAGTTGCCAATAAATTGATCACGCGAGCGCTATTCTATCAACACAATATGGATTTTTTGGCGGAACTTAACAAGTTGGAAGAAAAGATCAGGCGACCAGATTTTATTGTCAACGATCGTGATATTGCTCGCTTTTATGAGCAACGGCTACCTCAGCAGCTGTGTTCAACCCGGGATCTGGAGCGCTGGATTAAAACCGAGTCTGAAGCTGCTGTAAACAGTCTGAAAATGTGTCGAGAAAATTTGATGGATTCTGACGAGGAAATTACAGGGGTAGATCAATTTCCGGATTTGGCGTCACTGCAACAAAATCAACTTAGCCTGACTTATGTCTTCGATCCTGGCACCCGGCAAGATGGTGCTACCATCGACGTGCCGTTGGCGTTGTTGGGTCAACTCACTCAGGCAGACGTAGACTGGGCGGTACCGGGAATCATCAAAGAGAAGTGTATAGCCCTGATTAAGGGCTTGCCCAAGGCTGTAAGGAAAAAATTCATTCCGGTTAATGCTTTCGTTGAAGAAATACTGACCCAGATGCACAGCTCAGATGGTGAACTTGTTAATTCTCTCATCGCCCAGATTCGCAGAGTTAAAAAATTACAGATCGAGAGGGCAGCATTCGATGGCGTCGAATTAGCCGGCCATCTTAAAGTTAAGGTCAGGGTGCTTGATGGAGATGAAGCCGAGCTTGCTTTTGGCGATGATCTGGCTCAATTAAAACAAGAGCTGGCGGTTTTAGAATCCACGCCGACAACGTCACCAGGGGCTAATTACCAACACGAACTGGAAGCTCAGGGGCTAAGCGATTGGAGCTTTGCGGAGCTCCCGGAGAAAATCGAAACGGGGGAAAATCTGGTGCTGATACGTTATCCAGCGATAGTGGATAAAATCGACTCAGTTGATCTAATTTTGTTGGCAGATCAAACTGAAGCGCTAGCCGTTACTAGAAAAGGCGTGTTAAGGCTCTGTATGTTTCGTAGTGTGCAGCAAAGAAACAGTATTCAGAAGAAATTTGCCAGACTAGTTAATCGTAATGCCTTGAAGTGGTCGCAGCAGCTAAGTGGAGTCGAGGAGGCTGCGGTGCAGGAAAGTTATATCGCTGCATTTGAATTGGATGCAGTTCTACCTCGCAGCAAATTGGAATTTGAATCCCTGTTGGAGCGAGGGAAACCACAGATTCTAAGTGCGGCAGATAGAATTGAAAAACTACTGATTCAGATTATTGAAATGTATTTCGACGTTTCACGTCAACTGCAAAAACTTACTGCATCTTCGCTGACTTACTTGCTAGATGACATTAACAGGCAGCTGCACAATTTGGTCTTCGAGGGTTTTTTATCGGCAACAGGGCTCGACTGGCTACAGCAGTATCCACGATATTTTAAGGCCATCAATATTCGCCTTGCAAAAGCACCTCACATGGGAGAGAAAGACCGCAGCCATACCGCTCAATTGGCGCACTACTGGGATAAATACGAGTCCCTGGCACTGGCAGAGAGCGGGCCTGGAAGCTCTCACGCAGAGACAAGGATGCTACGTTGGATGCTGGAAGAATTTAGGGTGTCGCTATTCGCCCAGGGCCTGGGAACTCGAATGCCCGTGTCTGTCAAAAAGATTGACCAACATATCGAAAACTTGCTTTCCTGATACACTGATTAGTGAAATTCTGGGTAATTGCACAGGCAGCGGACCCATGATGTAAAGCTCATGAACAGCTGTTTGCGTTCAATGAAATCATGGATGAATTGGTGGTTAAACCAAGGCAGGATACTGCGGGCAAATTCTCGCCTTTTGAGGCGTTGGCGCTGGCTGAATTCAACCCTGAATACTGTTTCTTGCACTGTGCTTGGTTTTGATAAAGTCGCGATGCGATACGTAGATCAATTCTGATATTCGCCTGATTAAATGTTCTTCATATTTGTCAAGCACGTTATCTGAGTAAGCGATTCTCCACATATTTTGGATAAGCGCGACCTTGTGTTCATAGTCATATCCGGCGTTTATCAGGCTGGTAAACTCATACAGTGACGTCGCCTGCTTGGCTTCGGTTTCAGCCAGGGCAACTAATTCGGCTAAATCGTCATCTCCAATATTGAGACGCTTTTGCAATATGCCTATAAATTCGGTGGCTTCTCTTTCGTCCAATTCGTGATCCGATTTCATTACTTCGATGAGGAGACAGGCGCTGGCGAGATCGGTTTTGAGAATGCCGGATGTTTCTTCTTCTTCGATATGCTGTATTAGCCTGGCTTCGAAAAAAGTCTTAATGGTTCTGTTCATAATCTGTACCGAGAGCTCTCTGTGTAGGGCGCTCTTATTGAATGTAAGTGAGTTAGTTTACGTGAGAAATCGCATCAAGTACTACATTGATGCTGGCATTCTTCTTATGGCTGTTTTCGCTCAAATGCCGCCGATACTGTTTGCCGCCTTTCTCTCCGCGGAATAGCCCTAGTAGGTGTCTTGTCATGTGTTGCAGGGGCGTGCCCAGTTCAAGCTGTCGCTCCATGTAGGGCAGGTATTGGTGGATATACTGAATCCGATCTGTAGTAATTTCAGCTGCTCCGAACAACTTGCTATCTACCAAGTGCAGCAGGTATGGATTTTGATAGGCTTGCCTTCCCAGCATCACGCCATCTACTTTTTGTAAAAGTTCCTGCGCCGACTCCAGCGAAGATATGCCGCCGTTGAGCACTATGGTCAATTCCGGGAAGCGTTGCTTGACGGCAACTACCCGCTCGTAGTTAAGAGGAGGGATTTGACGGTTTTGCTTTGGGCTAAGACCGGAAAGTATCGCTTTTCTGGCATGAATGATGAAAATTTTACAGCCAGCATCTGCTACCACCCGAACAAAATCGAGCAAATTGGCCTCGCTATCGTAGTCGTCAACCCCGATTCGACATTTTACCGTAACCGGTATTGATACGGCCTCCTGCATGCTCGCTATACAGGCGGCGACAAGAGGTGGATCACGCATCAGGCAGGCACCAAAAGTGCCCGCCTGCACCCGGTCGCTGGGACAGCCAACATTGAGATTTATCTCGTCGTAACCGGCGATTTCGCCAAGCCTCGCCGCTGCCGTTAACTCTTGCTGCTTACTGCCACCAAGTTGTAAGGCAATGGGGTGCTCTGTCGGGTCGTATTGCAATAGATAGTCAGCATCTCCATGTGTTAGCGCTGCACTGGTTACCATTTCGGTATAGAGCAGGGCACGGCTCGAAAATTGACGCAGGAAAACTCGATCATGGCGATCGGTCCAGTCCATCATCGGGGCAACACAAAATTTATGATCAGGCATGGAAACCGGAGATTGAGTAGAATCGGGAGAAGTTTTTATCCAATGTTCGCACCCAAGTCAAGGTTTAGAGTTAATCATGCAGAATAGGATTTGAAAGTGAATCGGGTATAATCCCCGGCGTGTCCTCAAAATCATCGCTTACGCTGCCGTAGAACAGTATCTAATGCATCAGATCCGCACCAGAATCGCACCATCTCCCACCGGCGACCCCCATGTGGGGACCGCCTATATTGCACTATTTAACCGTTGCTTTGCCCATAAAAACAACGGCAAGTTTATTTTAAGGATAGAAGACACTGATCGGCAGCGTAGTAATAAGCAATCGGAAGCCGATATTCTGGCTTCGTTAAAGTGGTTGGGACTAAGCTGGGATGAGGGGCCTGACTGTGAGGGTGATTTTGGCCCCTATCGCCAGAGTGAACGTGCCGATATCTATTCTCAACACATACAGAAACTATTAGATGGGGGTTCTGCATTTCACTGCTTTTGCAGTACAGACAGGCTCACGGCCTTGAGACAACAGCAGATGCAGGAGAAGCAGGCGATTGGTTACGACGGTTGCTGCTTGCAGCTGTCTGCCGAAGAAGTAGAGGTTCGACTGCAGCAAGGCCGCGATCACGTCATCCGCATGAAAATCCCTTCCAGCGGCGACTGCGAATTTGATGACCTGCTGCGCGGTACTGTCTCTATAAGCTGGTCCCAGGTCGATATGCATGTGTTAATGAAGTCTGATGGCCTGCCAACCTATCACTTCGCTAATGTGGTAGACGATCACCTGATGCAAATATCGCATGTCATCAGAGGGGAGGAATGGATCAATTCAATGCCTAAGCACTTGTTGCTGTATCAATACTTCGGCTGGCAAGCACCGGTATTTTGCCATATGCCGCTGTTGCGAAATCCAGACAAAAGCAAGCTGAGCAAGCGTAAGAATCCAACCAGCATCAATTATTATCAGGCGATGGGCTATCTGCCGGAAGCGCTTCTCAATTACTTGGGTTTAATGGGTTGGAGTCTGCCATCGGGAGAAGAAAAATTTTCCCAGCAAGAGATGACAGCCAACTTTGATCTGTCGAGAGTCTCACTGGGTGGTCCGATTTTTGATACAGAAAAGCTCGACTGGCTTAACGGCAAGTATATCCGTGAAGAGCTGACTGACGCCGAGTTTACGCAGAGATTGGCACAGTGGGCATTTGCCAGTGACAAAGTTAAGCGAATCGTGCCGCTGCTCAAACAGCGGGTTGAACGCTTTAGCGATGTAGTAGAGTTGGGCAGTTTCTTTATTAGCGGTGTACCAAGCCTCAATGCCGAAAGTTTTCAGCACCAGCAGATGGACACCCAAACATCACTCAAAGTATTGCAGTTCTCACTTTGGCGACTGGAACAGATTAGTAACTGGAACCGAGATGATATTGAGGCCGAATTGCAGGCTTTGGCGAAGGTTCTGCAATTGAAAATCAGGGATTTTCTATTCCCGTTGTTCGTGGCGATTAGCGGCAAGGCCGTTTCCACTTCTGTGTTTGATTCGATCGCTATTCTGGAGTTGGATATCTGCCGTGCCAGAATCCGACACGCTCTTGCTGTATTGGGGGGAATCTCTAAAAAGCAGGCTAAATTGCTGGAGCGAGAGTACAGAGATATCTCATAACAGCCCTACGCTCAAGATTGACAGTTCAGGTGGCTGTGCTTAGAATGCGCCTTCTTTTGAATCAGACAATAGCGCTAGCTGCTGTCTCGAGTCACTCAATATGGGGCCTTAGCTCAGCTGGGAGAGCGCAACGCTGGCAGCGTTGAGGTCAACGGTTCGATCCCGTTAGGCTCCACCAAATACCTGTCTTAATACATCCAATATAACCCGAAAAGCCCCGTACTAGCAGGGCTTTTCGTATATACTGTGTCCAACGTAGTCCATAGAAGTGCCCCCAGAACCGGGCAATTTAGGGGGCATATACGGGGGCATAAATTTAAATTTCAATCTGTCCCAGACTTTGTGCCCCCAATCTATAGCTGTGGAGGCCCTATGGCATTAACAGATCCCAAAATCAAACAGGCACAGCCCAAGGGAAAGCCCTATCGGCTAAGTGATGCGCGGGGATTGTATATAGAGGTTCAGCCGAATGGCTCTAAGTACTGGCGGCTCAAATACCGCATAGCTGGGAGAGAAAAGCGGTTAGCCATAGGCGTATACCCTAGAGTTACTCTCAAACAAGCTCGTAAAGCCTGTGGCATAGCGAAAGACCAGTTAGAGCAAGGCATTGATCCCTCGCAAGCCAAAAAAGCTCGAAAGGTTGAGCTGACACAAGCACAGGCCAATAATTTTGAGGCTATTTCCCGTGAATGGCATTTACAGCAAGCTAAAAGCTGGTCAGAGAGTTATGGAGCTAAAGTCTTACGTTCTGTAGAACGCGATTTGTTCCCGTATCTTGGTGTACCCCGTCAGCCCTAGTTGGACATAATTGGCCCATTGCTTAAGAGGTACTTTTAGCTCATCGTCAACCCGAGAGGAAAACGATGATGAGAAAGAAAAGAAGTGCCGAGAAGACAGTT
>Ga0115002_10000690_pt1 | contig 47078 bp, 41 predicted proteins | sample ArcticOcean_MG_C_8_FD_89576 | JGI IMG/M metagenome (GOLD analysis project Ga0115002, IMG submission 89576) | Marine microbial communities from western Arctic Ocean - ArcticOcean_MG_CB11_86 | ecosystem: Environmental > Aquatic > Marine > Oceanic | place: Arctic Ocean: Canada Basin | collected... | reverse complement strand
TGCCTTGACCAACTGCACCATCTGTTGCCAAAACTCCGGCGGATACGCCGGTCTTGTTCTGGGCATCGTGGACTCCTTTCTCTCTCAAGAGACTAGGTGTCCACCCTACGGGGTCAACTCCAGAATGGTTCTAGGGGGTCGCATACGTTCCTTCGAGCTTTGAAGTTCCACATTGGACCGCTAAGATCACTGCCATGCTCAGTCAGATGTTCGACGGCACCGGCCTCGGAGAGTCCCTCGCGCAAAGTCCGCTACTCGCGCTAGTGACCTTGTTCGGCGCGGGTTTGGTGACGAGCCTGACGCCGTGCGTCTACCCGATGATTCCGATCACAGCCTCGGTGCTTGCAGGCAGTGCGGAGCACGATGCCCCCAAGTCGAGGGTGGTCGGACTGACGTTTACGTATGCCCTCGGCCTGGCGTTGCTTTACGCGACGCTCGGGCTCGTGGCGGGCCTATCCGGGAGCCTCTTCGGAACCGTGAGCGCGAGCCCCTGGACGCGATTTGCGATTGGCAATCTCCTCCTCGTATTCGGCTTGGCCATGTTCGACGTCATTCCGGTGCGGGTTCCGCAGCGCCTCCTCCAGTGGGCGGGGACCGGAAAGGGTGGGTCGTACCCCTCGGTGTTCGTCCTCGGGGCAGCGTCCGGCGTGGTGGCAGCGCCGTGCGGCGCGCCCGCGTTTGCCGTCGTGCTTACGTGGGTTGCGGCGACCCAAGCAGGTGCGATGGGGTTCCTCTACTTGTTCGTTTTCTCCCTCGGGATGACCGCTTTACTGGTTGCAGTCGGCCTTTTTTCCGGTTTCGGGGCCGCGCTGCCCGCGGCGGGACGATGGATGGTGTGGATCAAAAGGGGCGCTGCAGTGATTATGTTCGCGATGGCTCAATACTACTTCGTTCAGGTGGGGATGGTACTGTGAAAACTGACGACAGAATCCGAATTTGGAGCCGCTCCGGTGGTATAAGGCATTTTGTGAGCGCCGCTGCGGTGTTCCTGGGTGCCTTCACTCCCTTCGTCGCCGCTCTTTCAGTCGGGGCGCTCACTCCACTTTCCGTGACCGCCCAGGCGCGCGGCGAGTTGGGAATCGCCTTGGGCGAGCGGCCGGAACTCGTGGAAATCGAAGACCTGGACGGCAACACAGTCAGCATGGCCGATTACGTAGGGGGTCGCCCAGCCCTCATCGAGTTCTGGGCCCGTTGGTGTGAGTTGTGTGAGGCGTTACATCCGCAGATGATGGAGGTCGAGGCCCGTTACCATGACAGAGTCGGGTTCGTGGCGGTCGCGGTCGCGGTGGCGCAAAGCCAACGGTCGGTCCGGAGGCACCTTGAGGACGAGCCGATGGGTTTCCCCACGCTCTGGGATGATGGAGGGCGAGCCGTACGTGCCTTCCTCGCTCCCGGAACGTCCTATATCGTGGTTCTGGACGCTCAGGGTAGAGTTACCTACACGGGATCGGGAGACGGGCAGGACATCGAAGCGGCGGTTCTGACGGGGCTCGGCTCGGACGACTGATTCGGCTCGGTGATGTGCATCGCGGTTGCCCTGCCGCAGCCTCACAAACGAAAAGAAGGGCCCGCCCGAATGGGCAGGCCCTTCTTTTCGTTTGTGAGGTGCCTCAACTGCTACTGCTGAGCTTGGTCCTGGTCCAGCGGCGGCGCGACTTCCGCCACGGCCGCAGCCAACTCTTCATAAGCGGTCGGATCGATTTCACGGAACCGAGTCGTGGCCCAGGCGACGCGCCCGTCGGGGCCAATGACGACAACTGCCCGGCTTGCCGGCATACCGTTGTCCCTTTTGCCGATCCCGTAGGCTTCGGCGGCGTCACTGTTGGCGTCACTTCCGAACAGGACTGGGAAGTCCGAGTCCGCTGCCCACGACGCCAACTCCTCTACGGGGTCGTTGCTCAACCCGATAACGGTTACGCCAACCCCACCTCTGAATACGCTTGCGTACTGATCACGGTACGCTTCCATTTGAATTGTTCAGCCACGCGTTCGCGCTCTAAAGAAGAACGCCAACACCACCACCTCTCCCCGTAGCTCCGATAGACGGACCGGGTCTTGGAGGATTCCATAGCGTGTGGCGGCCGGGACCGTGAAGTCGGGGGCCATTGCTCCGACTGAAATGATGTCGGATGTGTCGTCCTGGGCAGAAGCCGGCTGGAAAAAAACCGCCAGGCCCGCAACCAGGACGAATACGAATGCCATCATGGACGGTCGCATTCGAATTCTCCTTATATTAGTAGGACGGAACCTAGGTCTCGCCACAGTATACACGGATTGATGCCAATGCGCACGATGTTGACGCTGGGCGCCACGTTGGTGGCGACGCTGGCCGCTTTTCGGCCTTCCCTTGCGCCCGCCGAGGACCTTGCTCTCGCTTCCCTCGAGCTGGGGGGTGCTGTCACCTCCCTCGAGCTAGGACGTTCTCTCACACCTCTCGAGCTGGGGATTGTCACGGAGCATAATCTTGCCCGAACGGACCCACGCGCCTACGCGGACTATCTCCGGGAGTTTCGTGAGTTCTTCGACGGAAACTTGATCCGGATTCCGGGCCAAACGGCGGCGGTTCTCACGCGTGAGGGCAGGGGGGCCGTCGACGAAGCGATCGATTTCTTGATGGCCGTCGACCCGATTCAATCCCTGACTACGTCGGAGGGGATGTCTCGTGGGGCGGCGGACCACGTACGTGACCAAGGGCCGGCGGGAGGCACCGGACACGACGGAAGCGACGGGTCGACTCCGGGGGAGCGGATCGATCGCCACGGTTTTTGGAACATGATTTTTGCAGAAAACCTCGCGTATGGCCCTGATCGAGCCCGCGACGTGGTCATGGGGTTGATCATCGACGATGGCGTTCCCGACCGGGGCCACCGTACGAACATCTTCGACCCCAGGCTCCGTATCATCGGTGTCGCGTGTGGACCCCACGAGGTTTATCGGTCCATGTGTGTCATGGACTACGCCGGGGAGTTCACCGAGGGTTCGCCGTAAAGCCTGTTCTTCGACCTCACTCGGCGAGCTGGGAAATGTGATATTGGACGACTTTCCACGTTCCATCCTCCAACACGCGAGTGTCGGAGTATCGCCACCTTCCTGTCCTGACGGCTCCGCCCGGCAAAGTGACCGATCCACCGAGAAGCGCCGCCGACACGGCAGTGTTACCGTAGGCCTTCACGTTCAAGTCGGTCATGACCACGTTCGTTTGGAGACCTGTGAGCAGCGCGGCCCGAAAGGCCATCGCGCTGATTCCCTCCACCACCGAGGCACCGTTGACGAAGAAGCCACGAGCGTCCTTGTGAAAAAAATCGGTGAAAGCGACGGCGTCTCCCGCCACCAGGGCGGCCAGTGTCTCCGATACGTCAGCGCGGACGTCGGCTTCCTGAGCATGCACGGGTCTGCCAGCGAGTAAAGAAATCAAGCAGAAGGTGAAAATGACGCATCGGGCTCTCACGTGATCGCTCCCTTTTTTGTCCGGGGATCCTCCTCGGAGTTTTCCTTGGAGTGCTTCCTGGGATGCTCTCCAGCATCTTCGACCGCCCCCGAGCGTTGATGTTCCCTTCGGCATGGGCTCATCCCAAGGCCCACTGGTTCTCATTGGCGGTCGCGGCCGTGGGCCTGGTAGCCGTAGGGGCCTGGGTGGATCTCTCTCCTAGGGTGGAGAGCGACTTCTTCTTTTCGGAAGATGACCCCCAGCTCCAAGTGTCTCTGGAATTGGACCGACGGTACCCGGGGCGGAATCAGGTAGTCGTGCGGGCGGAGGACCGAACCGGGGATCCGCAAGCGTACGTGGATCGGATCGGGGACCTCACGGAGGCTTTCTCTGCGGTGGAGGGCGTGACGAGCGTCCGCTCGATCACCACCGATGAGGCGGCGCCCAGTCCTCTGTTCAGTCGAATCCTGCTGACCCCGGATGAGTCGGCCACCAACCTCATTCTCCTGGTCGATGCCACCGATCCTGCGATTCTGGTCCCGCGGTTGGAGAGGGTGGTCGAGCGACTGAACACGGCGGACGTCGACGTGGTCATGGCTGGCGTGCCGGTGATCGTAGAGCGGATCAGGCGAAGCCTTTTTCGCGATCTCATCGTTTTCAGCGCGCTTTCGCTTTTGCTGTACGGCCTGCTCGCGGCGTGGGTGTATAAGAATGTGGGAATCGTGGCGGGTGCACTCACGACCTGCGTCTCGGCGTGCTCGGCCACCCTGGTCGTCACGCAAGCCTTAGGAATCGAAATTGGCCTACTCACGGCCAACCTCATCACGATCGTCTTCGTGCTGACGCTCTCACACATCGTGTTTCTGACGGCGAATTGGCGAAGGGCGGGGACCCTTACCTTGGCGCCGGATCAACGGGTCGCTCGGGCCGTTTCGTGGACGCTCGAAGCGTCCTTCTGGTCGATGGCCACGACGCTCATGGGCTTCCTGAGCTTGCTGGTCGCGTCGGCCCGGCCCTTGAGGGAGTTGGGCATCGCCGGCGCGATTGGCGCGGCGACCGCGATGGGTGTCGCGTACGCAATTTTCCCGACGTTCTTGGGCCGTGGGGCGGAGGGTCCCACGCGCGCTGCCGGGCCCGCTGGCGCGACTCCCTGGGTCCAGGTCCGGCCCCTCGGCCTACTCGCGGTCATCGCGATCATCGTCATTGCTCTTGGGTTCGGCGTCCCGAAGCTGGACACCGACCCGGGCCTCCTTACCTACTTCGCTGAGTCCTCCGAGCTGCGCCGTGGGCTCGAACAAGTCGACCGTGACGGTGGAAGTAGCACGCTCAACATCGCCATCAGGGACCGTGCGGGTGGCCGCATCGATGAAAACGAGGTTTACGAGCGTCTCTGGCGCTTCCAGGAAGTGCTGGAGGCGGACTCGGCGGTGGGCGCGGTCTTGTCCCCGGCGGTGTTGTTGGGTCATGCCCGGACGCTTCCGTTGGCGAGCTTCTTGAGTCTGGGCATGTTGCTGGATATTGCCGAGTCGCCGCAGTTGGATGAGGTCGCACTAAGCTTCGTGACGCGGGAGCGGGACGAGGGACTTTTCTTTATCCGCATGAAGGAATCCGTCCGGGAGCCGTCTCGGCAAGCGGTCATGGATCGACTCGCGGGATATGCCCGGGAGGCCGACCTCGAACCCGTACAGGTTGGAGGGCTCTACGACCTCCAGGCCCAACTCGGTCGCCTGATCGCGTCGAGTCTGCGGATCGGACTTGGGGGACTACTACTGCTATTCGCGGGCATCGCCGCGGTCGTTTCGCGTTCCGCGAGGGTGTCCGTGATCATGGTCGCGTGTCTCGCGGGAGTCCCACTGGTCGTTTTGGGGACTTTCGGACACCTGGGTGTGGCGGTGGACATCATCACTTCGCCCGCGGCGAACGTAGCTCTCGCCATGGGAGTCGACTCGATGATTCATCTGGTGGTGAGGGTCCGGCACCTGCGTAGTGGTGGATTGGCTTTTTGGCAGAGCTGGGCGCAGGCGCGTGCTCAGATCGTGGGGCCTGTTCTTACGGCGAGCCTACTGATCTGCGTTGGATTCGGGATTTTCGTATTGTCGAATTTTCCACCGACGCGCCGCTTCGGCTTCGCCGTGATCCTGGGGACGCTGACGGCCGCCGCGATGGCGTTGGTCACGCTGCCGCTAGCTGTGCAAGCGTTGGGGCAGAGGCATGTCGGCGCTCAGATCGCGAAACAGTAGAAAAGCCCGTCTCCACCAGTGCCCCGCAAGTCCTCCTGGCTGCAGCCGCTGCTGCCGTGGGCGGAATTCCATGACGTTGGGTTTGCGCCGCCCCCGTCCCGGTCGAAGTGACCTACCGATGCGCTGCCTTCCCCGCTGCTCATCCAGTTGTTGCACGTAGTGTCCTCATCCCCCGCCGCAGCGGTGCCATCCAGTTGGGTGCCGGTCAGGATGTCGTGCCGGTTGGGATCGTCGCCCCGCCCGTTGGTCCTGCCGCCCCGCTCGTTGAGCACGGTTTCCTTGGTGAGGTTGTTGTTCTCGCTGTGGAGGTTGGCTACGTCGCTCGCGACCTGAACCAGGGCGTGGTTGAACCACGGCCCCGTTCCGATTCGGTCCCGAGCGTTGACGGCTGCGGCATCAGCAGTGGCCGTGCTGCTCATATATGCGTGCCACGTCAGGCCACCACCACCGACCGCCGCAGCCAGGGTTTGGCACCACGCGTCAGCGCCCTGTAAGCCGCCCAATTCAGCTCCGTCTCCGGGACCAGCGCTTGTGAGAAAAAACGTCATACTTGGTTCCATGGGCCCGTCCGCTGGACCCTCCTCGCCCGAGGGGGCACAAGCCGCGACAGTGGTAACGACGGTAAGTACGTAAAGGACTCTCGCTTTCGACATGATGTTCCTCTCAGATTCTCGAGCGAACGATGGCTACCCATGTCGGAAGACCGGCCCCGCATGCGAATGCACACGGGGCCGGTCTCACCGATACTTCTGGTAGAACCCTACGTGTAGAGCCCTAGAGGCATCGACTGCTTCAGTGTCGAATCAGCAGTTCAGCTTCCTACATACCTCCGTAGGTATGCGTCTCACCCGGCCACAATGCACCCTGATCCGCGTTCGGGATCGGGCCAATGCCGAGGTAGACGAACTTCTGAAGGCGTGAGCCCTCATACGTCTCGGTCGTGTAGATGTTGCCGTCCGAGTCGGTGTCGAGGCTGTGCACCGCGAAGAACAAGCCAGGCTGACGCCCACCGTCTCCGAAGCTCGTCAGGACTTCCATCGTCTCACGCAGGATGATGTAGACTTTCATGTTCTGACCGTCGGCCAGATACAGGTAGGTCTGAGCTTCATCAGGCGAGAACGCGATGTCCCACGTCGATCCCTGCGAAAGCGTGGCGGGAGCGAAAATCACTTCCCGTACGAAGGTCCCGTCCTTCTGGAAGACCTGCACCCGGTCGGACGCACGGTCGCAGACGTAGAGCATACCGTCGTTGGTCGGCTCGGCGCAGTGCACAGGTCCACGGAACTGCGGAGCGGGCGTCTCGCCCGCGGAGTACCGGCCCATGTTCCGGCCTTCTTCGTCGTTCGGCACGTTTCCATAGGCACCCCAGTAGCGCTTGAGGGAACCGTCATCCGCGTCGAGTACGGCGACGCGTTTGTTCAGATAACCGTCCGCCACGAACAGCTCGTTGGCTTCAGTATCCATGGAGAGCTTGGCGACCCGACCGAAGCTCACAGGGTCGTTGCTGTCCCCTTCGAACAACGCGCGCGCCCCGTCCATACCAGCGCTACGCGCGTTCGCTTCACCGAACTGCGCGAGGAACGTGCCATCGCTAGCGAACTTGAGTACGTGGGAGTCACCACCACCGTTTCCGCCGATCCACACGTTGCCCATGTTGTCGAGCGCGATTCCGTGGTTCGACTCCGGCCATTCGTACTGACCATTCGGGCTGGGCCCTCCGAAGGAGGAGATGAGGTTTCCTTCCTGGTCGAACTCCATGACCGGGGGACCGGGCTGGCAGCACGTGGCCACCGGCGGATCCGTGGTCATACCGATTTCGGTGGTCAAGGCAAACTGGTTCACCGTGTTGCGATGGACGATCCAGATGTGATCCCGACTGTCCACCGTGACACCGATGGTCGGTCCCAACAGCCAGTGGTTTGGGAGCGGCTGTGGGAACAATGGGTTCACTTCGAACATGGGAGCCATACCGGCCGCCCCATACTCGCCACCGCCGCCAGGAGCCCCTTCGCCAGCCGTACATGCGCCCATGAATGCGGCCACAGCTACGCCAACGAGAAGATTCAGCTTGCGTTTCATCGACATTCCTCCATCTCTTTTGCAGGTACCTTGTCGGGGTCGCGGCGGATGACCGGCATAGACCACTTTACAGGCCTCGAAAAAGCCTGCAAACGGGATCATTCCCGACGTGACCGAGAGTATAGCGGTTCTCGGTCGCTACCGGATCTAAGTTGCTGTATGTTGGTTCCGCAAGTGCCGTGGGGAAAAATCCACAGACATAAATCGCGCCGGAGAGGACACCAGTGGTCGGACGTAAGCGTAAAATTCTTCTGTTGACCGTCGCCTTTGCTGTCATGGCAAGCGTGCTCGTGACGCTCCCTCTAGGTGCCCCGGCCCACGAGACACCGGCGGACGTCACGGTACAGGCGTTCCTCAAGCCTGAGGGGCAGACGCTTCGGTTGCTGCTCCGCGTGCCACTCACCGCGATGCAGGACATCAATTTTCCGACGTATGGCCCCGGTTACCTGATCTTCGACGAAGCGGATCCGCTGCTCGAAGAGGCGGCTTACTTGTGGATTGCCCAACCCCTCCAACTGTTCGAGGGTGATACGCAGCTGCCCTCTCCTCGGCTCGCCGCCATCAGGGCCTCACTCCCGTCCGATCAATCGTTCCGCGAGTACGACACAGCGTTGGAACACGTTTTTGGCCCAAACCCTTCCAGCGATCTCGAGCTGTTCTGGCAGCAGGCGATGCTCGACGTACTTTTCGAATATCCGATCCAGGCGGAGGATTCGGACTTCTCGATCCGACCGGGGCTCGAGAGGCTCGCTTCGAGGGTCCAGACGGTTCTCCGCTTTATCCCAGCGGGCGGTGTGATGCGGGCGTTCCAATTCGTCGGCGACCCCGGCCTGGTCCCCTTGGACCCGCGATGGCATCAGGCAGCGTTCCGCTTCGTTCAGTCCGGGTTCCTCCACATCCTGGATGGAATCGATCACCTGCTTTTCTTACTGTGCCTGGTCATCCCCTTCCGGAAATTCGGTGCGCTGCTCCCGATCGTCACGGCGTTCACGGTCGCCCACTCGATCACCCTGATCGCTTCGGCGTACGGTTTCGCACCGAACACACTTTGGTTTCCTCCGCTCGTGGAGACGGTGATCGCGGCTTCGATCCTGTACATGGCCCTGGAGAATGTGGTGGGCGCCAACGTGAAGCGGCGCTGGATAGTCACGTTCGCGTTCGGACTCGTGCATGGCTTCGGCTTCTCCTTCGCGTTGCGCGAGTCGCTCCAGTTCGCTGGAGGGCACCTGTTGACGTCGCTCTTGTCGTTCAACGTGGGGGTCGAACTCGGGCAGTTGCTGGTCCTCTTGTTGACGATTCCCGTGCTCGAGTTCCTTTTCCGCTTCGTAATCTCAGAGCGGGTGGGGACCGTCATTCTCTCGATCATCGTTGCGCACACCGGGTGGCACTGGATGTCGGAGCGTGCTGTCGTATTTAGCCAATATCAGATCCAATGGCCCGGCCTCAGCGTGAGCTTCTTTCTCGACGTGCTCGGTTGGCTGGTGCTGGCCCTGATCGTGGGGGGGTTGGGGTGGCTCGCGTTCGGAAAGCTGTGGAATCCTGCCGGAAGGGAGAGCGATGCCGAAGCTACGGCCACCCCGGAGGAAGTAGGAGTCGACTAACATGGGCACGCGATGGCGTCTTGCCGTACTGAGTGTCGGCCTCGCTTTCGCCTCCACGTCTGCCGTGCCCACCTCCGCTATCGCTCAGACCCGACCCGTGACTCGCGCCCCAGCCTCGGTCTCAGCTGGAGCTTTCGCGGCCGCGATCGTTTTTGAGGGTGGCGAGATCTTCGCGGGGCGACCCGGAGAGTTCGCTTTTTCCCCGATCCCGGCCAACCATGCGGGCACCGTGCATGTCTTCGGACGCGGGGAAAGCGGCGCCTTCGAAGAAACCGCGGTACTCGGCTCCGATGAGGTGGAGGTGGGTGACGGTTTCGGCATGTCACTCGCGGTGGACGGGAACACGTTGTTCGTGGGCGCACCGAAAACTCGCGGCAGACGCGGCGCCGTTTATGTGTTCCGCCGAGCCGACACCGGCGCAGCTTGGGGGCCGGTCACCACGTTACGAAGTGCCACGAGGAGTGAAGGGGACGACTTCGGCGCCGCGGTGGCGCTCGACGGGGAGTTCGCCTTGATCGGGTCGCCCGGTCGCGAACAGGGGGCAGGCGCCGTCACTGTTTTCCGGCTGCTAGGGGGCGCCTGGACGGAGGTTGCGACGCTCCGGGGCTCGGAGCTTGCATCTGATGATCGATTCGGGTCCGCCCTTGCCGTCGATGGCGATCGCCTCCTCGTGGGTGCACCAGGTCCGTTTCCGGGTATCATCCCCGGTAATTCCTCGCGGCCGCGGGAGGGCTCGGTCTACGTGTTCGACCGGCAAGGAGGCCAGCTCGTCGAGAGCGCCCGACTGACTTCGGGACAGGCCGGGCCGCCCTGTTCGGGCACGCCATCTCGCTCAACGGAGACGAGGCGTACTTCGGTGCGCCGCTCGGCAATCAACTCAGGGGCGCGGTCCATCCGTTTATTATCGACGGTTCGGGTCTTTGGACACAATCTGCTCCGATCGAGGCGGCCACGGCGGCGACCCGATCCGGGTTCGGGATGTCGGTTTCTTACGCGGCCGGCGATCTCTGGGTCGGCGCACCGCTCGAGGGGGGCGCCTACGTTTTCCGGCGCTCAGAGGAGGGGGATTGGCGCGAGGTCGAGATCTTGTCCATCGCTTCTTCCAATTCCTTCATGGGTTGGAGTGTAGCCACCGACGACAACACGGCGGTCGTGGGTTCCCCCGGAGCGGATTTTTTCGAGGGGGTGGGCAGCGTCTACTATGTGGGGTGTGGTACCAGTGCTCGATCGTGTGTGTTTCTGGTCGCCCGAGTACTGGCACGTTGCTGTAATCCGTTGTAGCGTTGCCTCGTCGATGGTCGTGCAGAGGCACCCAGAACAGGAGGATTCCGATGAAGCTGCTGACCTCGGTGTTCATCGCGGGCGGACTTGGCTGTACGGCCTTCGGCGGCCTCTGTGCTCAACGTGCACCCTCCCCGCGCGCGCAGACCCAGCCCGTGAACATGGGAGCCGCTCTCAACGCCGCTGGAAGGGACTCCGAGCCGACGTTCGGGACTGACGGCCTAACGATGTACTTCAACTGCGCCGACCGCACACCGACCGGCGGGAACGACATCTGCACTTCCACGTTGGTCGAGGGTCGGTGGACCCAGGCCGAGGTCGTCCCTGCCCCGATCAGCACCGGGTACAACGAGGTCGAGCCTCTCCTCTCTCCCGACGGCAACCAGCTCTACATTCAGAGCAATCGTCCGGGCGGTATGGGTGGGTCTGACATCTGGGTGAGTGACAAGGTGAACGGCGAGTGGACGGAACCGAGAAACCTCGGCGCACCGATCAACTCAACCGCCGCCGATCACTGCATCTACTTCACGGGTCCCGACTGGAACGTGGCGTACTGGACGTCCACGCGGCCAGGCGGGTACGGCGGGCACGACATCTGGACGTCTGAGCGGGTGGATGGTGTCTGGCAGGAGGCCGTCAACCTCGGTCCTCAGGTGAATTCGGCCGCCGACGAACATCATTCGTTGCCGTCCGCCGACGGCCGCTCCCTCTACGTCACCGCCATGTTGGACGATGGGTACGGCGAGGAGGACATCTACGTGACCACCAAGGACGAACGCGGCGCGTGGGGCCCGCTCGTCAACCTGGGACCGCTCGTGAATACGGAAGAGAACGACCGCTGCCCCGCGTTTTCCCCGAACTTCGAGATCCTCTACTTCGACTCCGAGAGGGAAGGCGGGTACGGGGACAAGGATCTGTGGTGGGTCTACACGGACAACCTCGGCGGCGGCTAGTGGTGTTCTAGAAGTGTCTCGAAATAGCCGTGTTATTCCTCGTCGTCGCGCCTTGCAGGATCGGATGCCTCGGCACCCTCTGTGGCTCGCGAACTCCGGGAACACCCCACTAGATGTCCCACGCAGAACTCACGGTTAGAGGCATATCGCTGCCCATCCGCATCGGTTGCGGGGCGGACGAGCGTTCTAGTCCGCAGCCGGTCGAGGTCGATCTCACAATCCGATTCCTTGCGCCTCCTCGAGGAATGATCACGGATCGACTCGAGGACACGGTGTGTTATGATGCCCTCGTGAGCGCCATCAAGCGGGTCGTGCTCGATCGGGAGTTCTCGCTGATCGAACACCTGGCGAATGAGATCGTCACGTCGGTCATGAGTTTGGTGGGGCCCGGAAACGGGCTTCGGGTCACGGTTCGAAAGGTTGCGCCGCCCGTTCCGGAAATTACCAACGGTGCGGAATTCACGGTTGAGGTTTGAGCCATGGTGATCCTTGGTTTGGGCAGCAACCTGGGAAATCGCGCGATCCATCTCAGGCGAGCGATCGCGCGCCTTTCTAGGGGGAGTGGGGCGGTTCTCCGCACGGTGAAGTTGAGCCGGATCTACGAGTCGTCAGCGCTCATGCCCCCGGGGGCGCCGTCGGCTTGGGACCTACCGTATCTGAACTGCGCTCTTTCTGGGGACTCGACGCTAGAGCCCGGTGCCCTCCTACGCCATGTCCAGGACATCGAGAGATCCCTGGGGCGTGAGGACCACGATCAGTGGGCCCCAAGGGTGATCGACATCGACATTCTCTGGTGGGATGGACGCGAGATGCGATCCGGCGGCCTGAACCTTCCCCATCCCGAGCTTCTGAAACGCACCTTCGTTCTGGAGCCGCTGCGGGACCTCATACCCGAAATCGTCGTCGAAGGCGAAACGATCGAGAAACACGCCAGTCGGCTGAAGTCCCAAACGGCTTTCGGGGAACCCCTCGGAGCGAACGCGCGCATGCAGCGCACCCGCGAGTCCTCGGTTTCGACCCTCCACTCACCGGCCGCCGACCTCGAGGTGGGTTCTCCGACGCTCATGGGAATCCTAAACGTCACGCCCGACAGCTTCAGTGACGGTGGGTGCTTCATCGAACCCGAGATCGCGCTGGAACACGCCAGCCGGCTCGTCGAGGCTGGCGCCTCCATCATCGACGTGGGTGGCGAATCCACTCGTCCCGGCGCAGCGCCCGTGGATCCGCAAATCGAATGGAAACGTGTTGAACCGGTGCTACGCGGCCTGAAGGAGATTCAGCAACGCGTTCCGTCGCTCGGATCGGGGAGTCCGTTCCAGATCAGCCTCGACTCTCGAAATTCTTCCACCGTTCGATCGGCTCTGAAAATCGGGGTGGATATCCTGAACGACGTGACCGGGTTCCGTCAGGCCGACATGCTCGAGGTCGCCGCGGAGACGGACGTCCCGCTCATCTTCATGCATAGTCTTTCCGTTCCCGCAACCATGAGAGAATCCATTCCCACCGATCCCGACGTGGTGGAGTTCTTGATCACGTGGGCACGGACACGCTTGGCGGAGTTCGATCGCAAAGGAATTGCGAGGCACCGCCTCATCTTCGATCCCGGGATCGGCTTCGGGAAAACCATCGATCAAAGTTGGCATATCCTCAAAAATGTGGAGCGTTTCCACGACCTCGAAATACCGCTGCTCATCGGTCACAGCCGGAAGTCTTTTCTCGATTCAGTGACGGGAAAGCCGAGCTCGGGACGCGATGTCGAAACAATCGAGGTGAGTCGAGGCCTCGCGGGGCGCGGCGTCGATATCTTCCGGGTACACGACGTGAAGGGGCACACCGAACTGTTTCGAAGCGATCACCCGACACCGTGATCCGCTCTGCCCTGTTAACCAGGAAATTCGATGCATGAGATCTTGACCAGCCTCGGTATAGAGGAGCGCAATCTCGGGGGTTTTTGCGGTGAGTGGATGGGATCCGGTCCCGGGTTGGAGGTTACGACGCCGATCGACGGATCGCGGCTTGCGACGGTGGAGCAGGTGACCGAGGGGGAGTACGACACGATCGTCTCCCGCGCCCACGAGGCATTTTTACACTGGCGGACGGTGCCGGCGCCCCGTCGTGGAGAGTTGGTCCGACGACTCGGAAACCGGCTGCGCGATTTTAAGGTCGAGTTGGGCGCGCTCGTCACGCTCGAGATGGGAAAGATCAGAGCCGAAGGCGAGGGCGAAGTGCAGGAGATGATCGACATCTGTGACTTCGCCACGGGGTTGTCCCGTCAGCTGTATGGGCTGACGATCGCCTCTGAACGCCAGGACCACCGCATGATGGAGCAGTTGCATCCGTTGGGGGTCGTCGGTGTGATCAGCGCTTTCAACTTTCCTGTAGCGGTTTGGAGTTGGAACGCAGCGTTGGCGTGTGTGTGCGGAGACTCGGTGTTGTGGAAGCCAGCGAGCCAGACTCCCCTCACGGCGATCGCGGTCACGAAGATTGCGCAGAGCGTTTGCGAGGAGAGCGGGGTGGACCCGGCCATCTTCTCCCTCGTGGTGGGGAAGGGGGCCACGGTCGGGGACCGGCTGCTTCACGATCGCAGGATCCCGCTGGTTTCGGCGACGGGAAGTTGTGCGGTGGGACACCGGGTCGGGGAGGTCGTGGGCAAACGGCTCGGACGGACCATCCTTGAGCTCGGGGGAAACAACGCCATTGTCGTCACGGCACACGCGGATCTCGAGTTGGCCCTTCCCGCAATTCTATTCGGATCCGTCGGGACCGCTGGCCAGAGATGCACGAGTACCCGTCGAATCATCGTGCATGAATCCGTTCGGGAAGAGCTCGTCGAACGACTCACTCGGGCCTATCGAGGCATTCGCATCGGAAACCCTCTCGAGCCAGGAACCTTGATGGGGCCGCTCGTGAACCCTGGGGCCGTCGAGGACCTGCGGAGCGCTATTTCCCGGGTTCAGGAGGAGGGCGGAGAAATCCTGTACGGGGGCGAATCGCTCGAGGGCTCGGACTTCCCGGGCGGGCACTATGTAAGGCCGTGTATTGCCTCAGCGGAGAATGGTTTTGCGATCGTCCAGGAAGAGACGTTCGCGCCGATTCTCTACATCATCGGTTACGGCGAGGCGTCGTCGTCCCGAAGGGATTCTGTGGACGGACTCTCCTTGGCCATGCGACTACACAACGACGTGCCCCAAGGCCTCTCCTCGGCGATCTTCACGGAACACGTCCGTGAGGCGGAGTTCTTCCTGTCCCATCGTGGGAGCGACTGCGGTATCGCCAACGTAAACATCGGGACCAGCGGCGCGGAAATCGGGGGGGGGCGTTCGGAGGCGAGAAAGAGACGGGTGGAGGGCGGGAATCGGGCTCGGACGCCTGGAAAGCGTACATGCGGCGGCAGACGAATACGGTCAATTGGAGCACGGAGTTGCCTTTGGCCCAGGGGATCGAGTTCGGTGCGTAGGTGGGGGCGCCGGGGAGGGCTCTCGAGGGTCGGATGAATCCTGCGGGGCGGCGACGCGTATAGAAAGAGTATATCGTGAAGATCGCGGAGGATCCGGCGCCGGGCGCCGGGACGCTCAAGGCAGGAAGGAGGTGAGCACGTGGCACGTTGCAGCGGTACGACGAAGAAAGGATCTCAGTGTCGCCTGAATACGATGCAGGGCTCCGACTACTGCGCGCTCCATCTCACGCAGGATCCCGCGGCTCCGACGGGTCGTGAGGCTATCGAACAGCTCGAAGCCCGGTTGAGCGAAACCGTGAAGACCCTGATCGGGGTGGCGATCGCCGCCGGAATCGTGCTGTCGGTCTTGATCAAGCGGCGATGAGGTCGAGCTGGCGCACCCACCCGACCCATCCCTGCTTCCAGGCCCAAGCATAGCCGAAGACCGATTCGAGCGGCAGCTCGAAGACGGCGGCGATTTTGAACGCGACCTCGAGCGATGGCGAGTCAGAGCGGAAGCTACTGACGGGCCGGCGGTCCATGGTGTGCTTGCGTCGCCCTTGGCTGGACGCCAAGCTGATTAAGGAATTGCCGAGGTCCGGGCCGCTCCAACGTTGGATCCCACCCATTGATGCCCTGGCCCGGATGGACGGTCGTCTCTAGTTCGGGAGGGGAATGTGATCAGGAATCGCCACCCGAGGGGGGGGCCGATCGTCGCCCTCGTCGTCTCGACTCTCTCAGCGCTTGTGCTCCTGAGCGGGGACTTAGCGGCTCAGAATCGCATGCCGGAGATCCCGGAAAGCCAGTTGACCGAAGCGCAGAGGGCGGCCGTAGCGGAGTTCACCGAAGTCCGCGCCAACGTCTCGGGGCCCTGGCAAGCGATCCTTCGGAGCCCCGAGATGCTCAACCCCGCTCGCTCGCTGAGCGACTACCTGCGCTTCAACAGCTCGCTTCCGCCGCGGCTGTCGGAGTTTGTCATCATCATTACGGCGCGAGAGTGGTCGTCACAATACGAGTGGAATGCCCACCACCGGTTGGCCATGCGAGGCGGACTCGGTCCCGACATCGCGGAGGCCGTCGCGGACGGCCGGCGTCCCGAAGTTATGGCCGCGGACGAGGCGGCCGTCTACGACTTCAGCATGGAACTGCACCGAAACCGGAGCGTGAGCGACGCCACATACGCCCGCGCCCTGGAGCAGGTCGGCGAGCAAGGGATCATGGACATGATCGGTCTGAGTGGCTGGTACACCCTCGTCTCCATGGTGCTCAATACGGCACGGGTGCCGCTACCGGAGAACGCCACGCAACAACTCGAGCCCTTCCCCCGCTAGAGGAAGGGCTCGACGCGCGGTCCCGCTTACTCCTGGCTTACCCGCTCAGGAGGGTGGGCTACGCGGGCAGCGCCCAAATACCGAGCTGCGACGCCAGGTCGTTGAAGTCCGTCGCGATGAAGTCGAACCGACCGACTTCGGGCGGATCCCACGGCGCTGCATTCGGGCCCCGCTCGAGCGGACGATGGACGTAGGCGGTCCGCAGGCCGTAGCTCTTCGCCGAGTCCAGGTCGCCCACGTGCGCCGCGACCATCATCACGGCCGATGGCGGAATGTCGAAGTACTCACTCGGCATCAAGTACATCTCTTTGTCCGGCTTGTAGTGCCGCGCGACGTCCGATCCCAGGACGCAGTCCCAAGGAAGGCCCCCGAACTTCGCCATTTCTGTCAACAGAGCCAGGTTCCCGTTCGATAGCGGCGAGAGCACGTACCGGGTCTTGAGACGCGCCAAGCCCTCCGGCGCATCGGGCCATGGATGTAGCCGGTGCCAGACCTTGTTGAGGTGGACTTTCTCCGCTTCGGTGAGCCCCTCGATCTCGAACTGTATGAGCAGGTCGTCGAGGGTCATGCGGTGAAGATCGTCGAGCTTGGTCCAAGGAAGGTCACCCGTGCGAACCCGATTGCGCGAGGGGCCATATTGGGCCCGCCAAGCCACTGCGAAAGCTTCAGCGTCGAGATCCCAGCCCTTCCGGCGTGCGAGCTCCTCGACCTCGGCGATGACCGACCCGCGCCAATCGGCGACCGTGCCGAAGGTGTCGAAGACGCACATGTGGATCGAGTTCGCAACCTGCATGCGATGCGTCTGAAGCGCGCGCTCGGCAGCGTTCATCGAGTGCGCGGCCGTGCCCCCGTCGTCGGCTGCCAGCGCCTGTCGAGAAAAGGCCGGGGTGGCTCCACCGGCGACGACGGCGGCGCCCAGAAAGTTACGTCGGTCCATGGTTGTCTCCTTCTATAAGGCATCCGCCGGTAGAGCATCCTCCGGCTGTGGTCGCGGCACTGCCGATTGGCTCTGCGCCACCCCCACGATGGCGAGCTCCTTGAGCACATCTGAAAGCGCAGCGATATCGGTTTGTTTCACGAAAACTTCCATAACGGCGGCAGGCGTCGTCCCGACGTTCCTGAATCCGTGCTGCGTCCCCCTTTCTAGGAAGAACGCCTGTCCAAGGGTCGCCAGGGTGGGGTCGTCCGATTCGATTGTGATATCGAGGCTTCCCTCCAGCGGAATCCACAGGTGGTATACGACGTCGTTGTGAGCGTGGACGCTCCGCACGGCTCCCGGCTGAATCACCACGCGCGAAGCGCGTATCTCATCCCTGTCGATGAGGCGAGTCGGCCTCACGCCCGGATCGGCTCCTCCCGGTGCGCGCGCTTGCCCCGCCACTGGTCCCGCGGCGAGCAAAACGAATGCAGCCAGGAGTGCTGGCTTCGAAGGGAACATGGATCGCCTCGTTGTCGGCCTGGAGTCTAGAGAGGATGAACCCGCCGGGTTGAGCGTGACATCGAGTCTACGGCGCGCACACCCAAGGGGAAAGGGGATTCCGGTGCAGCCGGCGGTTTCTGTAGATGGGGGCGGTGGCGGCGCGCTCGGCGTTGACCGATACCTCGGGCGACGCAGACATTGATCTCGACCGCTATCTCACGGCGCAGTACAGGACCGTGTGGATCGATCCGACCGCCGACCAGTCAGAGACACATCTCGAGGCATTTCGGACCCAAGCAGGCGCGAACCAAGAGGAACTCAAGCGGCGTCTTCAGGCGGACCCCTCGGTCCGTACTGTGGCCATGGGCATGAACTTGCCTGGCACGGGTCACCGCTTCCGCCCGATCGAATTCGACGGAGCCGTGAGCGAAGGTGACGGCGGGCGGGGGCGGGTCGCCGAAGCGGTGGTCCATGTGGACTTCTTCCAGGACTGGGGCCATCCCCTCCTCGAAGGCCGCGGATTCGGCTCGGGCGACCTCCCCTCGGAGTGGGGTGCACACCGCGCAGCCACCGTCGTTAATCGGTCTTTCGTAGAACAGATGTTGGGGGGCGGCGGGGCCCTGGGGCGGCGCTTCCGGTATTACGTCGGTGCGGATCAGGAGCCCGGGGAGTGGTACGAAATCGTCGGCGTCGTCGGAGATCTGGCCATGAACGTCGGCAATCCGGGAAGGGCTGCCGGGGTCTACCATCCGCGGGGCGCCAATGAGCTTCAGCCCATACGCTACATCATCGATGTTGGCGAAGATCCGAACGGCTTTGTGCCTCGGCTCAGAACCATCGCAAACGAAGTCGATCCCGACGCGATTATCCAGCGACCTCGTACCCTGGTGGAGGTCGCGGCCTTGAACCGTCTCGAGATCCAGATGGCGGCGCTCCTATTGGTATCTCTCTCGGGGATCGGGGCACTTCTTGCCGCCGCTGGCCTCTACGCACTGATGGCATTTACCGTAACCCAGCGCACTCGAGAGATCGGGATTCGGATCGCGTTGGGGGCTGGTGCGGGCCGTGTATTGCAGACCATCGCCCGTCGAGCCGCCGTCCAGCTCGCGTGGGGAATCGCCGTCGGTGCGGCGTTTGGTGCTTGGCTCCTGTCCGAGATCTCCCAGGACAGAGACATCATCGACTTCAACCCTATGGTCGTTCTTGCGGTCGTGAGCGGCGTGGTTGTGCTCATCGTGTGCACCGCGTGCCTCGCGCCAATCTTGCGGGGGCTGAAGGTCGATCCCACCGACGCGCTGCGGGAGGGTTGAGGTGCCGCGCTCAGCCCATTAGAGGCTGATCCAGATTCCCCCGTTGAACGCCCTCCCCTCGAGCGGCGCCCACACGTCGGTGATCCAGCGACCGTCTGGCGTCCGGGACGGGCGGAGCAGCGGGTCGTATCCCGTCTGTCGAGTATCCAGGATGTTCTCCGCGTTCAGGAATAGGCGGACGCGACCGAAGCGCCGGTCGACGAGGAAGCCGAGTATGAAGTGCTGTTCGGAGAAATTCCGGTAGGGATCGTCGTCGAGCTCCTGCTTTCCCGTGTAGTAGGCCTCCACGCCGACCCGGCCCTTTCCCTCGATTTCGTACGCGCCCACCATCCCCACGGAGTGTCGGGGCGTCAGCGGTACCTCCCGACGCCCTTCCTCGAGCGGATCCGGCTCGCTCGAACGCAGAAAAGCGTGTGATCCGATCAAGCGCCACGGACCCTGACGGAGGGCCGCGAAGATCTCCGTGCCCCACGTGTCCACGGACCCTTCGGGGGCGTTACGGATGGTCAGCGTGCCGTCGCCGTTGCGCACGGTCTGGAGCGGATCGTCGATCGTCGACGCGAAGGCGCTCACGTTCAGTTCCACAGGGCCGAAGCTCCGCCCCACGTCGATCATGCCGCTCCGGGCGCGCTCTACGACCCACACATCCGGTTCGGTGAGCCGTCTGAGCCCGACTGCCTCCACCTCCTCGGTAAAGGGCGTCGGCGCGAAAAAGCCGGTGCCGGCCGAGATCCGGGCCACCCACTCCGAGGCCCGCGCCAGCATCGAGACACGGGGGCTGAGTGAGCCGCCGAACTCGCTGTGCCCGTCGTACCGGAGGCTCCCGGCGAGTGTCAGCCAGTCGGCGACCTCCAATTCGTCCTGTGCGAACACCGCGGGTACGACGTAGTTGAACGAGAATGTCGGGAGATCGGTGTGCTCGTACGCGTCGAGCTGGATCGCCAAACCAACCACCCACAGGTGCCGCCCGTCCTGTCCCGAGAGAGCGACCTCGGCGAATCCGGTCCGGTGCTCGTCGTCCTCCCGGGTAACCCCGAAACGATGGTCGTGTTGCTGGAGCGAGCCGGATGCGCGCGCCGACAGGATCCGAAGGTCTGAGAATACTTTACGGCCGCTGAGTCCCGCGTCGATGCGACGCGTGTCGAGTGACTCCACGTACTCCGTCCCCACCGGAGTGAGCGAGCCCGGCAGCGTCCCGCCCGACCGGTCTTCGAGCATCCCGCCCACGGTAAGGATCGCCGCTCCTCCTCTGCCGTCGTCCCAGAAGAGGCGTGGGCGGACGGAGATTCGACGGAAGGTCGGCACGTCCGCCCATCCGTCGGAGTTCACGTCCGCGTAGTCTTGACGATGCGCTCCGGCCAGCAGCGTGTAGCCCCAGCGGTCGTTTAGAGCGTCAGCCAGCCAACCCACAGCGTCGGTCCCGTCCAAGGTGCTTTGGTTCAGAATGAACTCGCGCGCACGGTCCGGACGTCGAGAGATCAGGTTCACCACGCCTCCGAGTGCGGTCGGACCGTAAAGAGCCGACGCGGCACCCTTGATTACCTCGACACGTGCCAGATCCATGGGCGGGACCTGTAGTGGTCCCAAGGCGCCGGCCTGTCCGCCGTAGAGGGGCATACCGTCGGTGAGAATCTGCGTGTATCGGCCCCGTAGACCCTGAATGCGGACGCTCGCCCCACCCAGCGAGGGCGCCGTCGGCTGCACGCGAAGACCGGCCGTCTCGTTGAGCAGCATGGCAATGTCTCCGGGCGTCATGAGGAGCTTCTCCTCTACTTCCTCCCGAGAGACTGCCTCGATCCGGAGCGGTTCGTCCTCGATGCGTCTTTCGGTCCGACCGGAGGTCACGACGATCCCTTCCGTCTCGATCGCGACGGCTTCGAGCAGCACCGTCACGGTCGTGTCGCGGGCTTCGGCCAGAAAGAGCTCCACCTGTGCAGGAGCGAACCCGATGCGATCCGTCTCGATGACGTGTTGGCCGAGCCCAAGCTGAAGCAAAGCGACCCCATCGGCGTTCGTTAGGCCCACGACGGCCGACGCAAGGATACGGACCCCTTCGACCGGGCCCATCGCACTCTCGGTCCGGATGGTAACCGTCGCGGTCTGTGCCGATGCCCCCTCTACCATCAGGCCGGAAAACAGCGCGATAAGCGCGGTCGGAAGCCAACGGGAGAACTTCATATGAGCCCACCACATTGAGGGCATTCCAGGATGTTGTCGGAAGTCTCAGCCACGATCTGGTTCGCGGCACTCAGGAGCATTGAGACATAGAGTCGGAAGGTCGGTAGAACATGAAGTGGCCGGGTCAGCCTGACGTTAGCGACAATGCGGTGGGTTCGCGATACCGATCGGTTCGATCGTCAGTTTGCATTCCGGTGCCGGTGAGCCCATAAAGTGGCTATCCTTCGGACCGTTTAGTTGACTCGCCAGGAGCGTTCATGACGTCGAAATTGGGTACAGAGGACCACCCGCTCAGGGTGGCGATCATCGGATCGGGGCCGGCCGGGTTTTATACCGCCGACCACCTTCTCAAGCAGAGCGATGTTCACGTTGAGGTCGACATGTTCGATCGTCTCCCGACTCCTTTCGGCCTCGTGCGTTTTGGTGTCGCCCCGGATCATCAGAAGATCAAGAGCGTTACGCGGGTGTTCGACCGCATCGCCCAGAAAGAGACCTTTCGGTTCTTCGGTGATGTTCAGGTGGGAAAGGACATCAGCCTGACGGAACTCGGCCAACACTTTCATCAGATCTGCTTCGCCACGGGGGCAGAGACTGATCGGAGGATGGGCATCCCCGGCGAGGATCTCACACGAAGCCACGCCGCCACCGAGTTCGTGGCCTGGTTCAACGGACACCCCGATTACCGGGACCATCACTTCGATCTGTCCGCTGAGCGTGTGGCCGTGGTGGGCGTCGGAAACGTCGCGGTGGACGTCGCGAGGATTTTGTGCCGAACACCCGAAGAGTTGGCCAAGACCGACATCGCCGACCACGCGCTCGAGGCGCTGAGCCAGAGTAAAGTGCGCGAGGTGACCATGCTCGGCCGGCGTGGACCCCTCCAAGCGGCGTTCACGAATGTGGAAGTTCGGGAGCTGGGGGAGTTGGAGGGAGCGGACATCAACTTGTCTGTCGAAGACGGAAGCCTCGATCCGCTGAGCCGGGCCGAGCTCGAGAGCTCGGATGACGACACGTTGCGCAAGAAGGTAGAGATCCTCGAAGGGTTTACCCGACAATCCCGCGAGGGTAAGGACCGCCTGCTCACCTTGCGGTTCTTGGTCTCACCCACCGAACTGATCGCGGACGACGACGGCGGGGTCCGGGCCATGCGGATCGTGCATAACGAACTCGTCTCGGATTCGGGGAGGCTGCGCCCTCAAGCTACCGAGCATAGCGAAGAGCTTCCGGTGGACTTGGTCTTTCGATCGGTCGGATACAGGGGTCTCCCCACGGAAGGTCTTCCATTCAACCAGAGTTGGGGAGTGGTCCCGAACGAGAGTGGTCGCGTAACCGAGCCGGAGACCGGGGAACACGTGCGCGGGATGTACGTCAGTGGCTGGATCAAACGTGGGCCGACCGGAGTGATCGGGACCAATAAAAAGGACGGAACGGAGACCGCGGGCGCGATGCTGGAAGACGTGGGGTCGTCGTCCGTCCTCGATCCGGCTCACCCCGATCCATCGGCCATTGAGGCGCTGGTCCGGGTGCGTCAGCCCGACGTAGTGAACTACGAGGACTGGAGCAGATTGGATGCGCTGGAACGGTCCCGCGGTGAGGCCGCCGGGCGGCCCCGTGTAAAGTTCACGTCACGGGACGAGATACGAACCGTGCTCCGGCGCTAGTTCGCGACGATCGGATCGACCCCCCGGTCTCCCAAGAGCCTGTTGAACGTGGCGAGGTCTTCTCTGACCGCGACCATTTGGCGCTGGTAGTCGCTGAGTTCACTCCGGAGCATATCAAAAACCTCGCGGGCCTGATCTGTGGGCCGATCGTCGGTTCCCATGATATAGCCCGCGAGGCTCGTGAGGCGTGCGTAAAGGCGCCTCGCCCAACGGAGCGTGTCCTGTCGCGCTATGCCACCCGTGAGGCGAACGTCGAAAAGAAGCATTTCCAGCGCGATGAGTTCCGCCTCCAGCGTACCGGCGGCCTCGCGGATCTCCTCGGCAGCCGCGTGGTCGGCGTTTCGCTCCCGCACAAGCTGGGTTTGTAGCCGGATCCCCTCGATCTCCTCGACCAACCCGACCACGGAATCCACGGCGGCGCGAATCTCCCGCACCATGGCCACTTGCTCTTGGATCTCCCGCTGGCTGCCGCCCGAGTTGGGGTCCTTCAATACTTCCAACGGCTGCACCAACTCGAGTCCGCCGGCCAGCAGCGTCACCGTGTACTGTCCTGGGGGAGCCAGCGGCGTCACCCGCCCGCCCTCGCCCAAGGGTCGACCTCCTTCGTCCGGCGCCTCGACGTGTGAGTGCTCCAATGGGCTGGTCCTTAGCGTCGGTGTCTCGGACGGGCGTTCGCGAAGATCCCAGTGCACTCGATTAATGCCCGGACGGAGGCGGCCCGCGGTCAACTCCTGCAATGGCTCACCGGCTGCATCCCGGATCTCGAGGTGAACCCCGTCCTCCGGGACGGTGGCGAGGTAGAACGAAATCGACGCTCCATAGACTGGGTTTCTTCCGGCCCCGGAATCCTCTGGTTGGCTCTGGGATCTCTGGCGCGTGAGAAAACGGTACGCCGTTCGCGGAGTAAAAAGGTGGACTGGAGAATCGAGGATTCGCTCGGTCAGCTCTTGGAGCGGGGTGACGTCGTCCATGATCCAAAAGCCCCGGCCGTACGTCGCGACGACCAGATCGTTGAATTCACTTTGGATCGTCAAATCATAGACGGGAGCCGGGGGCAAGTTGCTCTGCAGCGAGGTCCAGTGCGCTCCGTCATCGAACGAGACGTAAAGCGCGTTCTCTGTGCCGAGGTAAAGCAGCCCCGCCCGCACGGGGTCCTCGCGGATGACGTGCGCATAGCTGAACACACTTCTCGGGACGGTCTCGCTCAGCGATGTCCAAGATTCGCCGTAGTCCATGGTCTTGTAGACGTAGGGTTCCGTATTACCCAACTGATGAAAGTCCACCGTCAGGTAGGCCGTTCCGGCGTTGTGGGGAGACGGATCGATATTGGAGACGGTGCCCAGCGGCGGAAGGTCGGGCAGGTTCGCCGTGACGTTGCGCCACGTCTCTCCACCGTCGAGAGAGACGTGCACGAGACCGTCGTTGGACCCGGTCCAAATGACACCCTCCTGTAAGGGCGACTCCGCGATGGCAAAAAGAACGGAAGCGTACGTGGGCCCGGCGTCGTCTGGCGTGAGGCCCCCAGTCTTCAACTGTTTGGACGGATCATTCGTGGTCAAATCCGGGCTCAAGACGTCCCAACTTTGGCCACCGTTCGTCGTCACGTGGACATGCTGACTTCCGACGTACACCCGCTCGTGATCGTGGGGCGAAATGTGGATCGGAAAGGTCCACTGAAAGCGGTAGCGGAGTTCAGCGGCGGGCCATCCTTCGGCGTTGGCGGGCCACACGTTCACCCTGCGCGCCAACTTCGTGCGGTCGTCGTATCGGGAGAGGATCCCGTCGTAGCATCCGGCCCACACGATGTTGGGATCCACCGGGTCGGGCACCGAAAACCCGGTTTCACAACCGCCCACCGACTGCCACTCGCCGATCGAGATCTCCGTGCCTTTCAGCGAATTGCTGGGGCCCATCTGGGTCGCCCCGTCCTGGCGGTTTCCGTACACGCGGTAAGGGATCCGAGAGTCCGTACTCACATGGTACATCTGCGCGATGGGCAGTCGGGGCCGCCACCAACTGGTGCCCCGATCGGTGGAGATGCTCAAACCCCCGTCGTGGCCGACGATCATCCGGTCGGGGAGGAGCGGGTCGATCCACATGTCGTGGCTGTCTCCGCCGGGATTCCCGAGCGTGAAGTCTTCGCCCCCATTTAGGGAACGGCTGTAGCGCGTCGAAAGGAAGTGCACCTCGTCCGCGTTGTCGGGAGCCGCCACGAGGCGAGTGTAGTACAGAGGTCTCTGGGCGAGCGTGTGGTCGGCGTTGACCATGCTCCAGTTGACGCCCCCATCATCAGACCGCCACAGGACTCCCTCGTGTTCATCGAGAGGCTCGAAAGCGCGATTGGAGTTGGTTTCGATGAGGGCGTAGATGCGATTCGAGTTCGAGGGTGACATGGCCAACCCGATCTTGCCCATGGTACCTCTCGGTAGCCCCCGACCCTCCAGCCGCTCCCAGCTGTCGCCCCCATCGCGGGACATGAAGATCCCACTTCCGGGTCCGCCACTCCACCGGCCCCAAGTCTGCATGAACATCTGCCAAGTGGCGGCGAAGAGAATCCGTGGGTCGTTCGGATCCATGACCACGTCGACGCCCCCCGTGTACTCGTCGACGAAGAGGACCCGTTCCCACGTATCACCTCCGTCGCGCGTGCGAAAAATTCCCCGGTCCTCTTGTGGGCCGTACAGATCGCCGAGCGCCGCCGCGTACACGATGTCGGGGTCGGTGGGGTGTACGACCATGCGCGCGATCCGGCCTGTCGCCTCGAGGCCCTTGTGTTCCCACGTGTCCCCGCGATCGGTGGATCTGTACACGCCGTTGCCGATGGACACGTTACTACGGATGAACGACTCCCCCGTGCCGACCCAGATCACATCGTGCGCGGACGGTGCCACGGCGATCGCTCCGATCGAAGCCGCTTCCTGATCGTCGAAAATTGGGGTCCAGTGGTGACCCCCATCCGTGGAGCGGAAAACGCCGCCTGATGCGGCGCCGAAGTAATAGGTGTTGGCGTCTCCAGGGACCCCGGTCACCGCCGAGACACGGTTGCCCACGGGTCCGATATGGCGGTAGGGTAGGGATGCGAAGAGGTCGGTCGGCGTTTCTTGGGATGCAGCCGGTGCTGCGGCCCCACTGAGAAGCACGACAAACACACCCAGCGCGTTGAACGCCCATCTGGGCTTCGAACGGCAGAGGCCGTTCAGGCAACCCCGCATGTGATCCTCTTCGCGAAAATGGGAAGGCTGTTGGTTCTGCGAACGGCCGAATCCTGACCATCTATTACTTTATACTCGATCGAGATCGTTGACCAAGCCGGTCGCCGGGTTGTTCGAATCGTGGATGACACCCAAAACCAGGGTGGGGTTGAGCTGATGGAGTCGGTCACCTCGGTAGATCGAGTCGAATACGCGCCGTTCTACGAAACCTACGTGTGTCGTGTCCCCCCGGGGAATATTGTAGAAATTCTCACGGAACAAGTGGGGGAAACGTTGAGCCTCGTCGGATCGGTGCCCCCTGATCGCGAGCAGTATCGGTACGAGCCGGCAAAGTGGTCTGTTCGAGAGGTGGTGGGTCACATGATTGATACCGAGCGTGTCTTCGCTTTCCGCGCCCTGGCTTTTGCTCGGGGAGACTCCGCTTCACTCCCCGGAATGAATCAGGACGACTACGCGGCCGCGTCCAACGCGGCCTCCCGCCCGTTGCCGGAGTTGGCCGCTGAGTTCGCGGCAGTCCGCGCGGCCACCGTCGCGCTCTTTCGAAGTTTTTCCCGCGAGGCTTGGAGTCGGGTGGGATTAGCGAGCGGCTGTTCGTTCACGGTGCGATCGGTCTCGTTCATCATCGCAGGGCACGAGCTACACCACCGCCGTGGCCTCGAGAGGAACTATATGACCGGGCCGAATCTCCAGGGTCCGGGGGGGAGGGCACCGTGACCGAGACGGAGTCACGAACGAAAACGGATGCCGGAACGGACCCGCGAAGTGACCTGCGGAGGAGCGACCGCGGTCGAGACGATGACTGGATTCAGGCCTACCTTCAGGCCGCGTCATTCGGATTTCTCGCCACGGTCAGCGACGGGCAACCCTTCCTCAACAGCAATATCTTCGTGTACGATCCAGGCCGACACGCGATCTACCTGCATACAGCCCGTGCCGGGCGCACGCGGAGCAACTTCGGTGAGCCGGTCTAGGTCGCGTTTTCGACCGCCACGATGGGAAGGCTTTTACCGGCCTCAGAGGCTCTGGAGTTCAGCGTGGAGTTCTCGGGTGTGGTCGTTTTCGGCACCGGTCGGGTCGTCGAGGACGCCGACGAGGCCAAGGCTGCGCTCCAGATGATTTTGGACCGGTACGCGCCCCACTTGCAGCCCGGCCGGGACCACAGAGCGATCATCCCCGAGGAGATGAAACGTACCGCCGTTTTCCGCATCGACATCGAAACGTGGAGCGGGAAGGAGAAGTTCGTGGACCCCGCCTTCGAAGGCGCTTTCGAGGTGCCCCAGATGCCGATTCCATTCGAGCCGCCTCCGTCCGGCCCTCCCCCAGAGAGCGCCATCTGAACCGAGCCCAGTCGGAAGAAATCACTTTATTCGTGTCGGTCGGAAGCGCCGCGCGGGACGCGGCGGTCGCGTGCCGGGTGCACGCGGAGGCGGAAAAGGCCGATGTAGGAAGGATGATCGCCCTGAACTGAGGTCGCTCCTTGTCTCGCCTGTAAGCCAGAGGTGGCCTACATTGGCGTATGTGAACGTTACCGCGCCTTTAGCCCGATTTCTATGACCGAACGCGATGAAAAAGAGCTAGGCGAAATCGCCCGCTCGATCCAAGCCCTGTTCTCTCGACCGGAGCACCAGGGGCCCGTCATAGACCAGCCATCCGCGTCGGGAGCGAACCCTCCCGACTACGAGGTGGGGATCGCGGAGGAACCCGGCGTCTCGTCCGATGCCGACGTCGAATCGCACGGGCCGGAACTCCTGTCCCTCGATACGAAGACCGAAGGTGACTTCGAGACTGGGGAGGCGCCCGACGAAGAACTCTGGGCGGCCGATATGGAAACGGGAGCCGAGGTCGAGGCCCCAGATGAGGAAGTCGCGGAGGCCGTCGCGGAAACAGGTGCCGAGTTCGAAGCTCCGCCCGGGGGCTCCGAGTCGCCCGGTGGCGAAACGGAAGCCGAGTTCAAAGCGCAAGAAGAGGAACTCGAGGCGGCTGGCGCGGAGACGCAAGCTGAGTTTGAAGCGGCTGGGACCGAACCGGTAGTGCCAGATACCGAATCCGACGTTCCCGAGACCGACTTCGCGGCGGCGGAGGCCGACATAGCCGAGCCCGAGCCCGAGCCTGCGCCTTCCGCTGCCGGGGTCCGCGAAGGAGGCACCGGCGCCGACGCCGAAGTGCCATTGAGCGAAATGGAGCAGACGCTGAGTGACGCGACGTCTCGTTATCTCCGTGCGTCGAGGGACGATCGGGAAGAGGAGCAACGTGCCCTTCGCTCAGCGGTTGAGACGGCGCGTTCCGCTCGTGCTTTGGACACCATCGCTTCGAACCTAGACATCCTCCTTCTTCAGGCTTCCGGGGACGCGGACGTCGAGAAGCTGGCAGGCGACTTGATGGATGAGGACGTGTCCGCACGAATGGCGGTCGCGCTCGGGCGTATCAAGGACGAAGAGAAGTGCGGGGCGCTCGTTCAAGCATACACCGCGTTGGGTGCTCCCCTCACGAAGGCGATCGCGGACGTTCTTGCGGAGACCGAAGAAGCTTCGGCTCGAAAGACCTACGTGGCGGCGCTCGCCGCTTTCGGTGCAGTCGGGGCGCAAGCGGTCGAGGAGATGCTGAAGGACCCTCGCTGGTTCGCCGTGCGCAATGCCGTCGCCGTGCTCGGCGGGGTGGGAGAACCGAGCGCCGTCGAGGCTCTCGTGGAGACTCTCGCGAACGAACACCCCGGAGTCCGGGGAGAAACGGTCGCGTCGCTCGCCAAGATCGGCGGTGAGAATTCTGGCTTGTTGGTGGCGAGCATGCTCGGGGATTCCGATTCCGATGTCCGGTGTGCTGCCGCGCGCGCGGTCGGAGCGCTCAAGGTCGAGAAGTCCTATAAGGAACTTCTGGAGATCCTCAAGAAGGGCGATGCGGAGGCCGTGATCGAGGAAGTCCTTCGGGCGTTGGGCGCTTTGGGTGATCCGTCGGCTGTGGCGGCGATCGAGAAGCAAGTGGCGGGCTCGATGTTCAAGCGTCCACCGAAGGGGGTCCGCATCGCGGGGCTCGGAGCACTGGCGGCCATTGGAACGCCCCACGCCGTGGAAGTGGTCGAGAAGGCGCGGCGCGACAAGGATCCGGAAATCAGCTCAGCGGCTGCGAAGTTTCTCGCGGGAGGGTGATCAGACGGTTCCGAGTAGGCGTCCGAGCGTCCTCACCAACTTTACACCCTCGCTGATTTCTTTGCCGATCGACGCCAGCCGCCCACCCTGTTCCGAGTGATCCATGAGTGCGGTGATGGTCGTGTCGACGGGCGTGGTTTCTGGGAACGCCGCCTGCAAGCGCAAAGTCTCCGTGTATGGGATTAGCCGATCGTTACGTCCATGAATGAGCTGAACAGGGGACTCGACACGGTTCAAGAAGGGGAGGGGGTTCAGTAGCGGGGAGGCCTCCATCGCGGCGGCTGTCAACAACGGCGCAATCCGTTCGGCTTCGGGCTCCACGGGCTCCCGATCCGATGGCGGGGCGAAAAGATCGAAAATTTCTTTCCGATCGTCCGATAGCTGCCGTCGAAGCTGCTCCTTGAGGGTGTCGTACGAGGGATCCGACGCGAGGATTCGACGTTCACCGGCTTCCACGGCTAGGCGCCACAGTGCATGAGATACGTCTTCCGCTTCGCGATATTCGGGGATGGAAGTGAGGTGGTTCCCCCCCATGATCCATCGGCCGTATGGATCGGGTCGGAGGCGGTGCGTGACGTCCCCATATTCGAACCGGCCCGTCATCTGAAATCGGACCATACTTTCCATGTCGCAGTAGCCGCCAAACCCGATGACCCCCGATAGTTGGGCTGAGACATCCGGATTGGCGGCGGCGATCATCACTTGGGGCGCGCCAAACGAAAACCCGATCAACCCATAAGGACCATCGGAGGTGTTTGGAAGGGCGTGAAGGCCGCGCAGGGCCGCCAGAACCGTCGGGAGCGTGTGCTGGGGCTCCAACCGTAGGTCTACCCACTCGGGGATCTGGGGTACGAGCACAGCGGCCCTCGAAGACGCCAGGGCGCGCACGAAGCGAAGAAGGGTGGGGTGAAACCGCCCGGGTCGGGTAATTCCATGGAGCACGATCCATCCCGGCAAGTTGTCGCCTCCCCCGTTGGGGATGGTGACCGAGGCTGGAACTTCGCGATCCCCTCGGGACAAGACGGTCTCGTACTCTTCCACTGCAGATGCTCCGCTGATCCAACTGCGGAGCGCTCTAGTGGTTCTCAACACCGTGGTCATGGAGGGAGAAGCTATGAGCGCGGTAGTCGAGCCCGCCAGGCCAGCGCACATCTCCACTCGTATCCAACCCATCGATGCTCTGGCGCATCGAAGAGGCTTTAGCCAAGCTGCGCGCACTCGGGTGCGAGTGTGATGCGAGTTTGGTTATGGTTGGATGAGACGATCGGCCCAGCAACTTCTTTCTGAAGGGTAGGAATGAGCGAATACCGACCGCCGTACCGGGAAGGCGCACTTCTAGGCTTGGCGATCTTCGGCCTCTACATCTTGACGTTGTCACCCACGACCGCGTGGTGGGACGCGAGCGAATACATCACGACGGGACATCTCCTGGGGATTCCCCATCCTCCCGGGAATCCCTTGTTCGTCAGCCTCGCGCGTGTATGGAGCCTGATGCTGGCCCCTTTGGGCCTGCCCGTCGCAGTGCGAATCAACCTCCTGGCGGCAGCCACGAGTTCCCTCGCGTCGTTCTTCTTCTTCTTGGTCGGGCATCGAGTTCTGTCCAACGTGATCGAGCAGCGGCTGATGGTCACGATCGGCGCCGCGTGCGGAGCGTTGATGGGGGCGACCGCTTACACGGTCTGGAACCAGTCCACCGCCAACGAGAAAGTGTACACGGTGAGTGTTGCCGTGATCGCCGCCGTCTCGTGGCTCGCCCTGAGGTGGTACGATCAGCGAGGAGAGCCAGCGGGGGTCAAGGCTCTCCTGCTCGCCGTCTACGTGATGGTATTGGGGACGACCAACCATCTCATGTCCGCTCTGCCCGTTCCGGCTCTCGGCATCTTCGTTTTACTGGCGGGCCCGATGGTGTTGCTATCGGCCCGCTTTTGGGCCCGAGCCGTTCCTTTGGTCATCATCGGAATCTCTTTCAATCTTTTTCTGCCGGTTCGCGCTGCTCAGGACCCGATAATCAACGAAGGGGACCCGGTATGCGAATCGACGACCGGTGCCCTCATTGCGGTCTATTCGAACGGTAAAGCAGGATGTCCCGCTTTGGCTCTGACGCTCTCGCGGGCACAATATGCCAAACCGCCCGTCACCGAACGGCAGGCGCCGCTGAGACACCAATTCTTCAACTATTTTCAGTACTTCGATTGGCAGTGGGCCCGTGGTGCGGATTTGAGCGAGCTGCCCATGGGAGCGCGACTACCCGCGACGATGTTATTCGCCGCTATGGGGTTTATGGGCTTGTTGGTGTTGTGGCGGGCCGATCGCTTGATCTTCTCGTATATGGCTGGTTTGGCGGCTACGCTCACGTTAGGCCTGATCGTCTACCTCAACTTCAAGTACGGGTTTTCGCTGGCGCCGAGCGTTGTCGAGCGCGACCTCCACGAAGTTCGTGAACGGGACTACTTCTTCGTCGCGAGCTTCTTTTTCTGGGGGAATCTGGCCGGGATCGGCTTGGCTGGGTTCTGGTCGGCCCTTTCGGAACACTGGGGCGGGGGAGCCGCGTACCGCAAAGCGATGCCGGTTCTTTTGATCGCGTTCATTCCATTGTCGTATAACTGGGAGTGGGCGAGCAGGGCGGATGACTACGCCACTTTCGACTGGGCGTACGATCTGTTGATGAGCGTTGAGCCCTACGGTGTGCTCTTCACCAACGGAGACAATGACACGTTTCCGCTGTGGTACGCCCAAGAGATCGAAGGCGTACGAAAGGATGTGACGGTCATCGTCCTGCAGTATCTCTACACGAGCTGGTATCCGCGCCAAATCAGGGACCAGACGGAGCCAGAACAACAGAGGTTGTTCGACGAACAATTCGAGGCGGGCATCTACTCGGCGCTGGCGCCGCCCGGCCAATCGATTTCTTTGGCTTCGGACGAAGTCATGAACGGGGTGGGCGCGGGCAGGCTGGCAGCGGATCTCAGCTTGTCGCTCGACGGTTTCGTTGTCACCTATCCGACCGATCTCTTCCTCGATCGTGGTTTGCGGATTGCCCTCAGCATGATCAATGACTCGGCCGGATTAAGGCCGATCTACTTCGCCAGCTCGGCGGGATTGATTCGGTCGCTCGGTTTGGAGCCCTGGGGGGTTCGGCACGGCATCGCGACCAAGCTCGTCATGCGTGACCTGGAGGAGGACCCCCCGGAGGGTTGGATCGAAGGGAGCGCCCAGATGGGGGGGGAGTGGTTCGATCTGGAGCGGAACTTGACGCTCGTTCGAGACGTGTATCGCTACCGCGGGATCCTAGATCGCGAGATTTGGCAGGATCGCAGTACCCTCGGCATTCCGACGCAGTATCAGTTCCTGTTCGTACAGTTGGCGGATGCCGCCGCTATCGCACTCAGGCCGATCGAAGAGGTCACGCAACTCGCCGAGCAGGCGGCCTCCATGCGCGCCACCGCCCTCGGAGGCACGCGGTACCTCGAAGCGCAATGACGCGGGCACCATCCCAGCTTGAGTCCTCAGAGCTCAGCAGGTATGCGAGGCACCTGTCCTTGCCCGAGGTCGGTAAGGACGGGCAGTTGCGTCTCAAAGCCGGCAAGGTCCTCGTGGTCGGAGCGGGCGGGCTCGGCTCGCCTCTCGCTCTTTACCTCGCGGCTGCCGGAGTCGGCACGATCGGCCTCGTCGACTTCGATGAGGTAGATGCCACCAACCTGCAAAGGCAGATTCTTCACGGCACCAAAGACGTGGGGCGCTCGAAGCTGGATTCGGCGAAGGAGCGCCTGGCCGATTTGAACCCGAACGTGTCGGTCGTAACACACCCGGTCCGTCTCGATTCCAGCAACGCCCTGGAGATTTTGGCCCCGTACGACATCGTGGCCGACGGGACCGACAATTTCCCTACGCGATACCTGGTCAACGACGCGTGTGTGATCCTGGGAAAACCAAACGTCTACGGATCGGTTTTTCGTTGGGAGGGGCAAGCCTCGGTGTTCGCGAGCGACGACGGGCCGTGCTACCGCTGCCTTTTCAGGGAGCCTCCACCCCCGGGTTTGGTCCCGAATTGTGCGGAGGCGGGCGTCCTCGGAGTTTTACCGGGGATCATCGGGTTGATTCAAGCCCTCGAGGTGATCAAGCTCCTCCTCGGGCGTGGCAGGACGCTCAAAGGGCGTTTGGTGATTTTCGACGCGCTGGAAATGAGTTGGAGAGAGATGGCCATAAGCAGGAACACGGGTTGCCCGGTTTGTGGTGACGAACCGACGCAGACGGGCCTCATAGACTACGAAGTTTTTTGCGGGCTGAAACGGCCCGAAGGAGAGACGGAGGAAATGACGAACCCCTTTGGTGACGTTGGCGCCACCGAGCTGAGCGAACGTTTGGCATCCGACGAGCCGCCGTACCTGCTGGACGTGCGACAGCCACACGAGTGGGAGATTGTAAATTTGGAGACGGCTGGTGCGGTGCTGATTCCGCTTGGAGAACTGGAGGACCGTATGGATGAGGTTCCGACGGACCGGGAGATCGTCGTGTATTGTCGGACGGGGGCGCGTAGCGCTAGTGCGGCCCAGATGTTGGCAGAAGAGGGTTTTACCGGGGTCTTCAACCTGGTCGGTGGGATCCACGCGTGGGCCGACGAGGTCGACCCGAGCCTTCCGAAGTACTAGGCGCGATCGGGGACGTTCCCCGTCGACAGAGGCAGAAACGGCAGAGCCAGAAACGGAAGGAGCCAGGAACGGCAGAGCCTGAAAACGGCAGAGCCAGGAACGGCAGAGCCAGGAGCGACAGAGCGGATGGTTGAAAGTGGGCCTCGGATCGTGGTGGTGGGAGCGGGCTTCGGGGGCCTCTGGGCCGTGCGGCGGTTCGTTTCGCACGGGCTCGGCGTGACGCTGATCGATCGGAACAACTACCACACATTCTTCCCGCTCCTATATCAGGTCGCTGCGGCGGAGCTGGGACCGAGCGAGATCGCGTATCCGATCCGGAGTCTTTTCAGGACGGCTCCTCTGGTCGAGTTCCGCAGAGCCAACGTGCGCGGCATCGATCTAGGCGCTCGAGTCGTCGAGGCCGGCGGGTCGAGCTTGAAGTACGACTATCTCGTGATTGCCCCAGGAAGTGTGCCCAACTACTTCGGCGTGGAGGGGGCCGCCCGCCACGCTTTCCCGCTCCGCACGATGGATGACGCGGTCCCGCTCCGCTACCACGTGCTCGACTGCTTCGAGCGGGCGGCCCAGGCGGCGGACCCGCTCGTGCGGAGATCTCTGCTCCGTTTCGTGATCGTGGGCGGCGGCGCCACTGGCGTCGAATATGCGGGGGCTCTGGCGGAGTTGATCTATGGACCGCTCCTGAAAGACTTCGGTGCCATCGCCCGAGAAGACGTCGAGATACAGCTGTTGGAGGGTGGACAAAGACTGCTCGCTGGCATGCCCCCGCGCTTGCAGGAATACGCACGGGTTCGGCTCGAACGGCGTGGTGTGCGGGTCCGCACTGGATCGCAGGTGGTGCGGGTGGACCGTGATCGAGTGTTGAGCCGCGACTCGGAGGGTTCCGTGCAGGGCGACACAAACGAGACTCCCACCCACACCGTCGTGTGGGCCGCCGGAGTGCAAGGCGATCCCGTGGTCGCCCGGTGGGGCCTGCCGGTTCGCGCCGACGGACGTGTTGCTCCCGAGCGCACGCTCCAAGTGCCCGGCCATCCGGAGGTTTTTGTAGTGGGTGACCTAGCCTACCTGGAGGCCGAAGGGAGGGCCCTTCCACAGGTCGCACAAGTGGCGCTCCAACAGGGCACCACGGCGGCCGAGAATGTGGTCCGCCTGATTGCGGGACAGACACCCACGGACTTCGGGTACAAAGACCTCGGCATGCTGGCGGTGATCGGCCGAAACGCCGCGGTGGCACACCTTTGGGGGCGATCGTTCACGGGGTTTGCGGCTTGGGCGCTATGGTTGGTGGTACACGTAGCCAAGCTCATCGGCTTTCGGAATCGAATACTGGTGCTCGTGAATTGGGCTTGGAACTACGCATTCTATCGGCGCGCCGTGCGTCTCATTCTGCCGGATGCCAGGGTCCTGACTCAGGACACTAGAAATTCACCAGATCGATAATCGCCGCGAGCACGTCGGCGGGTTGCGGAAGGATCTCGTCTTCTAAATTCGGGGCGTAGGCGACCCAGGTGTCGAGCGAGGCCACCCGACGCACCGGTCCGTCCAGCCAAGGGAAGAGATCGTCCGCGATTCGGGCAGCGATCTCCGAGCCGAGCCCCCACGACAACGAGTCCTCATGCGTGATGAGGACTTTGTTGGTTTTTTTCACGGACTCGGCCACGGTGTCCATGTCGAGAGGGGATAGGGTCCTCAGGTCGATGACGTCGCACTCGATCCCGTGTTCCTCCGAAGCGATCTTCGCGGCGTCCATGGAGCGTTTGACCAGTGCGCCACACGTCACGATCGTGAGGTCAGATCCCGCCCGCACCGTTTTGGCTTTCCCCAGAGGGATCATGAAATCTTTGCCCGGATACTGGCCTTTGTTGTGCACCTGCCGGTACAAATGTTTGTGCTCGAGGAAGATGACCGGGTCATCACAGCGGATCGCCGTTCTCAGCAATCCGTTCGCGTCCACGGCGTTGGAAGGAAGGACGACGCGAAGCCCAGGGGTGTGGGTGAACAATGTTTCCCCGGTCTGAGAGTGGCAGGGTCCTCCTCCTCTCAGATAACCACCGTACGGTACTCTGATTACAACCGGCGAGGAAAATTGTCCATGCGAGCGGTGCCTCATCGTTGCCATTTCGTTGCGAATTTGCATGAACGCCGACCAGATGTAGTCGAAGAACTGGATCTCGACTACCGGTCGGAGGCCTCGGTGGGCCATTCCGATCGCTCGCCCGACGATATTGGCTTCGGCCAGCGGCGCGTTAAACACTCGATCCCCACCGAGTTGACGCTGAAGCCCGTGGGTAACTTTAAAGACCCCACCTTTGCCCTTCACCTCAGCGAGCGCGGGTTCTCTTGAAGCATCGGCCACATCTTGCCCGAAGAGCACGATCCGGGGATCGCGCTCCATCTCGTCCCGAAGGCAGGCGTTGAGGAGATCGACCATCGTAAGGTCGCGGTCCTCTCCGACTTGGGGTGAGGCCTCGTTGTCGAAGGCATCCGAGGTCGGGTCCACGTCCTCGGAGAAGAGGTGGAGCATGGCCGTCCCCGCTTCAGGTTGTGCGTGGCCGATCGCCTCGTCGGCGGCCTCGGCGACCTCGGCCTCGACCTCCGCCTCCAGGCGGTCCAGCTCCTGGGCGGTCGCCACACCGCGCTCGATCAGCAGGTTCCGGGTTTTCGGCAACGGGTCCCTGGCGGCCTCGGCTTCCCGCTCTGAGGCGGACCGGTAGATCCGCTGGTCGTCGGACATCGAATGCGAGTAAGGGCGAGTCGTATGAGAGTGGACGAGCGCGGGGCCTCTTCTGTGGCGACAGTGACGGACCGCTTTGCCGGCCGCCTGGTGGCTGTCCAACACGTCTGTCCCGTCGCATTCGATGATGAACAAGTCGGGAAAGCCGGATAAAAGCTTAGAGATGCTCCCCCCTGGCGTGTTGACTTCGACCGGTACGGAGATCGCGTACTCGTTGTCCTCGATGAGAAAAATCACGGGAAGTTTGAGCGTACACGCCGTACTGATGGCCTCCCAGAACTCACCCTCGGACGTTGCTCCTTCTCCCGAACAAACGAGCGCCACCTCGTCCTCCTCGAAGTCGTCGATCGTGCCGCGGAGCTCGGGGATGAGCGAGATCCGATATCCCCCCTCGGCGGCGCCCACCGCTTGGAGAAATTGTGTTCCCGTGGGCGACGACAACGTCACGATGTGGAGGTCCGGGTCCGCGAAGTGGGAGGGCATCTGGCGGCCAGCGCTATTCGGATCGTCGAGGGCTCCGACCGCGCCGAGGAGGTGGTCCACCGGAGTCTGGCCGAGTGCCAGCACAAGGGCGCGATCCCGGTAGTACGCGTAGAACCAGTCGTAACCCGGCCGCAAATGCGCGGCCATCGCGACTTGCACCGCCTCGTGCCCGGCACCGGAGATCTGGAAGAAGGTCTTGTTCTGGCGCTTTAGACTGATTTCCCGATCATCGACACATCGGGACATGACCATCGTTCGGTATGCCTCGAGGAGCCATTCGGAGGAAGGGCCCCCCGAGTCGTGAGTTCCGGTGATCTCTTGCTCCGTGGTTGCCATTGATTCCAGACGAAGTCGTGGTACGAGGGCGCCGTGAGTAAGAAAGTAAACCCTTCCGTCCGAAAGGAGCACTACCCTCTGCCTAGCTGCTCCGCCAAGGAGTTGGCATCGAAGACGGGCGCTTTGCACGCGTAGTGCTGACATACGAATGCGGTCGGGTCGGTCCCATGGTCCCGACCCTCCAAGAGCGGAAGTATATGGGCGAGGTGCTCACCCGGGGCTTTACCCGCGATGGTTCGGTTCGGCCTATACGGCTTCAAGGCAGTTTGGAGCAGCTCGGCGGTGCGGAGGTGGTCGCGCGCACCCACGATGGCGATCTCTACTGGGTTCCCAACGGTCCGATCGAGGGCCCCGAGCAAGCGACCGAACGCGCCTGGAAAGCGGGCAACGGATCCGGCTTCCCGGTCGAGCACTCGGTGAGCGATCTCTCGATAGCGCGCATGGCCAAAGAGGTGGGCACTTCGAATCAGGAGTTCGACGGCCAGCGAGTTCCCGGATGGCATGGCGTTGTCCATGATGTTCCGCGCTCGAACCGTCAGTGCCTCGCCGTCCTTTGGGGCGTCGTGGAATATGCCTTCATCGTCGTCCCAGAAAAGTTCGACTACGCGCTCTGTGATCCACTTCGCCTCGTCTAACCAGCGAGGCTCCAAGGTGATCTCATACACCGTGAGGATCGCGTTTCCGACCGCGGCGTAGTCCTCCAAGAACGCATCGATTCGTGCCTTACCATCTTTGTACGATCGTCTCAGACGATTATCCCGACGCATACTTCCGAGGAGAAAATCGAGCCCCCGAACGGCGGCCTCGCGAAAACGGGGCTGGTTCAAGGCCCCTGCCGCCTCGGCAAGCGCTCGAATCGCCAAGCCGTTCCAACTGGCGAGAATCTTCTCGTCCCGGAAAGGCGGCTCGCGAAGTCGCCGAGCCTCCAACAGGATCCGCCTCGAGTCCTCGAGCCTCTCGCGAAGATGTTCGAGGCTCATTTCGTCGCGCTCGGCGACCGCGCTGAGGTCATGAGGAAGGTGAAGGATGTTGTTCTTCTCGAAGTTGCCTTGTTCGCTGACGTCGTAGCAACGCATGAAAAGAATGGCCTCCTCATCGTCGAGCAGCGCCCGGACCTGCGACGGCGTCCATACGTAGAAGGTGCCCTCTTCCCCTTCCGAGTCGGCGTCCAACGCCGAATACAAACCGCCCTCGGGTGCGAGCATGTCGGTGAGCAGGTGGTCGAGGGTGCCCTCGGCGACGCTCCGGAACTCCTCGTCACCGGTGACCTGATAGGCGTTCGTATACAACCGCCCTAGCAACGCGTTGTCGTACAGCATTTTCTCGAAGTGGGGCACCAGCCAGCGTTCGTCCACCGAATACCGATGGAACCCCCCTGCGAGGTGATCGTGGATTCCCCCGCGAGCCATGCTGCGCAACGTTCGTGTGACCATTTCCAAAGCTTCGGGGTTTCCGGTGCGCGCATGGACTCGAAGGGCGAACTCCAGCGTGACCGGCTGGGGGAATTTCGGTGCCCCTCCGAAGCCGCCGTTCTTCGGGTCGAGGTGCGACACCAGAAAGCGGAACGCGTGATCGAGTAGGGCGGGACCGACGATCGCCTCTCCCTGTTCGGTGACCGGCCCCTCGGCTCGCTCCGACGAACTCCGCGCCAGCAGCCCCTTCAGCTCGCCCGCGTTCTTGAAAATTTCCTCTTTCCGTTCCCCGTAGGCCTTCCGGATCGACTGTAGAATTTGGCGAAAAGAGGGCATGTTGTGCCGCGGCTCGGGCGGGAAGTACGTCCCCCCGTAAAAGGGCTCGCCATCCGGAGTGAGGAACGCCGTGAGCGGCCATCCCCCCTGGCCCGTCAGGGCCTGGACCGCGCTCATATAGACCGAATCGATGTCGGGACGCTCCTCGCGGTCTACTTTGATGTTGACGAAGGATTCATTCATGAGTGCGGCCGTCGTCGGGTCCTCGAAGGACTCTCGCTCCATGACGTGGCACCAATGACAAGCGGAGTAGCCGATGGAGAGAAGCACCGGGACGTCCCTGCGCCGGGCTTCGTCGAACGCATCCGTATGCCACGGGCGCCAATCGACGGGGTTTTCGGCGTGCTGGAGAAGGTATGGGCTCGACTCCTCGGCTAGGCGATTCGACACTCGTGTTCTCCTCGGCGGTCTTGTTTCACCAATGATAGCTTGGGCGCATCAGGGGGAACATCGAATGGCCTGCGAATAGGCCAAAGAGCGTTCATGGAGGGAACTAAACACCATTGAATTGCACGGGGGCGAGGACTAGATTCGGCATATACATATATTTCCGGATTCTCTGACGCTCGACAAGCAACTGCGAGATGCGGTTATGGGATCGGTGTACCTAGGGCTAGTACGGCTGGCCGTGCGACGGCCGTGGCTCGTACCAGCGATGTTGGCGACAGCTTGGGCGTTTAGGGCGAACCGGTGGTATCGAAGGCCGCCATTTCTTCCGGTCCCATCAGGGGCTTATATGAAATGGCGTATGGACACCGCTTACGGAGAAGAAATCACGGTCGTCCCATTGCAGGAGTTGGAGCGATATCTGCGATGGGGATCCGAGATGCGTAGGTGTGCAAAGGAGACTGCGAAATGGTAACCAGACTCATACTACTGCTCATCATGGGCTTCGCGGCCGCGCTTTACTATCCCTGATAGCCGCGAGGTAATCGTCTCCAAGGCGAAGCCTTATGTGCAGCCCGTGCTCGTGTGGTCGGCCGAGCGCGAGATCATGAGGGTGTCTCAGGCCGTGCAAAGGGAGGCTCGCGACACATACGAGCTTCCTCGGACCCGAGATTGGAATGCGTGGCTTACCACCCACTTCACCGGTGACGCCACAACGGACCCGTGGGGCACGCTTTACGCCTATAGCGTCTGGGCCGATTCCTTCGCCATTCTTTCGGAGGGTCCGGATGGCGAGTTGGGAACTGAAGACGACCTTCGCTTCTCGACCCATCGCCCCTTCTAGTGTCTAGCTGGGCCGCGAATTGATCCCAGAGCCGGCCCGCCCCTCGTGATCGAGTGGATCGGCGCGAATATCGCCGTCTACGGGCCGTGGCTCGTCGGTGCTATGGCGATGTTAGAAACGGCTCTGATCATCGGGGTGATCCTGCCCACCGAGCCGACCCTCATCGTTGCCACGGCCTTCGCACTCGAAGGGCACTTCGGCTTTGGGGCCTTGGCCGGCGCGACTGTGCTGGGCGCCGCGCTGGGCGATTCCGCGGGATTCGCGGTGGGCCGCTGGGGTGGTCGCCGTGTGCTCCGTGGCAGGGGGACCGTGGCACGTTTCGCTCGCAGGCACGAGGGTCGCACGCTCGACCTTTTCGATCGACACCCCGGGTATTCGGTGAGTTTGGCTCGAATGGTTCCGTTCGTGCGCACGTTGATGCCGGTCGTGGCGGGCTCCACGAAGCTGGGGTACTGTCGTTTTTTGGCCTTCGACCTTCTGGGCATCCTAGCCTGGGCGAGCGCCGGACTTGGGTTCGCGTATGTCGCTGCTCGCGGCTGGCAGATCGGCGTCGGTGCTGTCGGAGTGGTGGGGGCGACGCTCGGGGGCGCGGCGCTACTCGCTTCGGCCATGGTCCTTAAAGGACTCCGCATCAAGTCCTCCGCTGTGGGAGACGCCGTGTCGGTGGGGCTCACGGGAAACATCGCTGCCGGTAAATCCACGGTGGCTTCCCTTTGGAGCGACGTGGGCGTCCCGGTCGCCAGTGCAGACGACTTGGCTCGTCAAGTGGTCGAGCCCGGGTCCCTTGGGCTTTCGGAGGTCGTGGAGACTTTCGGTGAAGACATCCTCGAGAGCGATGGTTGTTTGAACCGAGACAAGCTCGGGTCCATCGTTTTCGAAGACGAGGAAGCACGCCGCCGCCTGGAGGGTATTCTTCATCCGCGAATTCGAGTTCTGCGGGACCGTTGGATGCGAGAGCCCATGGCCGGCCGTAACGCGATTTGTGTCTCGGAAATCCCACTACTTTTCGAGGTGGGACTGGAAGACCAATTCGACGTCACCGTCTTGGTCGAGGCGTCCGAGGAAGTCAGGCTCCGCCGCCTTCGTGAGATGCGGGGCCTCAGCGCCGAGAGGGCCCGAGCCATCATGGACACGCAGATGGCTCCGGGCATCAAACGTGAACGTGCGACCCACTTGCTCGTCAACGAAGGCGAGCTCGAGGTGCTCGAGGACCGAGCGCTCGAACTGCTCACGGAGATCCGGAGGGCGGCCGTGCCGCGGCATGGGCCGCGTGAGGGTCGCCTTCGCATCGACATGCACATGCATACTCAGGCGTCCTTCGACTGTTTGTCCGACCCTCGAAAGGTGATCGCGACGGCGGCGGCAAAGGGGGTGAATCGTGTCGCTATCACGAACCACAATCTTCTGACGCCGGCGCTGGAGATGGCCGAGCTGTTCCCGGATACCGTGATACCCGGTGAGGAGGTGAAGACCAAAGAGGGGATCGACGTCATCGGCCTCTATATCGAGGAAGAGATCCCGAAGGGGACGCCGGCCCGTGAAGTTTGTCGTCGCGTAAAGGAGCAGGGAGGCCTCGTTTATTTGCCCCACCCGTATGCACGAGGCAAGGGCGGGTCCGGCCGATACGCGGAGGAGTTGGCGCCGCTGGTAGACATCATCGAGGTATTTAATGCCCGCCTCCATCCCGGGCACCTCAACACCCCTGGAGAAGAGCTGGCGGCCCGCTGGTCGAAGCGGAGAGGGGCGGGCTCGGATGCTCACATGCTGGGAGAAGTAGCGGGCGCTTGGGTGGAGGTGGATCACCACCCCAACGAACCTGCCGCTCTCCTTGCTGCACTTGAACATGGACAGGTCCGCGGGGTCATAACGCCTTATGTGGTTCATCTCGCGTCTACGTGGGCCAAAGTCCGGAAGCGACTGCCGGGTGCCCCAAACTGAGCTCTTTTAACAGACCTCTAGGATATTCATGACCTATCAGCCCGCTAAGACCAGGTTGGCGGCGATCGACTCTGTCTTGACGGCGCTTCGCGGTAAGGACACGGCCGTTCTGACCACGCACGTGAACTCCGACGGCGACGGATGCGGGTCCGAGATCGCACTTGCGGCGTGGCTCCGCTCCGTCGGAACCGAGGCGTTCCTCGTGAACCCGACGCCGGTTCCGCCGGCGTTCCGCTTCCTTGTGCCCGACGAGTCGTGGGTGTTGGATGCGACCTCGGCGGAAGCCCAGGAACTCTGTGACAGCGCCGACGTAGCCATCGTTCTCGACACCGGGGAGGTGCCTCGGATCGGACGGGTGAGGCGGCTCATCGACGGCCTGCTGACGGTGGTCATCGACCACCACCCGCCAGGGGACCGGCCCATCGAAGGTGTGTCCTTCCGAGACTCGAGCGCGTCGGCGACCGGGGAACTCGTATTCGACCTCATCCATAGGGCGGGGGGCCCCTGGCCGTCCGTCGCCGACCTTGGAATGTACGTGGCCATCCTGACAGACACGGGGTCGTTTCGCTTCAGCAACACGAGCCCGACCTGCCTTGGGGTCGCGGCCGAATTGGTCAGCCGCGGTGTCAGTCCCGATGAAGTCTACCGCCGTATTTACGGGACCGTTCCGCGCCGCCGCTACCGTCTGCTCGAGAGTTCCTTGGCCTTCCTTGACGTCGATGAGGGGGCCGGGGTCGCGTGGATGACCGTTCCGGCGGACCAGTTCGAGGCCCTCGGGGCGATCAACGACGATCTCGAGGGGATGGTCGACTACCCGCGCTCGATCGAGGGAGTGGAAGTGGGTCTGCTCTTTCGTCAGATCCCCCGCAAGGGGGTCAAAGTTTCCTTCCGATCCAACAGCATGGTCAACGTGAACCAGTTGGCGCGCCAGTTCGGTGGCGGCGGGCACGTACGTGCGGCCGGGGCTCTTGTCGAGGGTCCGATAGAGCAAGTTCGCGAAAATGTGATCCATGCGACTCGGGAAGCTGTGGAGCTATCGCGAGCGAGGCAGTAGAATATCTTCTAATCGGTGAGCGTGGCCCCGACATGGAGATGTGCTCGTGAACGATGGGGAGGATCCTGGAGTGCCGGAGGCGATTCCACGAACGCTTCAGATGGTGGCGCGGCGCCTCGGTGAAAGTGAGATCGATCGCGTGTGGGTGTTCCCGCCGCTGATCGTCGGAAGGAAGGAGCGGGGGTTGGTGGCGGTGAGTTGTTTCAGCGCAGACGGTGCTCGCCGGCTGTACACGGCGCCGTACGTCGCCGAACGGACAGGCACAACCCTTACGGTTGAACATAGTATCGCGGAGGAGGGCCAGGCCCCCTCGGATCGACTGCCTCGAGTGATGCGCGGGGTGGCTCGTCGAACCGACATGGACCTCGGGGAGCCGAGGACGGTCGAGATCGCGGGTGACCCGGAGAAACTCAGGGCGTTACTGGACGAGTTCGACGCCGGTTTACTGGAGCCCGTGGAGGCGTGACGACTCGCCCGGACCCCGCCCCTTTCGTTCGGCTCTTTGGACGTTATCTGAAGGAGCAGGGGCTGCCCGTAACCCACCAACGCGAGGCGGTAGCGGAAGTGGTATTCGGATCGGGCGAGCACCTTTCAGTCGATGAGATCGAGCGTGCGCTCAGGTCGGATGGTCATCGGCTTGGAAAGGCGACCATCTACCGTGCCCTCGATCTGCTCGTCCGGAGTAAACTCGTTGCTGAGCACGACTTCGGAGAAGGCTTCAAACGGTATGAGCACCGGCTCTCCGCACAGCCGATCCACGAGCATCTGATTTGTCTGAACTGTGGCGCTGTCACGGAGTTCCAGAGTTCAGAAGTGCATCGCATCGAGGCGATGGTATCGGCACAACATGGATTTCGACCCACCCGTCATAAGCTCGAGATCTACGGTCTTTGTCTTGTATGCGTCTCGGCGGGCGTGGAGTTGACTCCAGAAGGGCTCGCCTGCCCGATCGAGACGGTGTAGTGGCCGGGGGGGCGACGCCAAGCCTCTTACGATGAGTTCCACCGAGAAGCCCTACATGTCCGCAGGCGGCAAAGACGTGGAACCCGTGCCTCCTGTCGGGCTTCTTCGTTCTCCCGAAGGTCCCCTCGGCGGCCTGACGAAACAAGCGCTCGAACGAGCGACAGGTGCGCCCGAAATCACAGGCAACAAAGTTCGTCTCCAATTCGACGGACCCGTCACGTTCGAAACGTGGTTGGAGGCGATCGCGGGCGCCAAGCGTTACGTCCACTTCGAGAACTACATCCTGCGAAACGATCCCGTGGGGCGGGTCTTTAGAGACGTGCTCGTGGAGAGGGCCCGTCACGGAGTCGAGGTTCGCCTTCTGTATGATTGGGTGGGGTGCTGGGCGACCCCGAGCCGGTATTGGCGGCCGTTCCGCCGCGCGGGGGTCGAGATACGTGCCTTCAACCGGCCCTCGGTCCGTGATCCCTACGGCGTGTTCCAACGCGATCACCGCAAGCTCGTGGTCGTGGACGGAGAGGTCGCGTTCGCCGGCGGATTCTGCATTGGCCAGGAGTGGGCCGGCACAGCTGAGGAAGCCCCCTGGCGTGACACCGGCATCGAGATTCGGGGACCGGCTGTTTCGGCCGCCAGCAAGGCATTTGGCCGGATCTGGGACGTGATGGGCGATCCCCTTCCCGAGACTTTTGAGGAAGGGCACCCGAGCGTTGTGGGAGACACGTCGGTTTGGATCATCGAAGGCGAGCCCCGCCGAAGTAGGGTCCTTCGGACCGTCGCCCTCGTTGCGGCGATGGCGCAAGAGCGCCTATGGATCACGGACCCGTACTTCGTGGCCCCCGGCGCCATCGCCAAGGCGATCGTCGAAGCCGCTCAATCTGGAGTCGACGTCCGGGTACTCGTTCCCGCCAACAACAACTGGCCGTTGGTCGGGACACTTTCCAGAGCAGGCTACCGTTACTTGCTCGAACAGGGGGTGAGACTCTTCGAATGGCAGGGCGCGATGATCCACGCCAAGAGTGCCGTCGCGGATGGACTCTGGTGCCGAGTGGGCTCGAGCAACCTCAACGCGTGGAGCCTTCTCGGGAACTGGGAGATCGACGTGGGCGTTTTGGATGCGTCCCTCGCGGGAGAGCTCGAGGGAATATTTCTGGCCGACCTTGCATCCTCCTCGGAAATCGTGCTACCGGGCCGTCGGAGAAAGCAGGTGTCGGTACCGGGGTGCCGTTGCCTGCACTTCAGGGACTCCCGGCAACACCCCTGAAACCCGAGGGCGGACTCACGGAGCGAATAGAGGCAATGATTGATCGAGAGGCTGTGTTGAGGCCGTGGCGCCTCCCCCAGTTGGTGCGCGCCGGCGTGTCGTTCACTGATGCGTTGGCGGGCCATCGCACACTGGGACGGGAAGACCGAAGCATTCTCGGGACTGTGGCGATACTCGCCATCTCGTCCGCCGGTGTAGTTGGGTTTTTTCCGCTAGCGTTTGGTTGGGCGTTAGCTTTAGCGCTAGCCTGGGTTGGGATCGTGATGGGGTTCCGGGCGATTTCGCACCGTTTGAGTGCTCAAGAGCCCAACTCCACTGACGTATCGGACGGGAAAGGATCGTCTGAAGGATGAATGAATCTGTTGGACTGCTTGTCGCCTTCACCGCCGGCGTGCTTTCGTTCCTGTCCCCGTGTGTGCTTCCTCTGATCCCCAGCTATCTCTCGTTCGTCACCGGCATGAGCTTGGAGGATCTCCAGGAGGGAGTCGATCGAAAGGCAACCCTGATTCACTCCCTGCTTTTCGTGATGGGCTTCAGCATGATCTTCATCACGCTCGGTGCCTCTGCGTCTTTTCTGGGGGCGTACTTACGCTACTACGAGGTCTGGATCGCGCGGATCGGGGGGGGTGTCATCATCATACTCGGCTTGCACCTCACCGGGATTCTCAGGATCGCGCCGCTTTTGCGGGAGCGTAGGGTGCACGTGAACGACAAGCCCGCCGGATATCTAGGCACGATCGGTGTGGGGGCAGCCTTCGGCGCCGGGTGGACGCCCTGCATCGGGCCAGTACTCGGAGCGATTCTCACCCTGGCGGGGACCCAGGACACCGTTTGGGCCGGCGTCAGCTTGTTGAGCGTATACTCCCTTGGACTGGCCGTTCCGTTCTTGATTGCCGCGTTGGCCTTGGACTGGTTCCTGAACGCGTTCTCTCGCTTCCGGCGGTTCCTGCCGATGGTCGAGAAAGCGTCCGGCGTGATGCTCATTCTTCTGGGTCTGCTCCTCATGACCGGAGCGTTCACGATTTTGAGCACCTGGTTGATCCCGATTACGCCGAACTGGATTCTCGAACGGACCTAGCGGATCGCCGACGGGGACCGGTGTAGAGTTCCGAGGGGCCCCTTCCAAGAGGTCCATCGGGAAATCTGTTCCCGTGATCCACGGCTCGCTATTGTTCTGCTTGTTTGGCCCCCCCGACCGAGCTGACCATCGCCATGGTCGAAAAGCAAATACGATGCCTCGCTGCCATCATGTTTACTGATGTTGCCTGGTGACGTGCCCCCAGATGTGGTATCACTTTCTATGTTAGGCTTTGAGGCCCCGGCGGTCCAAGAAGTTGGGGCATTCTAAGGAACCAAGGTGATGGTTTTATCGTCTCTGGAGCCGGGGGTAGGCCGCCGTAGGCGCCGTGTGCTCG
>Ga0115002_10000685_pt1 | contig 47257 bp, 44 predicted proteins | sample ArcticOcean_MG_C_8_FD_89576 | JGI IMG/M metagenome (GOLD analysis project Ga0115002, IMG submission 89576) | Marine microbial communities from western Arctic Ocean - ArcticOcean_MG_CB11_86 | ecosystem: Environmental > Aquatic > Marine > Oceanic | place: Arctic Ocean: Canada Basin | collected... | reverse complement strand
CGTTACGGAAGAAGCCCGCAACGTGGCGCCATCGACTGGCAGGGACATCGGATGGTGCGCCAATCCGTTCGTGGTGTGGCTGCTTGCGGAGGGCTGGCACTGATGCGACTGACGACGACCATGAGGTATCTCCACCCACAGGTTATCGGCACGACCTACACCTGGACCAAGGAGCAAGATCGGGTCAAGTCAGTTCTCACCGCCCCACGGCATTCTTCAATCGGCCACGTTTCTGCATAGTCCCTTCGCGGCCATCATGCGCGGGGAGGTTTCCGGGATACGCCGCCGGCTCGATATTCCGGGCACCCCGATCGACTTCCCGATCCTGCAGGAGCTTAGGGCGAAAGGCATCACAGATTATGTCGCCATGCCGATCGATTTCTCGGACGGCTCTATTCACGCAGTGACTTTCTCTACGGACCGGCCCGGCGGATTTACGACTGAGGAGCTCGGCCAACTGTACGACATGCTGCCGGTCCTGGGCCGTTTGATGGAAATCCACGCCACACGCCATACCGCCCGAATTCTGCTGGATACCTATGTGGGCCGCCATGCGGGCGAACGTGTGCTCAAAGGCCTCATCAAACGAGGCGACGGGGAAACCATTCACGCCGTGATCTGGTTCTCCGACCTGCGCGGCTCGACGCGTCTGGCAGACACTTTGCCGCAAGAGGAGTTCCTCATCCTCCTCAATGATTATTTCGAATGCATGGCCAGCCCGGTTCTCGCCCACGGCGGCACGGTCTTGCGCTATGTCGGGGACGCAGTCCTTGCCATCTTCCCGATCGATCCAACCGCAGAGTCGGACCTGGCGTTTCGGGATGCCGCCACAGCCTGCACGGCGGCCGTAGATGCGGCACGTGATGCCATGGCCAGGGTCGCTGCGCACAATTCGCGACAAGTACGAGACGATGGGTCGCGACAAGTACGAGACGATGGGGAGCAAGGTCATGGCGGGATGGATGCGGAAGAACCCCACACGGGCGATACCCCGGAAATCCGCTTTGGCCTGGCTCTGCATCTTGGCGACGTGATGTACGGGAACATCGGCGTTCCGGAACGCCTTGAGTTCACGGTCATCGGGCCCGCTGCAAACGAGGCGGCACGGCTCGAGGATATGTGCAAGACTCTGGATCGTCCCGTCTTGCTTTCGGCCAACGTCGCCGACCAGCTCTCCTGCCCGTTGGTTTCGCTGGGCTTTCAGGCATTCCGGGGTGTGCAGGAACCTCAGGAGGTTTTTACGTTCCCGGAATGCGACAGCGCGGTCTCCATCGAAATTTGAATGTTACGGGTCTGCGAACGGGGTATCCCGTTTCATTGGCCGTCGGATCGAGCTGTGATACATTCGCCCTTGAAAACAAGGGGTTAGCTATTTGACCAGCGCGCAAGCGGAAGGTGCGATCGCCGATCCGCAACCCATGTCCAGCCAAGCGCTCGTCGCGCGCCTGTATCGCGGCCACATCCGGCGCCATCTTGCCAAGCTGAGTTTTGCGGCGTTCTGCATGGTCTTGGTTGCGGCGGCGACGGCTGCAAACGCCTGGTTGATGGAGCCCGTTCTGGATGAAGTCTTCCTGAAGCGGAATGCGGACATGCTGCTGCTGGTGCCGCTTGCCGTGCTCGGCATCGCGCTGATCAAAGGTGTCGCTGGATACCTGCAAGGTTACATCATGGCGGCCGTGGGTCAGCGCATCATCGCGGATGTCCAAATCGACCTCTTCGCACATCTGATGCGCGCCGACCTCGCGTACTTTCAGAAAACGACATCCGGACGGCTGGTCTCGAACTTCCTCAACGATGCCAATCTCCTGCGCGACGCGGTGTCGAAGTCACTGACGGGAATCGCCAAAGATTCCCTGATGCTCGCATTCCTGGTGGCGCTGATGTTCCATCAGGATTGGCGTCTAGCGACCGTCACCTTCATCATCTTCCCGATCGCCATTCTACCCGTCCGAAACCTCGGCCGGCGGGCCCGGAAGGCCTCAACGGAGACGCAGGAACTGACCGGCCGTTTTTCTGCGATCCTGACAGAGACGCTGCAGGCCGCCCGCCACGTCAAGGCCTACGGCATGGAAGCTTACGAATCGGCGCGTGCCAAGGACGCCATCGAGGCTCGACTGCGAGCGATCTACAAGGTGGTGAAAACACGGGCGGCAGCCTCCCCGATCATGGAGACATTGGGCGGAGTCGCGGTCGCGGCGGTGATCTATTACGGCGGCAGCCGGGTCATTGCCGGTGAGACGACTCCGGGAACATTCTTCTCTTTCATGACGGCTCTCGTGATGGCTTATCAACCCATGAAAAGCCTCGCGAACCTGAACACCGCACTTCAGGAAGGTTTGGCCGCAGCCCAGCGCCTATTCGTCATGCTGGACATCGAACCCGAGATCAAGGAACGACCCGACGCCCCGGCCCTTCAGTTGGCCGGGGGCGAAATCCGTTTCGAAGACGTGACCTTCGTCTATGCCGACGGAAAGCCGGCGCTTCAGAATATCGACCTCACCGTGCCGTCGGGCCGGCGCGTGGCACTGGTCGGTTCATCAGGCGCCGGAAAATCGACCCTGCTCAACCTCATTCCACGATTCTACGACCCTATGTCAGGCCGGGTGCTGATCGACGGTCAGGACATTCGCACGGCCAGTCTCGCATCGGTGAGGGCGAACATCGGACTGGTCAGCCAGGAAGCGACGCTGTTCGACGACTCGATTCACGCCAATATCGCCTACGGCAAGCCCGGCGCGACCGATGACGATGTAGAGGGAGCGGCCCGGGCCGCAGCGGCCGATACGTTCATTCTCGCCATCGATGGCGGGTATGACGGGGTTGTCGGCGAGTCCGGAACCCGGCTCTCAGGCGGTCAGCGCCAGCGTATCGCGATCGCCCGGGCGATGCTCAAAGATGCACCGGTCCTGCTGCTGGACGAGGCAACTTCGGCCTTGGACTCGGAGTCCGAGCGTCAGGTCCAGGACGCGCTCGCGACACTGATGGAAGGACGCACGACGCTGATCGTCGCGCATCGACTTTCGACTGTGATCGATGCCGACGTCATCCACGTGATCGACCAGGGCCGAATTGTTGAGTCGGGTTCCCACGCGGAACTGATCGCCCGCGCCGGAGTCTATGCGAGACTGTACCAGACGCAGGCGAGCACATCAGATGCACCCTTGGCCCTGCAAGCGCAGGCCTGATGCCGGTCGCCTAAGTGGCCACGACCGCCCAGTAGTTGAAAGTGTATAAGCGCATCCTTCATACGCCGCCGATCAGGGCATTCCTGTGCTGGCTCGCCGCCGCATATATCAGGCTCGTGTATGCGACCAGCCGGTGGGAGACGCGAGATGCGGAAACCGTGAACGCGCTCTGGGATTCCGGCACACCGTTCATCATCGCATTCTGGCACGGGCGCCTGTTCATGATGCCGCATATCTGGCGCCGGAACATTCCGATCGACCTGTTGATCTCGCATCATCGGGACGGCGAAATGCTGGCCCGCACCATCCGCTATTTTGGATTCGACACCATTCGGGGTTCCTCATCGCAAGGCGGAGGTGGCGCGCTGCGGGAAATCCTGAGGTCGCTGAAATCAGGGACGAGCATCGGATTCACGCCGGATGGACCACGCGGCCCGCGCATGCGCGCCACTGAAGGAATCATCTCAATCGCCAAACTGGCCGGCGTTCCAATCGTACCCAGCAGCTACGCCATCTCTCGACGAAAGGTTCTGGGGTCCTGGGATCGATTTACATTTCCGTTTCCGTTTTCCCGAGGCGTATACATCTGGGGTACGCCCCTCTCCGTTGCCCGAGACGCGGACGTTGAGACCAGCGAAGCCGCGCGCCTGACTCTGGAACGGACCCTCAACGAGATCACGGACATGGCGGACCGGCATTGCGGCGTAGACGCAATCACACCGGAACCGCTTCCGGCCGACGCGCAATCCGGTGCCGACGTCTGATGTCTGCGATTTATCGTGGATTGACCTACTTTGCGACGCCGCTATTGCAGCTTCTTCTCAAGCGACGGCTCGCGGAGGGACAGGAGGACCCGAACCGCATTGGGGAACGGACAGGCCGCATCGTGCAACCCCGGCCGGACGGAAGCCTGCTCTGGATCCACGGTGCCAGCGTCGGAGAACTGACAGCCGTGCTGCCTCTGATCGAACTCCTGACAACCCAAAAATTGGCCGACACCGTCCTGGTCACCAGCGGCACCGTGACGTCCGCAGTCCTCGCCGAAGAACGCCTGCCATCCGGCGCCATCCATCAATTCATCCCGCTGGATCACCCGGTATGGGTTAGCCGCTTTTACGATCACTGGCGTCCGGATGCCGCGCTGTGGTTGGAAAGCGAGTTCTGGCCGAACCTCCTGGCGGAAGCGCGGCGGCGCCAGGTCAAAATGATGCTGTTGAATGCGCGCGTGACGGAAAAGAGTCTCAGTCGATGGCGGCTGCTGCCCGGCTTGAGCCGCTCCATGATGGACGCCTTCGACCTTTGCCTGGCGCCGGATGACGAGCAGGCCCGGCGTCTCGGAATGCTCGGCGCGCAGAGCGTTCAGGTGGTCAGCAACCTGAAAGACGTATCTCCGCCGTTACCGTTCGATGTGCAGGAACAGGAAAAGCTGCGCGCTGACCTTACTGGCCGTGTGGCGTGGCTTGCGGCCAGCACCCACCCGGGCGAGGAAGGCACGGTAGCGCACGTCCATGAACGCCTCCGTGGCGATCTGCCTAACCTTCTAACCATCATCGTTCCCCGTCATCCGGAACGGGGAGACCAGATCGGTCGAGACCTCACCGCACGCGGTTTGACATGTGCCCGCAGGTCGTCTGGCGGCACGATCTCGCAAGCTACCGATATTTACATCGCGGATACACTGGGCGAACTGGGCTTGCTCTACCGGGCCACGGACGTCGTCTTTATCGGCGGATCGCTCGTCCCCCATGGTGGGCAAAACCTTGCAGAAGCCGCACGGCTCGACTGCGCAATCATCTGCGGACCGCACCTGCACAACTTCACAGGAATTTCTCAACGTCTCATAGCTGGCTCCGCCCTGACGATCGTGAATGATCCCGACAGCCTGGCAACCGAGGTACGGACGCTGTTGCAAAACCGCAACCTGACCACGACGCGCGCGACAGCCGCCAAACGCATCACCACAGAAGACGCGAATGCCGCGGACCGCGCACTAGCGGATATGGTTGACACGATCCGAACCTACCTTCCCGATCGAGGGACCAAGGCCAACGTACGATGACATATCTATCTAGCCGACCAGGATGGATCGAACGGTGAGAGCACCCGACTTCTGGGCCAAGACGGACTCGATCCTGCCGTCGCTTCTGGCGCCACTCAGCGGCATCTACGATGCTTGTTCGCGGGTACGCACCGCACTGACATCTTCTCAGATCGCTTCGGTTCCCGTCATTTGCGTTGGCAACGCGGTGGTGGGAGGTGCCGGGAAAACGCCCTGCACGATTGCCCTGTTGTCTCGCCTGCGCGATGCGGGCATCGACGCCCACGCCATCAGCCGGGGATACGGAGGCCGCATCGCTGGACCTCACCGCGTAGATAGCGCATCCGATACGTCAGCCGACGTAGGTGACGAACCGCTCCTGCTGGCGCAGGCCGGCCCAACCTGGGTTTCACGCGACAAGGTCGCGGCGGCAAGAGCCGCGACGGTTGCCGGTGCTCAGGTCGTCGTGTTGGATGACGGACTGCAGAACCCTACCTTAAAGAAGGATTTTTCCTTTCTCGTGATCGACGCGTCGAACGGCGCAGGAAACGGCCGTGTTCTCCCGGCGGGGCCGCTTCGCGAGCCGTTGGATCGCGCGCTCGGACGGGTTAATGCGGCGATCGTCATGGATGGTGCCGGAACCGGGAATGACGGAGGCTGGCCGGATACTATCGCCCGCTTACGTGGAGGGTTGCCGGTGTTCCGTGCCCGTCTGGTACCCGTGGCGGCGGCTCTGCGGTCCTTGGAGCATCCGGTCGTGGCGTTCGCGGGTCTCGGGCATCCGGAAAAATTTTTCTCTCTGCTGCACGGAATGGGTTGCGATCTCGTGGGCACCTATCCATTTCCCGACCATCATCGATACTCACCGGACGATGTCATGCAGATCATTGAGATTGCCGCAGCCAAGGGCGCACGCGCCGTGACGACCGCAAAGGATGCGGTCCGCCTGCCTCAGGAAGCCCAAGACATGGTAGATGTCATCGACGTCGTGGTTGAGTTTCAGGATGAGGCAGGCATAGATGCCCTCCTGCAGCCGATCGTCTAGGCGACCCAGAGTTAGATCGAGCGAGGAAAAAACACACGTGGCCTTTTTGACAGCCGAGGAAGTGCGCCGCTGGTCCCGGACCTTTCGCCTGATCCGCAACCTGACCGAGTTCATGGGGACGCTCTTGGCGCTCGGGATATTCCGTATCCTTCCCGTCGATATGGCGTCTTCCCTTGGTGGCAAAATCGGACGTTCTCTGGGACCGCTCCTGCCCGTGTCCCAGCGCGCGCGGCACAACTTGAAGATGGCGTTCCCGGACAAGACCGCCGAGGAGATCGCACACATCGTAGACGGCATGTGGGAAAACTTCGGACGCACGGCCGCCGAGTATCCACATCTGCGCCGGCTTCGATGCTATGAGGCCGCGGGGCGCGTCGAAGTCCAGGGCACCGAAATACTGGACCGGATAGAAGACAGTGGTGAGCCACACATCTTTTTCTCCGGCCACTTTGCCAATCTGGAACTGGAAGGAACATCGGTCACCGGCCGGAACATGCCGCTCACCATCGTCTATCGCGCTGCAAACAATCCACTCGTCAACTATTTGCTTCTGCAGATCAGGAAACACGGGATCGGTGCGGCGTTCGTGCCAAAAGGCAAGACCGGCGCCCGGGAATTGATCGCAGCCCTCGGTGAGGGCCGTCACGTGGGCTTGCTGGTAGATCAAAAGATGAATGACGGGATCTCAGTCCCGTTTTTCGGGCGTGACGCCATGACGGCACCAGCCCTCGCACAACTCGCCCTGAAATCGGATCGGCCGGTCATCCCCCTGCAGATCGAACGGCTGGAGGGCGCGTCATTCCGGATCATCATTCACCCGGCGCTCGAAATCCAGAAGACAGGCGATCGCGAGAGCGATGTGTACAACGTGATGGTTCAGGTCAACAAAACCCTGGAATCGTGGATCCGGCAGCGGCCCGAGCAATGGTTCTGGCTCCACAACCGCTGGAGCGACTGAAACGGATCACGCGTCCAAATTAATGCCCGATGCACTCAACGCGGCGGCATGTTCGGCAAGAGAAGTGCCGGATCGAGGCGAACTTCGAACCAGTTGACCCGCCAATCGAGGTGCGGGCCCGTGGCGCGGCCTGTCGCGCCGACTGTGCCGATCGCATCACCCTGCCGCACGGATTGGCCGACCACCACGCTCACGCTCTCCAAGTGCGACATTACCGATGTGATGCCGTACCCGTGGTCGATCATCACAGTGCCACCCGTGAAATAGAGATCTTTCTTCGCCAGGGCGATCACACCGTCCGCCGGACTGAAAACAGGCGCCCCCCGGCCCGCGGCGATGTCGAGCCCGTAGTGGGGTCGCCGCGGTTCGCCGTTGAGGATCCTCTGACTGCCGTAGACACCCGATACGGGACCGATCGCCGGCCATACGAATCCAGTCCGATAATATGGCCGATCGGTATCGAGCCGTCGCACGTCCGAAATCCAAGAATTTTCTCGGCGTATCCGTTTCAAGGCCTCTTCGCTCGGTGTGACCATGCGGCTGGGCAAGCCGTTGATCCGCTGCGTTTCGTATTTCCGGGATTTAATTTCGAGTTGCCGTGTCTCGACTGTCCCGTCGGGATAGCGCACATGGAGCGTTGAATATTCAGGAGCCTCGCGGCCAAAGCCAAATACGAAAGCGCCATCCTCGGCGACCCGTACGATCCGATCGTTCAATCGAAGTTGGGTACCAGGCGGCGCAGTGCCGAGGGTCAGGCCGCCCTGGATCAGGTTTCCGTCAAGCGCGAGGCCATTCGCGCCGGCGGGTCCGGCACAGAAAAACAGGAGTAACGCCAATCCGATCCGGATTATGGCTATGTCTCCTGCTGCGGCGCGGCGTCAGCAGCCGATTGTACCTGCCGTTGAACCTGGGTCTCGCGGCCGGTGGCAACCTCCGAACTCAGGTACGCTTCCTGGCGGTCGAAACTCCAGTAACGCAGGTCTTCGAGCAAAATCCGTTCACCGGTCACGGCACAGCGCACGTAGGTGCCCGGCATGGCGATCTCGAAATCACCCGAGCGGTAACGCAAGACTGCTTCAGAATCCGATTTCAACATCTGAATTCCTTCCTTAAAGAAGGCTTCCCTGTTTTTCATCCTTACCGGCTTTCCGGCCTGCGACACTGCGCTTCGGCATCGTGCCTGAGCTCCCGGCACCATCCGCGCGCGCTCCCACATGGCCGTCTGCGAACTCGATGTCAAGCGCCATGCCCGGCGCGGCGGCATCAGCCCGGGAGAGAACCGCGCCGTCGCTCCTGACCACGGCAAATCCGCGTTCGAGCACGCCCCGGTAATTCAGGCTGTCCAATAGCCGATCCAATGCCCCGAGACGCGTGCGCTGTTCCGCGACACGCCGTGAGGCCTCCCGGACCAACTCTCGTGCCTGGCGGCTCAATTGTTGTCGGGCGTCGGCGGCAAGCCGTTCGACATGACGCCGGTCGAGGCGGCGATGTGTCTCCGCTAACGCGCGACGCGCATCATCCCGCCTCTGACGCCAACCTCGAGCCAACCGCTCGACCGTGTCGTCCAGCCGCTGAATGGCAAACTGCAAGACGTCCCGGGGGCTCCGCAAACCCCGCTGCAACCCTTCCAAATGGACTCGGCGCTCCCGGAACAGCCGATGCGCGGCACGGCTCAACCGAGATTGCTGATCCTGGATCGTATCGAGGAGATCTGCCCGGACCGGAACCGCCATCTCCGCCGCGGCCGACGGAGTCGGGGCGCGTAAATCAGAGGCGAAATCGATCAATGTGGTATCCGTCTCGTGTCCCACAGCCGATATCAGGGGAATGACACTGGTCGCGGCGGCCCGCACCACGATCTCTTCGTTGAAGGCCCACAGGTCCTCGATACTCCCGCCTCCCCGTGCCACGATCACCACATCGGGGCGCGGCACGCGCCCTTCCTCGGCGATGCCGTTGAAGCCCTTGATCGCCGCGGCGATCTGTTCCGCGGCGCCTTCGCCTTGCACCAAAACAGGCCAGACCAGCACGTGCCGCGGGAAGCGGTCCCGCAGCCGATGAAGAATATCCCTGATCACAGCACCTGACGGCGACGTCACCACACCGATGACGTCGGGGAGGAATGGCACGGGTCGCTTGCGTTCACTATCGAACAACCCTTCCGCGGCAAGCTTTTTGCGCCGCTCTTCCAGCAGCTTGAGGAGAGCGCCTTCACCAGCCAGTTCGATGCTCTCGATGATGATTTGATACTTCGACCGACCGGGGTAAGTCGTGAGACGACCGGTGGCGATGATCTCCAAACCATCTTCTGGTGCAACTGAGAGAGCGCGGGTCGTGCCCCGCCAGCACACCGCATCGATCACGGCGCTCTCGTCCTTCAAGCTCATGTAGAGATGACCGGACGCCGCACGTTTGAACCCCGATATCTCGCCGCGCACGCGTACCCGGTCGAATGTTTCTTCCACCGTCCGTTTGAGTGCCGCCGACACCTCGCTGACGGTGTATTCGGGGACATTACGAAGGCTTGTCTGGTCACTCATGAAACGGGAACACTTGCCAGTTAGGGGCTCGACGCGCCGATTGTCACGACGCACGTTGTCATCCAATTTCGCTATGATACAAGGAGCAGAACCGCGGCGGAACGCCGCAGTTAATAAGATCGCAATTGTTGGCCGATCATAGGGGCCGATTCATATTGGCCTGACAAATGGGGGGAGAATAGGGGTTGAACGTACTTGTCGTTGGCTCTGGCGGTCGCGAGCACGCGCTGTGCTGGTCGATCAGTGCCTCGCCCCTGACCGACACTCTTTACTGCGCCCCCGGCAACGGCGGCATCGGCGAGATCGCGACCCGGGTCGACATCAGCCCGACCGATATCGACGGTCTCATCGGATTCTGCCGGAGCGAATCCGTGGAATTCGTAGTTGTGGGCCCCGAGCAACCTCTCGTCGATGGCCTTGTCGATCGTCTGTCAGAAGCAGGGATCAAAGCGTTCGGCCCCAGCGCAAAGGCTTCGGCTCTCGAGGGCTCGAAAGGGTTCACCAAGGATCTCTGCGCGAAATACGACATCCCGACGGGTGCGTTTGGCCGGTTCACCGAACCCGGCGCGGCGCGGGCTTACGTGGCAGAACACGGCGCACCTATCGTCGTCAAAGCAGACGGGCTGGCTGCCGGTAAAGGCGTGACCGTGGCACAGTCGGTCGAGGAAGCACTGGTGGCGATCGATGAAGTGTTCGCCGGGCGTTTCGGCGCAGCGGGCCACGAGATTGTCGTCGAGGAATTCCTCGACGGCGAAGAGGCCAGTTTCTTCGCCTTGGTCGACGGGACCACCGCGCTGCCCCTGGCCACGGCCCAAGACCATAAGGCGGTCGGCGACGGTGATACGGGGCCCAATACCGGCGGCATGGGAGCCTATTCCCCGGCGCCCATCGTGACACCCGAATTACACGACAAGATCATGACGCGGATCATCGAACCGACGGTTGCGGCGATGGCGGCGGAAGGATGTCCCTACAAAGGTGTGCTCTACGCCGGATTGATGATCGTCGATGGCGAACCTCTGCTGATCGAGTACAACGCGCGCTTCGGTGACCCCGAATGCCAAGTGCTGATGCCCCGACTCAAGTCGGACATCCTGCCTGCACTGATCGCGGCAACCGGTGGCGTGCTCGATAAAGTCAATCTGCGCTGGCGTGACGAAGTGGCACTGACCGTTGTCCTGGCAACCGCGGGCTATCCGGGAGATTATGACAAGGGCAGTCTCATCCAGAATGTGAAGACCGCCGATGAATTGCCGGATATCACGATCTTCCATGCGGGAACCGAAGTGAACGACGGGAGACTGATCGCGACTGGAGGGCGCGTACTCAATGTCACGGCATTGGGCCGCGACGTCCTCGACGCGCAGGCACGGGCCTATCACGCGGTCGACGTCATCGACTGGCCGCAGGGGTTCTGCCGCCGCGACATCGGCTGGCGCGCCATAGCCCGGGAGACATAAGGCAAATGGAAACCCGCACCGAGCTTTTCTCAGGAACGGAGGAAGTCCGCCCCGGGCTCGAATTCGACGTCGCCGGGCTTGAGCGCTACATGACCAACCACGTCGAAGGGTTCGTCGGCCCGATCTCGGTGCAGCAGTTCAAGGGCGGGCAGTCGAACCCGACCTACCGGATCGACGCCGCGAACAGCTCGTACACCTTGCGGCGAAAGCCGCCCGGCACACTGCTCCCCACGGCCCACGCCGTCGACCGGGAGTACAAGGTGATCTCAGCCTTGCAGGACACCGATGTGCCGGTCCCCATAGCCTACGCGCTGTGCGAGGACGACTCGGTCATCGGCACGCCCTTCTACATCATGGAGTTTGTCGCGGGACGGGTTCTTTGGGAGCCGCAGCTTCCCGGTATGGAGCCGGAGGAACGTGCTGCCATCTACGACGCCATGAATTCCGTCATCGCGAGCCTGCACGGCGTGAATCTTGAGAACATCGGCCTCGCCGATTATGGACGACCGGGAAATTTCGTGGCGCGGCAAATTCGCCGCTGGTCACGTCAATACCTGGAGAGTGGCGTAGAGCCCATCGAAGAACTCGACCGACTGTGCGAGTGGCTGCCCGAACATCTGCCGGAGCGCGACGAGACCTCGGTGGTCCACGGCGACTACCGCATCGACAACATGATCTTCCATCCAACGGAGGCCCGGGTCATCGCGATGCTGGACTGGGAACTTTCCACTCTGGGCGATCCGGTGGGCGATTTTATCTATCACGTCATGCAATGGCGGCTGCCGCCACACATCTTTCATGGCCTGAAAGGCGCCGACCTCGACAGCCTCGGCATTCCCTCGGAAGACGCCTATGTCAGCGCCTATTGCCAGCGCGCCGGCCGCGACGAGATCGCACATCGCGACTACTACATGGCGTATTGCATGTTCCGATTATCGGCGATCCTGCACGGCATTCTGGTTCGGGTGCGGCAGGGTACCGCGGCAAGCGCTCACGGCGCCGAAATGGGCGATCTGGCGCGGCCCATCGCTGAGCTGGCCTGGGAGCAGGTCGAGATGATCGAAGGCCGGAAACGCGAGGTTTAGGGGCACGGCCTGTTCTGGGGTTCCCGGCCACAAGGAACCCAGTCGCGGGCCCTCGCCTTGGCGCTTGATACCTGTTCACCCGTCATAGCCAGCAATAGTACCTCCTGCTGTGCCGCCGCCTCGGCCGCTCCCTGGGCCACGGCAAGTTCCAGCCATAAGTAGGCCTCGACGAAATCCCGCGCGACCCTCTTGCCCGCTCCAATCATCGTTCCCAGTTGAACCTGGGCATCAGGTAAACCGCGCTCAGCCGCCTTGCGATACCAGATGACGGCCTCGGCGCTATTTTGAGGAATACCCAGTCCCTCCCCGTACATCACGGCGAGGTTGTATTGGGCAACGATCTGACCCTGCTCGGCGGCTTTGCGGTACCAGGGCTGCCGCCACCGCTTCGTCCCGGTGCACGCCACCGTCCCGGCTAAAGATGATACCCAGGTTCATTTGGGCACCGGCGTGCCCTTGCTGAGCTGCTCCCAGAAACCACTTCACCGCCTCGGATTCGTCACGTCCGACCCCATCGCCCTGGCCATGCATGACTCCGACATTGTACTGCGCATTGACATCCCCGCGCTCGGCCAACGGACGCAATTCCTTCATCGCCGTGACAAAATCGCCTTTCCGGTAAGCGGCATTCGCCGCCTCCCAACCCGCCCCTGCGGGAAGCGCGTACAGGGCCATCAACCCCACAACGCCGACACGGCATAGAAGCGTCAGGAACAAAACCGTATTCCGATGCTCAGTTGTATTGGCGCAACTCCAGGCGGGCGACCTGATCGGTGTGAACCTCGTCTGGACCGTCCGCAAGACGCAAAGTCCGCGCCCAGGCATAAGCCCACGCCATGTAGTAATCGTCGGAAACGCCGCCGCCACCGTGAATCTGCATGGCCCGATCGATCACCCGGCACGCCATCTGAGGCGCCACCACCTTGATCATACCAATTTCCTTGCGCGCCTCCTTTGAGCCCACCGTGTCCATACGCCACGCGGCGTATAGGGTGAGCAGCCGCGCCTGGTCGATTTCCATCCGCGAATCGGCGATCTGTTGCTTGACCACGCCCTGCTCGGCCAGCGGCTTGCCGAAGGCCACACGCTCGCGGGCACGCCGACAGGCCAATTCGAGAGACCGCTCCGCCTGGCCGATGGTCCGCATACAGTGATGAATCCGACCCGGCCCAAGGCGGCCTTGCACGATCTCAAATCCGCGACCCTCGCCGAGCAAAATGTTCGACGCGGGTACGCGCACGTTTTCGAGCAGAACCTCACAATGTCCGTGCGGCGCGTCGTCGTAACCGAAGATGCTGAGCGGACGAACCACCGTGACGCCCGGCGCGTCCATCGGCACGATAATGACGGCGTGCTGCTTGTGCCGCTCGTCGTCTGGATTGGATTTCCCCATGACCAGCAACAGCTTGCAGCGCGAATCGCCGACCCCGCTAATCCACCACTTGCGGCCGTTGATGACATAGTCATCCCCTTCGCGGAGGATCGTGGTCTGCAGATTGGTGGGATCGGACGACGCGACGGCCGGCTCGGTCATCGCCACGGCCGAGCGGATTTCGCCTTCAAGCAAGGGCAGCGCCCAATCATTTTTCTGCTCGTCGGTTCCGAAAAGCAGAATGGTTTCCATGTTGCCGGTGTCGGGAGCCGAACAATTGAACACTTCCGGCGCGATGTGGGAGCGGCCCATGATCTCACAAAGTGGCGCATATTCGAGGATCGACATCCCGGCGCCATGACCCTCGTATGAATGTTTTTCAGGCAGCCAGAGGTTCCACAACCCTTCTTGACGCGCCTTGTCCTTCAACTCCTCGATGATGGGGGTGGGGCCCCAGCGATCCCCGTCTGCCACCTGATCATGGAAGACAGATTCATTCGGATAGATATGCTGTTCCATGAACGCGAGAATGCGTTCCTTGTATTCCTCGGTTCGCGGAGATAGTTCGAAATCCATGTTTTCTGCCTGTCGTCGGAATTGAAGTCACGGCAATGGGAGAATTCCCACCGTACAGAAGTGACTTTAGCGTCTGTCCCGAAAAAAGTCGCGCAGCAGCGCGGACGCGCGCGTCTCGTCGATGCCGCCATACACCTCGGGTACATGATGGCATGTCGGCTGCGAGAATATCCGTGGCCCATGCTCGACCCCGCCGCCCTTTTCATCGGCAGCACCGAAATAAAGCCGCCTGAGGCGGGCCAAGGAAATCGCATGCGCACACATCGGGCATGGCTCCAGCGTGACGTAGAGATCGAGGCCCTTGAGGCGTTCGCTGCCGACCCTACGGCAGGCGGTCTGGATGGCGATCAACTCAGCATGCGCGGTCGGATCGTGCCGTTCGACGATCCGGTTTCCTTCGGCCGCGACCACGCTTTGTGCGTTAGGATCGATGATCACGGCACCGACGGGCACTTCGCCGCGCGCGGCCGCGCGTTCCGCCTCCGTCAAGGCGAGGAGCATGTAGCCGGTCTGTTCCTCGGTCATCGTTCGAACCCGGAATTGGGTAGGTCATTCGGAACGCAGACCCATCCCATGAACATCACAATAGGGAATATCACATTGTCACCAATCGCTGCCGCACCTAGATTTACCAGATGACTATTCCCACAATCGGCCTGACACTCGATTCCGAAGAACCCGGCGGCTATTCCAATCAGCCCTGGTACGCGGTTCGGCAAAACTATTGTGCGAGCGTCGATCGTGCCGGCGGCCTACCCATGCTGCTACCGCATACCAGCGCGCGGGCGGCTGCCTATCTCGATTCTATAGATGGTTTGATCGTCACCGGCGGTCATTTCGATGTCGACCCCGCGTTGTTCGGCGCACGTGACCGTCACTACACCGTCAAGTTGAAGGCAGGACGCACGGACTTCGAACTTGCCATCACCAGGGCGGCACTCGAACGGGATCTCCCGGTGCTCGGGATCTGCGGCGGCCAGCAGCTCCTCCATGTAGTCCTTGGGGGAACGCTCATCCAACACATCCCCGACGAGATCGAAGACGCCCTGCCCCACGAACAGCCCAACCCCCGGACCGAGCCCGGCCACACCGTTTGCGTTGCACGGAACACGTTGCTGCACAATATCGTCGAGATGGATGAGTTGGAGGTGAACAGCGCCCACCATCAGGCGGCCAAGGACGCCCCGACGGGTATCATCGTCAACGCCACCGCAGCGGATGGCGTCATCGAGGGAATCGAATCCGCCGACTACCGGTTTTGCCTCGGCGTGCAATGGCATCCCGAGTATGAAATCAACCCCGGGGATAGCAAGATCTTCCAGGCTTTCGTCGCGGCCTGCAGCGGCTGAACCATGAGTGAGCCGGACAAGGACCGCATCGCCAAGCGCCTGTCGATGGCGGGTGTCTGCTCCCGGCGCGAGGCCGAACGCTGGATCGCCGAAGGTCGGGTTGCGGTGGATGGCGTGGTCCTCTCCTCGCCGGCCTTCACGGTCTCCCGTGAAAACAAAATCACCGTTGACGGCAATCCCCTTCCCGGTGACTCGGCGGTTCGGATGTGGCGGTTCCACAAACGCAGGGGTCTCATCACCACCCACAGCGACCCGCAAGGCCGGACAACCGTCTTCCAGTCATTGCCAAAGGACCTGCCACGCGTCGTCTCCGTTGGGCGCCTCGATATGAACAGCGAAGGACTGTTGCTGCTGACCACGCAGGGGCGGCTCGCGCGGCAGCTGGAACTACCATCGACTGGCTGGATCCGTCGGTATCGTGTCCGAGTCTTCGGGCATCCCGAACCCCGCCAGCTGACGACATTGTCAAAGGGCGTCACTATTGACGGCATCCTATACGGCCCCGTGACCGCTGAACTCGATAGCACGCAGGGTGCCAATTCATGGCTCACCGTCTCCCTGACGGAAGGCAAGAACCGCGAAGTTCGCCGGCTGATGGAGCATCTGGAACTCAGTGTCAGTAGGTTGATCCGTACCGCCTTTGGACCATTCCAACTCGGCCACCTCAAGCCCGGCGAGATCCGTGAAGTTTCCGGCAAGGTGATCAGGGAACAGTTGGGTGGTATGGACGTATCGGAACGGTAACGAGGATCGCGCATGCGCATCGTCGGTGGGACATTCCGTGGCAGACAGCTGGCGACACCGCGCGGCCGGACGGTTCGACCAACTTCAGACCGGGTCCGCGAGGCAATGTTCGACATCCTGCAACACGGACTGCAATCGACCGCAGACGGCGGGCTCCCGAAAGGCGCCGTCGTCCTCGACGTGTTCGCCGGGACCGGTGCGCTCGGCTTCGAAGCTTTGTCGCGGGGCGCGACACACGTCACGTTCATCGAAAAAGACCCGGCGGCATGTCGCGTGATCGAGGGCAACACGCAGATGCTGAGCGCCATGGAATGCGTCACACTGTTGCGCCGTAACGCGTTACGGCCGGCGGCGCCACCGACGGGCTTTCAGGCCGCAGACCTACTTTTGATGGATCCACCATATCGATCCGACTTGGCAGCCTCAGCCTTGCAAGCCCTTCGCGCACGCGGCTGGATTGCGAGAAATGCCACATCGGTCGTCGAAATGGCTGCCGATGAGTCGTTCGATCCACCGCAAGGCTTCGTTCTTGCCGACGAACGCCGCTATGGCGACACGACGCTGGTATTCCTGAAATCAGAGGGGCAGGCCGACGCTGCGAACTAGGCTGCTACCGGACCGAGGCGGTTCAGCGCCGGCCGAACAGGCGTTCGATGTCCGAAAGCTTGAGTTCGATATAAGTCGGGCGGCCGTGATTGCATTGACCCGAGTGCGGCGTTACTTCCATCTCGCGCAATAGCGCATTCATCTCTTCGACCGAAAGCTGCCGTCCGGCACGCACGCTGCCGTGACAAGCCATGGTGCTGCAGACATCCGCAAGGCGTTCCCGAAGAGCCAACGTATCGTCAAGTTCCCGGAGACCGTCGATGAGATCCTTGACCAGGGATGCGGCATCGACTTCCCCCAGCACTGCCGGCGTTTCGCGAACGACCACGGCATCAGCGCCAAACGGCTCGAGCGCCAAACCCAGCTCGGATATCTCGTCGGCGCGCGAGCCCAGCAGCACGACGTCGTCCTCGGGGAGTTCGACCACCTCGGGCAGCAAAAGAATTTGGCGTGCCACGCCCGCCGCGGACAGTTCCGCCTTGATTCGTTCATAAACGAGACGCTCATGCGCTGCGTGCTGATCGACGATGACGATACCGTCTTCAGTCTGGGACAGGATGTAGGTTGCGTGCACCTGGCCGCGCGCCGCGCCCAACGGATAATCCTCTGAAACGCCCGCGCTGTGCATCACGTCAGCGGTAGTCGATGGCGCGGACGGAACGAATGTTCCTGCTTCGCTGGCATCCAGAGGGCGCTGGAATGTCCCGGCGGCCTCGGAAAATCCAGCAGAAGGGCGGCCGCCTTGGTGGCGATAGGGCGCGGCAAATGAATACCCCGGCATTGCGCCGGGCTCGGAATGGGCTGCGCCGAGGGCTGCCTGACCTACTGTGGTCGACGCCCGATGCCCGGCCTCAGCCAGCCCATGCTTCAGCGCTGACACGATCAATCCCCGAACCAACCCTGAACCGCGGAACCGGACCTCAGCCTTGGTCGGATGAACGTTCACATCGACTTCCCGCGCCGACAGTTCAAGGAACAGCGCGACGATGGGATGACGGTCGCGCGCCAGAAAATCCTGGTACGCGGCACGGACCGCGCCACCGAACAACTTGTCGCGAACCGGGCGGCCATTCACGAACAGGAATTGCAATCGGGCATTACCCCGGTTGAGAGTCGGCAAACCGGCGTATCCCGATAGCAGAACGCCATCGCGCTCTGCTTGAATGGGAACGGCGTTGCCAACGAAGTCACGTCCAACGATCTCGCCCAGCCTGTCGAGCCGCGCAGCGAACAAATCGGCCTGGTGGGCCGTTGCACGGAATGTCTCCCGGCTGCCGTCACCCACGGAAAAGGCTATTTCCGGATGGGCCAGCGCCAGCCGCTTCACGGAGTCGACGGTATGGCTGTATTCCGTCCGCTCGGTCTTGAGAAACTTGAGCCGTGCCGGCGTGGCGTAGAACAGGTCTCGCACCTCGATCCGGGTTCCCGGCGGGTGCGCCGCCGGCGCGGCATCTCCGACCTCTCCGGCGTCCACGCGCAGAGACCAGGCCGACTCGGCATCGCGCGGGCGACTGGTGATAGTCAAACGGCTGACGGCCCCGATTGACGGAAGAGCCTCGCCGCGAAATCCCAAAGTCGAAATGTCCAGCAGATCGTCAGATGCCAGTTTGGAGGTGGCGTGACGTTCGACAGCGAGCCGGAGTTCATCCCGCGTCATCCCCATGCCGTCGTCGACAATCACGATCCCGGACCGGCCTCCACCAGTCACCGTCACGTCAATACGACGGGCGCCCGCATCGATGGCATTCTCGACAAGTTCCTTGACGGCCGCGCCCGGCCGCTCGATTACTTCGCCCGCAGCGATCCGGCTGATGAGTGATTCGGAGAGGCGTCGGATGGTCATATGGACTGCTCTTCCAAGCGAGCAAAATCTACGATCGGCGACAAGCTGTCACCCAGGTCAAATTATATCATGACGACAGCCATCACGCAGGGACGAGCATGCGCCGTCCACCGGGAAGCCGAAAGCGAAATCAGCCGTCGCTTTGAATGCCAACGGGATCGCCGACCACCACAATCGTGAGGCCGACATTGCCGAGCAGCCTTTGGGCGATGCGCTGGATATCCTCCAGCGTGACGGCATCGATCAATTGCGGGCGCCGGTCGACGTAGTCCTTGCCCAAATCATTGAGTTTGATTGCCACCAGCATCCGGGCAATCTTGGCATTTGAGTCAAGACGCAGCGGAAACGATCCATTGAGGAATGTCTTTGCGCGCACGAGTTCATCCGCGGTGATTCCGTTTTCGGCAACATCCGTGATCTGCGCGCGAATGATGTCGAGCGATTCACCAATGCGCGCGTTAACGGTCGCAACGCCACCGAGATACACGGCTGAATAATCATAGGGATAGAGATAGGTGTACACCGAGTAGGCGAGGCCGCGCTTCTCGCGCACCTCCTGATACAAGCGGGACGTGAACCCTCCCCCGCCGAGGACGTAATTCATGACGTAAGCGGCATAGTAGTCAGGGTCGTTCCGTTTGATTCCGGGGAGACCAAACATCACCACACTTTGCGGAATATTCTTGCGGATGACGGTGACGGACCCCATCGGCGACGGCATGGTCTGCGAGACTTCGAAGGCGCCCGCCGACACAGCGAGGTCGCCGAAGCTGATATCCAACAATCGCGATAACTCTTCGGGCGTGACATCGCCGACGACTCCGATGATCGCATTGTTTCGGGCAAATCGGTCGCGCGCGAAAGCCACGAGATCATCCCTCGTAACTGCAGCAACGCTCTCCACGGATCCACGGTTGGGTCTTCCATACACATGGTCGGGGAAGGCCTTGGCAAACCAAGTGTGGCTGGCAATACGATCGGGATTTTCAGCATCGCGGGTCAGCCCAACTGTAATCTGCCGGCGGATACGTTCTACGGGTAGCGGATCGAAGCGCGGCGCCGACAACGCCTGACCGAGCATATGGAACGCTTCATCCCGATTCTCGACCAGCGTCCGCATGCCGAGCCGGAACGTATCCTTGCTGGCACTGGCGGAAAACCCGATGGCCAATTCCTGGAGCCGTTCCTGGAACGCCGCTGAATCGAACTCTCCCGCCCCTTCATCGAGAAGTCCCGACACCATATTTGCCAGGCCCTCCTTCCCATCGGGATCGGTAATCGTGCCACCGCGAAAGGCAATCTCGACAGAGATGATAGGAATGCTGGGCTCGCGGACAAGCCAAGCCTTGATACCCTTCGCACTCTCGATTTCAAGGATTTCCGGTGCCGCCATCGCCCGGGTAGATGGTGCCAAGACAGCGAACATGACGGTTATCACGATCAACGTTTGGATCGTGCCGGCCATCAGCAAGCGGAAATTAGTTCGCAGAATTAATCTGCTGCTCATTGGATCCCTCACCCGTCCTGCTTCGGCAACAGAAATCCGGTCACCGACAGGCGTTCTTCGAATACGTGCCGCGCCGCAGCCAGTATTTCGTCCGCCGTTACGGCATCAATGCGTTCCGGCCAGGACTCTACGTCTTCGGCAGTGCGGCCGACCGCAAGAGCCGCCCCAAAGAAGCGCGCACCGGCCGCCAGACTGTCCCGGGAGAATATGGCTCCCGCGACCATACCGGCCTTTGCCCGTCGCAATTCCTCTGCCGTAACTCCGGTCTCCAAAAGCTTGACTATCTCTTCTTCAATCATCTTTTCGACGGACTCCAGATCCCCCCCAGGTTGCGGGTTGGCGTAAATGTAAAATCGGGACAGATCCAGGGAACTTCCGCGGTACGAGGCCCCGGCACCGCTCGCCACCCTCTCTTCGACCACCAGCCTCTTATAGAGGCGTGCCGTCGTCCCGCCGCCGAGAATTTCCGACAAAACCTGGAGCGGCAGGGCATGCCGGGTCTCACCGGCGGTTCGGCTGGGCGCGAGATACGTGCGGTTCCAGGAGGGTACGCGAACCCGCGGATCGCGCATCGTCACCGTGCGCGCCGCCCGTTGCGGCGGCTCGCGCAGCCGCTCCCGCACCGCCACATTGCCCGCCGGAATGCGGCCGTAGTACTTCTCGGCCAAAGGCCGTGCCTGCTCCAAGGTCACGTCTCCCGCAACAACCAAGATCGCGTTATTGGGCGCGTAGTGCGTGGCATAGAAGTTGAGCAAATCCGGACGCGACAGCCCCGCAACCTCATGCTCCCAACCGATCACGGGACGGCCATAGGGATGGGACAGGAACTGAGCTGAATTCATCTGTTCCCCGAGTAATCCGCGGGGGTTGTTCTCCAGTCGTGAACGGCGTTCTTCCTGGACGACCTCGCGTTCGGCGGCGATGTCTTCTTCGCGCACCACAAGATTCACCATGCGATCAGCTTCCAGGCGCATCACGGTTTCAAGATGCGCGGAAGCGATCGTCTGGAAGTACCCCGTGTAGTCGTAACTGGTAAACGCATTCTCCCGGCCGCCAAGACTGGCCACAGTCTGTGAAAACTGTCCGGCGGGAACATTTCGAGTGCCTTTGAACATCATGTGTTCGAAGTAGTGCGCCAGACCGGACTTCCCGGGCGGATCGTCAGCCGCGCCGACCTTGTACCAAACCATATGGGTGACGACCGGAGCGCGGTGGTCCGATATCACGACAACCTGCATCCCGTTTTCCAGGGTGAACTGTTGCGGATTGAATAAACCGGCCCGCACTTCGCTCCGAGCGGATGTGGCCAACGCAAGAATCAATGCGAGCATGATTGTGGCGGCGACCAAGACGCTCAATTGCCGGCGCCATCTTTCGCTGGAACGTGCTGACACAACTGTGTTCATGTTTGCGCCGTACCCACCATTGCTGGATTGCGAACGTGATACTTGGAGAATATGGGGCTGCAGAAGACTACCGCAAGCGAAGACCGTTCACTCCACCGTGATAAATTCTTCGGCACGGTGTCCGGCCGCAGGTCCAGCGGAACCGGTCAGAATATCCGCTTCAGGATCGACGAGCCTTTTCGTTCTATCACGGGCACCTCGCCTTCCGCCGGCGATTCACCCTTCGTAGCCGCCTCGCGCAGGCGTTCCGATTCTTTCTCTGCGTCGACAAGCGATCCATCTTCTTCTTCGTCAGCGCGCCAGAACATCAGGCGACGGGTGAAGGTCGAATCTTTCTCGGCCAGAGCCAACGTCTCGCGGCGGATGACATTGCGAATCTGCGGATCAGCCTTATCCGCACCGGCGTTTCTCAGGAAGACATTCTCCGCCCGACTGCGGGTAGATTTGTCCTCGGGCTGTTGCGCGGATGCACTGTCTGTGCCGGAACGCCCCGTGCGAATGAGGGCACGGCGAGCTTGTTCCCGAACTTGGACCTCCTGAGGCCCGCTCGCCCCGGGCCGGGGCGGCCGCAGTGTAAAATCAGGCGGCAAGATCAACGGCGCCTTGGTCACAACCGAAAATTCGTCGGGAGACGATTTTGCCAACCCCACCTGCCTTTTGATCCCCTCGCAGGAGGAGAGAACCGCCACCACCGTGAAGGCAGCAACGCATTGGGCAACAAATCGAATCTTCATCTCCAGGGTTTGCTCACTCGATAAGGTCTAGGTTTCGTCCGGCCGTTTTCGCACCACTCCATCATATAGTAGCGCAACCACGCCGACGACAATCGCAGAATCTGCGACGTTAAATGCGGGCCAATGATAGCCCACCGCGTGAAAATCCAAAAAATCGAACACGGCACCAAACACCAATCGGTCGAATGTATTGCCAAGGGCGCCACCGATTATGAGACCAAGGGCACCCGCCACTAAACGGTTCTCGGCACGCCGCAGCCAAACGAACAACGCGATGACGATCGCAAGCGCCAGGCCCGACAACAGCATCGGCGCCATTCCCGACTGACTTTGCAGCATTCCGAAACTGACGCCCGTGTTCCAGACGGTTACGACGTTGAAAAAGGGCGTAACTTCGTAGCTTTTGTCGCCGAGCCCCCAGACATCGAGAACCAACCACTTGGTCAGCCGGTCACCGGCGAATACCACGGCCGCACCCCCCGATCCGGGACGGAGCATCAAACATTCGCCGCGACAACCGGCGGCGCGGCATCAACCGCGTCTCCGCAGCGGCGGCAGAGATCGGCATACCGCGAGTCTTCACCGACTTCGGGTAAGACCTGCCAGCACCTCTCACATTTCTGGCCATCGGCGGGAAGCGGCTCGACGGCGACCCCCGCGACATCTTCGAGGCGGAATCCATTTTCCGGCCCATCCGCGACACTGAGCCCGGCTCCCGACGTAATGGCGATCTCACCCAAGTCGAGGCCTTCGAGCGCGTCCGCATATTCCGCCGTCACATAGACTTTGGGTTGAGATTGCAAACTCGAACCGATACGTTTCTCCTGTCGCTCAACCTCGAGTGCCCCCGTGACAACCCGCCGCAGGTTTCTGATCTTCTCCCACTTCTGCGCCAAAACGTCGTCGCGCCAATCCTCGGGGACCTGCGGAAATGCCTCGAGGTGAATACTGCCGTCATCGCTGGGATTTCGCGATAGCCAGGCCTCTTCGGCCGTGAAGCACAGGATCGGCGCGAACCACGCGGTCAAACAACCGTACAGCGCGTCGAGGACAGTCCGGGCCGCGCGGCGACGAGGCGAATTCAACGCATCGCAGTAGAGCGAATCCTTGCGAATGTCGAAATACAACGCTGACAGATCCACGGTGCAGAAGTTGTAGAGTGCCACGAACATGCGATGGAAATCGAAGTCATCGCAGGATTGACGCACCAGCCTGTCGAGTTCATACAGCCGGTGCAGCACCCAGCGTTCCAGCTCCGGCATCTCGTTCACCGGCACGCGTTCCGATTCCTCGAATCCCGCGAGGTTTCCGAGCAGAAAGCGTAGCGTATTGCGGAGCTTCCGGTAGGCATCGACTTGGGTCTTGATGATCTCGGGACCGATCCGCAAATCCTCGGTGAAGTCAGAGCTGACCACCCACAATCTGAGAATATCGCCGCCGTGCTGGTCCATGATCTGTTGAGGACTGATGACGTTGCCGAGCGACTTCGACATTTTCCGTCCGTTTTCGTCAAGAACGAAGCCGTGGGTCAGAACCGCTTCATAGGGCGCCCGACCCCGCGTGCCACAGGATTCCAGCAATGAGGAATGAAACCATCCCCGGTGCTGGTCGGATCCCTCAAGATAGAGGGATGCCGGCCAAGACAGATCCTCCCGCTCTTCGAGGACGAAGCTGTGTGTCGATCCTGATTCAAACCAAACATCGACGATGTCGTCGATTTTTTCATAATCTTCCGGGTCATAGCCCGGCCCAAGGAAGCGGTCGGCACCGCTGGTGAACCAGGCATCCGCGCCTTCCTGCTCGAACGCGGCGACGATGCGGTCATTGACCTCTTGATCGCGCAAGGGCTCGCCGGTCTCCTTGTTGACGAACACCGTAATCGGCACGCCCCACGCGCGCTGGCGCGAGATCACCCACTCGGGCCGCTGCTCGACCATGGAATAGATGCGGGTATGCCCGCTGCGTGGTACCCAACGCACCTGATCGATGGCATCCAACGCCGTCTTGCGTAAGTCGTTGGTCGACATGCTGATGAACCACTGCGGCGTATTGCGGAAGATCAGGGGTGCTTTGGAACGCCAGGAATGAGGATAAGAGTGCGTGATCTTGCCACGGCCGAGCAATCCATCGGCAGCTTGCAAGGCTTCACAGACCGGATCATCCGCCTTGAAGACATGAATACCGGCAAACAGCGGAACGTGTTCGAAGTACAGGCCCCCCTCATCGACGGTGTGCGGCACCTCGATGCCGTTGGCCTGGCCAAGCTCGAAGTCATCGGCACCATGGCCCGGCGCGATGTGCACGAAACCTGTCCCCTGCTCCATATCGACGAAGTCGGCAGACAACAACGGCACATCGAAATCGTACCCCTGCCCGCGCAATGGGTGCTGACACAATGTTCCGGGGAGGTCCGCACCACTGATACTGGCGACCACCTCGTGACCGGTGATGCCTGTCCGTTCACAGACGCCCTCGACCAACGCCTCGGCAACCAGCAACTCTTCACCGACTACCGCCAGACCCGAATCGTCGACCTCCGTCACACGGAGATGTGCGTACGTGACCTTGGGCGAAACGGCGAGTGCGCGATTTCCCGGCATCGTCCACGGCGTGGTCGTCCAGATCACGATACTGGCGCCGGCCGCCGTCTTGTTCGGAGATGACTCCAGCACCGGGAAGCGGACGTAAATCGTCGTCGAGACGTGATCGTGATACTCGACCTCCGCTTCGGCGAGCGCTGTTTTCTCGACCACCGACCACATCACCGGTTTGGAACCCTTGTAGAGACCGCCATTCATCAGGAACCGGCAAATCTCCCCGGCGATCTTGGCTTCCGACGCCCGGTGCATGGTGGCATAGGGATGCTTCCAGTCACCGAGAACGCCGAGCCTCTGAAACTCGTCGCTTTGGATCCCAATCCACTTCTCCGCAAATTCCCGGCATTCCTGACGGAACTGCACGATCGGAACCGCGTCTTTGTCCCGGCCGGATTTCCGGTAGGCCTGTTCAACCTGCCATTCGATGGGCAACCCGTGGCAGTCCCACCCCGGGACGTAATTGGCGTCCTTGCCCATCATTTGCTGGGAGCGATTGACGACATCCTTGAGAATTTTGTTGAGCGCCGTGCCAATATGAATATTGCCGTTGGCGTAGGGCGGGCCGTCATGGAGGATGAATCCCTCCCGGCCCTTCGAGGCTTCACGCAAGCGCGTGTAGAGGTCGAGTCCGGCCCAGCGCTCGAGCAACTCGGGCTCGCGTTTCGGAAGCCCCGCCCGCATCGGGAAGTCGGTCTTTGGCAGGAAAACCGTGGGTCGGTAATCCGCGTCGGATTTCTCGGAAGCGTTATCTTTGGTGGACATAATCTAAAGCAGCTTTCACGAATTGAGAGCGAAGAGAAATAGTAGGCGCATGGCCCGACCCTCAGCTAAGGGCCGGGGCCGTAATTCGTTCGCGTCCCGCGATTCGCTCGTGTACTACTGCCAACATGGGCGCCATTTCTATCAGTGTCGAGCATCACCCTCAACCCTATCGCACGCTGGCCTATCGCACACCGGAAAGGCCCATTATGGCGTTGGGCCAGGACGGGGCGGAAATCGATCGTCCGAGTACACGGGATCGGCGAGGATGGCGCGAGCGCCATCGCTGTCAGCCGCGATCTGGGCTTTCAAAGCATCCAGCACATCGAATTTCCGCTCGGGACGCAGAAACTCCAGAAACGCGACCCTCACGTCACGGTCGTAAATGTCGTCTTCAAAATCGAAGATATGTACTTCCAACAAGGTACTCTTGCCGTCGAACGTGGGCCGGCGGCCGAGATTAGCGACCCCGCCATGCCAGGTTTCGCCATTTTCGTTCTCGACGGCAATTCGGACGGCATAGACGCCGAGCGCTGGTTCCAGATGGTCGTGCAATGCGATATTTGCCGTCGGGAAGCCCAGACGGCGGCCCCTTTGCTCTCCCGGCAGCACCTGGCCGCTGATCTCCCACCAACGGCCAAGTCGATCGGCCGCCGGCAACGGCTTGCCCGCCATCAGGTACTCGCGGATGCGGCTTGACGCATAGATTTCACCACCTTCGGCGGGATCTCCGTGGGTGACGCCGTCAACAACGGTCACACCGTATCCGCCGTCGTTGGACATGCGCGTGAGCAAATCCTGATTGCCGGTTCGTCCGCGCCCGAACACGAAGTCGTAGCCGACGACAACCTGCCGCACGCCCAACGACTTGATCAGGATGTCCCGCACGAAGTCTTCCGCGGCGATAGACGCGAAATCCCGATCAAAGAGGGCGGCGACGAGGAACTGCGCCCCGAGCTTCTCGATCTGGATGGCCTTGCTGTGGAGGGGCGTCAACCGAAATGGAGGATAGTCGGGCTGAAACACGCTGCGCGGATGGGGTTCGAATGTCAAAATGCCGAACGGGATATCCAGATCCCGACTCAGGCGGCCGGCCTCGCCGATCACCGCCCAATGGCCCTGATGCACGCCATCGAAGTTTCCGATTGCCACTGCGCCGCCGCGTATATCGTCGGGCAGATCCGTGTATTCCCTGAAGGTGCGCATCGACATGCGGTCAGCCCCTGGCGCGCGACGGAACTTTGACCATGGCTTCGCCATCGGCAACGACCGTGTTGCCCACCACGCAGGAGCAATCGAATTCAACACGCTGCTTTGCACTATCGATCCGCTTCACCGTCACCGTAGCCAAAGCCAATTCACCGGGACGGACGGGCGCACGGAACCGAATACTTTGATTCATATAAATACAGCCAGGGCCCGGCATTCGGGTCCCGAGAATGGCGCTGAACAGGCTGGCCGTCAGCATGCCGTGGGCGATACGGCCTTCGAAGATCGACTCGCGCGCAAATTCGTCATCCAGGTGTAGCGGATTCGTATCCCCGGTCACCTCGGCGAACTTGACAATATCTTCGTCAGTGATCCGTTTTTCGAAGCTGGCCGACATCCCTTCGGCAAGATCCTCGAAAAAGTAACCCTGATGCTCAACCATGCGCGTTGACTACCTGCCGAATTTTCGACTGCCGCCGTCTTAAAGCTCGCCCTCAATCGCGTAGCCGAGAATGCGCACGATCTGATCCGGCGAATCCGCCGTCGCGAGCGCGGCAGCATCGACTTCCTTGAGCGCGTGATCGAGACCGGGATCATGGAGCGTAATCACCGGTTTGCCCTTGGCGGCGGCATAGCCCGCATCAAATGCCGCATTCCACTGGCGAAACTTGTCACCGAAGCGCACGACGACGACGTCGGCGCGATCGATCAGCGTCCGCGTGCGGATCGCATTGATACGCGCACCCTTGTTGTCCTTCCAAAATGCCTTGTCCTCTCCGCCAAGGATATCCACCCCGCAATCGTCGCTGGAGGCATGGTCCGTGACCGGAGACGTGACCGTTACGGGCAAACCCGCCTTGGTGATTCCGGTCGAGATCTGCTCCCGCCAATCACTGTGGATTTCACCTGACAGATAGACCGTCCATTCCTGCTTATCAGCCATCAATCGTCGCCCCTCGTTCGAATTCTGCTCCTGGCATAGCAGATCGGGAAAAAAGATGCATTTCCGGAACGCCAGAAAGAATTCCGTGAGCGGTCAAGTGCCCGTGAAAGCGGCTTGGCGCTTCTCGACGTAGTGCGCCACACCTTCGCGAAAATCATCGCTGGTGAAGCTTCCGAACATCTCGGCATTGGCGGCACGCACGGCTTCGCTCAAATCCTGCATCAAAGCTTCGTAGATCTGCCGTTTCATGATGCGGATCGAACGCGGCGACACGTTGTCCGCCAAATCACGGGCATAATCCATCACCCCAGCCATATGCCCCTCCGCCGGAAGCACCTGGTTGACCATGCCCATGCGCAGCGCCTCGGCAGGCTCCACGCGCCGCGCCGAGAGGATAAGGTCGAGAGCATGAGCATGACCTATCAGTCGCGGCAACAACCAACTGATGCCGTGTTCCGCGATCAGGCCGCGACGTGAGAAGGCCGTGGTGAAGACCGCCGCGTCACTGGCAATGCGGATATCGCAATAGAGTGTCATGATCAGACCGAGACCCGCGGCCGGACCATTGATCGCGGCAATGATGGGCTTGGGCACGGATGGAAAGTAGGAGTACTGGGTCTGGAAGTCGGGCGGCAACGTTGCATCGAACGGTTCGGTTTTCGGAACCTCTCGGCGCGTGCCACCCGAAATGCCGCTGAGATTGTCCATGTCGGCCCCAGCGCAGAACCCCCGACCGGCACCGGTCAATACGATTGCGCGCACACCGTCATCTTCGCCCGAGTCTCGCATGGCCTGACGGACCTCGGCCTCCATTTGGGACGTCCATGCATTGAGTCGGTCCGGCCGGTTTAGCGTGATCGTGGCCACACGGTCCGCGACGTCATAGAGAATTTGCTCATATGCCATGCATCGTTCCTTTCGGTTCGGGTTATTTTGGCAGTGAAAATGGGTAGAGTCGTCTCAATGTGTGACGTACGTCACATCGTTATCATCTTGTAGCTGGGGATATCCAAGCCAATCTTTAATGGGAAGCACATTCGTGTTGGGAGTTAGCAGCATCAACGTGAGACATATCCACGCTTCCACACTATTCGGCGCTATCGTCGGCGCCACATTTGTGGTTACCGCGGCATCCACCGCAATGGCCGCGGGCCCGCAGCTGCCACCGGCCGAGTTCAGACAATTACCCGTCGGCACAGAGCTAGACTACGACAAATTCTCCTGTGTCGCTCGTCGAGGAAAGGGTTTCGCCTCGATTTGTGTTGATGTTGAAAGCGGGCCAATTCGTCATTTTGGACTATTCCAACTTGTTGGTGATTTTCCCAAGAACCGTCACATCGCCACTGTCGCACCTCTGGATTGCCCAGAACGGTTCAACTATCGCCCCTTTTCGGTGCGGCGCATTGACCTTAAGCCGCAGGCACGGGAAGCACTGAAGTCTCTATGGCCATTGGAGGTCGGGAAAGAGGCGACATACACCGTGTCGACCCGATACCACAACGCTCGAACCGAAACGCAGGATCCAGTGACAGTGCGGGTCACCGGCACCAAAGAAATTACTGTCGGGGGCATCAATCATCGGACATACGTCGTCGAACAGGATGTAGACCGCAGTGTCATTTGCGTTGCGAGCTATAAGCGGACGTTCTGGTTCGACCCGGCTCTCGGTGTCAACGTAAAGGAGCGGATTCAAGCCACTGGCCGTCGACGCCTCAAAGCCAAGACGAGTGACCTGACGCTTGTCGACATAACGATCCCCGCTAGCCAAGAAACCGTTGGGCGCTTGGCGGATGCACCAACACGTCGAGCAGTTGGGAGCGTGTCTGCAGCGTCTCCAACGATCGCTCCAGGAACGTACGTCCCGCCCCCAAAAGGAACGGTCATCGAGTATGACACCTGGACCTGCACGGTAAGATCCAGTGACGCATCGGAAACGCTCTGCCGCGACGACGACGGCAATAGCGTTCGCCTTTACCGCGGGTTGTTACCCATTGGAAAGCAAACTGACAATCCGCACTACGGCCATCTGTCTCCGATTTTTTGCGCGTGGCAGGGTCGAGTGAACCGGATCGAGCAAATTAACATGTCCGATGAACAGCGGGCCAAACTGGACAATCTTTGGCCCCTAAAAGGAGGCAACCAGGTCGACGCCGAGTGGCGTTATCGGGCAGACGAACACACCCCGACTGTTACAGCTACTATTCGTGTACATGACCCGGAAAATATCAACGTTGGGGGTGATACTCGGAATGCATTCCGAGTATCCGAGCGAGGTAAATATACTTGCCCGACCAATGAAGCCGGTACTGGGACCGAGACATATGATCGAACGTGGTGGCTAGACTCCGATCAAGGGCTCGTTCTGAAAGAACAATTTGATTGGATTTCCGGCTACCGCAAAGGCAAATCGTTCTCGTATGAATTGGTTTCCGCCACCTATCCAGCAAATGCTCCGACAATCGCAAAGTCTTCCCCGCCCGCCAGTCCGATCGGAGCCACCACACCCCAGACTAAACCACCTGCCCAAACCGCGGTCGCGGTCGACCTCGATAAGCAAGGCCCGGTCATCGAAGTCACACCGCTACTTGAAACCGACACACCTGTCGTCGCGATCGAAGGCCGAGTCACTGATACGTCACGCATCGTTCTTGTCCAATTCAACGGCCAGCCCGTGCCGATGGAGTCCGACGGGACCATCTCGGTCACCCGCGCGGTCCCGCCGGGGTCGAGCAGTTTCACCATCGTTGCCTATGACGAATGGGGAAACGCCGGACAGCAGGTGGTCACAGTTACCCATAAGAGCGGTTCATCTAAATCTGTCGCGAGCGCAGTAGAGACTCCGAAATCCGCAACGACTGCCGCCGTGGATAGCGCCGCACCCGTCATCGAACTGCCCGAGGCGATGACGACCACCAACAAGACCGTGTCCCTAACTGGGCGGATCAACGATTCATCGAAGGTGATCGAAGTGACAGTCGAAGGGCGCCCCGTCGCGGTGGGCGCGGATGGCAGCTTCGCACTCAAGCGGGCCGTATCCGTGGGCACGAACACAATTCGGATCGCCGCAATAGATGAATGGGGTAACAAGGCGGAGAAACAGATTTCAGTTGAGCGTCGGCGCCCCTTCGCGGATATCAATTTCGGCACCTACCACGCAATCGTCATCGGCAACAACGACTACGCGAGCATGAAGAAGGCACACGTAGAGAAGGCGGAGATGGACAACGTCGACCTATCTGGCGCCGATCTCTCGGGGGCCAATCTGGAAGACGCCTCGCTCAACCAGGCCGACCTTTCCGGCGCGAACCTGGCCAATGCCGATCTCAAATTCAGCAAGTTCCAAGGAGCGAATCTCAAAGGAGTCAGCTTGAAGGGTGTCGACCTGTCGGTCGCCGACACCAGAGGCAGCTTGATCGCCAACCGCGTCGACAGCCTTCCCGAAGACATCCAGGCCGCCCTCAAAGAGCAACAGCAATGGAGCGACTCGGGGGGCGTGAGGGGTGCGCGCGCCGACCTGTCCGGGCTGGACCTGAGAGACACCGATTTCACGGGCATGTCACTCAGCGGTGCCAAGATCTCCGGTGCAAAGTTGGCAGGTGCCAGCTTCATGCAATCTCTGATGATGTTCGTGGATCTCTCAGATTCCGACCTGGAGGGCGCAGATTTTTCGCTCGCTGACATGCGCGGCATCGGATTGGGCAGCGCCCGCCTGCATTCGGCCCGTCTTCGCCGCGGTGACCTTCGTTCGATGCCGATCCGGGACCACCACGGTCAGCCGACGGGCCGCACCTGGGCCTCCAAACTCAAAGGCGCAGATCTCACCGGTGCAGATCTTACGGACGCGGATCTTCGGGGCGCGGACTTCAGCAGCGCGATCCTGACAGACACCAAACTGACGCGGGTCGATTTACAGTCCACTAACCTCGACGGTGCAAATATTCAGGATGCGGTCCTCGTGGATGCGGTACTTCCCGAACGGGTGTAGCGCCGACGCAGCTTAATCATCCGGCGTTCCGTCGAACTCCTCGTTGGAATATTCGAAATGAACGACACCGTCGCCGAACTCGGACGCGAAGCTGAATTCCGTCTTCAGATCGTCGATGCGCATGGGATAGAGCACGCCGTCGAGGTGATCGCATTCATGCTGCAGAAGCATTGAGTGGAATCCATGAGCAATACGCTCTTCCGACGTCCCGTCGAGCGTCGAATATGTAATTCGGATATCCTGGTGCCGCTTTACTTTGCCAAATAGATCGGGAAGAGAGAGACAACGTTCCCAAATCATCTGTGTCCTGTTCGACAACGGCTCGATCACCGGATTGACCATCGCCGTCCAGGGCACCGGTTCGGTGTTTGCACCCTCCGGAATGTGGTCGGCAGGCAAGCGGTAGACCACAACACGCTGGCCGACGGAGACCTGCGGTGCCGCAATTCCCCGGGCATCGATATCGAGCAATGTCTCCTTCATATCCTCGGCAAGGCGTGCGATATCGTCGGTCTGGACGTTTTCAACGGGTGCAGCAACCTCCCTCAAGATGGGGTTGCCCATCAAAACGATCTTGCGAATAGCCATGTCTGCTCCTCCTCTATCCATGCGGGGAATTTGCAGGCACCCCTTCGTCAAACATTACACCCTCAGCGGCAATATCTGCATCTGCCCGCGAATATTGCCACTGAGGATCAATTCGGCGCGCTGGCTTGCGCCTCGAGTGTGCTGGAGACTTCCCGAAGTCGATGCCGCGCCACTATCACGACCAGCACAACGAAGCAGGCGCCGAACGCCAACGGCCAACGCAGACCGATGTATTCCGAAGCGGCACCCATCATGAGGGCCCCAACCGCCGGCACACCTCGAAAGGTCAGTCCAAAAATACTCAGAACCCGCCCACGCATGGACGCGTCGACGGACAGCTGCATCAGGGTTTGCACACCGACTCCGGAAACCACCATGCCAAAGCCGGCACCCGTGAGCGCGGGAACGGCCACCCACAACGAGTCCGTCGCGACAAAGGCGAACATGGCAACCGCCTGAACAACTGTCGTAATGACAATCAGCTTTGCAAGCCCTTCGGGACCACTGCGCTGGGCCAGCCAAAGTCCGCCTACCAATGCCCCAATACCGACCGTGCTGGTGAGCAAAGCAAGGACATCTGCGCCGCCATTGAAGACGTGGTCCGCAAATCCCGGAAGAAGTTCCTGAAATGGCCGAATTCCCAGGCACACAGCGATCAGCAGTATCAGGATCGGGGCAACTCCGGCGTGGGAGGCGACGTAACGAACCCCATCACCAAATTCACGCAGGAGGCCCGGACGTTCCTGATCGCGCGGCAGCGCCGTACTTTCGATTTGCACGCGGCTTAAGGTCCACAGAAACACCGCAAAGCTCAAAGTGTTCAGACCGAACGTCGCGGCCGTCCCCCACGTCACAATCACCACGCCCGCAAATGCAGGTCCGATGAACCGCGCCAAGTTGAATGATATCGAACTTAGCGCCACTGCGGTCGGCAGGTACTCACGCGGCACCAGGCTTGGTACAAGCGCCAAGCGCACAGGCTGATGAAACGCGTTGATGATGCCGAGACACAGCGTCAATCCGAACAAGAGCTCAATCGTTATGACGTCAGAGATGGTCAGCGCGAACAGCGTGACGGCCTGCAACAAAGACAACGCCTGGCTGATCTTGGTGAGCTTCAGACGATCCCACCGATCGGCCGCAGATCCCCCGATAGGTGCGATCAAGACCGCGGGAAACAGGTCGGCGAAGGCGATCGCCCCCAGCCAGACTGCTGATCCCGTCAACTCCCAGGTCAACCAGCCCACGGCAACTCGCTGCATCCACATGCCAACCATCGAGACCGACGTGCCGACCATGTAGATGCCATAGTTCGGCAATTTCAAAGCCTGGACGATGCGCGAGAAACCCGACAGACGGATCATCCGGCGCTCGACGCATTGGGCGTGAATTCAATAACCACGAATTATCGACACATTATGAGTTACCAGCGCCCCAAGGGACCTTGGCACACGTGAGTGAGATCACATGGGCGCGCTCGGCTGGCCAGTATTGTCCGTTTGTGCCACCATCGTGCGAGCGGCGCAAATCTCAGCGTGCGTGTGTCTGCCGCACGATTTTCCGGGACACCCATTTCAAATCAAACAGGAACGAGGATATGAGCGATACCGTGTTGTACGAGGCCGACGGCCCAATCGCGACCGTGACCCTGAACCGCCCCGAAAATATGAATACCATGAACATCGAACTGCTCGCGGTGGCCGTGGAGATTCTCGAGCGCGTAGCGTCGGATGACGCGATCCGTGCCGTGATCTTCACCGGCAATGGCCGGGCGTTCTGTGCCGGAGGCGATCTGGGTGGGGGCGCTGGCGGCGGTGTCTTTGACGACCGCCCCGTGCAACAACAGGTCGAAAGCCTGCGTCGTGCCATGCGGACTTCGCAGCTTCTGCATGACATGCCGAAGGTGACCATTGCCGCCATCAACGGTGCCTGCGCCGGCGCAGGATTATCCTGGGCGTGCGCCTGCGACATCCGCTACGCCGCCGAATCCGCCAAGTTCAACACTGCGTTCCTGTCTGCCGGCGTGTCTGGCGATTTCGGAGGAACCTGGACGCTGCCGCGGATCGTCGGCCCGGCAAAGGCGCGGGAGCTGTACATGCTTTCGGAACGCTTCACAGCAGAGGACGCGGCACGGCTGGGTCTTGTGACCCGCGTTCTGCCAAATGATGAACTCATGCCCGCAGTCCGCGATGTTGCCGAAAGGCTGTCGAAGTCGGCGCCGGTGGCCCTTCAGCACATCAAAGCGAATTTCAACGATTCCGAGCGCCTGAGCTTCAGTGAAGCGCTTGATCGTGAAGCCGATCGCCATACCCGGTGCTCGCTCATGGAAGATGCCACAGAGGCTGCTAACGCGTTCATGGAGAAGCGAGAGCCTGTGTTCACGGGTCGATAGACCTCCAAAGCGCACCGGCCGAACTCAGGAGCCGCGATGGCCAACACCGCCGAACCGATCGAACGGACACCAACCAACTCAACCATCGTCGCAGCTTACCGCGAGAGAACCCCCAGTTCCGAACGCCTCGCGGCCGAAGCACATGAAGTCTTCCCAAGCGGACTCACACATGACAGCCGCTACCTGACGCCGTACGGAATCTACGTTGAGCGGTCCGAAGGGTCGCACAAGTGGGATGTCGACGGCAATGAGTACATCGACTACTTCGGCGGACACGGCGCCCTCCTGCTGGGTCATGGCCATCCGGATATCCTGGCCGCGGCACACCAGGCCCTCGATGGCGGCACCCATTTCGGATCCAGCCATGAGATGGAAGTCCGCTGGGCCCAGTTGGTCACCCGGCTCGTTCCGTCGGCCGAAAAGGTGCGATTTACCGGGTCGGGCACCGAGGCCACGCACATGGCGCTGCGCCTCGCGCGCGCCTTCACCGGCCGTCCTCGAATCATCCGCTTCAAGAGACACTTCCACGGCTGGCACGATCACATGGCATCCGGGTTCAACAGTCATTTCGATGGCTCACCGACGCCGGGCGTCCTTCCCGAAGTCGCCGGCGCCATCACGCTTTGTTCCCCGGGAGACATCAAATCCGTGGCCGAAGCTTTCGCCACGCACGACGACATCGCTGCGGTCATTCTCGAACCGGTCGGCAGCCATACGGGGCAGGTGCCTCACCCCCCGAGATTCTTAAATGACCTGCGTGAGATCACCCGGTCGAATGGCGCGTTGCTAATTTTCGACGAGGTCGTGACAGGCTTTCGCGTGTCGCCAGGGGGCGCCCAGGCCCATTACGGCGTATTGCCAGATCTCACGACGCTCGCGAAAATCGTTTCCGGCGGCGTGCCGGGCGGCGCCGTTACGGGACGCCGCGATCTGCTCGATCTTTTGGATTTCGATGCCGCGGCCAAGCATCGCAGCACAAAAATCGGTCATCAGGGAACCTACAACGCCAATCCCCTGACGGCGGCGGCCGGCGTGGCGGCCCTGACCCTCATCGCGGAAACGGATGCCTGCGACCGGGCAAATCGGTCGGCGGACGCAATAAGAAACGCCTTGAACACCGTGATTGAGGACGATGGCGTTCCGTGGGCGGTCTATGGAGAATTCTCGGTCTTCCACATATTCACGAACCCGAATGGCCGCGCGATCAAACCTGATGCGTTCGACCCACTTGACTATGGCTTCGAGGAACTGACCACGAAGCCGAAAGAGCTGATCCACAAACTCAGATTGGCCATGCTGATCAACGGAGTGGACTTCACGGGCTGGCCGGGCGGAATCGTGTCGATCGCCCACACGGCCGAGGACATTGCAGCGACGGCGGAGGCATTCGCCCGGGCACTCCACATGTTGAGGCAAGACGGTGAGATTTAGCGGAATTCATTCGAGTATCGATTGATCCGCGTCGATCTGGTCTAGCGGGCTGGTCTAGCGGGATTTCTTTGCCTTCGCGTTTGGAGCGATCCGCTTCTTCAGTTTGTCGAGCTCGGTCCGCTCAACTTTAAGATGACGAAGCTGTTCCGGTCCGCCTTCCCTCGCGGCAATCGATTTCGACAATTGTGCCGCCACTTCTTCAATCACCTGAACGACCTGGTTCAACTGAATTTTCGAGGGGCACGACAGAACCACCTCATGCTCCATCATGAGGTCGGCGAAACCGTCGGGGTCTTCTTTGCCGAGCCGGGTTAGTTGCTGGTCGACTTCGCGCCACGCATCGCGCCACCCTGCGAACAACTGATCGCGCGGACGATTCCCACGGCTCCGGGAAGTCTCCTCGAGGCGCACCATGACACGTACGAACTGCCAAACCGTGAAAGTGACATCACCGGTAAGCTCACGAGGCACGCGCCGACGAGCGGCCACGCCATCTCTCTCCGAATTATGCCGGAGATTATCCTAGAAAAGATTGGGAATGATGCGAATGAAGATAAAGCCGAAGATGAGGAAGGAGACCAGGATCAGCCCGAGTGCACCGAAACCATAGATAATCCAGGTGGACAGCTTGCCCCAATCGAGGATAACCCTTCGATCTGCACCGGTGCGGGCATCGAGTGCTTCTTGAGCTTCCGCCGACAACGTTTCTTTTGACATTCTTGCCTCCAGCCTGTCCCACACCCCAAGAATCGTGCGGCGAGGTCAAATTCAATCACTTCCCTTCGAGAATCGTTTCTCGAAGCCCGAGTTGGCGCTAGTTTACGAGTCTTCGCGTGGCACGCAAGTACGTGCCGTCGACAAGATCATGATTTTTCACAACTTCGCAAGCGGGACTTGCGGAAAACCCCCGAAACTATAAGTTTGGTGTAGTTTCCCCACTGTAGGTGGACACAAATGGAACGACCCGTGCGCATCTACCTCGTGCGCCACGCAAAGACGGCCGAACCATGGCAAACGGCGCTTGATGCTCCGTTGAGCGAAACCGGACATCGTCAGGCGGACGCTGCGGCGCGGGATCTGGCTGGTCTGGGACCCTTGCCGCTGTGGTCAAGCCCACTACAACGGGCGCGTCAGACCGCGGCGCCACTGGCAGCCCTCTGGAATACGGACGTCCATATCGAACCACGAATTACCGAAATTCCGGCACCAAGTTCTGACCCCAAGATTCGCGGTGATTGGCTCATGCAAACCCTGACGGCAAAATGGTCAGCGATGGAGTCCGAACTCCAAGAATGGCGCGACAAGGTTCTCGGCGCCCTCAGCGAAGTGACCGAGGACACCGTGATGGTGACTCATTACGTGGTCGTGAATGCGGTGGTTGGCGCTGCAACGGGCGATGATCGAGTGATCTGTTTCCATCCCGACAATACCGACACGACGGTCATCGACAGGATCGGTGATCGTTTCAACGTCGTGGGCTATACACTGGGGGGAACCTCCGGGCCTGAACTTGTGACCTAACCGGTATTCCAGGCGGGCCGCACTCAATCGAGGTCGGAAACACCCCGGTAGTCTCCTTGGCTATAAAGCAAGGCGTGACCATCCGCGTATTCATGCACGCGAACTTCTACGACCTCGCCCAAGAAGATCGTGTGGGATCCAGATTTAACGATTTCACGAGTCCGGCAGATCACGCTGGCACGAGCTTCATCAAGCACCGGCGCACCGGCATCAGATCCCGACCACACGGCGCCGCCCGCCGCGAAGCGCTCATCCCAATCGGTAATCCCGGTCTGGCCGGCGAATACCTCGGCAATGATCCGCTGATGTTCGTTGAGGATATTGACCGAAAAACACTCAGCGTTCGCGATCAAATCGTGCGATGACGACGATTGGTTGACGCAGATAAGCATGGTCGGGGGTTCCAGTGAAACCGAACAGACCGCCGTCATGGTCAGACCGCCACGCGCGCCTCCCGACTGCGCAGCGACAACGGACACGCTCGCCGCAAGTTGGCGCATGGCCATACGAAGATCATCCGCCACCGGCCGGACCGGCCGGGTATCGGATTCCATCGTTTCCTGCGTCATCGCCTCACCCGCATGATCCCAAGTTTGGCATAGGCATGACCATCAAACCAACTGCCAGTGCAGCGGATGCCAAATCCGGCGTATTGGGATCTTTGGCGATCTCCCACGGTAAGGCCATGTGCTTTCGCACACAACAATGCCGGGCTGATAAGGAATTTATTCCGCGGCCACGGATGGCAGGTCCGCGAGCGGAATGTCATCGCGCAGGCTCGGCACCACTTCCGTGGCGAATAGTTCCATAGAATTCTTGACCAGTTCCTGGGGCATGCCGCCGAAGTTCAACCAGCAAATCAAGTTGTTGACCCCAGTCTCAGCGCCCAGACTGCGGATCTTCTCGATGCAGGTCTCGACACCACCGAACACCATCTCGTCGCGTTCATGATCACCGATGGGGCGGAACAACGCCGTCGAATTCATGTAATAGTCGATGTATTCGCCGCCCAGACGCTTGGCTTCGGCATCGCTGTCAGCCACGAACACGTGACGCAGACAGGTGAAATCGAAGGGCTCGTCAATTCCACTGCTTTCCCGCGATTCCTTCAGCAGTTCGAAGGTCGTGCGTAGTTCCGCACGGGGGGCCCAGGCCGAGAGCATGCGGTAATTGTTCTCGACGATGAAATCGATGGCCTCCTTGGTCCCGAGGCGGGTCGCTACCCAGACAGGGGGATGCGGCTTTTGGACCGGCTTGGGTACAAGTGTCATCCGGGGGATGTCCCAGAATTTACCTTTGTATTCATATTCGTCGGTGGTCCAGACGCCCAAGACGATTTCGAGCGCCTCCTTGAACCGCTCAAGCTTCTCGTCCGGGTCGATACGAAAACCGTCAAACTCATACTTGCGATACCCGAGGCCGACCCCGAAATCGATCCGGCCACCGGAAATGATGTCAGCCATCGCCGCGTCCTCGGCCGTCCGCAGAGGATGTTCGAGTGGCAGGATCTTGATCGCCGTCCCAATTCGCATGTTCTTTGTCACGCTGGCAGCCGCGCATGCCATAGCAAAGGGCGACGCACAGAGGCCATATTCTCCCGGCACATCAGCGACATAGGGAACGGAAGAGAAATGGTGTTCGGTCAGCCACATCCAGTCCAATCCGAGTTGATCGCCCAAGGCCATCTGTTCGAGGTGCTCCTCATAGACCTGTGCTTCGGTTTTGGTGAACGGCCCTTCCATCAAATGAAACGATCCGAACTTCATGCCACGTCCTCCCCAAGCTCTTGAATTTTGCTGGCGCCTGCCACACCCGTGTTTCGGGACGCTGCAGGGTGATTGTGTCGATTAACACCGTCAATTAAAACATTGTCACCATGACAAGATGGCTTCCAGACATCGAGACCAAGAGCGGACCACGGTATTTGGCGATCGCCCAAGCGCTCGCCGAGGACGTTGAAGAAGGCCGGCTGGAACCAGGCTCCCGGTTGCCCACCCACCGTGATCTTGCCTTTCGGTTGGGTCTCACCGTGGGAACGGTCAGCCGCGCTTACGCCGAGGGGCAGCGACTGGGCCTGCTGAGCGGCGAAGTCGGCAGAGGCACGTACGTGCGCAACAACGGCAACAGTTTGGGAACTCTCGATTCGCGCGAAATCCTCCCGGAAGGACAAGTTGACCTCAGTTTAAACTATCCACCGATCAGCGGCATCGAGGAGCAGGCCATGCGCCGTGCGCTCCGTGCGGTCGCCGACAGCAATGACCTCTCCCAACTGCTCAACTATCAGCATCACGGCGCCTCTGCCGCGCAATTCGATACCGCCGCCCAGTGGCTGGCTCACGCGGACGTCCCGGTAGCGCCTGAATGCCTGATCATCACTGCCGGTCTTCAACATGCCATGACGATCTGCATCGCGGCACTCTGCGAACCCGGGGATGTGGTGCTCGCAGAAAACCTGACGTATCCCGGCATCCGTGCGCTCGGCAGGATGCATCATCTGCGGTTGCAAGGTGTGAGCATGGACGATCTAGGGCTCATTCCCGACGCTTTCGAGGCAGCCTGCCGAACCGGACCGGTGCGCGCCCTGTACACCATCCCGACCTTACAGAACCCAACCGCGACGATCCTGCCCGAGGACCGCCGCCACCAGATCGCAGACATTGCGCGGCGCTATGGTGTCACGATCATTGAAGATGACCTGTACGGCTTTCACCTCCCGGGTGCACCACCTCGTTTCGCCGCACTGGCCCCCGATATCACGATTTACCTGACCAGCGTCTCCAAGTGTCTGATGCCGGGACTCCGGGTCGGATTTGCGATTCCACCCGAGCGCCTGATCAGTAAATTGAGTGCAATGGTGCGCTCGACGCTGTGGATGAATGCACCTCCCATGATCGAAGTCTTTCGGCAACTCGTGGTAAGCGGAGATGCCGAGCGCGTCGTCACTGCACGGCACGCGGAAGCAGCTGCACGACAGGCCATCGCCCAACGGATATTGGGAGAATTCGTCGAACTGCCGCACAGAATGAGCCCCCATCTTTGGCTCCCCTTGCCCGAGCACTGGCAGGGCAATGATTTCGTAAGCCACGCCCGCACGCGCAATGTCATTGTTTCGACGGCCGACGACTTCGCGCTCACGCATGAAACGGGAGCAAATCATGCGAGATTATGTCTAGGTTGCCCGCCAAGCCGCAGCGCATTGGAGACGGCGCTGCGCACGATTGGCGATTTGCTCAGCGAAGGACCAGACCTTTCATGGTCATTCGCCTAATTCCGGCATGCTTCACATGGCTTTGACGCCGTCGCACCGAACGGGATAATAGCGCCAGATGCTGAACAGCCGGGCTTGACCATCGCACAACAACAGGAATGGGGAGAGACCACATGGATATGGGACTTGACGGCAAGGTGGCGCTGGTGACTGCTGCCAGCAAGGGAATCGGCCGCGCCATCGCGCAGGAGCTGGCCGCCGAAGGCGCCAAGGTCGCAATCTCGTCGCGCAGCGACGACGCCCTCAAGGCCGCAGCGGATACCATCAAGCAGGCGACGGGTAAGGACGTCGCCACCTATGCGGCGGATCTGACGAGTGACACCGACGTACGCAAATTGATCGCAGACGTCGATAAGGACCTGGGTGGCATTGAAATCCTGGTCAATAGCTCAGCCGGACCGCCGACCAAACCGTTCGAGGAACTCTCGGACGACGACTGGCGAAATGCGTTGGACGTCAAGTTCTTGGCGCAAATGCGACCGTCACGCGAAGCCTTCCCGGGCATGAAAAAGCGCAATAGCGGGCGCATCATCAACATCATCGGAAGCCACGGTCGGTTTCCGCATGCTTATGCCATCACCGCCGGCGTCGTAAACGCCGCGCTGCTCAATCTGACCAAGGCCTTGGCCGAAGAGGGTGCCCCGCACAACATTCTGGTGAACGCCATCAACCCTGGCCTCACGGATACCGAGCGGGTGACCTACCTCGCCAATATCAAGGCGGATAACCAGGGCATCACCTACGACGAAGCGGTCGCAGAAATGACGCAGGATCAGCTTTTACATCGCCTCGCTGAGCCCGCCGAAATAGCTTCGATGGCGGTGCTGCTGGCCTCTTCGCGGGGCGGCTTTATCACGGGATCGATGATCGACGTTGACGGCGGCTTCACGCCGACGATTTAACTGCCCATACCCGATTACGAGGCCAACTTACGGCGTTATTGGGCGGCGGGAGAGCCGTTCACGCCGACGCGCCGCAGACTGAGCTCAGCCACGGCGTCGATCAACGCATCGGTGTCGATACCGTAGGACCGATAGAGGTCGGCGACGCTGCCGGATTGGCCGAAGTGATCGACGCCGAGAGGCGCGATCGCATGGCCACGTACTGAACCGAGCCAGCTCAAGGTCGCGGGGTGGCCGTCGATCACTGTGACGATCGACGCCTCCGGCGACAGCGAGTCGAACAGACGCTCCACGTGGCTGTGCGCATCGCGCGTGCCGACGGCGCGCTCCCGCATTGTCGTGCGCCAATCGGTATGGAGACGGTCCGCCGACGTGACGGCCAGCAATCCCGCATCGGGAAAATCGTCAACCAGACTAGCGTGCGCCTCGATGGCTTCCGGCGCAACAGCACCCGCGAAGGCAATGATCAGGTCCGCGTTCGGGCCCGGCTCCCGGAACCAATAGGCACCGGAAATGATGTCCCGCTCTAGCACCGGCATCATGGCGCGTTGAGGTTGCTCCAAGGGCCGGGTCGAGAGGCGCAGATAAACGGCCGATCCGTCCGGCTTCTGGATATGTTCCATCGCCCACTGCATGCTCACGGCGAGTTCGTCTGCAAAAGCCGGTTCAAACGTCAGTAAATTATCCTGTGCGATGCCGACCAACGTAGTTCCAACCGATTGATGGGCACCGCCTTCCGGTGCCAGCGTAATCCCCGACGGTGTGCCGACAACCACGAACCGGGCGTCCTGATAACAGGCATAGTTGAGGGCATCCAGTCCCCGGCCGATAAATATGTCGTAGAGCGTCCCGATCGGCAGCAGGCGTGTCCCGAACATGTCCTCCGAGAGACCCAGCGTGGCGAGCATGAGGAACAAATTATTCTCGGCGATACCCAATTCGATATGCTGGCCGCCCGGTGAGGCTTCCCACTTCTGGGCGGACGTGATGTGCTCGAGGCGGAACTGGTCGGAGCGGGTCTCCCGGTCAAACAGGCCCCGTTGGTTGACCCACCCACCGAGATTCGTCGAAACGGTAACATCGGGGGACGTCGTCACGATCCGGTTCGCTGCATCGGAGTCGCCGCGGCCCAGGTCATTTAAGATCCGCCCAAAGGTCTCCTGGGTCGACGTGCGCTTGGCTTCCGGCACCACGATCTCCGGAATCGGAATGACGGCAGGTTCATTGCGGGTGCGCCTTACGTTGCAGTAGGGCGCTGAATTCAAGAAATCGGCGAGTTCCTCCGGGCTGAAGTCGAGACCTTCAAAGGGTTCCCACTCCCGACCTTCGGCGATGTTGTTCGCCTCGCGGAACCGATGCATCTGCTCGGGATTCATGAGTCCAGCGTGATTGTCCTTATGGCCGGCAAAGGGAAGTCCCAGGCCCTTGATGGTGTAGGCGATGAAACATTGCGGCGTATCGTCGTCGACCGCCTCGAACGCCTCCAGGACACTGGTCATGTCGTGCCCGGCGAGATTGGTCATCAGGTGATGCAAAGTTGCATCGTCGTGGGAATCGAGAAGTTCCTTCAACCCGGACGTCCCCCGCAAGTCACGCTTCAGGTGATCCCGCCAGGCCGCGCCACCGGCGAACGTCAGCGCCGAATACATCGGGTTGGGACAATCGTCAATCCAGCGCCGCAGCGCCTCTCCGGCAGGGCCTTCGAAGGCCCGTTGCAGGCGGGTGCCGTACTTCAGTGTGACGACATTCCAGCCGACTGAGCGGAAGAAGTCCTCGATCTTCTGAAAGAGGAACATATTGATGACGCCGTCGAGACTCTGGCGGTTGTAATCGATGACCCACCAAAGATTGCGGACATCGTGCTTCCAGCCTTCCATCAATGCTTCGAAGATATTCCCCTCGTCGAGTTCTGCATCACCCATCACCGCGATCATGCGACCAGCCGGCTGGTTGGATTCGACCAGACCGTGCATGCGCAGATAATCCTGAACCATCGACGCGAACAGCGTGGCGCCGACGCCCAGACCCACGGAGCCCGTTGAAAAGTCGACCGGACAGGCGTCCTTCGTACGGGAGGGGTAGGATTGCGCGCCGCCATAACCGCGAAACCGCTCGAGGTTGTTGCGGGTCTGAAGGCCGAACATGTAATGGATGGCGTGCATAATCGGCGAGGCGTGCGGTTTGACCGCAATCCGGTCTTCGGGTCGCAAGATGCGCGCGTACAGTGCCGTCAGCAGCGTGCTCGCCGAGGCACATGACGCTTGATGGCCGCCGACCTTCACCCCGTCTTCGTTGGGCCGAATGTGATTGGCGTTGTGGATCATCCACGTCGCCAGCCAAAGCGCTTTGCGGTCTATCGCCTCAAGTCGCTGAATGAGGGCGTCGCGCTCATCATTAACGCGCAAACCTTTTTTTGCCGTTGCACGACCCGTCGAACGTCGCGTCACCATATCGTTCAATCCGAGAGTTGAAGAATCCGAAATTCCACGAGATCCCGCAGGCTAATGATGCCCTCGATCTTGCGATCCGCGATCACCGGCATATGACGAAAGTGACGTTCCGCCATGATCTTGATGACGTCCATGATGTCATCTTCCAGTCCGCAACTGACGACCGTGGAGGTCATCATCTCCCCGACCTCCATGGAAAGCAGCCTCTCACGATCCGAGGCCAGACCATGGACGACATCACGCTCGGAGAAGATACCGATGATGACGCCTTCCCAGTTGCGCACCATAACCGCACCGACCTGCTCCTTGGTCAGGAGGTCCACCACTTCCTGCACGGTCTTCTCGGGTGTCGTCGCCACCACCCGAGGCGCGTGCATCGCAAGTACGTCTTTGACTTTCACGGTCCTTCGTCTCCCTGGCATGAAATCCGTATCCAGGCAGCCCCACTCTGCACAGTTCTCAGATATTCAGCGAACTCACAGTACCCGCCTCGATCAACCCGTCTCAACCAAATTGTGTCCTCCGCCTCCAGCAGATACATGGCGCCTGCGTTGTCTTTTGGCCGGAAGTATACACCACCGTGCACGCCGTCACGCGAGACGTTTAATCCAGAACAAACCCCTGCTGGCGCACGAATTTCCCAAAGTCGTCCCGTTCGGGCTTTGAGACCTGCCGAGCCTTGTCCTCCGACCATCCATAAAAATCGGCCACTCCATAGTCATCCGCATGCTTCTGCTTCTCGTCCGGGATCGAATAGCCGGCGTCACGGCGACGGTCGTAGTCGTTGAGCCCTCGATCCAAGGACTTCTCATCGTAAGTATCGATGTGGACCGTCGCGGAAAGCGGTAGGCGCATGCTGACAAAGGCCCGGGCCGATGGATAGCCGAGGCAGAGACCGGCAACGGGGAATACCCATTCGGGCAGTTTGAGGATCTCCGAGACCTTGGTCGCATGGTTGCGGATCACGCTGATGGGGCAACATCCCAAACCACTGGCCTCAGCGGCCGTAATCAGGTTCTGCATCGCAAGCGCCGCATCGACGGTCGCATTGAAGAATGCATCCAGATGATCGTTGGCGAACGGTTTGCCCCGCTTCTCGCAAATGTGCCGGATGCGCCGCGAGTCGCCGCAAAACACCATGAACTGGGGCGCGGTCCCGATCCAGGGCATGCCGGGAATGAGTGCAGCAATTGCCTCACGTTTGTCCTCGTCGATCACGCGCAGAAGCGAGACCTGCTGCAGATCGGACTTGGAGGGGGCGGAATACGCGCAAGCCAACAATACCTCCATCACCTCGTCGGGCACCGGATCGGGAAGAAAGCGCCGATGTGTCCGATGCGAGAGAATGGTCTTAACCACCTCGCCGCCGACCGCGTCATCAGGTACGGCTTCCATGTCGAGGCCAAAGCGCTGGGTGTAAAGTTCCGCGATCGTTTCCGTCATCTCCGGCAGTGCTCCAGATGAATTCACCGGCCCGCAAGGTACCGCGGCCCGTCCCTATTCGCAGGAAGTAAACGCGATGTCATAGTGGAAGTCACCTATCAGGGAGGGATGGAATGCACGATCTGGGAAAGATGGCGCAATCGGTTGCCGCGAAGCTCAAAGAAAGAGGCGAAACCGTCGCCATAACGGAGTCATCGGGAGGTGGCCTCATCTCCGCGGCACTTCTATCAATACCGGGCGCGTCCACCTATTTTATGGGTGGTGGCGTCATTTACACCCACCAGGCACGTCGTAGATTGCTCGCCGTTCCCGAAGAGGCAATGGATGGGTTGCGCTCCAGCAGCGAGCCTTACGCTCGGCTTTTGGCGACCCGCATGCGCGAGATTCTGGAGACCACCTGGACGGTCAGCGAGACCGGTGCCTCTGGTCCGTCGGGAAACCGCTATGGCGACAAGCCCGGACACACCTGTATCGCCGTGATGGGACCAGTGGAACGGACCATGACCCTCGAGACCGGGGACGACGATCGGGTCGCTAACATGTGGGTTTTCGCGCAAACTGCGCTCGACTTCTTCGAGCAATGCGTCGACGAGGCGAGCTAGAGCACAATGCGTTAGAGCAGATTCACGCGCCAAAATCGGGTCGCGATCTGCTCTAGCTGTACCCCACCTTCGTTCCGTCGAAGCCCAAGTTGGCATGGATCAGCGCGCGGTCAGCGCGACGCGCATGGAGCGACAACAGCATTTGCGCGTAAGTGAGAACTTCCGGTGCGCGCGACGGATCGTCGGCCAGGTTCTCAAACTCGTGCGGGTCTTCATGCATATCGAAATACAGCGGCGGCAGCGACGGGAAGTGAACGTACTTTCCACGATCACCGCGAATGACGGCGAAGTGGCACTCGTTCTCGGGCAGGTCCAGCGCCACATGGTCGCCCTGATCCCGGATATCCCGGAAATCGCACTCGTAGTGTGCGGCGGCACGCCAATCGCCGGGCGTCTCGCCATGGAGGAAGGGCTGTAGAGAGTAGCCGTCGCATTGCGCCGGAACGGACAGTGCCATCGCCTCCAAAATGGTCGGCATCACGTCGATCATTTCGGTGAATTGTTCGACGACGCGGCCTCGCGCAGCATCGGCCTCCCGGCGCGGGTCGCGAACGATCAGCGGGACATGGAAATTCGGCTCGAAATAGCCTTGGCGCCCGTAAAGCCAGTGGTCCCCCAATTGATCGCCGTGATCCGAGCAGAACACGATCAAGGTGTCGTCGTAGTCGCCGCTCTCCTTCAGATAGTCCAAAATACGGCCCAGGTTGTCATCGACCTCG